>JAABUX010001229.1_pt1 | contig 39518 bp, 42 predicted proteins | sample 5561851 | NCBI WGS metagenome assembly JAABUX01 (sample SAMN10711883, study PRJNA513361) | rock metagenome | isolation source: Antarctica rocks | place: Antarctica: Victoria Land, Richard Nunatak red sandstone | collected 2016-01-03 | reverse complement strand
CCATATTGTGCCGCAGTTGGTCCAGTCAGGGCACCAGGTGCGCGGATTGGCGCGCTCTGATGGCAATGTCGAACTATTGCGTCGGCTTCGCGCGGAGCCGGCGCGCGTCGATCTCTTTGATCTGGCTGCGTTGACGCAGGCGGTGGAAGCATGTGACGCGATCCTGCATCTGGCAACCAAGATTCCCTCGACGATGAATCTGGGTAAGCGCTCGGCCTGGGTGGAGACCGACCTGTGCTGGCTACTTGGGACATCCGTTCTCAAAATCCGTTGCTTTCCACGAACGGATATTCCAAGTAGCCAGCACAGGCGCGCGAGCACACCAAAGAGCGCGACCATGCTGTGGTGCGCGCGGAAGCGTATGCCAGTAAGGAGTATTTACCGGCCAGAGCCAGAAGATGCTACCTTATGTAAACGAGACTCACAGATGCTCCTTAAGGTGGAAGACACTTTTCAAGGTTTTTTCTAGTGTAACATAGATGTGCATAGAATGCCAAACTACTGAGAGGCTGTGTGCAAAGGCTCCAAATCCACTTGCATTCAGCGTGATATTCTAGAAAGGAGTCATCGTAAGGAAGGGAGGCCAGCCTGATGGGAAGTCGAATGACGCGAGCAGCCATGCATTTGCCCCAGGACGCGGTCCACGAGCGGATGCAAGGGGAACAGCGCCTCTGGCGCCAGCAGCGTTGGGAGATCATTTATCAAGCTCTGAAAGCTCCGTAGCCTCGCCGAGGACATTGCAAGAACGGTTGGCGTATCGCCCTCGACCGTCCACCGTGTGATTGCCACCTACAAGCAAGGGGAGTGGCTGCCATCGAGACCCCTGGGAAAGGCGGGCGGTTGCATACCCCCCTTTGATGTACTAACGCTAGGCCACGACAGCGGAGTAGGACCGAGTAAGAAAAGCAGTATCAACAGCAAGCTGTTCTCTGTCCTACCATCCATCAGGACTGAAGGGCCAATGCAACTGCGCACAGACGAACTGCCACCGGTTGTACATTTCTGCAGTAGAAAGATTTGGGATGTACCCCAGCTTAAAATATATCTTCAACGCTGCTAGCCGTTCATCCTCAGTGTAGAGATGGATATTACGATAGCCTGCTGCAATTAGTCGCGCCGTAACAGCCGCACTCACGGCCACTCCCAAACCTTTACCGCTATGAGCTAGATGAGCAGCAACCCACCCAAGCTTACCACTAAAAGGATACTAGATACTATGGTCATGGAGACCCATCGCCGTTGCAACGATGATATCGCTTTCCTCATCAATGACCATAAACCAGCTCTCTGGAGGCATTCTTGCTATACAGGGCTGTAATTTTTCATCATTCGAGCCCAGCCATCCTACAAAGTTCATTAGTTGGTAAAAGCCCGCTTCATCCCCCCACCTGTAAGTACGCGTAACTATTCAGAAGGGTAGCGTAAAAGGCTCATTTCCTGCAATTGCTGTCGTGTTAGTGGCTGCATCTTGCTCAAGGGAAGGGAAGCTTGCATGATTTACACTTTCTGCATGGGTCTTCTGAATAATTACCCTAATACAGGAGTAGTACTTTTTGCTATAACGTATAGTTATATTCTCCCAGCAAATACAGTTGCATATACTTTCTCCAGGACTTGAGGTAGTATTAGAGAGCCATCTCCATTTAGAATGATATCGTGTTGGTAAAGAAAGAGAAAGACTCTTTAATAATGAGGCACAAGCATATTAAGAGTCAACGCAGAGATAACGCCGAAAGAGGTTCATGTGGAAGTATCCGATAGACAGATATCTATAGAGTCATCAACGACAGAAATTAAACTCGTTTCTGAAGAATACGTACCGCTGACGATGCCACGTATCCTGGGTACATTCGATATGACAGCGGTTTATTTGATGATTATCTTCTTTATCACTAATGCTACTACTGCTGCTGGAGGCGGTGCTGCCGCTTTCACCTATTTGCTTATAGGTGGAATCACATTCTTTCTTCCTGCAGTCGCTGCTACTGCTCAACTCGGTGTATTATTTCCAAATGAAGGTGCTCTCTACAACTGGACGCATAAAGTCTTAGGGGGTTATTGGAGCTTCTTTGCTGCTTTCTGCGCCTGGTTCCCTGGCGTACTCGTTATGGTTACTGCAGGTGACGTAATTGTTGGCTATCTTCAAGGACTCAATAGTCAATGGCTCGTCCAACCTTGGCAACAAGGCTTAGTACTAATTTTTTTCCTCGCTTTTTCAGGAGTGATAGCGGTGCAACGCTTTCGTACAGTTCAAAATATTGTCAACGTCGTTATCATGCTCACGTTTTTAGGTGTGCTTTTAATTGGAATAGCAGGAGTTGTCTGGCTCGTAAAAGGCAATCAACCTGTGACCAGTTTTCACCACCTGTCCGACTGGATGCCTAACCCAGGGAACTACAGTCTTTTCGGACTCGTCACGCTTGCCTATCTTGGGATGGATACAGCGTTAAACATGGGCGGTGAGATCACCGAGACCAAGGTGATAAAGAAACACCTTCTTTGGGGAACTTTACTCGTCTTATTGGGATATTTCGTGGCAACGTTTTCTTTGCTGGTGGTGGAAGGCCCTGTGAATGGAGCTATTCCTTTCGCGCTAGTTAGCTTGGTAGATATAACCCTAGGAAAGTTTGCAGGAAATATTACTGCGATTTGTCTCATGAGTTTTTTTGTACTAGCGGCAGTTGTTTACAATTATGCTTATGCGCGTCTCCTTCTGGTGGCGGGTATTGACAAGCGTCTGCCCATAAACATGGGGAAACTCAATAAGCATCGGATTCCGGCCAATGCAATCATCTTGCAGACAATTGTCGCTGGTGTGGTCGCTGCCTTTATCTTTCTCATTTTCCCATATGTGCTCAAATTGAACAATCCAGTCAACCTTTCCACAGAAGTGTACAACGTGATACTCGCTAGCTCAACATTGGTCTGGGCACTATCATCCCTTTTCCTCTTCGTTAATCTCGCGCTCATCTATTTCCGTGATCGATCAAGGCTACTAAAGCAGCTGATCTTCCCTAGACCAGTTTTGTGGCTCTGTATTGTGCTCGGTTCTATTTCTTGCGTTATTGCTATTGCTGACAGTTTGTTTTTCTCTTGGATAGGATTGCTAATCGATAATGCTCACTGGTGGTATATCATCGGCGGAATCACATTCATCTTTCTTGTTTTTGCTGCCATTGGCAGTATGCTTGCAAGTAGCGAAATAGAATGGCAGAAGATGAACGAATAGAGTGTCGCCTTCCAACTTTTTTAGTACAGATTACATTGACATCTACTGATACACATGCTATGTTTGAAATGTGCGTATGGCTCAACTATAGAGAGCTTATTGCACAATGTATAAGTTTCTACGCAAGGGGTCTCTCATTAGCGTTTATTTACGGAGGTAACTTTGGCCGCACAGGACGAACGCACTCAAGTAAGTGCATTAGCAGGCGATATTGATATCGACTCCGCTAATGTTGACAAGTTGCATAAAAATGCAATAGGTCTTCCTGGTGTCCTATATTTTTGTCTGGCTGGCTCTGCGCCGATCTCTGCCATGCTCTTCAACGTCCCTAGTATGGCAGGACAAGCAGGCGCAACTACTCCGCTCGTTTTTCTCCTTTCGGGCATCGGTCTACTTTTGCTCGGTGTCTCCATCGTTTATCTGTCTCGCCGTTTGACCTCGGCAGGTGGTTTCTACACATGGGTACGTCATAGTCTTGGGAAAGGACCAGCCTTCCAAGCAGGCTGGTTGATGATGGGAGGCTATGCACTCTTCGAGACCTCACTGCTTGGTGCCTTCGGCTCCTACACCAATTCTTCCATTTCCACCTATCTTCATATTCAGCTTCCAGGTGGTTGGGTCACCTATGCCCTGATCGGAGGTGTGCTCATCTTCTCGCTCTCATATTTTGATGTCAAATGGTCGGTTTACGCGATGGCTCCCTTTCTTCTTTTGGAGATTGGAGTCCTAGTCATCCTTAATATCGCCATTGGTGTTAAAGGAGGAGCGGCTGGTCATGATTTGGTGCATACCTTCACGGTTGCTGGTGCCAATCTCAAAGGAGCTGCTCCAGGGGGCATACTAGGAATTGGTGTTGCCTTAGCACTTGGTGTATGGTCCTGGGTTGGTTTCGAGGCAGGTACTGTTTACGGTGAGGAAGCTAGAAATCCTCGTCGCGCTGTTCCCATTGCCGTTTTCTCGGTAGTTGCTTTTTTGACCCTCTTATATGTTTGGACTTCCTACTCCGCAACTATTGGTTTCGGTTGGACACATGCGGTTGATACATTTGGTAATTTGTCTCTCAGTCCTCCACCCTACTACCAACTTGCTGATAGGTTCGCCCCCGGCGGAGTGCTCAAGGCGTTCATGATCGTCGCCATCAGCACGAGTTCGCTCGCCTGTGGTTTGGCTTTCCATAATGGAATGGTGCGCTACCTGTATGCAATGGGACGCGAAGGCATTCTGGGCCAGAATTTTGGCAAAACTCATGCCAAATATCGCAGTCCACACATCGCTATCATTGCTCAGTCGCTCTTCACCATTCTGCTCATCCTTGTCTTCGCATTTGTTCTACAGTCAACTAAGGCGAATCCAGATGGCAGTTACAACTATGCCTTTGGCATTGGTGATGGCAAAGCGTTTACCCAGGTAGATGGACTCTACCCCTATACATGGCTCGCCATTATGGGGACCATTGCCTTTATCATTGTCTACATTATGGTCAACATTGCGGCTCCTACCTTCGCTCTGCGCCACGATAGGAAGAGCTTTAACGTGTTGGCGCATATTGTTGCTCCCGTACTCAGTACGCTTATTCTGCTAATCCCCTTGATCTCTTTCGTGATGCCTGCCATTCCTGGACCTATAGGGAACTACTTTACAGGTCTCGGTTTTGCTACAACACCGTTCCCGTTAAACATCTTACCTGCATTCGTTTTTGTATGGATAGTACTGGGAATCGTTTACGCTAGCTACCTTGCTCGTACTGCACCGGAACAGTACGAAGGAATGGGTCGTATCATTCGAGGTGATGTATCTTCATAGACAATAACGAAGAGGAAAAGGAAAACGTCTGACGTTTTCCTTTTATTATCTGATTAACGCGATGTGCAAGTTTTTTAAGCAACCAGCCGATCAAACTGGAGATAGGGAGCCTGCTCTTGCTGATTGAAGAAAAAGCAAACGGTATGCATCAACAGGCAGCGCAACAAGCGATTGCGCAGATGCCAGAGATCCCGCGCCCAGACCCGCTTCATCTGGCAGCGGTCGGTCAGTTGCCCAAAAACCGTGTCGATGAGATAGCGCACCCGTCCCAACACCGGGCTCTGGTATGCTGCGGCCTGAGGCGAATGCGCTTTGCGAAACGGTGCTTGCAAGCTAATGCCTTTCGTCCGCAAGAAGGCTTGCAGATCGGGCAGCCAGTAGTTACGATCACCCAGGACCACTCCCATGGTGCCTTCCAGCAAGATGGGGGCGATTTCTCCATCGGCTTCGTTGGCTGGAGCCAGGAAGACGCGGGTGAGCAGACCCGGCCAACTCAGTTGCGCATGCAGCCGAAAGCCATAAAAGGTTTGCCGATCCGCATGGTCTTTGCCATAGCTTGCCACGCCCCGGAAGCGCACACACCAGGGGGCCCGCGCAAACCGGCAGACTGGAAGTGGCACACTGTCTATGATAGACAGGCTCGCGTCATAGCTGATCAGTTCATCGCGCATCCAGCACCACAAGCGCTCTTTGATCGCCCACAGATTGGCCGCTTGCCGCACAAAGGTCGTGCGATGAATGTGCGCCAGTCGCGGGAAGAAATGGCTATAGTGGCGGCGGAAGTAATCAAATACTTCCTGATCCTGGGAAAGTCCCAGGTAGGTACCGACCAGTTCCATCGTGATCACTTCACTATCAGCCAGTTTGGGCATCGGCCCTCGTTCGCGCAAGCGGGTTCCTTTCATGACGGCTGGCAGTATCTCGTCAATCAAACAGAAACATGTGATAATAAAATCGTCCAGGTTCATGGCATCTCTCCTCAGAAATTTGCAATTCTTCTGAGCGTAGTAGACTCCATGAACCTTTTCTTTGCAAGAAAAACTTGCACGTCGGGCGAGCTAGGGCGGGGGCCGGTGTCGAGCTCAGTCCTCAGCTCACGGCTTTCTTCACGAGGGCGCCGATCCTTGCCTCGTCGGCGGCGGTCAACTCCGTCAGAGCGAAGGCGGTCGGCCACATGGTGCCTTCGTCGAGGTTCGCCTTGTCGCTGAAGCCGAGCGTCGCGTACCTCGTCTTGAACTTCTGCGCGCTTTGGAAGAAGCAGACGACGTTGCCGTCCTTGGCATACGCGGGCATCCCGTACCAGAGTCTCGGCGAGAGGGATGGCGCGCTGGCTTTGATGATCGCATGGAGCCGCTCGCCCATGGCGCGATCCGGTTCCGGCATCTCGGCGATCTTCGCGAGCACGGCGCTTTCCCCGTCCGCCTTGTCCGCACGCGGGCCGCGACGAGCGGCCGCCTTCAGCTCTTGGACGCGTTCCTTCATCGCGGCTCGTTCCTCGTCCGTGAATCCCTCGGACGTCTTGCCGACCGCGGTGGTGCTCTTGGCGGACTTATGCGTGTCCTTCATTGGAGGTTTCCTCCCCTGCGACTAGCTAACGCGATGTGCCACTTTCTCTCATGCACATAGCCTCTACAGCCCCTCTCTCTGCGGCGCTGCATCTACTCTAGAGACGTTCAAAAACTGTGGCAAGTTTCAGAAAGTGGCACATCGCGTTGATTAGTATTTCTTGATATCCTGTTTGTCAACCCACTATCGTGAAATATCGGAAAGGCTGCTGTTTCAGCACAAACAGCAGCCTTTCCGATACTAGTGCTCGCAGTGGTCAGCGTGAGAAGCTGGTGGTGGAACATCGAGAGCTGGATTACGGTCGAAAAAGCCTGTCGGCTTGAGCTTAAACCCAATATAGGTGACAGGCATGACTGGCCAGTCCTCGGGACGCGGGATATGATGTGCATTCATCGAATACCAGAGCACGAGATCCGTATTCTCGATGGAACGATTGGCCTGTGTCCAAGTAGGCAACCCTGCACCCCCAGCATGTTGGTTTGGATAATCTCCTGCTGGAAAGTTCTCGTCGGACTTATAGGGTGTAACCCAGAGATTTTTTGTGGCAAATGCTGCACGCTTCATTACGCTCGCTTCTGGATGTGCGTAGGGCAATGTGTTTTCCCCAGGAATAAGTTGATATGACACCGGTTCACCTAGACTATTTTTGACAGATGGATTGATCACCTTCCAAGTGCGACTCGAGAACGGATCAACAACTTGTTGCGCCTCCTGCTCAGTAGACAGTAGCGTTGAGACAGCAAAGTAAGCGTTACCATGAGGATTGTCAGGTCCCATTGGCTCGGTTTCCGTATGCACCTCATGCACTGAGTTGTTCAGCCCGTCCACCATCATGTCAAGACGTACATTAAAGACATGTTGATGTATCGGCGCGTGAAGTCCAGGCGCGACAAGTGTTCCATACTTAGGTTTGATACCGGGTGGAATGGCACCAGTATGCATGATGCCCGTTAATTTTACCTCGAACTGAATAATCCCATCCTGGTAGAGATACCAATAGAATCCGTACTCGTAGTTACCTACAGTGGCAATGAATGAGACGACTAGGCGACGTGAACGACGCACCTCTGTCTGGTTTGTGCGCCAGTCGATATGCTTCCAGAGGATGCCATAGTCCTCTTCATGCATACAGATGGCATTTGGTAGCGTCATCACATTGCCACGACTATCGGTCATGAGAGCATCAAAATAGTGAATGTAGCCCAAACAATCACAGCCTAACTCTAAGGCATTAGCCAGCATTCCTACTCCATACTCCCCTACATCAAATGCGTTCTTGCGATAGTGGTTGGGACCAGGATCACCGTAAGGCACGACCATTTCGGCAAGCGATGCCCGGTAAAGGACAGGACGCTCTCTCCCTTGGTCCTCATAGCTGAGGGTATGCAGGACGACTCCCTCACGGGGTGTAAACCCGATGCGAAAACGCCACTTCTGCCAGGAAACTTCATGCCCCCGTACAGTAAAACTTGGTCCTTCGGGCTGTGTAATCTCAACAGGTTTGAGCCCGTCTCGCTTATCAACAACTTCGGTCGAATAATTTCCTGGCTCAGGTGGAAGAGGTACAATTCCATTATCCTCAACTCTTACCAGCTCCATCTTGTTGAGATCAACGACGGCTATCACCCCTTCAACAGGATGAGCATAGCCATTGTCATTAGGATCGCCGATTCTGACCCAGGTAAGAGCTCGTGTTAGTCGCCTTGTACTTTCCTCTTCGTTTCCGTAGTTGCCTGCACTCCAAGGATCAACCATGACCATGTTCATATCTGTAATGCCTCGCTTAGCGAGAGCTGCCTGAAATTCCGCGTTGCCTTTGAGCATTTGTTCACATTCAAAAAACTCATCCAGCATGATAGGAGGTTGAACACCAGGAACGTGTCGCCACGATGCAACTTTGCCTGCTGTAACATCCACGACAGCCTCGTATGCTGCTCCGTCAGTGTTGTCAAGCAGTTTGACAAACGCTTCCCTGTGAACCTGATCACCTTCTTTAAAGTTGAGCACGAGCTCCTTAGAAGGTTCCTGAAGCGAAACCGAGACAAAGCGGACACGCTCACTTAACTTATGTTGTGTCCGTACAATGCTAACCGCAGCCGCAATCTCCTCCCCGGTCAGAGGCTCCAACGGATGAAGTATTATTGCTGTACTATTATCACTTATCGCTTGATACGTATCAGCCATAAATATGCTTGTCCTTTCTCAAATCTCTAGCTTATGCCAAAGATATAACCTACGGTAGATACTAGTCGGCACGTTCAACAGAGCCAAAAGAGGCATTCGTGCTCCACTCACTTCGGGAACACTGCGTTTCTTATTTATGATAGGTGCTCTACATAAATAAATAATTTTGCCTTCAACAGCGTTTGCTACTTTGTTGAAAGTGTATATGGGCTCCTGCAGTGTTAGTTGTTGAGCAGAAGATAATAAAAACTAGGTACAAGCCAAATATTCGTAACATAATTCAAGCATACAATGGGGATAACTTATCTGTCAATAAACCGCACAAAAGGCTATGTTGGCTACTTGTGGTATCCGTTCATCAAATAGGGTTTTGAAGAATGTCTTCCAATGTATTCAGGCCCTTGCAAATGAACCAGAGTGAGAGTAGAATCAAAAAGCATTCACTTCTCATCTTCATAAAAGGAAACGTCTACTGTGCATGGTATTCTTACCTCCATCAAGCGATTGACGCGCGACTGCTTGCAGGCGCTCAATCACCGCTTCCTCGACTGGACGAAACCGGCTACCAGCTCTCTCATTTCGGGTACGCTGACAGACTTTGCCAGAAAGAAATCTGAACTCGTTGCAGAAAACGCCCTCTTACGTCAGCAACTTATCATTCTCTGCCGACACGTGAAACGACCAACATGCACTCGAGTGGACCGGATGCTCCTGGTGCTGCTGGCAAGGATGGTGCGGACCTGGAAGCAAGCGCTCTTCATTGTTCAGCCAGAGACGCTTCTGCGCTGGCATCGCCAGGGATTCAAGCTCTATTGGAAATACACGTCCAGAGCAGCTTCCGCCAAACCAAAGATCTCCGCAGAGACCGTGGCCTTGATCAAGGAGATGGCGAGGAACAATCGGCTCTGGGGAGCCGAACGTATTCGTGGCGAATTGCTCAAGCTGGGTCTTCACGTCTGCAAACGCACCATCCAGAAGTACATGAGACCCGTGCGCGCCGCAAGGCCACGAGGACAGAAGTGGAGCACCTTCTTACACACTCATGCTGAGCAGATATGGGCCTGCGACTTTCTCCCAGTCACTGACCTCTTCTTCCGCTCGCTTTTCGCCTTCTTCATCATCGAATTGAAATCTCGCAGAGTGATCCACGTCGGCGTCACAAGAAATCCTACCGACGCTTGGACCGCACAACAGCTTCGGGAGGCCACCGCCAATGGCGAAGGGCCGAAGTACCTCATCCGTGATAATGATGGCAAGTTTGGGCTGGGCTTCGCGCGGGTTGCAAAGACGAGTCACATCGAGATTCTCAAAACACCTTATAAAGCCCCGCGAGCGAATGCCATCTGTGAACGCTTTCTCGGAAGTGTGCGACGCGAGTGTCTCGATCATTTGCTCATCCTGCATGAGAAGCAGCTCCACCGGATACTAAACGCCTATGTGAATTACTTCAACCGAGCCAGGCCCCATCAAGGGATTAGGCAGCAGATGCCAGAGCTGCAAGCTGGGTCAGTGCAAGCAGATCACCAAGGCGGCAAGGTCATCTCCTTCCCAGTCCTGGGTGGATTGCATCATGATTACCGCAGAACTGCCTGAGTTCTTCCATATATTTGATGATGTGATTGTCTGAGGTATGTGCAGAATACCTCTGTATTTTTTGAGAACCAACAGGCAGTTCCTCGTCATTTTCCTTGATGGATGGAGGAAAGCAGATAGACGGAGGAAAATGAAAGCCCTAATCTTGGCTCAAATTGAATGTCAGTCATCAAAGAATAAAGTAACTGAAGAGGTAAACTATCAAATTGCTCGGCGGATATCCCATGGAGCCAACACAGGAGGTAGCATGCATGGGTGGCTATTTGGCTCGCTCCCATGATGGTCTTCCGGGATGGCGGACCATCTGGAAAGGCTGGCTTTCCTTGCAGACGCTCCTTGAGGGCGTTCATCTCGCTTTTCACCTCCAATTGTAAATTGTGGGTAAGAATCAGCTCAAGAGACGGCAGCGCGGTGGTCAGCAGATTGTCGATGCTGTGCCACCAGCTACTTCCTCTCCTCAACAGGCTACAGTTGGGCAACAAGTGAAGGGGAACAAGGGCAAGAGTTCAGCCTCGGGCGGGAAGGCCAGCACAAAATCAGTGGCAGCAGTGCAGCCGAAAACGTTGTCATCTGTCCCGCAATTACCACCTAAAACCTCTCTGGTGCAAGTAAATGTTGATGTTGATGAAACGTTGCCTTTCTCTTTTCCTGATGTGAATCAGATGCAGCAGGCTCCACCACAACCAGGAGTATTGCCGATGTGGGATGAAGAGGGCGAGGATTTGTTGCAATAACATATCGTTCGTATTGAGTCTCAAATCCTATTGTGAGGAGGAATTCTGTGATGAATGAAGCATCCAAAGAGAGATTAGAGCTTTTTGTAGAAAAGGCAGAAAAACTGTTATCGCAAAGAAAACTGCTGAGTCTGATCGGTCTTCATCGGAATGGAGGAGAAGAGAAGTGGCAAAACAATGAAGATATAGAGGGTTTTTTACTCACTTTTCGCCTGTTTCTTCTCCATAAAGAAGGCATCGCACTGTACAAACCACGTCTACGTTCGCCGGAACAGTTAGAGCTACTCAAGTTGAATGATCTGTCAGAGAGTTGGAAGGAAACGGTGAGGCAAGCCTGCCAATCTATTATAGACTTTTTGGCTACAGAGCCTCGTATGTATGGAGCTACACCTGTCTCGCGATGGACTATTCTTGAAACCTTTCTCTACGGATATTTTGCACATGCCGAGCCTCCGAAGCGTAAGGTTTTCAAGCAGTGGCAGGACGTTCCTGAGCTATTTGAAAAACTACAACTTGATTTTCTCGACATACTTATGTTCCTGTTACGACACATAAAGGACGTTGCAGAGGCAAGTAAAAACGAATTAGCTCTTGGAAGCAAAGAAGTAGAATAGAGCAAAGTATGCTGCGTATCTTAGTCCTATCTCAGATAGAATTTGCTAATAAGTAGGTACAACGTTTACACAACGTTGTACCTATTCTTCCTTTCAGTGAGCGTTTCTTTGTACGCTCTCGTTTTACCTAGTAAGAGCAGTTCCGGCCCATCAATGGCTCTCAATGCTGCAAGTTTTGCATAGAAGGTATACAGTGACTCAAGGAGGGCCTCAATATCATCCATTGTTGTCCCTCTTGTTCCTCTTTGCGTTGCCCCTCTTCTTTTTTGAAGGCTGCTCCTGTGCTTCCTGGTCAAATAACGTGGGCTGTTCTGGAGCAGGAAGGGATTGTTTCTTCTGCTTGCTCTTGGGTTGGTCGAGAAAGTTTTGCGAGGACACGACCGGTTGGCCTGTCAAATCCTCAAATTGCTGACGTATCTGACCCCCAAATTCGCCTGCTGCTTGTGCGTCACGCAGGAGCTGAGGAAATCCCTGACTCTCATTTTGCTCATGCATTCTTCGTGCAGCGAGTTGTGAAAGGGTGAGGACGCCTAACTCCTCTTCAGTGTAGTGATCTCGCGGATTCTTCACACTTTTTGGAAGATGTTTGACTTCGTGATGATGCACCTGTGACGAAATACCGAAGGTGCCACGATGAACTGTGCCAGTTAATATTCCAAAGTGAAGGTGCTCCTCAGCACCACGAGCAAGCCATTCATCAGTGAGTGCGTTTCGACTGAGCAAGTTTTGAATACGTGTCTCAGCCCATTCCGGCGTTCGCCCTTGGCTCAGGTACATATCTCGCAGTTGCTCGACTTGTGTCTGCTGCTCAACCTCTTGCAGTTTTTCCTCGCCGACCTGGGCGAGCCAGAGGCGAACGCGCTCGGCCAACGGACCACGAATATTTTGCACGATCCGGAGCATGATTTCGCGTGTCGCAAATTCAGCCCCGCGCAACTTGCCATCCTTACCCCGGAGCGGAAGCTCTTTAAGGTGCTTGAGCATATCCTGGAACCCTTGATCCTGCTTGTTGCGCTTTTTCAGTGCTGACCAGTACACGCCAGGATTGGTCGATTGGGTGAGTAATCCTACGAAGTCGATCACTGAATAATACCAGCGTTGATCTTCCTGATCCCAAATGCGCCGTACCTCGTAGAATTGCTCTGCTCCCTCCGTGCCGAGTGCCTCTTGCGGAATAGGGATAAGTTCAAAGCCCTGTTTGTCTTGCTGAGAGTCAGCCATGTGATGCCCTCCATTTTTCACGAGCAACTATTTACATTTTGTAAATAGTTGCTTCCCTCTGCTACAACTTAATATAATCAACAGCACTATCATCCAGGTTGTCCTTGTCTCGATCATAGCGTTGCGTGGTTTCCGGTCGCTTATGGCCCATTGTGTGTTGACGTTGCTCCAACGTTGCTCCGCCCTTTTTCGACAACGTGTTAAAGGTGGTCCGTAAATCGTGCGGTGTCAGTTCTGGATGCCCAATGGCCTTCCCACAGGCGGCGACGATGCGCTCAATGGTCTTCGTGGTCAAGCGTTCGAGCGTTGGATGCTGGCCCCGGTCGAAGCCCACAAAGAGCGGAGCATCCACAGAAAGCGTATGCTGCTGGCGAATGGCGTGCCTTTTGGCGTCTCTCGTCGTGTCATCCAGGCCCGTTTCTTGCTCCAGTTCGGCAAGTTTGCGCTCCATCTTCACGACATGACACTGTCGCAGCGCGTTGATATATTCCTCGATGGTGCGGAACACCTCCACCGGCACCTTCACCTTACGCCGCTGATCGCCTTTGCCATGCCGGATCGTCATAATGGTATGCCCCTGCTCACGCACAAAGTCATTGGGATTGAGAGCAGCACACTCGGCTCGCCGGATGCCGGTGCGAATAAGCAGGTACATCATCGTGTAATCCCGCTTGCCCTTGAGCGTTGTTGTATCAATAGCGGCAAGCAGATTGCGAGCTTCTGTATGCGAGAGGGCGATATGCGGGGAAGCATCATCGACTTTGAAGCCGCGCAGGTTGGCCGCCGGATAGTCGGCGCGCTGTTGAAGTGCCTGGCACTCACGAAGGAGTTGACAGGCCACAGACCACTTTCGCGCTGCCGTCGCCTTAGCGTGTTGCTCGGCAAGAAAATCTCTATAGGCAATCATGCCGGAGCGGTCCACCGTCTCTAAGGTGTACTGGTGATCGAGGAGCCAGGCGTGAAAGGTGACAGCACTAAAGGTGTAACTCTGTTTGGAAGATGGCGCGACTTGCCCAATGATGTTGATCCATGGTTGGATCATCTCATGATGCAGGACTAGCGCGTCTTCCTGCTGGATAGCAAGGCGTGTCATAGATGTCCTCTCTTTTTCAATCGTTGTCAGTCAGGCTGGTTACGATTGCAGCTAAAGCATATTTAGAAACTGCACTACATATGGCTCAAAGAAACCTGCTTGTCGGAGTACTTGCTGGAGATGGCCTTTGCACACTGGACAGAATGTATCTGTCTGTTTGATGAGGTCTTGCATCCCTTGACAGAATCCAACCAGGTCAACAGGTACCAGTGTGTCATCCTCGATCTGATGCATGAAGTACACTCGTGCTTTCTCTTGCTCAATGGCAAGCATTTGTAACGTTTGCAGATGATCTGCGTCTTGCTCACATGCCTGCATCCGAAGGAGGGCAAAAAAGGTGGAACGGCTGGCATCAAGGACTTGTTGTGGTGTAGGTGGTGTCGTCACAGTATACTCCGATACATTGGAGGCACCACACCGCCGTTCTGCTTCATAATTGCATTGAGCAGCTTGTGCCGAGAAGTAGACACAAACTCAGCAAACTTATCAAGTGGGCTCAAGAAGGCGATGCTCTTTCTTTCTGCTACTTCACTGGACTCAGGATACTCGTACTGTCGAGCACCTCCCGCCCAGTAGCTCGAATTGAGATGCTCAATGATACTCTTCATGCGGTTATTTCCCTGCTCATCAAGAACGGGGGCTCCAGCCTCATCAAGTATTGGAATTGTCTTGTCCATGTATGGCTGAAGACCTGCATCGTACTTCACTGCTGCGGCGGTCAGCAACTCCAGGTCGTGACCATAGTCCTTCAGAGAAATTGGGCCATCCTTTCCAGTTTCTTCTAAGGCATGCCGTTGTTTCTTAGTGAGGCTCACAGGATTGCCCTCATGCAAGATCAACCAACCTTTCATGACCAATTCTAGCGCATGCCCCAGGATCAATAGTTTCGCACTAGCTTGCATGAGATCCTTCTCGTGGTCACTCTTTTGTGCATCCACCTGTGATAGCTTGCAATAAGCATCGAGAAATTCAGCAGCATGTGCGTAATACTTCATCGCTCGCTGCTCGTTTGTTGGTCCTTGAACACTCACTATGAACATCTCCTCTATTTATCGGACTTCCGCCTATTTCATTCTGACATTTACCCTTTACCAGTAACAGAGAGGATCTCTTGCGCCGCAGACTCTGGACGGAGGATTTTTCCTCGAATAAGACTGAGCAGCTTCTTTTTATAGAAATTGTCATCATTGGTCACAAAGATGTCTCCTTCCCAAGAGATATGAGCACAGAGGCCAAGCGCATCATTTTTTGCATTCATCCATTTGTCTTTGATTTTTTGTAATGTTTGCATGACCTCAATATTGTTGGCGAACTGGTGTTCGATAGCTACTCGTTGTTCCCACTCCGCAGGGGGAGTGTAAACGCGAGTCGTAGGGTTGCTATAGTAGAAGGCATCTTGATACAGGACAAGATCGAGCTGGTGCTGCTGGCAATAGCGTGTCAGGTAATCCGCAAATCCGAAGTCGATGTTTGGAAATAGCAACTCATGGATGGTACGCAGATACTCACGCTCCGGTTCGTAGGTAAGGTATCCCTCTTTATTACGAAACCACATCGTTTGAGGATGTTTGAATTGTTCAACATCACCTAAGCCAAGTGCATGCAGACGACGTTCCTGCTCAGAAAACCAGAACGGCTTTTCTCCATGAGGTGGCTTCTCAAACATCGTACTCCACCCGATAACAATTTTGATAATACCTTGTTGATGGAACACGATGAGTTTTCTCACCGCAGTCGCATTGAGCTCTTCGCCATTCTCAAGAGCAATGATACAGTTGTTGTCGAGCGTCACCAGCAATGGAGTATTCATCGTCCTTCACTCCTCTCATTTCTCTTTCTTGAGAAGGCACTATGCCTCTGCGTTTGTCACTTCAGACTTTCGTCTGCACTGGACTGTGGTTTTCGTCTGCACTAGCAAACATCCAGTAATACAGAGAGGAGGACGGTCTTCCTAGCAGGACCCAGAATCTGTGATCTTTTTTCCCTCTAAAAGAATTCATACAAACCTACAAAGTAATGGTAATCAGGCTGGCTCAATTCAGATAAACCATACCCCTCAAAAAAGGCTTGTCGGTCTTGTCTCGCTTGAAACAGTCCTGTCTTCTTCGGGCGAATAGCCAATGCTAAATCATACCGAGAATCTCCTTTTCCTCCACCAGCCCAATCAATGATCCCAGTTACTTTTCCCTCTGAGATGAGTACGTTATCCACCGTAAAATCGCCGTGAATGAGTGTAGGAGGAAAAAGGTGCGGTTGATGCTGCTTCAGATGTTCGAGCAGTTCGGCACTTCCTTCAGTTTGGTAATGAAGAAAATTGTATTCTGCCTGAGAGAGAGTCCGATCACTGCGTAATTCTGAGAGAGTCCGATGACGATGGATTGTTGCAAGAATGTTTCCAAATGCTCGCAAGATGCTCAAACGCTCTTCTTGATCTGACTCCTTTTCAATGGCGATGATGAGAGGATCTCCAGGTAAGTAACTCATGACAAGCCAGGACTCCAATTCGCTGGTCGCTTCTCGTTGGATAAAGACGTGTGGATACGGGGTTGGAAATGGTGACTGGATGAGTGTAGCGAGAACAGTATACTCTTGTCTGATCCAACTGCCGAATTGCTCTCCACATGAGCGTTTTACCACATATTTTCCTCTTGCCGTATCCACCACAGCAACTGCTGAGGTATCACCCTGAGGAGGAAACGCAAGTTGGGAGATGGAACCCAGAAAAGAAGAGATCTCTGTTGGAAATAATTGGGGGTCAAGTGGCCTGTGTTGCGTCATTGGTGTTCCTGCCTTTCTCTCGCATTTGATTGTAACAGAAGAAGAGTCAGAAGAGAAGCGACTTTCCTCAACGTTGTTTTCTTCTGTACCAATAACTATTTTCAATGAAAACCTCACTCCAGAAAGGAAGTGGATAGGTCATAACGATCGTTATCCCACAGCCATTTTGGGCTGCTATATCTTGCCTATAACCCCTACAAATTATATACTACTTACGGGAAATATTTGGTTAAGAGGAGACATCCCCAAATTGAGTAAAACTATCGCGTATATCAGAACCTCCACCGACAAACAGGATTTCAATAACCAGAAATTGGAGATTTTAGAATATGCTAGAAAAAAAGATCTGAAAGTTGATGCGTTTGTCGAGATCGCTATCTCTTCCCGCAAGACGAACAAACAGCGGCGCATTGATGAGGTGCTCCAAACGTTGGAGGAATCCGACACATTGGTCGTGACAGAACTCTCAAGGTTGGGCCGGAGCACGGCTGAAGTGATCGCACTAATCAACGAACTGGTCGCCCGCAACATCCGAGTGATAATTCTCAAGCAAAACCTCGATATCGCTCAGCACGATATGAACAGTAAAATTGTGATCACGTTATTTTCTCTGTTTGCCGAACTGGAGCGAGATTTGCTCAGTCTTCGCACGAAAGAAGCGCTTGCGGCAAAAAAGCTCCAAGGAGTCAACCTGGGCAAGCCGAAAGGCACCATTCAGAAAAGCAAATTTGATACAGACCTCCCACGCATCAAAGAGTTGCTTAAGTTGGGACTCTCTGTACGCAAGATTGCCAATCTACTGGGATATACCAACCACCTCGCGCTTAACACGTACATCAACAAACGGAAGCTTCGTGAACACCTCTGAGCCGCTAGGATCGGCTGAGTGCAGATGAGAGACAGGAGTATCCCGTGTGATGAATCTCGTAGAACAAGAGAAGACGGAAGCCCATCGTCGGTTGAAGTTGCTTGGGAGCACTATAGAGGACGCCAGTGGAGATGGACTTCGAGCGCGAGCAAGCCAAATCAGCCTTCCAGTTGCGGTTCTGCGTCAGTGGCATGCTGCCTACCTTCATCGTGGCTTTGATGCTCTCCTGCCATCGTGGCCGGACATTTCCGAACCTACCTGGGTACTTATCAAACAACGTTATGCTGCTTTAGGAGATCTTGCGGAAGCAGAGACGCTGAAAGACGAAGATATCAGTGCGCTAGCCACCCGCCTTGGGTGGACCATACTTCAGGCGCAACGATGGCTCGATCGCTATCGTGTCGAGGGAATGATGGGACTTGCTCCAGTCAAGCGCCCGGTCCACCCACGAGGAGTACCTGACCTGGGAGCACTTTCTGAGACTCAGCGAAACGAACTCTTCCGTCGCTACGCACTGCTCGGAGAACTGGCCGAGCAAGAACACGTTTCCAATGAACGCTTGCAGAAACAAGCAGAAGCGGCAGGGGTATCGTTGCGAACGTTACGCGAGTATCACACCCGTTTTCGGCGTGAGGGATTTGCCGGACTTGCCCCCCGCAGACGAGCAGATAAAGGAACGTCCCATCTGCTGAGTGCTCAAATGGCCCAGTTCATTGAAGGGTTGCGACTCACTCACCGCGACGGCAGTGTTCGCTTCATCTATGAACTAGCATGTCAACATGCAGAAGCAACTGGGGAAAGGGCTCCCGGCCTCTGGCAAGTCCGTTCCATTTGTGCGCACATTCCGGCCCCAGTGCGATTACTGGCAGATGGGCGCGAGGGGGAGTTTCGCAACCGCTATCGTCTGACTTATCCCATCGCTCATGATCCTCACCGCATTATTTGGCAGATCGACCACAAAGCGCCTTTACACGTCCTCGTCCGTGATTTGCGTGCATCTTCTCATCGCACGCATTCTGGAGAAGTCCGTCCGTATTTGACGTTGGTGATTGAGAGTGCCTCACGCTTGGTGATGGCTGGACTCTTCAGTTATGATCCTCCTGATCGTTTTATGGTAGCAGCAGCCATCCGTGCTGGTATGCTGACCACAGAACACAAGTTGTTCGGTGGCGTTCCTGATGAAATCTGGGTGGATAATGGAAAAGACCTGATTGCCGATCATGTCTCTCAACTCGTGGCCGGATTGGGGAGCACGCTCTTTCCTGGGCCTCCCCATTATCCTGAACTACGGGGAATTGTCGAACGGTTTCATGAAACGCTCGATACTCGCCTCTGGGCCACCTTGCCCGGCTATATTGGTGCGAATGTGGTCGAGCGAAACCCGAAGGCCAAAGCAGAACTCTCGCTCTCGGAACTGGATCAATGCTTCCACACATTTATCGAACGCTATCACCAAGAGGTCCACAGCGCTACAGGGCAGACCCCGCTCCAATTCTGGCAGGAGCATGCCACCCAGATCCCAGTGAATGAACGTCTTCTGGACATCCTCCTCAAGGAAGCAGCACAACGACGAGTCTTGAAGGAGGGCATCAAGTATTTGGGGCGAATTTACTGGCATGCGGATCTGGCGACACTCGTTGGCGAGGATGTCCTGGTGCGTGCTGCCCCCTCGTACATGGCTCCAGACGAGGATCTTCCGCAGGCCCGATGATGAAAGATACCCCTAGCAGTGCTTCTAGAACTGCTAGGGGTATCTTTCATCATCGGGCCTGCGGAAGATCCGAAGCAACTACGCTGTTTCCCCTTAATAAGCACCCCCCGTGCGGGCATAGTTCACCAGTCTCATAAAGACCAGCAGGTTGGGTATCTGTGATATAGTGATCTTAGCCCAAATCCAATTGAATCTCTTACCCACCCTCCTTACAATCACCTTCCTCTCACTCCCCTCAACGCGGCTAACCACATCAACGCTCTTAACCTCGTTCCAGGGCAACACCTTGCGTCCATTGCTCAGCCCTTGCATACTGACAGTCAAAGGACCAAAGGGAATTGAACCGCCACCATTGTAGGCAGCCATAGCCCAGGGCATATGTTGCTGCGTCACCGCTAGCTGAATGCTCTGGCCAAGCTGTGCCACATTCTTGAGGACATCATTAAATTCGAAGGTAGCCCCATCGCTGCGATGGACGATAAAGCTCTGGGAAAACAGGGCAGGAGCATCAACTGGCACTCCGTTTTTTGTAGCCCCAACGCTGCCATGGACGATAAAGCTCTGGGATATGCCATAGGTCGGCACACCATCACTGCCGTCGTGTTCTATCTCCTTTTGTACTACCGACGTAACCTGGTCCCAGCGTATTGGATCAGCCTGATTTCCTTTGGCACGTATCAGTCCATTCGAAAACAGATACACTCTCAAGTTACAATGAGAGAGAGCACCGATGCCACTGAAGATTGCCATTACCGTGAAGAGAATGCCGAAGACCTCGAGATGGGCAACATCATGTGTGAGTACCGCAATTGTGCCAAAGAAGATAATGCTCCCGACGATCACTCCAACCACCGTGCCGATAACGGCACGCACACTGGGCAGCCGGGGCATATAGACTGCCATAAGTGTGCCTAACCCATATGTACCCGCCTGTTGATAGATAGCTGCTGGTACTTCAGAATGTACCTGCATTTGCTGATCTTGCATCAAAACGTTGCCCCTCCTTAGAGGTGTGTGGTTTGCCAGAGATATTGTCCTCAACTGATATTTTATGGATCTTCCGCAGGCCCGATGATGAAAGATACCCCTAGCAGTGCTTCTAGAACTGCTGAGGTGCGGGCATTCGTCTTAGGTCACGCAAAGCGCCAGCGGGTCGCGTTTCCAAGGGCGGTGGACTCCGGGTTGAGTTCTGACTCCTCAAAGTGCCAGCTGAAGGCTTTCTTTGGGCGAACGGCATAAAACGGTCCAGGCAAATGGTTCGGGTCCAGGTTCCAGTGGTACTTCTCATTGTAGAGATTCACCACCCGTTCCACAAGGACTCTCTCGCTCACCGTTTCAGCCTCTCCTTCAATGATCACCACTTCGCTCCCACTCTCCAGGTGGACCGTAATCGCGGGACTGGCGGCCAGGTTCTGTGCAGCAAGTGAACCCGTGCTGAAATAGAAGGTACCGTCGAGCCAGACCCCCCACACAGGGCGACTGTGTGGCCGACCATCAGGGCGAGTCGTCACGATCCAATAGGTGCGCGCTCTGCTGAGTCGCTCAGTCGCCCACTGCCATGACAGGCACCCCGCCCCGACTGTGCTGCCAAACATCCGAGGCTGGCTGGGCTCTGGATCATTGTTTCTCTCGCTCTCCATCTGTGGTGCCATCACCAATTCCTCCTCTCGCTCTCGTTCCTGCAAGGGAAAATCTACCGGCTATGCCGATTTGAGCACACGTTGCCGCAGGAGACGCAACTTGGCGCGACCATACATGCTTCTTTTGATGAGCTTCAGCCGGTTCACATGGCCTTCGAGAGGCCCATTACTCCAAAGCAGCGTCAATCCTGCAAACACAGCCGCTTTATCTTGTTGGATGCCACGGGCAAACGACTTCAACTCAGGCAAGTGGCTCGCCTGTGCCGACCTGAGCCAGGTGTCCAACTGCTGGCCTGTGTGCTCCCGGATCATGTGCATGAACGCTTGTGCCAAGCGGTAAGCGGCCTCTGCGCTCGGACTGACCTGTCTGATGAGTGCCAGTTCGTGTTGCTGTGTCTCGTCCAGCTCATCTGGTTGACACAGAAACAGCCAGGTGACACGCTGTGCAGAGAAGTTTTCCAGCGGTGAAGGCTCCGCGAGGACACTCTTGCGCCGGTACGGTTTCGATGGGGTCAACCCTGATGAGGGTGATTGAGGAGTTCGCAGCCTCGCCAGATAACGATACATAGCTTTGGGTGAACCCTTGTATCCTTGAGCTGTCAGTTCTCTATAGAGCTGTAAGCCGTTGCGGTTTCCCTCTCGCCACCACTGGAGCACAGAGCGCTCATACGGATCGATGAGGCTAGGTCGTCTGCGCCGGTGCCTAGCGTCCGGAAAGGAGCCGTTGCACAACCATCGCTGAAGCGTTCGCCCGGATATTCCAACCCGAGAAGCAATATCAGCTGTTGTGAGCCCCTGGTCATGAAGTTCAATGACTTGCTCATATCTATCTAGCTTTTGAGCACGTCGCGCGAGGCGAGCCTGTTCTTCGCCACGAGAGCGAGCAGGACGCTTTTCTTCCTCCGGCTCAGATTCCGTCTCTTCGCGCTCTTGCTTTGGCATGACCTGTCCTTGCAAGGCACGCCGTATTTCGGCCCGGCAGCGAGCTAACAACGTCTGCACACTTTCTCTCAGATTCTTTCCTACATGCCACAAATCGGCGACTTGAAGCGCTTGGGGAGCGCCCTTCGAAATAGCTGCTGCGTATTCAGATGAGCGATCTCGGCTGACTATTTCCACACTGGGGTGTTTCTCAAACCAGGCCGAGACGGTTTCTACCGAACGATCAGGCAACACATCAATTGGTTTGTTGTTTTCAAGATTGCAGATCAATGTTCCATAGCGCAGTCCGCGTTTCCAACTCCAATCATCAATCCCAACCACGCGTGGAGATGAGGTTGTTGGCAGTTGGGCTTGTTTGACCAGCCGCAACACGGTATCAGAACTGCCTGGGATGCTCAACTTCTTGCCCAGGCGTGCCCCCGCCTCGCCGCCTAGTACAAAGCCCATCTCTCGTAGAGCTTCTTGCAACCGGAGCGTGAATTTCACCCGAGGTAATGTCAAGGAAGCAAAGCGTTCGGCAAAGATTTTACGTCGGCAGGTGCTCTCTTGACAGAAGAAGCGACGCACGCGCACGTTCAAATGAACGGGCCGCCCGCTGGCTGGCAGATCGCGTAAAGACCGGGTGTAATGGCTGTGCACGCGCTGGCAGATACTCCCACAGCAGGGACATGAAGCCGTTGAACAAGTTGAACGCACGCTGATCATCACCTCATTGGTGACGCTCACCTGCTCAATGATTAGGTCGGAAAGGTCGGGAAGAATTGTCATAGCCTCATAATTGGATCAAGAAATTGTTTTGCTGGAAATTCTGTTTTGTCCTTCATTCTACCACATTTGCCATCATCGAGGCTGCGGAAGATCCCCAGACGAGCTTGCAAAGAGATACTTTAGTAGTAAACCAGTGCAGACAAAAGTCACAATTCGGTGCAGACGAAAGTTGACAGTGAGATCCATCAATTTAAGTGATTCTAGAATTGCAGAGCTATTTCTGAGTGGCCTGAAGCGGCTTCTGGGGGCAAATGACAGATCCCGGTATCTTTAGGTAAGCTCATCTATCACCTAAATTGAGGAAGAGCCCGAAAGTTGAAAGTGACAACTGCCTGTTTGCTTGTAGAACAAGCGAACAATGAAACAAGCTACAAACTTCTCAAGAGAAATACCAAGCAGTGCAGCGGCATTACAGCAACACAAAGCGCGATCCCCACGAATGAGAACCGCGCCGCCTGGTCGTGATGATCTTCGTGCTATTCGTGGGTGCTCACGTCTTCCTCGTGCGCATGCCTATTCACCACGTCATCAAGCATGACTGCTGGCGACCGTGGCCAGACCTTTCCAGGGTCCTCCGCCCACTCAGGCAAGGCTCGCGCTGCACTGAGAATATCGCGACGATGGTCGTACAGCACTTCCAAGAGCTCCATGACTGTATCAGGCGTCAAGTGAATCTGCTCTGATTGCGTGGTGATCAGCAGTTCTTTCTCCTGCTCATCCCAGCGAAACGAGACATGTCTACTGGTAACAGTGTTGCGTTGCTCGTTGGTGCTCATCTGCTTATTGCTCACTTTCTGTATGTGGGCACTGGTCGCACTCCTGGAAATCATTCCGGTTGTGGAGTTGTACCCAAAATTCATGCTGTCCTGCTTGGTCGAGGGCCTCTTCAATGCGGCCCTTGTCGGTTGTCCACTTCCCTACGATGGAGTGGATGAACCCTGCTTTCATGAATTGTCGGACCTCATTCTTTGGGACCCAATGCCTGTTAACGAACTCATAGAGACTGACTAGATCGAGCGGTAGTGGCGTGATCTTCGGCTTGTTGCTCGTGTGTGCTACAGCAGGTGCTTGTCCTTCAAGCTCGCTCACTCGTTGCGACAATCTGCCTACTATTTCCCTGGTATCCGCAAGTTCTTGCTCCAAGTCAGTCAGTCGGTCGGCCAGCAGCTTATATGCGCCATAGCTGACCGGATCGTGCAACTCGTGCTGTGGTTGCAAGTCCCGCTCATGTTCTTGTGCCAGAAGCCGTACCTACTCCATAGTCAAGAACTTCACTCGGCTATCTGCCCTGCTGACGGTCGGTACAATCTCTGCTTTCTCTAACCAGCGTCGAAACGTCTTCGGGTCAACATTGAGCACCTGATAGCATTCTGAAAAGGTGTAGGTTTTCTTTGTTGTCATATGCATACTGTATCCTTGTGATGGCTAGGGAATATTGTTCATTACAAGAATACCATCAATACTAGGGAATTATAAGGCGTTCTCATACTTGACTTCTGAATGATACACGCACTCAGGAAAGCCGCCCGATGATGGTTCCACGATAGAGCGCACTGGCATTTCGTGGCCGCCCACGTCGCCAGGAGCGCATACCCACAAGATTGTACCCGTGAGCTGGCCCAACTCAGCATCATGAAAGGTGATCGTCTCGCCTATTAATAACGGCTTACAATTAGACCAGAAGTAACGCTCAAAATTGACCCACTCCTCGACAAGCCCTATCCTCGTGTTCATCAAGGACACAAGGAGGGACCATGAAAAGGAGTGGTACCATCAACACCATACACGAATTGTCGGCGCAAGGAAAGTCCATTCGCGCCATTGCACGGGAACTGGGCATTGCACGCAACACTGTGCGCCGTTACTTGCGGGGCAAGCCAGAAGCCGTTCCGCGTCCAAAACGGACCTCGGTTCTCGACCCCTATAAAGTCCAGATTCATCGCTGGATGCAGGAGGATCATTTGTACAATTGTGAAGCCATGTTAGAGCGGTTGCGTGAGCAGGGCTACACAGGTAACGGGACCATTTTGAGAGAGTACGTGCGTCCCTTTCGTCCACGCAACGTCGGCCATCAGCCTGTGATGCGTTACGAAACCAAGCCAGGGGAACAAATGCAATATGACTGGGGCGAGGTCCATTATGAACACAAAGGGCAAGATCGCAAGCTCTACGGCTTTACGGCGGTACTCGGCTACTCGCGGATGCGTTTCATCACGTTCGTCAAACGCTGTGATACCCCGACGATGATCCGCTGTATGATGGAGGCCTTCGAGTATTTCGACGGCTTGCCCAAAGCTGCCCTCACCGACCGCATGAAAAGTGTCTTTCTGCAGATGGAAGACGATCTGCCCAAATGGAACCCGGTCTTTGCCGATTTCATGGCCGCACTTGGAGTCGCTCCACGGGTCTGTAAGCCCTACAAGCCTCAAACGAAAGGCAAAGTCGAGCGCAGCGTTGGCGTCATCAAGAACAGCTTCTGGCCTGGCGTGCGCTTCAGCGATATTGATGATCTGAATTCGCAAGCCAAACGGTGGTGTGATCGGCTCAACCAAAAAGTGCATCACACCACGAGGCGTGTCCCGATGGATTTGTGGGTGGAGGAAAATCTCTCCCCCTTACCATCCGACTATGCCTGGGAGCGGTATGGCGCAGAAGAGCGTCACGTGAGTTGGGATGGCTTCATTTCTTACGATGGCGTGCTCTATGGCCTACCAGCCCATCCTCCTGTGGCCGGTTCGGTAGTGCTTGTTCGTGAACGACATCGCACCTTACGGGTCTATCACCAGGGGCAGCTCATCACCACGTTGCAGAAGCAACCTCGCTCCCAGGAGATCGTCTTTCATCCTGAGCAGTTTGCTGATGTGTCGCCAGCCCCGGCAATCCGACGAACAGACAAACCACTCGGCCATCAGATCGAAGTTCCAACCGTCGCCGTTCGGTCCTTAACCGAATATGATCAGCTCTTTGGCGTGGAGGTCCATTCGTGAACGACTTACTCAAAGCCCTCTCGTTGCGTCACCTGGAGAAAAGGCTTCCAGAGTTGTATGAGCAAGCGAGAATGCACAGTTTGACCTACGAGGCGTTTCTGCGCCGGGTGCTGACGATGGAAGTGGAGGGCCGCAAGTTGGCTGCTCAACAGAAACGTTTGAAGGCGGCGAAGTTGCCGACGCGCAAAACCCTGGAAGAGTTTGATTTCACGTTTCAGCCTTCCATTGATGAGCGACTGTTGTGGGAACTCGCAGAGTTGTCCTTCATCAAGACCAATCGCAATGTCGTGTTTCTGGGTCCGCCGGGAGTGGGGAAAACGCACTTGAGCATTGCGCTTGCAGTCAAAGTGCTGCAAGCCGATTACTCGGTGTTGTTCACGACGCTCTCGACTCTAGCCGAGGACCTCACGTCTGTCCTGCATCCAAGCTTGAGGAGGCAGCGGCTCCGTCGCTACCTCTCTCCCCGTGTGCTTCTCATCGACGAGATCGGCTACAGCAAGCTCACCACCGAACAGTCTCAGTCCTTTTTTGAGTTGGTGCGAGATCGCTACGAGAAGGGGCCAATGATCCTGACGTCCAACACCAGCTTTTCCGAATGGGGGTCCCTCCTGGGCGATGAAGTCCTTGCCACCGCTTTATTGGATCGCCTGCTTCACCACGTCGAGGTGATTACAATTAGCGGAAAGAGTTTCAGGATGAAGGACCGCGTAGCCAAAGGCGAAAAGGGGAAAGCAACAGAGGCAAAATCCTGACTCAAGGGGTGGGTCAAATTTCACCGTTACTTTGGGGTGGGTCACTTTTAAGTTGTTACTGTACGGTGGGTCACTTTGCAAACGCCAAAAATGGGTTATTGTCGTGCCGTTATTGACACGCCTGGCTTGTGGTCGCTAAACTTATAGAGCGGGCCGTACAATTCTTCTAATTCATGATTAGGTGTAAATGTGAGGATGAAATGTGGTAAATAGCGTGAATGTTGGGCGGTTTTTGAGGGTCTGGCTCACTTTCGGTGGAAAACCTCATCAACAAGCGGGAGTGAAAGGCTTTCTTGGCTTCTGGAGCAATCTCTTGCTGAGCTTAAACACCGAAAGTGAGCCAGACCCGGTTTTAAGGTGACGAGTGAGCAATCGGCGCGAAGAGTGAGCACTAGAGAGCCGGTCAAGTAATCAAGCAGCATCATGAAGCTCAACAGAAAAGACTCGAGAACGTGCCAGAACGTGCAAATTGTGGACGACAGCGCAACGACGCAGATCGAAGAGGTTCTTGCGCACCCCCGATAACGAGCGCGTCGTCCTTGCCACTGACCCACATGAGCAAGAGTATGCTCGACGGCCACCCGTTCGCGCAGTTTGGCCCGTCCTTGTGAGATCTGCTGGCGTTGGCGTAACTCGATGAGCAAGGCTTCATCGGGATGAATACTCACACTGCGTCCTTTAACACTCGTCGTACATTGGGTTTTCAAGGGACACAGCGCGCAGGTTTCCTTGGGAAAGTGGACCACACCACCAGGCACAAAAGGCATCTCCTGTTCAGCTGGACAGCGGATGACCTGCCGCTCCCAGTCCAGGGCAAACGTCTGCTTGGAAAAGTATTTGCTCTCACGAACTGGCCAGGCTTTGCAGTACACCTCTATCTCATTGTTACGTTCACGCACGAAATGGCTACTCAAATAGGCCCGATCAATGTGCAGTTCCTTTAAACACACATCTAAACACACATCTTGCTGCTCCAGATCTTCGCTGATCGCTTCGGTGACACTCGCTTCCACAACATTGGCTGGTGTGATTCCTACTGCTCGAATGAGGCCAGTGTCCAGATCATGAAGCACATGGCGTTTGTATCCATCCACACGTACACTGCGGCTTTTACGCCCATGGCGCATTTCGGAGTCCTCGACGCTGATACGCCGATCTTTCGCCACTCCTTTGATCAGACTTGCCTTCCCCGTCTCATCGACTTCTACATCTTGTTGCTGAACCTGTTCGGCAATCTTGACACCCTGTTGCGCGGCTGCTTTTTCCTCTTGATCTGCCAGGGTTTCCACCCAGGTTTGCACTGTAGACAGCACCTGCAAAACTAGTTCCAAGGCTTCGTCTTTCTGCAGCTGTTGATCCCAATCACGATCCAACGCTGCTTTCAGGCTGGTGCCACACACCAGTTCGGCTCCTGCTTCTTTCGCTACTTCGGCCAACTCTCGCCCCTGCTGATCGGCCACGACGCGCATGACTTTTTTGAGTGCGTGCCCGATGAGATTACAGGTGTCTTCCACTCGTCCAGCTCCCCACAACGGACTGCTATCCAAGGCGGCGCGTAAGGCTCGTGGGCCAAATGCCTGGCTTTGGCTGGCAATCTCGATGGTTCGTTCGATGAGCCGTCGATCCATTTGTCCATTGATGAGTCGCTGACGGAAAGCCACTAGGGTTCCTTTGCTAAATGGAGCCTAGTCACTATCCAAACAATCGAGCACCAACTGCCATCGACGATCCATAAGCGTTGCTTCTATCACCTCATCATCTGAGGCTCCTGTGTAGGCTTGCAGAATGGTTGCCAGTGCTAACAAGGCTGGCGCAATGGGCGGTTGTCCACGGCGACTCGGGGCAAAGAGCGTCGCCAGTTCCTCCTGAAGGGCGTCATCAAATAACTCGTGGCGATGATAGCGGAGAAAAATAAATAACTTCGCTCGTTTGATACGCGTGATGATCGTTTGCTCAAGGGATGATGGTTCAACTGGAGGATGCCAGGATGAGGGGTGCATGTGGTACTCCTTCGCTCTTCTTTTCGCGGCTTTAGAGGGGTAGCGCTACGTAAGCTTTTTAACCATTTGCATAAAGAACATACCCGCCCCTCTTTGCCTGCGCTCCCGTCTATCGGCTACCAGAGCATAGTGACGCCCAGCATCCTGCACCGTGCGGTGCAGGATGCTGGGCGTCACTATGCTCTGGTAGTTTGTGAGTCATCGAGCTTCCCACCATTGTTGAGAGCCATTTCAAACAAGGGCGTTTACTGATCTGTAGCGCTATCCCAATTTAGCCTCATGCTTTTGTTTAAACTAGCGAGCAGTGTGGGCAATGCCCGCAAAGCCTGAACCTGTGCGCCACGTATTGCGCAGCACTAGCTCGCTTATCCGCCATCCAGATGAGGTCTTTTCTGCTTTTGCAAGCACAACGCCACCGGCTAAAAAGTAGCTTTCGAGAGCATTTGGGTCGCCATTCCCATCTGCCCAAAGATGCATCGCAACTACATTGGCTCGCGCCTCCGCGTCGTCGCCGTTGATCGTGATACCTTGACCACTTATCAGGTGTTGCGTGGCTCGAAATCGAACAAAACTTTGACTCTGGCTCTCTCCGATACCCCGTGGGCCAACCACGGCAACTCCGTTTGGTCGCTCAACTTTCGCATCATCGGTAAAGATACTGCACATCGTTGTTTCGTCGAAGTTTTTTTCGTCAAGTGCTCGAAAGTACTGGTTGAGCAACTCTGTGATCTCAAGTTGATCAATCCATCTGTGTTCGTTATTGTCCATACTAAACCCTGATTTCCTTCAAGCGGAGATGAACTGACGAAAGTAGGCCAGCGTACTTTCGGGTGCATCTTTGCCAACAATCTTGTCAAGTCCTGAAGCCGCAAGTTCAGCCGCTCTCTTTGCCCGTCCAAACATGCTTTGCTCATACGTTCGTATTACATCCTCAAGGGTGGCATATTTCCCGATCGCTTCAGCCAGTTCAACTGCATCTTGCATCGCTTGGTTCACTCCCTGACCCGCAGACGGTGGCATCAGGTGGGCTGCATCACCAACGAGGGTGACTCCAGGAGAAGCATCCCAGCTATGACCGATTGGCAGCATGTACAACGGTCTGATCGCCACACTGTCGTTACAGACCTGAATGATCTCAAGCAAGTCAGGATGCCAGCCTGCAAACAGCTTGAGCAATTGGGCACGCACCAGATCAGGATGGACATCCACAATGCCGAAAGCGGTTATGTCTTCAGCGTTTGCTCGCAAGACCACATAGACACGGATATGTCCATGAGCGTTTCGCTGCGTAATGAGACCTTTCTCGCCTGTTGCTGCAAGCAGCGTGCCACGGCCAACAAGCTGGGCCACGGTGGGATGTTGCCGATCAACATCATCTATTCCCAGTTCGATGTAAGTCTCTCCGGCATACATAGGCGAGGCAGGAGACAGCAGAGGACGGACACGGGACCAAGTCCCATCTGCACCAACGACCAGATCAAACGTTGCGGTCTGCCCATCCTCAAACAAGAGGGTATGCGTGCCGGAACCCGTAGGATGGACACGATCCAAGGGGCTTGCCCACTGAGTGCTCCCTGGAGCCAGAGAATCGAGAAGCATCGCACGCAATTCGGTGCGGTCAACTTCAGGGCGAGCGTGCTCAGCGTCTTCGCTCTCCTCAAGGAGGACAGTCCCCATCTTATCAAGAATGCGAAGTCCCTGGTCTTCGTAGCGGGCAATGGCCTGAAACTGCGTATCAAGTCCGGCCAGATGCACGGCACGCAGGCCAGAGCCAGGATGCAGATCCAGTGATCCACCCTGCGCTCTCTCCAGAGGAGATATTTCCCGCTCAAAAACGGTCGGAGAATAGCCCTGCATTTGCAGAAGACGCGCGAGGGTTAAACCGGCAGGGCCAGCGCCAATAATGGCAATCTGTAGGGACGTCTTGCGAGACATCGTGAGTATTCCTTCCTTTTTACGTTGTATATTGAACTATACACTGTATAGTTGGTATACTAGCAGACATGAGCAAAAAAGTCAACCATGATTCGTCAGGACGCTCGGCAGATGTTAGGGCGGCTAGTCTGATCTGGGCGCGACTGGAGCGCCCCCGCAACGTTCGGCCAGTGCTGAGCCGAGAGCGGATTGTCCAGGTTGCCCTGGAACTGGCGGATGCGGAAGGCATTGATGCAATTTCCACGCGGCGAATTGCTGCCGCGCTTTCGGTCAGTGCGATGGCACTGTATGGATACATTGAGCGCAAAGAGGATGTGCTTGATCTGATGATCGATGCTGTGTATGGTGAAGTGCCCGTTCTACCGTCTGGATCGCATGGTTGGCGTTCCCATTTACAAGAGATCGCGGTGCAGAGGCGGGCGATGATGCACCGTCATCCCTGGTTCACCTCCCTCATTGGTCATCGGGCCGTTCTGGGGCCCAACGCGCTCAAGCAAACCAATTATCTCCTGGGGATCGTGAGCCAATCTGGCTTCGATATGACGACCAGCATGAGTATTCTGGCGATGTTCAATGCGTACATTGTGGGGTTTGTCCTGAGTGAAATGGGTGAAGCTGAAGCGCAACGCCGAACGGGACTCAGCGAGCAGGAGTGGCAACAACAAGTGGGTCCCTACGTGCAAGAACAGATTATCGCCAGTGGACGTTACCCGCACCTCGCACGGGCCCTAGTTGAAGGCAGAGAGCATTCTTCGGATGAAACGTTCCTCTTTGGGCTCACGCGACTGCTGGAAGGTATTGCTGCTTACGCTATTCCCTCCAGTTCCAACCACGAATGATAATAGTTGCCTTTCTCCCGCCTTCGCACCGGAACGGTTTCCGATAAAGGCAAAAAGGTGGCGTGCGCTCTCGCTCTCTTCTTTTTTTACCTGGAATATTTTCTACACCCGTTACTCTAACCCTATTACTTGACCGGCGTTCTAGTGTGAAGGAGCCTGAGAAAACCGCTCCATATCTGACTTCTTCCATCGCTACCTTGTAAATTGGGATACTTCTTGTTGATTGAATCTTGGTTATGTACATCTTGGAATGCGCATGGGCGCGCATCGGTACAATGAAGTGGATGGCCGTTGTCGGCAGCGAAGAGGATCGGCCACCCACTTCATCATCGAATGTTCTCCCCGCGTCTTTCTAAGATGTCCACCTATCCATCTCAATCAGGACGAAGCGTAACCGGTTTTGCCAGTATCATGAAGGAGAATGACCATTACGCGGCACGCGAGAAAGGGATCTGATGAAGGGTGAAACAATCGGGCTCATGTCCAGGAAGCGTACAGAGGTGATAGACTAGTAGCATGATTGATTTTCCGATAGCTGACCTGTTCGGCGACAGCCTCAGCCTGATCTGGCAGGAGCGTTTTCTCCGCTCTTGGACGAGAGGAGAGACAAGGCTCATATCTGGAATGTGTGCAAACGATACGGCAGCGTGCCCTCCATTTGCGCTTTTGCACACCTTTACGAGATGGGCCTAGATACAATCGATTCATCTATGTGTAGTTAGCCGGCATGGTTTAGACCAGATCGACGTGGAGATGTACCAAATGACACAAGGTGCGAACCACATAGAGGTGTACTTGGAAATCGGCCAAACCCGAACGTTCGCCATTGCCCTCGACTGGCCGGGCTGGTGTCGCAGCGGGCGCGACGAGGCAGGAGCGCTGCAAGCGCTCTACGATGACGGGCCACGCTATGCACGTGCTCTTCAGACGACGCGGCTCCGGTTCCGCGCTCCGTCCGAGGCATCTGCCCTGGTCGTGGTCGAGCGGCTCACGGGCAATGCCACCACCAATTTCGGGGCACCCAACCTCGCGCTGTCCCGTGACACGAAGCCAATAGACCCGACCGAGCTCCAGCGGTGGCAGGTGGTGTTGAAAGCCTGTTGGCGGACGTTCGATACGGCTGCACGTGCGGCGACCGGGCAGGCCCTGAGCAAAGGTCCGCGCGGCGGCGGGCGAGACTTGACGAAGATCATAGAGCATGTACGGGGCGTCGACGCCAGCTATCTCACGAGCCTCGGTGGGGTGCTTCCGCCAAGCGAGGAGAACACACCAGGCCAGGCACTAGCGCATATTCGCCAAGCCATCCTGACCACGCTGATTGCAGCGGTGCGCGGCGAGGTGCCAGCGCGCGGGCCGCGCGGAGGGGCCCGCTGGACTCCGCGCTACTTTGTTCGCCGCCTGGCCTGGCACGAGCTTGATCACGCATGGGAGATCGAGGACCGGGCCGGGTGATCTCTTTGGGCTTGGGCAGTGGCTCAGCGCGGCACCAACCGCAACACTCGATGTCCACTTCTATGGCGATGCTGGCAAATGGAGCGGGCTCTTCCTTATGACATACATCCGTGGCTCATGTCCAGTTCCGCACGCCTACTGGACATGAGCCTCTCGCGATGAAGAACGCAATTGACATTTCTCAGAATACTTTTCGCTATTCTCAGAATACTTTTCGCTATTCTCAGAATACTTTTCGCTACATGATGACTGTTTTAGGAGCAAGAACAAGAGATTTTCTCACATAACTTTTCCTCTTCTTTCCTGCTGGCTCATCTTCGGCTATCAACGCTGTTTCTCGCCGCGTTTAAGCTCACGAAAAAAAGTTATAGAAGAAAAACGAAAAGTTATGCGAGAAATCCTTGCTATTCACCTTGCGCTTGGGTATACTCGAAGGGAATTGAGTTAAGATGGCTAGTGATAGCCATCAGGAAAATGATTTCGTCTGATGTATGACATATACATGCATCATTAGGAATGGGACTTGCTTGGTTCACAGAAATGACAGAATCTCTCTCAAAGAGATGTAAAAGGTGAACTTGGAGAAGGGAATATGCTTGGTGAAGAGTGGAGAGACCCTGTAGATATAACAAAAGAGCAATGGATGTATATGTTGGAAAATCGAGATATTATGAGAGAAAAAGATGTTCAATTGCTCAAAGAGATCTATAGCTGTAAAAATTATAGAGCTACAGCTAAACAGTTAGCTCGATTACTTCATCTGCCCTATCATTCTCCGCTCAATAGTCAGGTTGGACAATTGGGAAAGAGGATAGTAAAAGAGCTCAATATTTCGGCTCCTAAGCATAAGCACGGCAAAGGACGTGGTAAGGAATCGAATTGGTGGAATGTGCCTTTTTGGGGTGAGGCACAAAAAGAAGGATTTTACTGGATTCTACGACCAGAATTAGCAGAAGCTATGTGTGAGTTGCATGAAATGGGGGGAATACAGCTAGGATATAGAGCAAACCTTCCTGAAGAAGTTAATTTTAAGAGCGATGAGAATTTCTACGAGGGTGCTAGAAAACAGATCTATGTCAATAGCTATGAGCGAAACGACCACGCTCGCTATCTCTGCATAATTAAATACGGAACAAATTGTGTTGTTTGCGGGTTTGATTTTGAAAGAGTATATGGTGAAGTTGGAAAGAATTTTATTCACGTACATCATCTGACTCCTCTTTCCGAAATCAAGCAAGAGTACGAGGTTGACCCCGAAGAGCATTTGCGTCCTGTTTGTCCGAACTGTCATGCCATCATTCATAAAAAAAATCCTCCCTATTCAATTGATGAAGTTATAGCGATGACGAGAAACACCAAAACAGAAGAAGACCTTTAGACGAAGTACCATGCTGTAGTGGATTCGAAAAAAGTTGTGATAGCCGAACAAGAGGGATATTCTAGAGAATGTTCCATAGAGAGGTTACGCATTCTTAAAGTCGATGTCATAGGGAAGGCTCCATGTTCACGGATGACACATTTCATGCTTGGTGTCTACGCAACACGATCGCGCCAGAGACGCAAGCCTACATTGAGCGGATTCGTTCATCGCAGCCTGTGCGAAAGGTGCGCAGCCGTGCTTCCAACGTCAGTGGACGCTATCCTTCTGTCAAAATGGGCCGCGCCATCCAATTTGAAAGCCGTCATGTGGAGTTGTGGGGAATCTATGAGATGGAGCGAGATGACGATGTGCTGGAATTCTACGATCAACCGACCCGCATCCAGCTTCAGTATCGTGCCCGCTCTGGTCGCAAAACGACCCAATGGCATACTCCAGATTTCTTCGTCATTCGGCAATCATCAGCTGGCTTTGAAGAGTGGAAGCCCATTACGGCCCTGGATATGCTTACGGTGACCATGCCGGAGCGGTACCAGCGCCAACCATCCGGCGGTTGGCGCTGTCCTCCTGGAGAAAGCGCAGCACAGGCGCATGGCTTGTTCTATCGGGTACGGACCAATGAACAGGTCCATCCGCTCGTGATCCAAAATCTCAAGTTTCTCCAAGATTTTTGGATACACCCGTATGAAGTTCCACCAGAGCAAGAAGCTCAAGTCCTGTCCCTGGTTACCACCGCTCCAGGGATCTCTGTCAGACAGCTCCAAGACGCCTGTGACTCTCTGCCAGTCGATGTGCTCTGGGCACTGCTGACCGATCATCGTCTCTTTACCGATTTGTCTGCTTCCTCGCTCATGCAATGGGACCAGGTCCGTCTCTTCCGCTCCCAGGCCGAAGCAGAGGAGGCGAAGGTGCGAGCCGAGAGCATGCCTGCGCCGATCCCATTGTTTACGCAACTCTCGTTTGATGGGCGACTGTGGGAAGCAGAAAAACAGGGAGATCGAGTCGTCTTGCGTCCTGAAGTTGGCCCAGCTTTGACCCTGCCGACAACCCACGTACAGCAGCTCCTCGATACTGGTGCCGCCACGCTCGTCGGGGAGGCAGCTCCATCCCCACTTTCCGAGGAGGCCAGAACACTTTTGCTCGGCGCTGGCCCAACGGCTTTAGCTGCCGCCAATCACCGCCTGAGCATCATCCTGTCATATATGAGCGGCAATGCCGTAACAGTCACAAACCGCTCCGTGCAAAACTGGCTGCGCAACTACCAGGAAGCCGAGCAGGCGCATGGCTGTGGATATCTGGGACTCCTGGACAAATCGGCGCATCGTGGCAACCGAGCGCCTCGCGTAGACACCACATCGAAACAACTTCTGGAAACCTTTCTTCGTACCCATTACGCGGTGCCCCAAGCGAAACGCCGCTCCGCTGTCTATGCCCTGTACCGTGAAGCATGCGTCAAAGAGCATGTTTCCCCTGTCAGTCGAGCCACGTTTTATCGAGAATGTGCTCTCTTTACGACACCTGAAGTTACGGTAGCCCGAAGCGGGAAACGTGCGGCCTATCGCGATCAACCCCGCTTTTACCATCTGGATCAAACCACCCCGCGTCATGGCGACCGGCCATTTGCTCTTGCCCATCTCGATCACACGGAATTAGACATTCTGCTCGTTTCCTCCATTACCGGCAAACCTCTGGCAAAGCCGTACGCGACCTTTCTGACCGACGCCTACAGCCGCCGCCTGCTGGCTGTCCATGTCAGTTATGAACCTCCCAGTTATCGGTCAGTGATGATGGCCTTTCGGCTCTGTGTCCAGCGCTACGGTCGTCTTCCCCAGGAGATCGTGGTCGATCATGGCCCAGAGTTTGGCAGTATCTATTTTGAAGCGTTACTCTCCCAGTGCTTTGTCACGAAGATCAGCAGGCCACCTCAGCAGCCGCATTTTGGGTCCGTGATTGAGCGGATCTTTAGAACCACCACGAGTGAATTCCTCAATCAGTTACGAGGGAATACGCAAGCCAGTAAAGTGCCTCGCCAGATGACACGCGAAGTGGACCCCAAACGGCTCGCCATCTGGACGCTGGAACGCTTTGCTGCACGCCTCACCGAATATATCTACGAGGTCTATGATGTGATGGAGCATCCCGCGTTATTCATGAGTCCACGCGAAGCCTACGCACAAGGGATGGAGTTGGCGGGAGCGCGGAGCCACCGGGTGATTGCCTACTCCGAAGCATTCTTGATGCAGACCCGGCCCACGACCCGAACGGGCAAGGCGAAAATCTACCGGGGACGCGGTATCACCGTCAATGGGTTGCAATACTGGCACGAGCGGATGCAGGCTTCAGACATTGCTGGTCAAACCGTGCCAGTGCGTTTTGAGCCCTACGACATGGGAGTGACCTACGCGTACATTGACAGCCAATGGATTGAATGCATTGCCGATGCCTACGCTCAGGTACATGGGCGCTCCGAAAAGGAGTGGAACCTGATCCTGGATGAGTGGCGTGAACATCAGCGCCAACATGCACACAAGCGTGTCACGCTCAATGGTCCATTGCTCGCCCACTTTTTGCAACAGGTCGAACAGGAAGAAACGTTCTCCCTTCAGCACCAGCGTGAGTATGAGGAGCAGATACTGCGTTCGGCCAGCCTCGGGCCGCATCCTCAACTTCCCCGTTCGGATGAGATACCCACAGAAATTACCATTGATTTGACAAATCTTCGTCGCCTTGAGGAGTATCGCTAATGCGTTCACTTCACCCGGATCTTCAAGCCCGCTTAGCAGCATTGCAGCAGTACAAGATCAAACATGCGTCTTTAGAAAAGATGGATACTCTGCTGATGAACGCCATTGATGAGCACACCAGTTATGGCATCCTGGCCCTCTATGGGCCCAGCGGGGTCGGAAAATCGACCGTGATGAGGCGGATAGCAGCACGGTGTCGGGAAGAGGAACGAGACTCCTCTGTGGTGCCTGTCGTGGTCGTCCAGGCGTCCCCGGAAGATGTCGGATCAGCAGCCCGTCTGGATTTTTACCGCCAGGTGCTCCACCAACTCCGCGGGCATGTTGCGGTACGGGATCGCATCTTGAATCTGCCTCTGGCGAGCGTTCGAGGGAAAAAGAGCACTGACCCGGCAGAATGGCTCGAAATGCGTGATGCGGTGTCCTATGCACTCGACCTCCTCAAAGTCAAAGCGGTCGGCATTGATGAGGCTCAACATCTGATGCAAGCGGATGCGACACAAAAGCCTTCGATCCAGCTTGACTGGCTCAAATCGCTTACCAACCGGAGCAATCTGCTTTACATCCTGCTTGGAAACTTCTCGCTGTACGATTTCTGCCATCTGAACGGACAAATAGCCAGGCGTGTACGCGAAGAGCAATTTTGTCGGTATCACCTGGACCAACAAGACGATGCAGTAGAATTTACCAGCGCATTGAAAGTGCTGTTAGAACAGGTGCCACTCCAGGTGAATATCCCAGAAATGCTGATGCATTGGAAATGGTTTGGCGAATGGAGTATCGGCTGTATTGGCATTCTTAGCGATTGGGTGGTCGAAACGGCGTCCACGCTCTGCCGCGCGGGAGAAACGACGCTTACCCTTGAGGCACTGGCAAAACATGCCTTAAAACCAGCACAGCGCCTCAAATTAGAAACGGAAGCACGCACTGGCGAATTCAAGATTGAAGAGGCGAAGAAAGAAAGCGAACGAGAGCTTCAGCGTCTCCTGGGCAAGCCTTCGACTGTACCAATGAGCGCGATGCCCCATTCCCCATCGTCCACCAGTGCGACAGTGAGTCCTTTGCCTTTACAGTCGTCTCACACATCCTCCCGCATTGAACGGGCATCGTACCGCGATCCGGCGGGTGAGCAGATCGTCACCACAACAAGCGCCAAATGCACCTATCTAGGCGTCATCGAGGTGACACGCAGCCAATTTCAAGAGGCTGGCACCACCTGTGTGGAATGTCCAACTTGCGGCGCACGTCGTACTCTCAAATCTCCCAAAGATCGGCCTCACTTTCCATCGCATCCGAGGCGCTTAAACCCGCCACCGAAAGGAGAACGACGCTGGGTAGAGCAGGAACAGATCTGGAAAGTGGTCGAAGACTGAGGGCCAGTGGTTGACTTGTAGTAAATGCCCCGACCTGGGTGAGCAGATTTGGCCCACAATGTAACTTGGTGGAAGAGCCGTGGAATTCCGTGGTTGACAAACTGGGAACTTTGCCGGCACGCGAATTGCAGCCTTTCCGGCTGAGAATGCTCTTCATGCCTCCCTGTGGACGCTTTCCTCCGTTGTCCGAAAGCGTTGCAGTTTTGCACGTGTCTGTGCATCTGGAATGTAGACCGTGACCCTGATGTCGGGGTCGTTGAAAACGTGCAAGGTGAGATGCCTAAACTCCAGGTGTCCCAGTGCCGGGTGCTCGATGATTTTACCGCTGTCTACCAAGTTACTCGCATCGTGATGGGGCCACCAGCGACAAAATTCAGGGCTAGCCTGCTTCAGGTCCTCAATCAGTTCCTCAAACCATACATCACCAGGATAGCGAGTGCTAGTAGTACGAAATTCTGCTAAGAGGCCTCGTGCCATGTGTTCCCAGTGAGGGAAGTACTCCCGCATCGTCGGATTCGTAAAGAAGTGCCAGACGACATTGCGTGCATAGGGAGGGGATTCTTCCGAAATGGCAAAGACGCCATCGGCAGCCTTGTTCCACGCCAGGTAGTCCCACCGCCGTCCGATGGTGCGCATTGGCTCGCTGATCACATGCCCGATGTATCGGAACCCGGCGCTGTTGGCGAAGATGGCGAGCACGGTCGATGTGCTCTCGCATGGGCGGCTCACTTTGGGCATCGGTGCCGGTGGGTGGAACGAGCGCCAGGATCGCGCCTATGGCTATGACGGGGCCTCTGCTCCTGCTCGTCTGCGTCATCTACGCGAAGTTGTCCAGGTCATGCTCAGCATGTGGAGCGAGGAAGAGGCAGTCTTTGAAGGCGAATATTACCAGGTACGTGGCGCGATCAATCAGCCCAAAGGCGTGCAAACACCCCATATTCCTCTGCTGATCGCTGGGGGCGGAGAGCAAGTCACGCTCAAACTGGTCGCGCAATATGGCGATGCCTGCCATATCGGGGGCGATGTAGCGACGATTCAGCACAAACTTGCCATCCTCAAGCAGCACTGCGAAGCCGTCGGACGCGATTACGAAAGCATCCATCGCACCGCATCGGCCTTCTGTTCCATTGGAGAAACCCATGAACAGGCCATGGCGAAAATCCCGGAGGTCTTTTTGGGGTTCCTCAGACGAGACCACCTCACCAATGACTTCACGCCGTTGAGCAGTCCAAACTGGCTAACCTTTCCTCGATTCCTTGCAAACTTTTGGGGGGTAGGGTACGCTTAAAACAACATTGTTGCATCGGAAGGCTGGGG
>JAABUX010001228.1_pt1 | contig 39598 bp, 38 predicted proteins | sample 5561851 | NCBI WGS metagenome assembly JAABUX01 (sample SAMN10711883, study PRJNA513361) | rock metagenome | isolation source: Antarctica rocks | place: Antarctica: Victoria Land, Richard Nunatak red sandstone | collected 2016-01-03 | reverse complement strand
CCGTCTCCGCGGCGCAGCGGGCCAGTGCGGCCAGATCCGCCTCGCCGCGCTTGGAATGCAGATCGAGCCGGCCCTGCGCGAGCTTGGTCATCTTGGCGACGCCGCCAGCGACGGTGACGCGCGGCACAGGGTGCCGGCGCAGATATTTCAGCATGCCGCCGGCGAAATCGCCCATTTCGATCAGCGCCGTCTCCGGCATCCCGTGCAGCGCCTGGACCGCCTTTTCCGATGTCGATCCGGTCGAGCCCGCGATGTGATCGAGCCCGCAGGCGATCGCGACGTCGATGCCACGATGGATAGTGTCGATCCAGGCGGCGCAGGAATACGGGATCACGACCCCGGTCGTGCCCAGGATCGACAGGCCGCCGACGATGCCGAGCCTGCCGTTCAGCGTCTGCAGCGCGAGGGCCTGGCCGTGCTCGACGCCGATCGTGACCTCCGCGTCGCCCGGCCCGATCTCGGCCAAGGCGGCGGCGATCATCTGGCGCGGCACCGGGTTGATCGCGGGTTCGCCAGGCGGAATCGGCAGGCCGGGCCGGGTCACGGTGCCGACGCCCTCGCCGGCGCGGAACACGATGCCGCAGCCCGCCGGTCGCAACCGCACCGCGACCCGGATCAGCGCGCCATGCGTCACGTCGGGGTCGTCGCCAGCGTCCTTGACCACGCCCACGATCGCCGCATCGCCGTCGCGCGCCGCCTCGGCCAGCGCGAACGCGACCCGGGCGCCGCCGGGCAGCGCGATCTCGACCGGGTCGGGGAAGCCCTGGCCGAGCAGCGCGGCATAGGCCGCCTTGGCGGCGGCCGTGGCGCAAGCGCCGGTCGTCCAGCCGCGACGGAGAGGGCGATGCTCGGGCTCCACGACGGCGTGGGTAGCATATGAGCGTGCTCGACGCTGCCCTGCGCGGGTTGCCGGCGATGCAGCCGGGCCATGTCTGGCTCGCCGGCGCCGGGCCGGGCGACCCGGGGCTGCTGACGCTGCACGCGATCAGCGCGATGTCGCAGGCCGATACGGTCGTGTTCGACGCGCTGGTCGACGAGCGGATCATGCAGTTTGTGCCGGCGACGACGATGTGCGTGTTCGCCGGCAAGCGGGGCGGCCGGCCCTCGGCGGAGCAGGCCGACATCACCGCGCAGCTGATCGCGTTCGCGCGCCAGGGCCGGCGCGTGTTGCGGCTGAAGGGCGGCGACCCGTTCGTGTTCGGGCGCGGCGGCGAGGAGGTGATCGCGCTGGCCGAGCAGGGCATCCCGTTCCGCGTCATCCCCGGCATCTCGTCGGGCCTGGCCGCGCTGACCGCGGCGTTCATCCCGGCGACCTTGCGCGGCGAAAACCAGGCCATCGTGCTGGCCACCGGGCACAGCGCGGATGCGGCCGAGACCCTGCCCGGCGACGTCGACTGGGCGGCGCTGGCGCGGCTCGGGCAGCCGATGGTGCTCTACATGGCGATCGCGCACATGGAAGCGATCACCAGCGCGCTGCTCGGCGCGGGCATGGCGGCCACGATGCCGGCCGCGGCCATCGTGTGGGCGACGACGCCGCGCCAGCGCGTGCTGATCACGACGCTGGCCGAGCTGACCGCGGCGCTCGCGCAAGCGGGGGTGCGCTCGCCCGCGATCATCGTGATCGGCAGCATCGTGCGCGCGCGCGCACGGCTGCTGGGCCTGCTGCCGATGCTGGAGGAGGTGGGCGGATGGGCCCGGACGGACTGACGAAGGGGCTGATCATCGGCGCGCCGCGCTCGGGGTCGGGCAAGACGACGCTCACCCTGGCGCTGGCCTGCGCGCTCCGGCGGCGGGGCGTGCGGGTGCGGGTCGCGAAATCGGGGCCGGACTACATCGATCCCGCATTCCACGCGGCTGCGACCGGCAGCGCCTGCCCTAATCTCGACGCCTGGGCGATGCCGCCCGGCCAGCTCGACGCGATCCTGGCCGGCGTGGCGGCCACGGCCGAACTCGTGCTGATCGAGACGGCGATGGGCCTGTTCGACGGGGTGGACGCGGCGCCCGGTCGCAGCGGCGCGGGGGCGGAACTCGCGGCGCGCTACGGCTTGCCGGTGCTGCTCGTGCTCGACGTGTCGGGCCAGTCGCAGACCGCGGCCGCGATCGTCCGCGGCTTCATGCTCCATGACCCGGCCGTCCGCATCGGCGGCGTCGTTCTCAACCGTGTCGGCAGCGAGCGGCACCGCGACGGGGCGGCGCGCGCGATCGAACGGCTGCCGTTGGCGGTGCTGGGTAGCGTGACGCGGGACGCCGCGATCGCGCTGCCGGAGCGGCATCTCGGCCTGGTGCAGGCAGCCGAACTCGGCACCTTGCCGGCCTTGCTCGAGCGCCTGGCGGAGCTGGGCGAGCGCGCGCTCGATCTCGACGCGATCCTGGCCCTGGCTGCGCCGATCGATCTGGCCGCGCCGATCGATCTGGCGGCGACGCAGTGGGCCGGCCTGGCGCCGCCGGGTCAGCGGATCGCGCTGGCGCAGGACGCGGCGTTCAGCTTCGTCTATCCGCACCTCGTCAGCGCCTGGCGCGCGGCGGGCGCGGAGATCGTGCCGTTCTCGCCGCTGGCCGACGAGGCGCCGGCGGAGAGTTGCGACACGTGCTGGCTGCCGGGCGGCTATCCCGAGCTGCACGCGGCTGCGCTGGCCGGGGCAGAGCGGTTCCGCGCCGGGATGCAGACGTTCGCGGCGAACCGGTCCGTCCATGGCGAGTGCGGCGGCTACATGGTGCTCGGGAGCGCGCTGATCGACGCCGACGGCATGGCGCACCCCATGCTCGGCCTGCTCGGCCACACGACGAGCTTCGCCAAGCGACGACTGCATCTGGGCTATCGCGAGGCCAAGCTGCTCGCCGATTGCCCGATCGGGCGGGCGGGCGCGACCGTGCGCGGGCACGAATTCCATTACGCGGTCACGACCGCGAGCGGGCCGGACGCGGCGCTGGCGACGCTTGCGGACGCGGCCGGGCGCGGGCTCGGCGAGGCGGGCGGGCGGCGCGGCCATGTGTCGGGCTCGTTCTTCCACGCCATCGCGGTGGTCGCGTGATCGCCGACATGGGTGCCGTGCGGGCGCTGTGCCGTGCGCTGCCGGGGCCGGATCGGGACGCCGCGGCGGCGGTGCGGGCGCGGCAGGACCGGCTGACCAAGCCGCCCGGCAGCCTCGGGCGGCTCGAAGACCTGGTCGCCTGGCTCGCGTCGTGGCAGCGGCGCGCGATGCCGCGGCTGGATCGCGTCGAGGTGCTCGTGTTCGCCGGCAGCCATGGCGTGACCGGGCGCGGCGTGTCGCCGTACCCGGCGTCGGTCACGGCGCAGATGGTGGCCAATTTCGAAGCCGGCGGGGCGGCGATCAACCAACTCGCGCGCGCGGCCGGCGCCTCGCTCGCGGTGCATGCGCTCGAGGTCGAGCGGCCGACCGGCGACATCGCGGACGGCCCGGCGATGAGCGAGGCCGACTTCCTCGACGCGATGCGGAAGGGCTACGCCGCGGTCCGGCCGGGGACCGATCTATTGGCGCTGGGAGAGATGGGGATCGGCAATACCACGGCGGCGGCGGCGCTGGCGGCCGGGCTGTTCGGGGGCGACGGGGTGCGCTGGGCCGGGCGCGGCACCGGGGTCGACGAGGCGGGCCTGGCGCGCAAGCGAGCCGCGATCGATGCGGCGCTGGCGCGACATGCCGGCGACCCGCTGACGCTGGCGGCCGCACTCGGCGGGCGGGAGCTGGCGGCGATCCTGGGGGCCACGCTGGCGGCGCGGGTGCAGGCGGTGCCGGTGTTGCTCGACGGGTTCGTGGCCACCGCCGCGGCGGCGCCGTTGCACGCGCTGGCGTCGGGCGGGCTCGATCACGCGCTGATCGCCCATGTTTCGGCCGAGGCGGGGCATCGCGCGCTGGCGGCAGCGCTGGGACAGGCCCCCTTGCTCGATCTTGGCATGCGGTTGGGCGAGGCGTCCGGCGCGGCGGTCGCCATCCCGATACTGCGGGCGGCACTCGCCTGTCACACGGGCATGGCGACGTTCGCCGAGGCCGGCGTGAGCGATCGCGCGTGAGGGCGCAGTTCGGCGCCGCGCTCATGCTGCTGACGCGGGTGCCGGCGGGCTGGCTGATCCGGGCGCGGGCGTTCCCCGAAGCGCGGGATTGCCTGTGGGCGTATCCGCTGGTGGGCGCGCTGGTGGGCGCGGTGGGGGCGGGCGCGATGGCGCTGTTGCCGCCGGCGCTGGGCGCGGTGTGGGCGCTGGTCGCGATGGCGGCGCTGACCGGGGCGCTGCACGAGGACGGTTTGGCCGACATGGCGGACGGGTTCGGCGGCGGGGCGACGCCGGCGGGCAAGCTCGAAATCATGCGCGACAGCCGGGTCGGGAGTTACGGGGTCGTGGCGGTGGTGCTGTCGGTGGCGGTGCGAGGGGCGGCGCTGGCCGGGTTGGCCGGCGCTGGGTGGGGCGGCTGGGCGCTGGTCGCGGCGGGCGCCCTGTCGCGGGCGTCGATGGCGGTGCCGCTGCTGCTGCTGCGTCCGGCGCGGGTGGACGGGCTGGGGGCGGCGCTCGGCCGGATGCCGGCCGGGTCGGCGCTGGCGTGCGGGGGATTGGCGGCGGCGGTGGCGCTGGTGGCGGTGGGGCCGGGCCCGGCGTTGGTGGCGATCGCGGCGGCCCTCGTGGCGGCTGGTGGCGTGAGTGCGCTGGCGCGGCGTCAGATCGGCGGTTTTACCGGTGACGTGCTGGGCGGGTGCGCGGTGGTGACCGAGGCGGCGATATTGAGCGTGCTCGCGGCGAGCTGAAGCAAGTCGACCGCGAGCTGAAGCAAGTCGACGGCGAGCTAAAGCAAGTCGACGGCGAGCTAAAGCAAGTCGACGGCGAGCTAAAGCAAGTCGACGGCGAGCTAAAGCTCGACGACGGCGCCGAAGGGCGGGGCCGGGGCGAGCAGGTCGGGCGTTTGGCCCTGGAGCAGGGCGGGCAACAGGCGGAGCGGGCCGCCATGGGTGATGACGATCGCATCCTGGCCGCGGCGCAGCAGGTCGGTCGCGAACGCGGTCACGCGGGCGAGCAGGGCGGCGCCGGCCTCGCCGCCGGGTGGAGCGAAACCGAGCGGATCGGCGGCCCAGGCGTCGAGTGCGGCGCGATCGATCCCGTCCCAGGGCCGGCCCTCCCAGGCACCGAAATCGAGCTCCTGCAGTCTATCGTCGAGCGTGGCGGCTTCATCGATCGTGCGGCAGCGGCGGGCCGGGCTGCTGGTGCGCTGGGCGATCCCGGCCGCGCCGAGCCTGGCGCGCAGCCCGTCCGCCGCGAGCAGCCCGGCCGCGCTGAGCCCCACATCGAGCCGGCCGTAGCAATGGCCGGGCGCGATGTCGGGCGCGGGATGGCGGACGAGGAGAATTCGCACGAGGAGAACGCGCACTCAGGCCGGTTCGAGGACGCGCTGCTCCATCAGCCGTCGCGCGTCGGCGGCCGGGCCGGTCGGCGGCTCGACGTCGTCGTAGCCGACCACGTCGCCCTGGGCCACGTCGCGGCGCAGACGGATCCCGTGCGCCAGCCCGATCGGCAGCGCCCGGCGCGCGAGACTCGTGCGCGCCGGCATCACCCGGCCCCAAACGGTATACCCGCCCTCGCCGTCCAGCCGCTCGCCCGCGCGCAGGTCGCGCTTGGCGACCGCGGCCACGTCGCCGCGGAACTCGCGCGACTGGCCGGTGGCCTCGCCGCGCAGCGCCGCCGACAGCACCGAGACGTTCAATTCGAGCCCGATCATGTGATACGGCCGATACATCGCGGCGTAGCGACCGGACTGGTCCGTCTTCATGCCGTATTGCCGGAAGCAGGCGGCGGCGTAGTGGCTCGGCGCCTCGACGACGACGTAGACGCCCCAGCGCAGGTCGCGCGGCACCGGCCGCCCGTCGCGCTCGATGGACGACACCACCTCGACCATGCCGCTGCGCTCGAGCACCCCGCCTTCCGATCGCGGCCGCAGCACGTGCGGCAGGTCGTCGGCGCCGCAGGGCGGGAACAGCAGGCCGGTCTCCGGCACGTCGAGCCCGCACGCATTGGCGATGGCGGCCATCTCGATCGCGGACTTGGTGCCGTCCAGGAACGAGTTGAACATCTGCGGGTTCATCCCCGCCGCCTGCGCCTCCTCCGGCGAGAGGCCGTAGTGCGCCCACACGTCGTCGGGGGTCACGGCATGGTAGGCCGGCAGATACTTGGTGCCCTTGCCGGCGGCCACGACAGCGAAGCCGCAGGCCCGCGCCCAATCGACGAGCTCGGCGGTGAGCGCCGGCTGGTCGCCGTAGGCCATCGAGTAGACCACGCCGGCGCGGCGGCTCTCCTCGGTCAGCAGCGGGCCGCACAGCGCATCGGCCTCGACGTTGACCATGACGACGTGCTTGCCGGCGGCGAATGCGGCGCGGGCGTGGGCGATGCCGGCGGCCGGGCTGCCGGTGGCTTCGACGACGACCTCGGCCTCGTCGATCGCGATGGCGTGGGCGGCATCGTCGGCGAAATGCGTGGCCTCGATCCGCGCCGTGTCCCAGCCGACGGCGGCGCAGGCGGCCCTGGCGCGCGAGGGGTCGAGATCGGCGATGGTGGTCACCACGATGCCGGGCGTGGTCGGCACCTGGGCGAGGAACATGGAGCCGAATTTCCCGGCGCCGACCAGCAGCACGCGCACGGGCTTACCGGCGTCGCGCCGTTCGGCCAGCAATCGATGCAGATTCATCCCCGGTCCTCCCTCAATATTCCATGAACGCGCGATACATCTCCGCCATATCCTCGACGGCCGCCTCGTAGAGCAGCTTGCCGTGCTCGGGCGTCGAGAGCGACGGATCGGAGCCGATGCGGCCATCGGCAAAGCGCAACCGGTAGTCGTCGCAGTCGAAGAAGCCGCGGCTCTTGGGCGCGACCTTCGGGCTCATCTGGGCATGCTTGATCGCGGAGGGCTGATAGTATTGCGAGACCGAGACCTCGCCCGCGGTCGCATGGCCGCCATTGGCGTCGCCATAGAACTCGTCTTCGAGCTTGGCGCAGCGCGGCCCCTCCTGCCACAGCTTCATCCGGCACTTGACTGGCGGCCGCTCCGCGCCGAGCGAGCGTTCGGCATAGATCTCGTCGAACCCCGCCGTCACGCTGGCGATGTTGCCGCCGTGCCCGTTGATGAAGAAGAACCGCTCGAATCCGTGCTTGGCCAGCGACAGCACCACGTCGCGCACCACCGCGATCAGCGTCGACGGCCGCAGCGTCGCCGACCCGGCGAACCCCAGGTGATGCTGCGACATGCCATACGCCAACGTTGGCGCCACCATCGCCCCGATCTTGTCGCCCACGCCCCGGGCCACGAACTCCGCATCCAGATGGTCGGTCCCGATCAGCCCGTTCGGGCCATGCTGCTCGACCGAGCCGATCGGCACGATCAGCCCGCGCTGCCCGCGCAAATACTCCTCCACTTCGTGCCAGGTGCAGAGCGCAAGTTGCATCGTATATCCTCCTGTCGGACGTAGAGAGTGACCGGCACAGCGGGGTTGCGCAAATTTCGGGCCGAATTTTCTTCACTGCAGACACCCATTTCGGCCACTCCGGCGCCCGCACGCTCTACCGCCGCCCGTTCCCGAGCGTGGCCGCCATGGACGCCGCGCTGATCGAGGCCTGGAACGCGACCGTGGCACCCGAGGACACGGTCTGGCACCTCGGCGATGTCGCCGTCGGCCATCGCGACCCGGCCGGCGTCCTCGCCGCGCTCCACGGCACCAAGCACCTCGTCCCCGGCAACAACGACGCCGCCGCCATGCGCGCGCTGCCGGCCTGGGCCAGCGTCTGCCCGTTTGTCGAAACCGAGGTCGAGGGCGTGCGGCTCGTCCTGTGCCATTACGCGCTGCGCAGTTGGCCCGGCGGCGCGCTCGACCTGCACGGGCACAGCCATGGCCGCCTCAAGAAGCTGCCTAGGCAATACGACGTCGGCGTCGACGCGCAGGGCTTCCGGCCGGTGCGCCTCGACGAAATACGGGGCCGATGATGCCCGAGATCGCGCTCGACCTGGTCGATGAGGTCGATTCCACCTCCGACGCGCTCAAGCGCCGTGCCGAGACCACGCCGATCGGCGAGTTCGCCCTGCTGGCCCGGCGCCAGACCGGCGGCCGCGGGCGGCTCGGCCGGCGCTGGGAGACGATCGACGGCAACTTGCACCTGTCGGTGCTGCTGCGGCCGGGACCGATGCGCCGGCCGGGGCACTGGTCGCTGCTAGCGGGGGTGGCCCTGGCGCAAGCGGCCGCGGCATGCCTGCCGGACGCCTCGGGATTGCGGCTGAAATGGCCCAACGACCTGGTGCTGAACGGGGCCAAGCTCGCGGGCATCCTGGCCGAAGCGGGCGACGCCGGCGCGCCCTGGCTCGTGCTCGGCTTCGGCGTCAACCTCGCCGGCGCACCGGACGGGCTGGGCCGCGCGACCGCGTGCCTGGCCGACCACGCGCCGCCGCCCGCACCCGAGGCGTTCGCGCGCCGGCTGCTCGCGATCGTGCAGGGATGGCGGCTGCGCTACGCCGCCGACGGGTTCGACCCGGTGCGCGCCGCCTGGCTCGAACGGGCACCCCCGCTTGGCGAAGCGCTCTCCGTGACCTCGGGCAGCGAGGTGATGAAAGGCCGCTTCGCCGGGCTGTCGAGCACCGGCGGCCTCTTGCTTGAAACGGCTGCCGGACTGGTCACCATCGTATCCGGCGAGCTCGCCTAATCCGGATCGGGACCGTTTTCATTCTGCCCAAGCAAAGACCCTGCAATGCGCTCGAGCGGTGCGATCTGGACGAATAACTTCCTGCGACCGATATGGACAGCCGGCCCGGCCGCTATCCATAAAGAGACAACGGATTGGTTTGATCAGATAAAGATGAGGTGTCGGAATGGCAGATGACGTCCCGACCGGTTTCACCGAGCGCCTGAAAAAGGTGTTCGAATTGGCGGGGTCGAAACTCGGACCGGAAGCGCAGGCCCAGCTCGCGGAACTCGCGACACCTCAGGCCCTGCTCGTCGTTGCCGGTGTGCTGGTGGCGTGGATCGTCGGCCATGCCTTCGGTATCGGCGAACTCGTCGATATCGTGCTGGCCGTCGTCGGCTGGTTCTCGATCGGAATGGCTGTCTTTTCGGGGCTGGACGAGTTGTTCGCATTCGCCCGGGAAACGTACTCGGAAGCGGCGACCTCGATCGCGCCGCAACCCATCTCGCCAAGGCGATTGACATTCTCGGCATCCAGGTTGTGATCGCCTTATTGCTCCGCAACCGCCCTCGGGCGAGCCGCGGTCAGGTTGCCGGGCTGCCACGGGGCGGCGCGACGTTCGAAATCGAGCCGCCGCCACCGCAAACCCCGGGCTTGCGGTATCGACCGACTGCGACGGCCGACCCCACGATCGGGCCGGGCGGCGGTGAGACGAGCTGGTGGGGCGACATCAAGTTTTCCAGCACGGGTACGCAACTCGACCGTGACCTTGTGGTGTTGCACGAGAAAGTCCACCAGTTGCTATCGCCAAAGCTGTACAAGCTTCGCAATTTCCGGGTCCTCAATAGAGCTGGTTCCTATATTAACTCTTCTCTCTACCGCTATTTTGAGGAAGTTTTAGCTGAGACTGTCGCTAAGATCGGCGTCGAAGGTTTTAAGAAGTCGTTTGTCGGGCTACGCTTTCCGGTAAAGAACGGATACATGTATCTGATCCGCTCCGGTTCCGACCCGGCGGTCGCTAACTGGGGTGGTCGCGGGTTGGTTCCGGAAGGCAGTGCACTGCTGTTCACGATCCTGAATGCCGGCCTCTCGTTTGACCTATGGTTCAAGGAGGGCAGCGCACCCGACGTGGAACAGGATGCTAAAAGGCGAGGCCAATGAGCGGCGTCCTGCGCGCCTTGCGCAACCTGTTTGGACGGTCGGCTACTCCTCGAAAGCTGAGCTTCGAGCAGGCGCGCGTCATCGCGAACGCTGTGCCGCACGCGCGGGACAAGCAGCTCGAGATGGTCGCCATGACCCTCGACAACGGCCGGCCTACCTGGACGGTCAGCACCTCGACGATCGGCCACGGCTGGTTCGTGATTGTCGACGACGAGACGGCGACGGCCGGGCCGCTCGTCGAGCGACACGGTCGATAAGCTAGAACACCGCCGCCCCCGCGTCCGCGCGCCCGACCGCGGCGCGGAAGACCCCGAACAGCTCGCGGCCGACGCCGAAGTCGTTGGCGGACAGGTCGGCGGTGGCCGGGCTGCGGGCCGCGAACTGGGCGGCGTCGACCAGGATCTCGAGGCGGCCATTTTCGGCATCGACCCGGATGACGTCGCCGTCCTGCACCCGCGCGAGCCCGCCGCCGTCGAGCGCCTCGGGCGTCACATGGATCGCCGCCGGCACCTTGCCCGACGCGCCCGATAGCCGCCCGTCGGTCACCAGCGCGACCCGGTGGCCGCGATCCTTCAACACCGACAGCGGCGGCATCAGCTTGTGCAACTCGGGCATGCCGTTCGCCTTCGGCCCCTGGAACCGCACCACGGCGACCACGTCGCGATCGAGCGCGCCGGCCTTGAACGCGGCCTGCAACGCCTCCTGCGAATGGAACACCAGCGCCGGCGCCTCGATCACGTGATGATCGCTCGCCACCGCCGACGTCTTGATGACGGCCCGGCCAAGCCCGCCATCGAGCACGCGCAGGCCGCCGGTCGCCTGGAACGGAGCGGCCGCTCCCCGCAGCACGCCCGGCGCCCCGCTCTCCGCCGGCGCCGCGCGCCAGGCCACGCCGCCATCGGCGCCCATCATCGGCTCCGTCGCATAGGCGCGCAGCCCGGCGCCGGCGATCGTCTGCACATCCTCGTGCAGCAGCCCCGCATCCAACAGCTCGCGGATCATGAACCCCATTCCGCCCGCGGCATGGAAATGGTTCACGTCCGCCGCCCCGTTCGGATACACGCGGCAGAGCAGCGGCACCGCCTCGGCGAGGTCCGCGAAATCGTCCCAGCTCAACGCGATCCCGGCCACGCGCGCCATCGCGATCAGATGGATCGTGTGGTTGGTCGAGCCGCCGGTGGCATGCAGGCCGACGATGCCGTTCACCCACGCCCGCTCGTCGAGCATCCTGCCGAGCGGCGTGAATCCATTGCCGCCCTGCGTGATGGCCAGCGCCCGCTTCGTCGCCTCGCGCGTCAACGCGTCGCGCAACGGCGTGCCGGGATTGACGAAGGCCGCCCCCGGCAGATGCAGGCCCATCACCTCCATCAGCATCTGGTTGGTATTCGCGGTGCCGTAGAACGTGCACGTGCCGGGGCCGTGATAGGATTGCATCTCGGAGGCGAGCAGCGCCGCGCGATCGACCTTGCCTTCGGCATAGAGCTGGCGAATGCGCGCCTTCTCCTCGTTCGGCAGGCCGGAGATCATCGGGCCGGCCGGGATGAACACGGCCGGCAGATGCCCAAACGCCAGCGCCCCCATCAGCAGCCCCGGCACGATCTTGTCGCAGATCCCGAGATACACCGCCGCATCGAACGTCTGGTGCGAGAGCGCCACCGCGGTCGCCATCGCGATCACGTCGCGCGAGAACAGCGACAGCTCCATGCCCGCCTCGCCTTGCGTGACGCCATCGCACATCGCGGGCACGCCGCCGGCGACCTGCGCCGTGCCGCCCGCCTCGCGCGCGGTCTCGCGGATCAGCGCCGGGTAGCTCTCGTAGGGCTGATGCGCCGACAGCATGTCGTTGTAGGCGGTGACGATGCCGAGATTGGGCACCGCGCCCTCGGCCAGCCGGCCCTTGTCGAGGCTGCTGCAGGCGGCGAAACCATGCGCCTGGTTGGCGCAGCCGAGCCGCGCGCGCGGGCGCTGGGCCTGGTTCGCGGACGCCTCGATCCGCTCGAGATAGCGCGCCCGCCCATCGTGGCTGCGGCGCGCGATGCGCTCAGTGACCTCGCCGACCCGGTCCTTCATGCCGCTGCTCCCTGTTGCAACCGCGCCATCGCGCGAGAGGCGCGCTCGGTGATGCCGGCCCAATCGCCGCCCCGGATCTCGGCCGCGCTGGCAAGCCACGAGCCGCCGACGCCCACCACGTTGGGCAAATCGAGCCAGGCCTGCACCCGGCCCTCGGCGATCCCGCCCGTCGGGCAGAACCGCGCCTGCGGGAACGGCCCGGCCAGCGCCTTGAGCGCCGCAATGCCGCCCGCAGGCTCGGCGGGGAAGAACTTGACCACGCTGAACCCGCGCTCGAGGGCGGCCATGTATTCCGACGCGGTCTGGATCCCCGGCACGAACGGCAGCGCCCGCCCGCGCGCTGCGTCGAGCAACGCGGGCGAGGCCCCGGGGCTGAACGCGAACCGCATCCCGAGCCGCTCGGCCAGGTCGAGATCGGCGCCGGTCAACACCGTGCCGAACCCCACGATTGCGTCCGGCACCTCGGCCGCGATCGCCCGCGCCGCCTCCGCGCCCGCCTTCGTGCGCAGCGTCACCTCGAGCATCCGCACGCCACCGGCCACGAGGGCGCGCGCGAGCGGCGCCGCCCGTGCCGCATCCTCGATCGTGAGCACCGGGATCAGCCTGGCTCGTTGCATGATGACGGCGATGTCGCTCACGATGGCGGCTCCCGGAAAGCGCATCGTAACTATTCCACACCACGCCACGACAGTCCATTTAAATAATTCCTGGTGATTTAATCGTTGACCATGCAAGGGCGGCCTTGTAGGAAATCTGCAACGAGGTGGAGGCAATACGTGAGCGGAGCGGCGACCGGTCAGGGCAGCAATTCCGTCGTCGTGCGCCAGTTCAACGAGCGAGTCGTGCTCGCCACCCTGCGCCGCCTCGGCGAGGCCTCCAAGGCCGACCTTGCGCGGCACATGAACCTGACCCAGAACGCCGCCGGCCAGATCGTCCGTGAACTCGAGCTGCAGCGACTGATCTGCACCGGCGGCAAGCGCATCGGCCTGCGCGGCCAGCCCGCCACCCTGCTCCGCCTCGACCCGGCCGGCGCCTACGCCATCGGCGTCAAGCTCGGGCGGCGCTGGATGGACAGCCTGCTGGTCGATTTCAGCGGCCGGGTCCTCAAGGCCCGGCGGCACGAGCGGCCGTTCCCGATGCCGGAAGACGCGCTGCGCATGATCCGCGACGATATCGCCGCCCTCAAGCGCGCCGTCCCCGCCGAAGGGCGCCGGCGCCTGGCGGGCATCGGCCTCGCGTTGCCGTACAATCTCGGCGCCTGGCGCCGAGAGCTCGATCTGCCCGAAGCGGCGTGCGCGGCCTGGAACGGCTTCGACCTCGGAGCCCGGCTGCGCGCGGTCACCGACCTGCCGGTCGTCGTCGAGAACGACGGCAACGCCATCGCGGTGGCCGAACTGTTCGGCGGCCTCGGGCGCGAGCTGGACGATTTCGCGGTCGTCTACATCGGCACCGCCATCGGCGGCGGCATCGTCCTCGGCGGCCAGTTCCGCCGCGGCGTCACCGGCAACGCGGGCGATTTCGGCGTCGTGCCGGTGCCGCCCTCGCGCCTGGCCAGCGCGCCGTTGCCGGAGGGTCCGTTCGATTTGCTGCTCAATCGCGCCTCGATCAACGCGCTGATCCGCCATCTCCGCCACCACGGCGAGGCGATCGAGCGCGAGCAGGATTTGGACCGCGCGATGCGGGCGCAGCCGGGTCGGGTCGAGGAGTGGATGACCGATTGTGCCGAGGCGCTGGTCGGCCCGCTGCTCTCGCTGGCGGCGCTGCTCGACCTGCAGGCGATCGTGCTCGACGGCAATCTGCCGCGCGACCTGCTCGACCGCCTCGTCGAGCGACTGACCGCGCTGCTCGCCGCCGCCGCACCCGAGGGCTTGCACCCGCCCGCCCTGCGCGCGGGGACCATCGGCCCCAACGCGGCCGCGCTGGGTGCGGCGATCTTGCCGCTGCACTTGAACTACGGACCCGATCAAGACCTACTGTACAGTTAACGAAAGAAGCGACCGAGGAAACGACCATGAGCGGCCAACCCGCGCCACTGCTGGAGATGCGCGACATCTCCAAGACCTTCCCCGGCGTCAAAGCGCTCGATGGCGTGCAGCTCTCGGCCTATCCCGGCCAGGTGCTCGCGCTCATGGGCGAGAACGGCGCCGGCAAGTCGACGCTCATGAAAATCCTGTCTGGCGCCTACCAGGCCGATCCAGGCGGACAGATCCTGATCGACGGCAAGCCCGTCGCCATCACCGACCCGATCGCGGCCAAGCGCCACGGCATCGCGATCATCTATCAGGAGCTCGCGCTCGCGCCGAACCTGACCGTCGCCGAGAACATCTATCTCGGCACCGAGCCGACGCGGGCCGGTCAGATCGACCGCCGCGCCATGGAGGCGGGTTGCCGCCCCGTGCTCGAGCGCCTCGGCGCGCCGTTCACGCCCAAGACCCCGGTCGGCTCGCTCTCGATCGCCGAACAGCAACTGGTCGAGATCGCCCGCGCGCTGCACGCCAAATCGCGCATCCTCGTGCTCGACGAGCCCACGACAGCGCTTTCGGCGCGCGAGACGGAGCGGCTGTTCGCGCTCATCCGCCAGCTCCGCGCCGAGGGCATCGGCATCGTTTACATCAGCCACCGCATGGCCGAGATCTACGAGCTGTCGGACCGCGTCTCGGTGCTGCGCGACGGCCGCTACGTCGGCACGCTCGGGCGCGCCGAGCTCAGTGCGGAAGCGCTGGTCAAGATGATGGTCGGGCGCGACCTGTCGAGCTTCTACAAGAAGGAGCACGCCGCCACCGGCCAGGCCGGCCCGGTCGTGCTCGAGGTGCGCGGCATCACCGATGGCGGCAAGCGGGTGCATCCGTGCAGCTTCACGCTGCACCAGGGCGAGGTGCTCGGCATCGCCGGCCTGGTCGGTTCGGGACGCACCGAACTCGCGCGCCTGATCTACGGCGCCGATGCCCGAACCGCCGGCGAGGTGATCCTCGATGGCCAAACGCTCGACATCCGCGAGCCATCGCAGGCGCTCGCCCATCGCATCGCCTACCTGACCGAGGACCGCAAGGCGCTCGGCCTGTTCCTCGACCTGTCCTGCGGCACCAACATCAATCTCGGCGTGATCGAGCGCGACGCGAAGCCGGCCGGGATGCTCGATCTGCGCGCCGCCCGCCGACGGGCCGAGCGCGCGTTCGAGGCCATGCGCGTGCGCGCCGCGAGCCCGGCCGTCGCCGTCGGCAGCCTCTCCGGCGGCAACCAGCAGAAGGTGCTGCTCTCGCGCTGGCTCGAGATCGGGCCGCGCGTGCTGATCCTCGACGAGCCGACCCGCGGCGTCGACATCGGCGCGAAATCGGAGATCTACCGCATCATCGATCAGCTCGCGCAGCGCGACATGGGCGTCATCGTGATCTCGAGCGAACTGCCGGAAATCATTGGCGTCTGCGACCGCGTCTTGGTCATGCGGGAGGGGCGCATCGCGGGCGAAGTCGGTGGCGCGAGCGGCATCGCGGTCACGCAAGAGAACATCATGAGCTTCGGCACCGGCCTGGCCGCCGCCGCATAAGCACGGAGGGAAGCAGCCCATGGAACCGCTCGACGACGCATCGTCCCACACTCCGGCGTCCCCCGCCGTGCAGTCGGCGGGCCAGGTGCGGCTGCGTGGCACACTCCAGGCGCTCGGCATGCTGCCGGTCCTGATCATCCTGGCGATCGCGTTCCATTACTTCAGCGAGCAACGGTTCCTGACCGGCCAGAACATCGGCATCGTCCTGCAACAGGCCGCGATCAACACCGTGCTGGCTGCGGGGATGACCTTCGTCATCCTGACCGGCGGCATCGATATCTCGGTCGGCTCCATCCTCGCCGTGTCCGCGATGGCCGCCCTGATCGCCTCGCTGATCCCGGATTGGGGCTGGCTCGGATTGCCGGCGGCGCTGCTCACCGGGCTGGGTTTCGGCTTGTTCAACGGCGTGCTGATCGCGTTCGGCAAGCTGCCGCCGTTCATCGTGACACTCGGCTCGCTCACCGCGGTCCGCGGCATCGCGCGTCTGCTCGGCAGCGACGGCACGGTGTTCAATCCCGAGCTGGCGTTCGCCTTCATCGGCAATGCGACGCTGACCTTGGCGCCCGGGATCGGCATTCCCGTGCTCGCGATCATCGCCATCGCGGTGATCCTGATCTCATGGTGGGTGCTGCGGCGCACCGTGCTCGGCGTCTGGATCTACGCCGTCGGCGGCAACCCGGCCGCAGCCCGCCTGTCCGGCATCAAGGTCTGGAAGATCCTGCTCTTCGTCTACGGCGTCTCGGGCCTGTGCGCCGGCCTCGGCGGCGCGATGTCGGCGGCGCGCCTGTTCTCGGCCAACGGCCTGCAGAACGGCCAGAGCTACGAGCTCGACGCCATCGCCGCCGTCATCCTCGGCGGCACCAGCTTCGTCGGCGGTATCGGCTCGATCTGGGGCACGTTGGTCGGCGGCCTCATCATCGCGGTGCTCTCCAACGGCCTCGTGCTGATCGGCGTGTCCGACATCTGGCAATTCATCGTCAAAGGCCTGGTGATCATCGGCGCCGTCGGGCTTGACCGGCTGCGGCTGCAAGGCGGCGCGCGGACCTGAACGCCCGCTTTCGCGAATGCGCCCGGTCGGTTCGGTCCTGCCACCGGCGCGTCTCATAAGGGACCGGAGGAACCTGATCGCATGCTGAAAACCATCTTGCTCGCGGGCGCCGCCTTGGCGCTCCTCACCGGCGCCGCTTCGGCCAAGGAACTGAAATCCGTCGGCGTCACGCTCGGCTCGCTCGGCAACCCCTACTTCGTCGCCCTCGGCAAAGGCGCGACCGACATGGCCCACCAGATCAATCCGAACGCCAAGGTCAACGTCCTCTCGGCCGACTACGACCTCGGCAAGCAGTTCAGCCAGATCGACAGCTTCATCTCGGCCGGCGTCGACGTGATCCTGGTCAACGCCGCCGATCCGCGCGCCATCGCGCCGGCGATCAAGCGGGCCGAAGCTGCGGGGATTGCCGTGATCGGCGTCGACGTGGCCGCCGCGGGCGCCGACGCGACGGTGCAGACCAACAACGTCCAGGCCGGCGAGATCGCGTGCCAGTACATGGCCGACAAGATCGGCAAGAAGGGCGACGTGATCATCGAAAACGGGCCGCAGGTCTCGGCCGTGATCGACCGCGTCAACGGCTGCAAGGACACGCTGAAGAAATATCCTGATATCAAGGTTCTCTCGTCCGACCAGGACGGCAAGGGCTCGCGCGAGGGCGGCATGGCGGCGATGGAGGGCTATCTGACCCGTTTCCAGACTATCGCCGGCGTCTTCACCATCAACGATCCGCAAGCCGTCGGCAGCGATCTGGCGGCCAAGCAGCTCAATCGCAGCAACATCGTCATCGTCTCCGTCGACGGCGCGCCCGACATCGTCAATGCGCTCAAGAGCAGCACGCAGGTGCAGGCTTCGGCGAGTCAGGACCCGTATTCGATGGGCAAGCTCGCGATCCAGACCGGCTACGATATCCTCAACGGCAAGAAGCCGGCCGAGGCGATGATCCTGATGCCGTCCAAGCTGGTCACGCGCGACAACGTCGGCGACTATCCGGGCTGGACCGGCAAGTAAGAGGGTAATCGCGGTGGCCGAAGTGATCTGCCTGGGCGAGTTGCTGATCGACTTCGTGCCCACCGTGACCGGCGTCGGCCTGGCCGGCGCCGAAACCTTCCGCAAGGCGGCGGGCGGGGCGCCGGCCAATGTGGCCGTGGGCCTCGCCCAGCTCGGCGTCGCGAGCGCGTTCCTGGGCATGGTCGGCGAGGATGGCTTCGGCCACTTCCTCGCCGACACCCTGCGCGAGGCGGGCGTCGATACCTCGAAGCTGCGCTTCACCAAGGCGTCGCGGACCGCGCTGGCCTTCGTCTCGCTCGCGGCCGACGGGGATCGCGAGTTCCTGTTCTATCGCGACCCCGGCGCCGATACGCTGCTGTCGCCCGACGACATCGCGGCCGAAGACATCGCCGCGGCCAAGATCCTGCACTACGGCTCGATCAGCCTGATCAGCGAGCCGTCCGCCAGCGCGACGCTGCACGCGGTGGCGCTCGCGCGAAGGTTAGGCGTCAGGCGAAGCTACGATCCGAATTTGCGCGAGGCGTTGTGGCCCGGCCGCGAGGCGGCGCGGGCGGGACTGAAGCGCGGGCTGCAGGATGCCGAGATCGTCAAGATCAGCGAAGAAGAGGTGCATTTCCTTTCTGGCCGCGACACGATCGAAGCCGGGGTGCGGGCGCTCTGGCACGACGAGCTCGTCCTCGTCGCGGTGACGCGCGGGAGCGCCGGCTGCCAGTGGTTCACCCGCGACGCGAGCGGCGCGATGCCAGGCTTCACGGTCGCCGTGGTGGACGCGACCGGGGCGGGGGACGCGTTCATGGCGGCACTGCTGGTCGGGCTGATCGAGCGGCCCGGCGCGTTCGACGACCCGGTCGCGCTCGATCAGATCTGCCTTTCCGCCAACGCCGCCGGCGCCTTGGCCACGACCGTCCGCGGCGCGATCCCGGCGATGCCGGACCGCGCCGCCGTTCTCGCACTGATGGGCCAAACCCGCTCTTGATCGGGTCTTAGACCGGCAACGGGCTGTAGAAGGCCACCCCTTCGTCTTTCAGATCGGTTCGTGTTGCGTCGATGTTCGTGCGCTCGCTGACGCTGTCGGTGTAGAAATGGGTGCCGTTGCCGGTGTCGAAGAAGCGGTAGACGGCGACGTCGCCCGGCATGGCGGCGGCGTGTTCGTAGAAACTGGTCTGCTCGCGCACGAGGTCCGGCCGGCTGGCTTGCACCTGGTCGCGCTCGGCGGCGCTGGCGGTGAAGAAATGGGTGCCGTTGTTGGTGTCGAAGAAGCGGTAGACCGGGGCGGCGTTCGGATCCTGCGCGGGTGGTGCGGCGGCGCTGAGGCCAAGGCCTTCGAAGGTGAGGTCGGGCCGATCGAGCAGCAGCGTCACCGCCTCGCTCGTGCTGCCGGTGAGAAAGTGGGTGCCGCTGAGAGTGTCGAAAAAGCGGTAGACGCCGGAGACGTTGCCGCCCAGTGCCGTGGTCGCGCTGAAGTCGGGTTCGATCGACAAGGTGCCCAAGGCGCTGACGGTGCCGCCCCCGGCCGCGACGTGTGCGGCGGACAGGTTCCATACCGAGGAGGCGCTGATGTCGACGGTGGCGCCGTGCGGATTGGCGACGCCGATGGTGGCTGCGCCGCCCTCGTTGGAGAGAATGTCGTTGAAAAGCTGCAGCTTGCCGCCGTTCGGCGTGCCGTCCTGGCCATAGCTGATCATCGCGCCGGCGGAACCGTTGGGGCCTTTCTGGATGAGGCTGTTGGCGATCACGGCCATGCCGGCGTTCGGCAGATCGACCGCGAAGCCGCCGCCGCCGGTCGCACCGTCGCCGATGCGGCTGCCGGAGATGATCGTCTGCGCCGAGCGGCTCTTGACCTCGTCCCCGCCGATCGCGTCGTGGATGGACGAGTCGACGATGGCGAGTGCGGTGAGGCTGCCAACGCTGACATTGTGGGTCTGTCCCGCATATTGGCCGCTGGCGTTGCCGTTGTTGAAGATTTCGGAGTTGACGAGGGTGACGCTGCCGCCGGGCTGGTCGGGCGTGGCGTAGACGCCTTCCTGGTTGTCGTGGATGGCGACGTCGATCAGGGCAAGGTTGCCGCTGTGCATGCGCACGCCGGCCGCGTTACCGCCGTCGCTATCGGCGATGTGGGCGCCGGAGAGATCGAAGTTCTTCAGCGTGACATCGGCGTCGGTGATGAAGATGGCCTGGTGCCAGAGCGGGTAGCCGTCGTTGCTGACGATTTTGACCGTGCCGCCCACGCCCTCGAGGATGAGCTTCTTGTTGATGTAGGCGCCGTTGTTCACATACGTTCCGGCATCAATCTGGATCGTGTCGCCATTCTTGGCCCCGTTGACGGCATCGGCGATCGTCGTGAATTGCTTGCCCTGGCCCACAATCAGCACCGACCCACTCGGCGTCACGGCGCCGTTGCCGGCAAAATCGAACGGCGGCACGGTGGCGGTGGATGGCGTCGGCGTGACCGGGGTGTTGCCGCCGGAAGGGCCGCTGCCGCCGGGGGATGTCGTGTCGAGCGCCGGACGGGTGCTGAGGATCGTGTTGCCGGTGGTCGAGACGGTGCCGACCTCGGCGCTGGCCGCCACACCCCAGAGCGAGTTGCCGGAGAGGGCAGCCGGGCCAGGGGTGTCGTTGGCGACGATGATGGGCGAGTGCGCCGCCAAGTCGCTGACGATGGTGTTGTTGCTGACCGTCAACGAGGGATTGGCGTAGCTGCTGCCCTCCTCGCCGAACGAGACGAAAACCGGGTTCTGCGCGTTCGGCCCCTTCTGCAGCACGTTGTTCGACACGGTCGCGGTACCGCCCTGGGCGAAGTCGACGAGGTAGCTCGCGGTGCCGGCGGTGTTGTTCTGGATGCGGTTGCCGGTGATGGTGTTGGTGGCCGCGCGGCTCTTGACCTCGTGGCCGACAATGGCGTCGTGGACGTAGGAGTTGGTCAGGGTGAAGCTGGCGATATTGCCGATGTAGAGGTTGTGGGTGCGACCATCGCCGGTGCCGTTGCTGGCGATCTCGGACCGATCGATGGTGATGGAGCCGTTCGGATCGGCGGCGGCGAGAATGCCGTCCTGGTTGTTGTGGATGGAGGAGTTGGTGACGGTCAGGTTGCCGCCTTGGTAGCGGATGCCGGCGGCGTTGCCGTCGCCCACGGCCGCGCCGGACAGCTCGAGATGGTCGAGATGGATGTCGGTGTCGGTGACCAGGATGGCCTTGCCGTTGGGCGGGCTGGTCGTTGCGACCAGGTGGGCCAGGCCGCCCACGCCTTCGAGCGTGATCTTGGTCTTAATTTCGGCGAAATCGTTGACGTAGGTCCCGGCCTGGATCTGGACGACGTCGCCGTCATGGGAAGCCGCGACTGCCGCCGCGATGGTCTGGAATTGCTGGCCGCTGCCTACCGTTAACGTCGCCAAAACGCCTGCTCCCCTGAAGCGGCCAGGGGAACCGCTGGCCGGAGACAGAGGTGGTTTGCCGTAAAATCGTTAGGAAATTGCTAACGCGGTCCTAGAGCACTTTCCGAGCCACTTGGCTCGGAAGTAGTGCTCTACTTCATTGTTTAGCGAGCATTTTCCGATCGGGTGATTCCACCCGATCGGAAAATGCTCTAGCGATCCAGGCGGAGCGTGCGACGAACCGGCTGCTGCGGGTCGGGCGACGAGTTGCGCGGGGCACGCTGTAGCTCGGTCGGGATCGCGGCGGCGTTGATCAACTGGTCGCGCAGATCCTCGGTCAGCGACCGCGCGTCGCGCTGGTCGTGGATGACGTGCGGCGTGACCAGCACGATCAATTCGGTCCTCGAACGTGTGTTGTTCTGCGTGCCCGCGAGCAGGCCCAGGATCGGCACGTCCTTCAGCCATGGAATGCCGTCGTTGTTGCGGCTCGAATTGTCGCGGATGAGCCCGGCCAGGCCCACCGTCTGGCCGTCCTGCACCACCACGCGGGAGCGTACGTTGCGTTCAAGAAACGTCGGCGACTGGATTTGTGAATTGGCGGTGGACGCCGCATCGACGTCGCTGACTTCTTGTGCGATGTCGAGCGTGACCAGTCCGCCACTGTTGACGCGAGGCGTCACTTCCATGATCACGCCCGTCTCGCGATAGTCGATCGAATTGATGATGGCGGCGTTGGTCGACACCGTGCTCTGCGAACTCGTGGTCAGGTATGGCACGAGATTGCCGACCTGCAGGCGCGCGGTCTCGTTGTCGAGCACCATGAGCTGCGGCGAGGAGAGGACCTTGACCGTGGTGACGTTCTGCAGCGCGCTGAGCGCGTAGGTGGTGTTGTTGCCGCCGCCCAGCACGAAGCCGGGGAACCGGCTGAGCAGCGCGTTGGCGGCGGCGCCGGCCGGGCTGAAGTTGAGCGCGCCGTTGATGCCGCCGCCCTTGAAGAAGAACTGGGTGCCATAGGCGAGATTGTCGTTGAGGGTGACTTCGGCGACGACGGCGTCGATGCGGACCTGCAGCGGCAGCACGTCAATCTTGTGCAGCATCGCCTCGATCGTGCTGCGCTCCTGCTCGGTCGCGTAGATCAGCAGCGCGTTGTTCTCGGCATTGGGGATGATGCGCATGGCGGTCGCATCCGCTTCGCCGCCGCCCCCGCTGCCACCGCCGCCCGCGGGGGCCGCGCCGCCCGGGTCGAGGCCGCCGAGAAGCGGGTTGGCCGAGTTCTGCGAAGCCGCCTGCTGCTGGTCGCCGCCCGCGCCCTGGCCGAGGCCACCCGGCGCGCCGCCGCCGCCGCCCAGCCCGCCGCCGCTCGATCCGCCGCTCAGCGCGGAGCCGGCGCCGCGGCCCGAGCCGCCGCTATTGAAGCCGCCGCTGCTGCTGCCGGTGCTGCGCCGCGAGGCGCCGGTCGCCCGCGCACTGGGCACCGCCGTGACGCGATTGGGCGTGAACGCCTGCTGCAGCACGTAAGCGGTGTCGTTGCTCTTGTTGTTCTGCAGGTAGTAGACGTTCCAGCCGCGCACCGTCTGCCTGCGTGCCCGCTCGACCAGCGCATAGACCCGGCGCGAGTCGTCGATATAGCGCGCCTGGCTCGACACCAGCAGCACCGCGTTGATCCGCTCCATCGGCACCACGCGCACGACGCCGGCCAACGCCCCGCCCTGGCCGCTGCGCATCGACTCGACCATCGCCGTCGAAAAATCCTTGGCCGTGCCCGAGGGCACCGGGAACAGCGCGTAGGACTGGCCGGCCAACATGTCGATATCGAATGCGTGCACGAGGTTGATCAGCGCCTCGCGCGCGCCGGGGTCGCCGCTGATCAGCAGCGTGTTGCGGCCGGCATCGGCGGCGACCTTGCCGCTCGCGCCGGCATAGGGCTGCAACACCTTGGCCAGGTCCTCGGCCGAGGCATAGCGCAGCGGGACGAGCGCGCTGCCGGCCAACCCTTCGGCGGCCAGGTTGGGCGAGCCGGCGACGGTCGCGGCGGTGGTGACGCGATACAGTCCGCCGGTCTGCAACAACGTGGCGCCATTCTGCGATAGCAGCGCCTGTAGCGCGGAAAGCACGCGCGAGCGGGCGATCGGGTTGACGGTGCGCAGCGTCGCCGTGCCGCGGACGGCCGGGTCGATCGTGTAGTTCACGTGCAGGATGGTGCCGAGGACCTGGGCGGCGATCTCGCGAATATCGGTGTCGACGAAATCAAGCGAGATGTCGCCGCCGGGCTCGGCGCCGGCGGTGGGGAGGGCGGGGGCGGCGCGGACGCTGCCGATCGAGATTTGCGGCGTGCCGATGCCGCTGGTCTGGCCGATCGGGCCGTCGATCCGCGGCGGGGCGGCGCCGGTGCGCCCGTCGATTGGGGGCAGCGCGTCGAGCACCGGCGGCTGGCCGGTTTGGGCGCAGGCGGCGACGAGAAGGACGGGAAGCCAACGTGAAGCGTGACGTGTCACCGCGAGACCCCGAGATCGGAGGGAGGAACGCACGGCACTGCACGAGGCCCGGGGAAGGGGGCCCGGGTCACGAGGCGGATCCGGCCCGGAAGCCGAACACGATCATGCTCGTCGTCAGCGTCGGGTCGGCGTCGGTGACGCCGAAGCGGGCGCTCTGGATTTGTAGATCGTTGATGAGCAGCGGCGGCGTACCGCTCGCGATCGCGTCGAGCAGCTGCACGACGACCGGCCAGGGCGCCGCGAAGGAAAGCCGGACGCCGATGCGCCGATACGGCCCGACCTGTTCGCCCGCGATCATCTCCGTGCTGGCCAGGTTGGCGCCAGCGACGGTGCCGATCTGCTGCAGGTGTTGCTGGAGCGACGCCCCGGCGACCGCATCCGAGTTGCCCTCGAGCAGGATGACGGGAGTGGCGATGGCCGGGCTCTCGAGCCGGCGGCGGAGCTCGGGGACTTGGGCGCCGACCTGGGCCATGCGCGCGGCCAGCACGTTCTGCTGCTTCAGGCGCTCGGCCCGGTCGCCGTACCAAGAGACCGCCGGGTCGACGATCCCGGCCCAGACCGCGGCGATGCCGACCACCAGCAACAAGACGGCCAGAACCCGGCCGCGGATGCCATCGGGCAAATCGTTCATGCCACTCACGCCCCGCGCGCGGTCGGAAGTGATGAGGAAGGAGCCGCCATTGCCGTGCTTCTCGCGCTTCTGAGACGCCAAGGTCAATCGCTTGACACCGTTTTTGTCAGCGTTTGCACGCCAAGCTTCACCGCACTGTCAAATCCGCTCATCGCATGGCGACCCGGCCGGTCATCCAGTTCACCTCGACCGTGCGTCGTTGCGAAGGGCTCGTCAGCTCGATTGCGCCGCCGCTGGCGCTGCCGTCGGGGCGGAACAGCACGCTGCGCGCCCCCTGCGCCCAGCGCACGCCGGCGGGAAAACGATGCGCCGCGTCGTCGCCAAGCTGGACCGAGGCGCCGTCCACCCCGATCCGCACCGCAACCACGCGGCTGGTCGCGATCGCGCGGGTGCGGGCCAGGCGGAACGCGTCGGCGACGCTGCCGGCCGCCTGCTGCATCTCCAGCGCTGCGCTGCGCTGCGGCCCGCGCGACAGCACCAGCCCGGCCACCAGCCCGAGGATCAAGAGCACGATCATGATCTCGATCAACGTGAAGCCTGCCGGATGTCCCGCGTCAGCCGGCCGCAAGATCGTTCAGTCCGAGCATCGCCAGCATGAGCGAGGCGATGATGCCCGCGATCGCCGCCCCCATCACGACCGTGATCGCCGGCACCAGGAGCGCCACCAGGCGCTGCACGCCGAGGCGCGTCTGCTCCTCGTGGATCTCGGCCGCGCGCAGCGACATGGCGCCGAGCTGCGCGGTTTCCTCGCCGAGGCGGAGCAGATGGATCGTGCGCGGCGGGAAGATCGCCTCCGCCTCGAGCGGGGCGGCCAGCCCCGCGCCGCCCTTGGCCCGCAATGCCGCGCGCTCGATCGCGTGGACCGCCGCCAGATTGCCGACCGCCTCCTGCACGATCGTGAGCGCGCTGATCAACGGCACGCCGTTGATCAGCAGCGTGCCGAGGGTGCGCGTGAAGCGCGCGGCCAGGCTCTCTCGCAGCAGTCGGCCGAAGATCGGCAACCGGAGCAGCCGCCGATCGGTCCAGAGCCGCGGCCCCGGCTGCTTGAGCGCCTGGCTCGCCACCAGCGCCAGCACGAGCAGCACGGCCGCGACCAGGACACCCCAATTGCTCACCGCGTCGCCGAGGCCGATGAGCACGCGGGTCGGCGTCGGCAGCTGCGCGCCGCTCTGCTCGAACAGTGGCGTGAACTGCGGCAGCACTTGCGTGAGCAGCAGCACGATCGAGCCGATGGCCGCGACCAGCAGCAGCGCCGGATAGATCAGCGCCGAGGTCACGGTCGACGCCAGAGCACGCTCGCGTTCGAGCAGCGTCGCCAGCCGCTCGAGCGTGGGCGCCAGCATGCCGCCGGCCTCGCCCGCGCGCACCAGGCCGATATACATACGCGAGAAGCTGCCGGGCTGGTCGGACAGCGCCTTGGCCAGTGCGCCGCCATCGCGCACGGTCTGGCGCAGGGTCTCGACCGAGGCCAGCATCCTCCGGTTCGGCGCCGTCTCGGCCAGGAAGCGCAGGCTGCGATCGAGGTCCTGGCCGGCGGTGAGCATGAGGGCGAGTTCGCGGGTGAACCCGGCGACGTCCTGGCGGCTCATGCCGCGGCGGCCGACCTCGCGGTCGAGCAGGCGGCGCAGGCCGCCGGTGGCGGGTTCGGCGCGGAGCGGGATGCTGCCTTGGCGCTGCAGCCGGGTCACGACCTCGGTCTCGGTGGCGGCTTCCATGACGCCGCTTGTGGTGCGGCCGGAGGCATCGAGGGCGACGAAGCGGAATGCGGGCACGCTCAGACCTCGGCGCGGATGCTGCGCGTAACTTCCTCGATCGTGGTCTGCCCGTCGAGCGCGGCTTCGATGCCGGCCTCGAACATGGTGACCATCCCGGCGGCGATCGCGGCGCGCTCGATCTCGCCGCTGTCGGCGCGGGTGAAGATCAGGCGCTCGATCGGCGGCGTCGGCTCGAGGAATTCGACGATCGCCAGACGCCCGCGATAGCCGGTGCCGCGGCATTTCGGGCAGCCGACCGGGTGAAACAGGATCGGCGCGTGCTCGCCACCTCGATCGAGCCGGAAGCGGGCGACGAGCTCGGGCGCGGCCGGCTCCGGACGGCGGCACTCGAGGCAGAGCCGGCGCACCAGGCGCTGGGCGAGGATGCCGCGGAGCACGGCGGTCAGCAGGTAATCCTCGAGCCCCATGTCGCGCAGGCGGGCGATGGTGGCCGCGGCGGAATTCGTATGTACTGTACTAAGTACGAGATGCCCGGTCAGCGCCGCCTGCACCGCGATCTGCGCCGTCTCGAGGTCGCGGATCTCGCCGACCATGATCACGTCCGGGTCCTGCCGCAGGATCGAGCGCAGCAGGCTGGCGAAGTTGAGCCCGATCTGCGGCTTGACCTGGATCTGGTTGACGCCCGGGAGCTGATACTCGATCGGGTCCTCGACGGTAACGACCTTGCGCACGATCGAGTTGAGCGACAGCAGCCCGGTGTAGAGCGTCGTCGTCTTGCCGCTGCCGGTCGGCCCGGTGACCAGCACGATGCCGTTGGGCAGCGCGAGGGCGGCGCCGAGCTTGCCGACCACGGCCGGCGAGAGGCCCAGCTTGGACCACTCGAAGCTCACCGCATTGCGGTCGAGCACGCGCAGCACGACCGTCTCGCCATGCAGCGAGGGGATCGTGGAGACGCGGAAGTCGATCTCCTGGCCGCGGACGGCGAGCTTGATGCGCCCGTCCTGCGGCAGTCGGCGCTCGGCGATGTCGAGCCGGGCCATGATCTTGATGCGCGAGACGATCGCCGCGGTCAGCTGCGCCGACGGGCTGTCGCCTTCGTGCAGCACGCCGTCGTAGCGGTAGCGCACGCGCAGGCGATCCTCGAACGGCTCGATATGAATGTCCGAGGCGTGGCTCTCGACGGCGCGGCCGATGATGCCGTTGACGAGCCGGATCACCGGCGCCTCGCTGGCCAGGTCCTTCAGCCGCTCGGCGTCGGTCTCGAGCGGTTCGCCCGTGCCGTCGCTTTCGTCGGCAGCTTGCCGGTCGGGGTCCGGGTAGAGCCGGTCGAGTGCGGCGTCGAGTTCGACCGGGACGCCGACGAGCAGGTCGACCGGCAATCCGGTCGCGGCCTCGATCGCCGGGCCGGTGAACGGATCGAGCGGATCGGCGACCGCGACCTGCAGCCGGCCGGCCACCTCGGACAGCGGCAGCGCCCGCGCCTGGCGTAGGAACCGCGGCGACAGCGTTTCGGCGAACAGGGCCTCGTGCGGGAAGCGCGTCGGGTCGGCGCGGGGGAGGTCGGCCAGGATCGCGTAGGCGTTGGCCAGGTCGCGCTCGCTGATCAGGCCGAGCTGGATCAAGACCTTGTCCAGCCGCTGCCCGCTTTCGCCGGCGACCCGGCGGCCGCGATCGATCGTCCGCGCATCGCAATGGCCTTGCGCGATCAGGAGGGCCGCCAGCGCGTCGACCGGGTTGGCCGGGCTGGTCAGCGGGGCGCCGTGGAGATCCATCAGGTGCTAAGTTATCACGGCCGGGCCGGCTGCGCAGGCGGGCACTGTAATCCTGTCCGAAGTTTCATCGGGCCGGCGGCGAGCCGGCCCCGAACAGCGTCGCCGCCGAGCGCGTCACCCTGATCTGGTAGTCCTGGTTCAACGATGCCGTGTGCGAATGGTAGTTGCCCACCGCCCGCATCAGGTCGCCGCCGGTCTCGTCGAGATAGATCCGCATGATCAGCCCGGCCGCGGCGATATTGAAGCACGCCCGCTGCAGCAGGCGGTCGCGCACTTCGGGGATCGGCAGATGGGTATAGGCCACCAGGTAGGGCAGCCAGATCGTGTTGATCTGCATGACGCCGAGGTCCTGGCTGCCATTGACGTTGACGTGGACCACGCCCGGCGCGCCGCCCTCGACGCGCTGGATCGCCGGCAGCACCCGCGGCGGCAGGCTGTAGATCTGCGCGATCAGCGCCATGCAGGGCAGGAAAGGCACACTCATCGTTTGCTCCTGGCCGCCCCGTAGCAGGTCGGTCCGACCGCGTCACGTCCTGTCGTCGACGTCCACCAATTGCGACGATTTCAGCGAAGTGTCACTCAGCACGCGGCTATTCACCTTTACAACACGCGACCATACGGTTTCCCCCCGACCAGGAGCTTCTAGTTGATGACCCGACGGAAATGGCTGAACGGCACGTGCGCGGCGCTCGGCGTCATGGCGGTGCTGGCAAACAGCACGGTTGCGTTCGCAGCGACGGCACCTGCGCCGACCTTGACCCTGCAGCAGAAGATCGCGCTGCTGCAGACGAAGGTAAAGTACGTGTTCGTGATCTTCCACGAGAACGAATCGTTCGACCATTTCTTCGGCACCTTCCCCGGCGCCAACGGTCTGTTCAGCGCCAACGCCGGCGCGACGCCCGCCAACCAGACGAACAGTTTCGTCCAGCGCTATCTCGACACCGGCCTCAACGTCGTCACGCAGACGCCGTTCCTGATGCCGCAAGCGGTGCAGGTCGGCGGCTACGGTTCCAACGGCCCGGTCGTGCCGGTCTATCCGGCGGACCTGGTCTCGGTCGACCATAGCCACCAAGGCATGGCCAACAGCATGAACGTCGACCCGGTTTCGGGCGTGGCGAAGAACGACCGTTACGCGATGGACCAGGAAGGCCTGACCACGGACGGCAGCGGCAACATCGTCAAGAACACCGGCGCGGCGCCGACGGTGGTGAGCCTGGCGCAGAAGCAGCAGGCCGAGACGGACCTGAGCCATCTCGACTGCGATACCATCCCGTTCATGTGGTATTGGGCGAAGAACTTCACGCTGTTCGACAATTTCCATCAGACGATCGTCGGCCCGTCCACGCCGAACGCCATCGCCATCATCGCCGGCCAGTCGGGCGAGACCCAGTGGGCGCTGCATCCGAACCAGGGTCCGATCGTGACCTACGCCAACCCGGCATTCCAGAGCGTCAAGGGCGCCAGCTACAGCTCGGCCGTTTCGGGCACCAACACCGCCGCTTACGAGCCGATCGTCGCCGACCCGGGCCCGTTCCCCGGCTCGCTGAAAGATCCGAGCGCGGTCAAGCCGCCCTACAACTTCGACGAGAACGCCGCCAACCCGGCCCTCAACCAGACCTATGCCTCGCAGCCGCTCGCGTTCATGGGCTCGAATATCGGCACCATCATCCAGTCCGACCAGAACCCGCGCGCCGACCTGATCGACGTGCAGCACGACATCTTCACCATCGCAGCCAAGAACCCGGTCGTGAACTGGGGCTGGTATCAGCAGGGCTTCAACGGCAACGACGCGCCCAACCCGTTCTTTCCGCAGGGCACCGGCACGCCCAATCCGACCAACAACCCGAGCCTCTACACCGGCTACGTCCTGCACCATAACGGGCCGCAATATTTCGGGTATCTGGCCGACAACACCAAGGTGTTGGCCAACAACCTGCACGGCGCGCAGGACCTGCTGGACGCGGTAAACAACCAGACGCTCCCGGCCAACGGCGGCGTGTTCTACTACCGCGGCGGCTACAGCAACAACCAGGGCCTCGTGCCGGTCGATCCGTCGGTGAACATTCAGCACTCGTTCATCGGCAACGACGACCACCCGGCCTATTCGGATCAGCAGATCTCCGAAGCGTTCGCCGCCCAGATGATCAGCGCGATCGCGAACGGCCCTTACTGGAACCAGAGCGCCATCATCGTCACCTACGACGAGACCGATGGGTTCTACGACCACGAGCAGCCGGCCCAGCGCAGCAAGTTCGCCGACGGGTCGATCCTGGCCGGCGGCCCGCGCATCCCGACCATCGTGATCTCGCCCTGGGCGCTGCAGGGGACGATCTCGCATCAGTATAGCGAGCATGGCTCGGTGATGAAGTTCATCAACGAGCTCTACGGCTTGGTTCCGCTGGCCAACCTGCCGGACGAGGCGCACGCCCGCCAGTTGGGCATGCAGCGGCTCGGCCAAGCCAACCTCGGCCCGTCCGACGACCCGACCAACGCGCTGGGCGATCTGACCGAGGCGTTCGACTACACGCGGCTGCAGAGTAACAGCCCGATCTCGCCGGCGGTGCCGACGTTCAGCGCCGCGCAGATCAACACGCTGCCGCATCTGGCGACGCCGGGCTACTCGCCGAACGGCTACACCAATGGCGCGTGTGCCGCGATCGGGGTGTTGCCGAACGACTTCCCGACGATGGCGGCCTACCAGGCCGGGACGCCGAGCGACCCGTATCCGCTCGACGTGAACCCGCGCCCGACGCAGTCGCCGGGCACGCCGACCTCGGGCACCTGGACGCCCTGATCACCAACGGAGGGGTGGCCTCGCGCTGCCCCTCCATCGTGTTCGAGACATGATGATCCGCATTCTCCCACTTCTTGGCATGGCCGGGTTCAGTCTGACGACTGGGGCTTCGGCCCAGACCGTCGATCACATCCGACAGGCCGGCTATCTCGCTTGCGGCACCGTCGCTGCCGTCGACGATTGGAACGGCAGCGACCAGCACGGCAATCTCTCGGCGCTCGGCGGCGAGATCTGCCGGGCGGTCGCGATCGCCATCCTTGGCGAAGGCGCGAAACTGCAGATGTCGGTCGTGCCGGCCGAACCGGAGGCGCTGGCTGCGCTGAAGGAAAGCGGCATCGATCTCGTCGTCGGCGCCACCCCGTCGGCCGAAGCCTCAATCCGGTACGGCGTCGGTTTCGGCCTGCCGGTGTTCTATGACACGCAGCGCTTCTTGGTCTACGAGGCGAGCGGCCTGCATCGAGCGTCGGATCTGCATGACCGCCTGCTCTGCGCAATGAACAACACCCCAGCCGAGGAACGCCTGCGTGACGAGATGACCGAGCGCGGCATTCCCTATGGTTTGCAGGCGCACTCGGAGCAGGGCGAGATGGATGCGGCGGTTGCGGTGGCGCGGTGCGCCGCCGGGTCGGCGCTGGAATCGCGGCTGGCCGCATCGCGCGCCGATTTTCCGGCCAATGCGCCGCCGTTCGTCTTCCTGCCCGAGCGCTTCGGCCTCGAGCCGGTCGCACCCGCCTATCGCTACGGCGACCAGAGGTTCGGCCTGATCGTCGACTACACGATCAGCGCCCTGATCGAGGCCGAAGCGCTCGGCATCACCCGGGAGAACGTGGTCGCGGCGGCAAGCGGGCGCGAAGATTTGCGCGCCCGGCGCCTGCTCGGAGCCGATCGCTCGGTCGGCCAGGCGCTCGGCCTGGCGCCCGATTGGGCGGTGAAGGTCGTTGCGGCAGTCGGCAATTACGGCCAAGTATTCGATCAAAGCGTCGGCAAACCCTACCGGCTCGAGCGTGGCGTCAACGCGCTCTGGACCAAGGGCGGTCTCATGCGCCCGATGCCGATGCAGTAATGGCGCCAATACCCCCCTCGGCGCGCGCCTCGAACAACCCCCAACGAGACGGAGACATCATGTCGGTTCGCAACGTTCTTCTCGCCACCGCCGCCACGATCGCCACGGTGGCGATCGGCTCGCCCGCCCATGCGGTCGTGTTCAGCCTTGGGGCCTCAGTCGGTTCTTCGCCCACGTTCGGCATCACGTCGGGCGGCATCACTGCGACCTTCACCTCGCCGGCCGGCAACGGGTTCGTGGTCCAGAACACGGCGGGCTTGTTCACCTTCTCGCCCGCGCTGTACGACAACAACTCGTTCAGCACCGATAGCCTGACCATCTCGTTCTCGCAGCCGATCTCCGGCGCCATCACCATTCCGTTCGCGATCCAGGACGCTTACGGCATCAACGGTCCGGACACGCTGTCGGTGACGACCAATGTGGGCCAGTCGCTAACCTTCGGTGCGACCCCCGATGGCCTCGCGCTGGGTGAGCCCGAGGGCGTCGTTTCGTTCGCGCCTGCGGCGGGGACGACGTCGTTGACGCTCAGCAGCCCGATCGCGTTCGCGATCGGCAACGTCACGGTGCCGGAGCCGGTCTCGATGGCAATCCTCGGCGCCGGGCTGCTCGGCTTTGCCGCCAGCCGCCGCCGCCGCGCCTAAGCTTATCGACCCGGCCGCCGGCGATCGGCGGCCGGGTCGATCATTTCATCTCCGCCCGGATCGTGAACGCCTCGGTGCCGGTCGTCTCGTTGCGGGTGACCGGGGCGGCGAAGACCGGGTCCCGGATGCCCGGATCGGCCGCCAGCGCCGGGATCAGCTTAGCCGCGGCCGCCGACTGCCCGATGATCGTCAGCATCCGGTCGCGCAGCGTCAGGCCGAACAGATAGGTGTCGTTGGGCAACACCTGCGTCACCGTCGCGATCATCTGCATCGCGTCGCCGACCCGGCCCGCTTCGGCCGCCATCACGTCGGTATTGGCCGCCCGGTCGGACAGGCGCTTGCGGATCCCGTCGGCGAGCGCGACCTCCGGCCGGATCGCTTCGATCTGCGCTTCGACCGCGCGGAACCGCAGCTCCTGGCGCACGATCGGCACCGCCAGCGCCACGACCAGTAGCGCCGCGCACAGGGCGCCGAGTGCCGCCAGCGCGCGCGAGTTGCGGGTGGGGGCGTGGCGCCCGTCGAGCGGGATGGCGCGCGCCGGGTCGCTGACGGAGGCCAGTACGCCGGGCTGCAGCCCGGCCGACGCCAGGCGCTCCAGCACCGCCGCCACGGCGGTCTTTGGCACCAGCCGCAACCGCAGCATCAACTGCGCCCGCTGCCGGTCGCGCGCCTCCAGCACCCAATTCCAATACACCGCCTCGGCCGGGAACGGGGTGAGCCGGTCCATCTCCCAGCGCAGCGCGGTCTCGAGCCCGCTCTCGGCGGCCAACGGCAGCGTGACGTCCTTCTCCAGCACCATGCGCGCCGGCAGCAACAGCCGCACCGCGCCCTGCCGCACCGTGCCGACGGCTCCGCGCAACTGCTCCAGCCCGGCTGCGTCGAGCCGGAACCGGCCCAGCGCGACCTCGCGCGCCCCGCGCCGGCGGCTCGCCTCCAGCACCGGGAACGCGTCGCCGCGCGGCTGCTCGAGTGCCAGTATGATGCCGTCGACGGCGTCCGCCCGCCTCGCCTGCCGCCACTGCCCGGGGACGACCTCCCAGAGCTGCCGCCCCCACCACTCGAAGAACTCGCGCACCATGAAGCGCCGCCGCCTTTGCCGAACCGGCGCGATGATAGCCCACCCGGCATCGCCAAGCCTCCCTTTTTCGGGCATTGTCGCCACCACTGAACGGGATGGTAGCCGCTTCGATGAGACGCATGCTGTGGGCCGTGGTCCTGTTGGCGACCGGCTCGGCCGCCATGGCTGGGGAGTTCGACGATCCGCTCGTCTGCCGCCGCGAAGCCGTCCTCGCCCGCGTCACCGCGTTGCTGCGGCAGGCGGGAAGGCCGCTGGCCCTCGACCCGGCGACGGCTGGCGAGCAATCCGCCGGCACGGCCAGGGTCGTGTCGTGCGCCGTCCAGGGACATCTGTTGGGATATGAGACGAACCGAAATGCAATTCAGCCGATCGATACGCTCTTCGTGGTCCGCTACTCGCTCGAGCTGCGCCAGAACGGCATCTTCCTCCGCCTCGAATAGAGGCTCGCGCGAGGCGGGGTTCACCCTGCTCGAGATCCTCGTCGTCGTCGCGATCCTCGGCCTGCTCGTCTTCCTCGTCGCCCCGGCCGCGCTGCGGCAGTTGGGCGGCGCGCGCAATTCGATCGCCAAGCAATCGATCGAGCGGATCGCCTCCGTGCTCGACCTCTACAAGCTCGACGTCGGCAGCTATCCCTCGGGCGAGGACGGGCTCACCGCGCTGAACACCAAGCCCGGCAGCGCGTCCGGCTGGAACGGACCCTACCTCAAGGCCGACAGCCAGCCGCTCGATCCATGGAACCACGCCTATCTCTATCGCAACCCCAGCACCCGCCGCGGCCACGACTACGACCTTTGCTCGCGCGGCCAGAGCGGGACGGCGACCGACGAGGCGAACGGGCTGATCTGCAACTGATGTCATCCAATCTTCGCCAGCCGCGACCCGGCGCCCATGCCAGGAGAAGTGGACATCACAAGGAGACAGCCATGCGCGCTTTCATCATCGTCGCCGCGAGCGTTGCCTCGCTCGTCCTGGGTGCCGGCTCCGCTTTCGCGGCCGACGACGCCGCCACCTGCCGCACCCGCCACGCTGACCTGACGCAGAAGGCGCAGAGCTACCAGGGCGACGCGATGATGAAGAAGATCATCCAGGCCGACCTCGATCGCGCCACGCGAGAGCTGCGCGAGGGCGACGCCGACGAGTGCCTCGAGGCGCTCGACCACGCCGACAAGCTGCTTTCCGGCAGGGTGTAGTCAAGCGGGGGTCTGATCAATCGCCGGACGGCGTTTCCCAGGCCAGCACGCGCCAGGGGCGCCCGTTTGGCGACGACCCGATCTTGACCGTCATCCGCCGCACCACGCGCGCGGACCCGGCGCCACGGGCCTCGGCGGTGATGGCGAACACCGTCGCGCGCTCCGCGGCCGGCTGCGCCGGGCCGACATCGCGCAACGCCGCCAGCACCACCGGGGACGCGAGCGCCGCGTTGGGCGGCCCGTCGGTATAGAGCGTCAGCAGCGGGCGCAGCGCGGCGAACAGCGGTGGCGTCATGCCGAGCACCTCGCGCACCTCGTCCACGCTCTCGAACGGCGCACCCGGCGGCCCGTAATCGAGCCCGGCCGACCGATATTCGCCCAGCTTCGCCCCGCCCGGCCGCGACTGCTGGCCCGGCAGGCGCCAGTCCAGGATCGCGATCGCGACGATTTCCGCCTGCGTCGCCGGCGCGCCCAGCCGGATCAGCAGCGACCGCATGAACTCCGGCGTCACCACGTTCGGGTTGACCATGCCGGACAGGCTGGTGATCCGGACCGCGACATCCGCCCCGTTCAATTGCATCCGCACTGGCGCCATCTCGGGATTGGTCCGCAGCAACGCGGGCAGCGCCGTCTCGATGCCGCCATCGGCCGCCGCCTGCAACGCCGCCGCGACGCGCAGGTTGGCGGTCAGTTGGCTGTCCGACCGCGCCGCGCCCGCCATCAGGATGAGCAAGGTCGAGACCGGGACCAGCAGCCACAGCACGATCAGCAGCGCGAACCCCCGCTCGTGCCTAGCAGTAAGACGGGTCATTGCAGAACGGGCTCCCGCTGGGGGGCGGCGATGATGGTCGGCCAGTGCCGCTTCTCGTCCTGAAACGACAGTTTCAGCCGGATCAGCGCGGGCAGGGTCTGCGCGGTCCAGCTATCCTGCCATCCGGTGACGCCGAAATACTCGATCCCCAGCCCACGCACGCCCGATAGCAGGGTGAGCTCGGAGGGGCGCGGCGCCGGGCCGATCGGCGTGACGTGCCGGCGCGGGGTCCAGCGCAGGCGGAGCTGGTCGCCCTCGACCAGCAGCGCCGCCGCGACCCGCATCGTGCCGTCGCCGGCGGGGGAGGGGATATCGGTGATCATCTCGACCACCGAGGCGGTTCCCTTCAGCGTGGCGGGCTCCGGATAGATTCCGGGATCGGCCTGTTCGAGCATCCCCCGCAGCGCGTGGTCGACCGCGGCCAGATCGCCCTGGCGCGCATCCTCGCGTGTCTGCATCGCCGCGGCGCGGAAACCGAACGAGACGCCTTGGTTGAGCAGGACCAGCAGCATGCCGAGGACGGCGACTGCGATCAGCAGCTCGAGCAGGGTGAAGCCGCGGGGCCGGGTCATGGCGTCTCGCTCGCGGCCGGGCCGAGACGGCGGGTCTGCAGGTTCACGCTCCGTGTCCCCGGCCCGCTCGGCCAGGAGATCTGCACGGCGATGTCGTAGAGCGTGACGCCGGCGGCGTAGGGACCTTTCGGCGTGAGCGCGCGCGGCAGCGGGAAGCTCTGCGCGGGGACGACGCGGGTGTGCCAGTGATAGGAGCCGCCGTCGTCGCCTTCGCGGTCGCCGGGCTGCAGCGAGCCCTCGGTGAGCGAGGCCAGGCGCGACTCCGCCCGGGCGATCGCTTCCTGGTAGGCGAGCGAGGCCCCGGTCGCCTCGAGTGCGGCCGCGCCTTGCCGATACAGCACCAGCAGCGCCGGCACGGCGATGGCGAGCGCCACCAGCACTTCGAGCAGCGTGAAACCCTCGTCGCGCCTCATCCCGCGATCAACACCAGGAACCCGGCCACCGCCAGGAACGGACCGAATGGCAGCGCCGTATTCATCCCGATCGCCTCCCCCCGCACCCGCATCAGCAACGCCCACGCGAGCCCGGCCACCGCCGAGCCCAGCAACACCGCGGGCAAATTGACCAGCCCCACCCACGCCCCGATCGCGCCCAGCAGCTTCGGATCGCCCGCCCCAAGCCCCTCCCGGCCACGCACGCGACGGTAGAGCCTGCCCACCTCGTTCAGCAGCAGGAACGCGAGCCCCGCCGCCAGCGCGTGGTAGAGCAGCGCCTCCGGACGCAGCCACCACGTCGCCCCGAGCCCGGTCAGGAACAGCGGCAGCGTCAGCGCATCCGGCAGCAGCATCGTCTCCGCGTCGATCCAGGCCAGCGCCAGCAACAGCCAGCCCGCGACGCATACCACCCACAGCCCGGCGCCGCCGATCCCGGCCACGAGTGCCGCCGCCGGGATCAGCAATGCGGCCAACTCGATGCGCCAATGGAACGCCGGGATCACGGCCCGGCACCGGCGGCAGCAGCCGCGCAGGACGACGTAGCTTAGGAGTGGGACCAGGTCGCGCGGCGCGATCGGTGCCCCGCAATGGTCACAGCGCGAGCGCGCGAGGGCGACCGGCGCATCACGCGGCAAGCGCGCGATCAGCACGCCGAGCAGGCTTCCCACGAACGGGGCCGCCAACAGCGGCCACCACCAACCCATCCCGATACCCTCCGAGTGGTTGGTTTACATCGCCTCGGCGGCCAAGACGATGTCTGCGATGCGGGCTCTTGTAAAAGCCGGATAAGAAAAGGGGCGGCTTTGCAGGCCGCCCCTCGTTCTGGTCGATCGTTGGCCGGGCTTAGAGCATTTTCCGATCGGGTGGAATCACCCGAGCGGAAGTAATGCTGGCTAAAACAATGTTCTAGAGCACTACTTCCGAGCCAAGTGGCTCGGGAAGTGCTCTAGCCGCGGCGGCGGCGGCGAAGTGCCATGCCGAGCATCGGCACGGCGAGCAGCGCCATGCTGGCGGGCTCGGGGACCGTGGTCGACAGGCTGGTCAGCGTCGCCGTCAGGTTGGTGGTCGGCGTGCCGTTGCCCGGGCTGGTGACGTAGGAGAAGTTGCTCGGGAACGAGACCGTGTCCAGCTGCGCGAACAGGCCGGGCGTGCTCAGGATAGCCAGCGCGCTTGGGCCGTTGAAGTTGTTGAGCGCTTCGAGGTCCAGCGTAAAGGTGCGGTTCACCGTGCCGGTGCCCTGCACGACCGACTGGGCGGCGCTGAAGAAGGCGCTGACCGGGTTGCTCGTGCCGCCGGGGCTGACCGTCGCGTACGAGGTGAACGGCGCCGTCGCCGAGAAGCCGTCGACCTTGAAGGAGGTGTAGGCGGCAGAGGCGCTGTCGTAGACGAACGACCCGCTCACCGTATTGCCGATCGCAAGGGAAGTGTTGATCGAGGTGGACACGCTGCCGGTGAAATTGGCGGCGTAGATCGTGGCGTGGGCCGGCGCGGCGACGGCGGTGAACGTCAGTCCGGCCAGGAGCAGGGCGGAGAGCTTGATCATCAGGGGGGAACTTTCGTGTCTGGAGGAGACCCGGTCGGGCCGGGTTGAGCCCGACCGGGGAGGGATGAAGGGGGTTAGTTCGACGCCTTGTCGTTGCGGCCGAGAACGAGGCCGCTGCGATGCGTCGGGTAAGGCACCCCTTCCATGATGCCGTTCCAAAGCACTTCGTTATACAGCGCCGGCGGCACGCGGTCGGCGTCGGAGAAGTCGAAGCCGCGGGTCACGTAGGCCCAGTACTTGCTGTCGTGGGTCGGCGCGAAGTCCGGGCCCTCGGCATACTTCACGGTGGTGCCGCCATTGTCGGCCAGCGTCAGCGTAGTGGCCGCAAGCAGGCGAGAGGCCTGCGCGGTGTAGCTCCACGTGCCGGTCGACCCGGTGTCGAACACGTCGGCCATCGGGCGCTGGTAGGCGGTATTCAGGTTCAGGTGCTGCGTGCCGAGGATGTCCTCGATCGTGCGCAGCGCGCTCACCTGGTTATAACGCGTGCTCACCACCGCAGCCTGCTTGACGTAGGGCCCGACGACGTAGGTGGTCGCCCGGTGGCTGTCGAAATGGTCGGCGCCGTCCTGGCAGTCGTCCTCGGTGATGATGATGAGCGTGTTGGCGGCATACATGCTCTGCGAGATCGCCTGGACGAGGCGGCCCACCGAGTAGTCGTTGTCGGCCTGTTGCAGTTCCGGCGTGTTGATGCCGGCCAGCGCCGAGCCGAAGCTGCCGGTATGGTCGTGCGAGAAGCGGACCATCTCGAGGCTCGGCATGTTGTTGTTGGCGATGTAGCCCTGGAATTCGCGGTTCCACTCGTTGAAGCGCCAGAAGTCCGGATAGGCCTGGTCGTAGCCGCGGAAGTAGGTGTCGGTCTTGTCCGACAGCGCCGGGTTCAGCGGATAGGTCTGCACGACACCGGCCGAGAACGGGCTGATGATCGGGTTGCCGCCGCTGTCCTTGATCGCGCCGATGTTGGTGGTCAGGAAGCCGTAGTTGCGAACGGTTCCGCCCGCCTGCAGCACGGCGTCGAAGATATAGCCGAGCTGGTAGCCGAACGGCGCGTCCGTCGCCGAGTGGTCGCCGGTGCCGGCCAGCAGGTTGTTGGCCCCGCCCGGCAGAGTGTTGCCGATAGTGGTAAACTGCCCCGCCTGCGACGACGCCGAGTCACGCCCGGCGCGGTTCAGCATCACCGGAATGTTACGGTTGGCGCCTTCGCTGTCGTAAGACAGGCCGCGGTTGACGAACGCATAGTTGAGCTGCTGCGTGATCGTCTGGGTGTTGGTGGTGCGGCCCTGCAGCGACCACGACCAGCCGTCCATGCTGCCGTCGCCCGGGTCCATGAAGTTGTCCAGCGTCACGAATTGCGACGCCATGCGGTGGAAGCTCGGCGTGATGCGCTTGCCGAACAGGGCCAGCGACGGGTCGCCGTTGGAGCCGTTGCCCAGGTCGCCGAGGATCTGGTCGAACGTGCGGTTCTCTTTGACGATGTAGATCACGTGCTGGATGTGAGCGCGCGCGAACGTCATCACGGACGCATCGGCCGCGGTGTTCGGGTTGTTGGCCGGCTGATAGTTGTTGTTCAGCGCGGCTTGCGCCGTCAGCGCCGGCAGGTCGCCGGCCGCCGGAACGGCGCCGCTGACGAGCGTCGCATGCTCGAGCTGGAACTGGTACTGGTTGCGCGCACGGCCCGCCGCCAAGTGCGCCGCGTTGCCTTCCGGATACTGGATGGTGCCGAAAGCGCCGGTGTTGCCATAGGGGTAGCCGGGATTCGCGCCGGTGTCGCTCTTGCCGTTGATGATGTACATCCACGACCCGTCGGCGCTGAAGGTCACGTCGTGCGGCTCGTAGGCCGTCGGGATCAGCCCGGTCACGGTGTTGGCGTTGGCACCGGTCAGCGGAATGACAGCGATGGTGTTGGCGCCCGAGTTCACGGCGTAGAGCGTGTTGTTGCTCAGCGTGACCGCGGCCGTGCCGGCGCCGGTCTGGGTCAACGCGTAGCTGGCCGGGGCG
>JAABUX010001226.1_pt1 | contig 39675 bp, 38 predicted proteins | sample 5561851 | NCBI WGS metagenome assembly JAABUX01 (sample SAMN10711883, study PRJNA513361) | rock metagenome | isolation source: Antarctica rocks | place: Antarctica: Victoria Land, Richard Nunatak red sandstone | collected 2016-01-03 | reverse complement strand
GATGAGATGCTGTTCCATGCCCCCGCCTCCATGATGCCTCGCAACACCATGATGGCCCGGGCAGGCCACGGGGCCAACCAGCCCCGTGGCTACTCACCCCGCCAAAACTTTGTCCCTAGACCCTAGACCATAAACCTTCCCTCACCAATTTATGCTACATACGCATTCAACACCAAGCTTACGCAGGCTGGCAAGAAGCTTCCAAAGGTTCACCTAATTGCGAAGAACCGGATTACGCAGTACATGGGTTCTGCGTCCGCCTACGCTGCCGTTCTAAGAGCAATTGAACATGACATCACCATCTTTCGCAAGGCTAATCCTACACTCTTTACATTTGCAAAGACTGCCGATGGTATGGTTGATGTTCATGACTTCCAGACGCCTGGCGTTGTTGTGCTTGCCAAGGGCCTACCTTTCTCTCGACTCAGCTCGGGCAAATAGTCAATCGGTGGCCATCGTTTCCAAGTTAATGAACCGTTCCGTCAAAACACTATGATAGCAATTGACGGTCTTGTTGCTAAACTTTGAGCAACCCACTCGTGCTTTTTACGGAGAATCGTTGTCCATTAGGATGGCGGTTTTCCACGCAATAGCCCTATGTCACTCCGGTATCTCCCGCCACCCCAATGCACCTTTCCCACACCCTCGTAAGCAAGCCGCCGCGCCGCGCCCAAATCCTCTCCAACCCCCACCACCGTCAGCACCCGCCCCCCATTCGCCAGCATCCGCTCGCCCTCAACCCGCGTCCCCGCATGGAACACCAGTGCGCCCTGCACCGCCGCCGCGGCCTCCAGCCCCTCGATCACGGTGCCCGTAATAGGCGCCTCCGGATATCCCTGCGCCGCCATCACCACCCCTACCGCCGCCTGCTCCCGCCACCGCAGGTCGAACCGGCCCAGCTCCCCGTCGCACGCCGCCAGCAGCGCCGGCAGCAGGTCGCTCCGCAGGCGGGGCAGCAGCACCTGGCACTCCGGGTCGCCGAACCGCACGTTGTACTCGATCAGCCGCGCCCCGTCCGGCCCCACCATCAGTCCGGCGAACAGCACGCCGCGGAACGGGGTGCCGCGCCGGGCCATCTCGGCCAGGGCCGGGCGGATGAAGGCGTCCATCGCCGGCGCCGGGTCGAAGCCCGGCACCGGGGAGATCGCGCCCATGCCGCCGGTGTTCGGTCCGGTGTCGCCATCGCCCACGCGCTTGTGGTCCTGCGCCGCGCCCAGGAACACAGCATCCGTCCCGTCGCACAGCGCGAATAGGCTGCGCTCCTCCCCCGCCATGAACTCCTCGATGACGACGGTGCGGCCGCTCTCGCCGAAGGCATGGCCTTGCATGATCAGGTCGATGGCGGCCTCCGCCTCCTCCACCGTGGCGGCCACCACCACGCCCTTGCCGGCGGCCAGCCCATCCGCCTTCACCACGATCGGCGCCCCCCGGCGGCGGACGAAGTCGCGCGCGGCGGCCGGGTCGGTGAAGCCCTCCCATCGGGCCTGCGGGATGCCGGCGTCGTCGCACAGCTGCTTGGTGAAGGTTTTGCTGCCCTCCAGTTGCGCCGCCGCCCGGCTGGGGCCGCAGCAGCGGATGCCGGCGGCCGCCAGCGCGTCGGCGAGGCCGGCGACCAGGGGGCCTTCCGGGCCGGGCACCACCAGGTCCACCGCGTTGCCGCGGGCGAATAGCACCAGGCCCTCCAGGTCCATGGCCTGCAGGCTGACGTTCTCCGCCACCTGCGCCGTGCCGGGGTTGCCCGGCGCCACCCACAGCCTGGTCAGCAGCGGCGATGCCGACAGCGCCCAGGCCAGCGCATGTTCCCGCCCGCCGGAGCCTACGATCAATACCCGCATCCCAGATCCTCCGCTTCAGTCGGGCCGCTTCAATCGGGCCGCTTCAATCCGGCGCCGGGGTAGCATAGGTTGCCGGCATGGACACGCCAGCCAGCCTCGCGCCCACAAGCAACATCCCCGAGTACACCGTCAGCGAGATCAGCGGCGCGGTGAAGCGCACGCTGGAGGGCGCGTTCGGCCGCGTGCGCGTGCGGGGGGAGATCACCGAGTACAAGCGCTACCCCTCCGGCCACATGTACTTCTCCCTAAAGGACGAGGGCGGCAAGATCAGCGGCGTCGTCTGGAAGGGGGGCGTGTCCAAGCTGGGCCTGGTGCCGGAGAACGGCGTGGAGGTGATCGCCACCGGCCGCGTGTCGTCCTATGGCGAGCGCAGCAGCTACCAGCTCGTCGTCGAGCGCATGGAGTATGCCGGCGCCGGCGCCCTGCTGGCGCGCATCGAGATGCTGCGACTGCGGCTGGCGGCGGAGGGATTGTTCGGTGCGGACCGCAAGCGCCGCATCCCGCTGCTGCCGGCGGTGGTGGGCGTGGTCACCTCGGCGCAGGGCGCGGTGCTGCAGGACATCAAGACGACGATCCTGCGCCGGTTTCCGCGCCCGATCCTGGTGTGGCCGGTGCCGGTACAGGGGGACGGCGCGGCGGCCCGCATCGCCGCGGGGATTGCCGGGTTCGACCGGCTGCCCGCTCCCGGCATCCCGCGCCCAGACGTGCTGATCGTGGCGCGCGGCGGCGGCAGCCTGGAGGACCTGATGGCCTTCAACGACGAGGCCGTGGTCCGCGCCGCCGCCGCGTGCCGCATCCCGCTGATCTCCGCCGTGGGGCACGAGACCGACAACACGCTGATCGACCTCGCCAGTGACCGCCGCGCCCCGACGCCGACTGCCGCGGCCGAACTGGCGGTGCCGTCGCGCACGGAGCTGGCGGCCAATCTGGCGCAGGAGGTCGCGCGCCTGGCCGCCGGGCTGCACCGCATGACGCAGGAGCGGCGGCTGCGGCTGGGCCGGGCGGAGCGCGGGTTGCCAGACTTGCCCGCCCTGGTCGGGGGCGCCCGGCAGCGGCTGGACGACCGGGCTGCGCGCCTGGTCCTTGCGCTGCCTAACCTGCTGGCCGCCCGCCGTGCCGGGCTGGTGCGGGCGGAGCGCGGCCTGCCCGACCTGCCGGCGCAGGTGCGCGGGGTGCGGACGGCGATGGGCGTGCTGGGCGGGCGGCTGCGGCTGGCGCTGCCCAACCTCGTCGTGGCCCGGCGTGCGGCGCTGGTGCGGGCCGAGCGTGGGATGCCGGACCTCGCGGGCCGGGTGCGCGCGTCGCATCAGGCTGTCGAGGCTCGTGGCGTGCGCCTGCTGCTGGCCCTGCCGAACCTGTTGGCCGTCCGACGCGCCGGGCTGGTGCAGTTGCGGATGCCGCCGCCGCGCAGCCTTGCCGCGGCGCAACGGGCGCAGGTTCGCTTGGTCGGCGCCGGACTGGATGCGGCACGGCAGCAGGCCATGGCCCGGCAGCACATCCAGGCCGGCCGCATCCTGGACCGCCTTTCCCCGGCCCCGTTGCGCGGCGCGATCCGCGAGGCACAGGCGCGGCTGGACGGCTTGACGGCACGTCTAAGTTCGGTATCGCACAATGCAGTGCTGGCGCGCGGCTACGCCATGGTTTATCAGGGTTCTGAGCCGGTCACCCAGGCCGCTGCCATCCGTCCGGGCGCCTTCCTGCGCTTGCGATTCGCAGATGGAGACGTTGCAGCGACGGCCGCCGGCAAGGCTGCAGGCGGGCAAGGACTGCTGCCGATTTAGGCATCCGGCTTTACATTGCGGCCGCGAAGGTCCATGTAAGCCGCGGCGCTTTTTCGCGTTGGGCTCACGTGCTTTTGGAACTTCGTCTCTCGACCCCCGGCTTAGCCGGGGTCCCCTGACCTTTCCGGTGCTCCCTTCTGGTCAAAGTAATTCGGTTCGCACCGTGCGAGCCGCCGTGTCTAAAGGTCGAGCGTATCATGGCAGTCGGAACGGTTAAGTGGTTCAATTCGCAGAAGGGTTTTGGCTTCATCCAGCCGGATGACGGCAGCAAGGACGTGTTCGTGCATATCTCCGCCGTCGAGCGTGCCGGCATGGGGTCCCTCAACGAGGGCCAGAAGCTGAGCTTCGAGTTGGAGCGTGGCCAGCAGGGCAAGACCTCCGCGGTCAACCTGCAGGCGGCGTAATTCTCAACCCCTAGAGCTGCTCGCGTGGCAGCGGCCGGAGGCAGCGTCATGGCAGCCCATAAGTTTGGCTCCGGTCAGAAGGTGGAGTTCTCCCCTAGCGCGTTCGATGGCAATGCGCCGCGGGGGAGCTACATCGTGGTGCGGCAGATGCCCAGTGAAACCCGGGATCTGCAGTACCGTATCAAGAACGCCCGCGACGGGCACGAGCGCGTCGTGCGTGAAAGCCAGCTCGGCCAAAGCTAGGCCGGGCGCCGCCGGGTTGCCCGGCGCTCCCCGTACCAGCCCGAGGCAGCGCGCCGGCGTTGCCGCGGGCTTCGTCATTTTTGCCGCAAGGAAATCCGATGGTCTTCAAGCCCAACTACAACCTGCAACGGGCCGAACGGAACCGCGCCAAGCAGGCCAAGAAAGACGAGAAGCTGCGCGACAAGGAGGAGGCCGCCGCCAAGCGCCGCGCCGACATCGAGGCCGGCATCGACCCCGACATTGCTCCGAACCCGGCCACCGCCTCTGTGGATGAAGACCATGGCGCTTAAGCGAAAGATCGAGAGCAGCTTCGTCGCCTTCGACGTGACCTACGTCGATGGCACGTTCAGCAGCAACCGCCGTGTGCCCAGCACCGCGCTGGGCGGCCTGGATGGCGACGCCCCCGCGCAGGAGATCATCGAGGAGCAGGATGCCGCGATCGGCGAGAAATCCGGTAAGCCGCGCCCGGCGATCGAGTCCGTGGCACGGTCACCGCTGCCTGAGGTGATCAAGTTGCCCGTGAAGAAGAAGTTCTAAGCTTCCATCCGGGGATAGCAGGCAGCACCTTAACCCGCATCGCCCCGCGGCCAGCGGCGGTGCAGCCATAGCCAGGCGTGCGGCTGCATCCTGATGTACTCCTCCAGCTTGTCGTTTACAGCCTGCGTCAGCGCCGCCACGTCCGCGCTGCGGTTGCCGCTGTCCGGCAGCGGCAGCGGCGGGTCGCACGTCACACGGAACCGGGCGGGGCCAAGGCGTTCGACGTAGCCGGGCACCACCGGGCAGCGCAGCCGTAGCGCCAGCACGGCCAGGGCGGGTGCCGTCATGGCGGGACGGCCAAAGAACCGGGCCTCGATCCCGTCATTCATCTTCTGGTCCATCAGCATCCCCAGCCGCCCGCCCGCGGCCAGGTGTCGCATCGCCTGCCGGGCGCCGGCCGCGCCCTTGGGGAACATCTCGACATCGCCGTGCATGGCCTGCCGCCGTAGATCCAGCAGCATCGCGTCCAGGGCCTTGTTCTCGATCGGCCGGTACATGCTGTAGAACGTCACCCCTCCGGTGGCCGAGGCGACCGGCAGCATCTCCCAGTTGCTGATGTGGCCGCTGATCAGGATGGCCGGGCCGCCTTGGGCGGTCAGGGTGTCCAGGATGTCCTGGCCCACCAGTTCCCACCCTGGTCCGGATGGGGTCGGCCTCAGGTCGGCCAGGTGCGGCAGCTCGCCCACGGTGCGGCCGAGGTTCTCCCATACGCCGCGGACCACCCTGCGCCGGGCCTTCGCATCCAACTCCGGCAGGGCGGCGCGCAGGTTGGCATCGGCGACGCCGGACACCGGCAGCAGCGGCCCGACCCAGCGTGCCACCGCCCCGCACAGGTTGCTGGCGCGCACCGGCCCGAGCGCCCGCAGCCCACGCAGCACCAGGCGCGTCAGCAGGGTTTCGGCGTCGTGGCGCAGCGTCATGACAGGCCGTCCAGGATCGACTCGACCTCGTTCGCATCATCCCAGGCCAGCGATACGCCGACGACCAGCACCGCGTCGCGGACAGCAGGCGGCAGGCGGACGGCGTCCTTGGGGGTCGTCGCCGGCATGGCATCCATTGCGGCGGCCCGGCGCAGCACGTGGGTCAGCTCGGGGCCGGTGAAGCGATGATGATCGGGGAAGTCCATTGTCTCCACCACCAAGCCCCCGGCCTGTTGCAGGGTGGCGTAGAACTTGGCTGGCCGGGCGATGCCGGCGAAGGCGACGATGCGACGGCCATGCAGGGCCGCTTCCGGGGCTAACCGGGCCGCGAGCACCGGCAGGCCCGGCGGCAGGGCGGCCCGCGCGCCGGTCAGGTCAGGGCCGATCAGCACTGCCGCACGGCATCGCGCCGCTGCGGTCGCCACGGGTTCCCGCAGCGGCCCGGCCGGCAGCACGCGGCCGTTGCCGAAGCCGGCGGCGCCATCGATCACCAGCAGTCCGACATCCTGCACCAGCATGGAGTTCTGTAGGCCGTCGTCCATTACCAGGGCCTCAGCACCTGCCGCGACGGCGGCCCGGGCGCCGGCGGCTCGGTCGGCGGCCACCCAGGTCGGAGCGACGGCGGCCAGCAGCAGCGGCTCGTCGCCCACCAGCGCGGCGTCGTGGATGCTGGGGTCCACCCGCAACACACCCCGCACCCGCCCGCCATAGCCCCGGGTCAGGCAGTGCGCCGCCACGCCGCGGGCGTGCAGCCGCCGCAGCAGGTCCAACGCCAGGGTGGTCTTGCCGGTCCCGCCGACGCCGGCGTTGCCGCAGCACAGCACTGGCACCGGCGCCTGCCAGCCGGGCCGCGTCAACCGCCGGGCCGTCCCGCGCGCGACCACGGCCGCCGCCGGGGCAAGCAGGCGCGGCAGCACGCCATCGTGCCGCCAGAAGGCTGGGGGCATCATGGCCCGGTGCCGAGCAGGGCCAGCAACGCCTGGGCCGTCTGCTCCGGCAGCCCAGCCGCGCCGGTCGCCGCGGCCTGTGCTGCGGCCCCCATCTGCGCCCGCCGGCCGGGGTCCCGCAGCATGGCATCCACCCACGCCGTCAGGCCGTCCGCATCGGCCACCTGGGTCAGCCCGCCGCTCTGCGCCAGGTCCTGCACCGCATCGGCGAAATTGGCGGTGTGCGGTCCCATGGCAACGGCACAGCCTAGCCGGGCCGGCTCCAACGGGTTCTGGCCCCCCTGCCCGACCAGGCTGCGGCCGACGAATACCACCGGGGACAGACGATAGAGCAGGCCCAGCTCGCCCAGGGTGTCGGCGACCCAGATGCCCCCCTCCGGCGGGTCCTGGCCCAACGACCGGCGACCTGCGTGCAACGCGGCGGCGATACGGGCGCCACGCTCGGGATGGCGGGGCGCGATGATGGTCAGCAGGCCCGGATGCTGCGCGGCCAGGCGCCGGTGCACCTGCCCGGCGACCTCGTCCTCCCCCGGATGCGTGCTGGCGGCCAGCCATACCGGGCGTCCGGCCAGCAGACGCTGCAGCCGCGCCAGCTCCGCGCCGTCTGCCGGCAGGGGCGGCGCGGACGCCTTCAGGTTGCCGGGCGCTGTCACGTTCCGCGCGCCCAGGCCGCGCAGCCGGGCCGCGTCCTCCTCCGACCCGGCCTGGACCCGGTCGAACACCCGCAGGACGTGCCGAGCGAAGCCCGGCGCACGGCCCCATCCCCGCGCGCTGCGGGCAGACATGCGGGCATTGACCAGCATGGCCGGGATGCGGCGCGCATGCAGGGCCGCCAGCAGGTTGGGCCATAGCTCTGCCTCGACGAACGCCGCGGCATCCGGCCGCCAGTGGTCCAGGAAGCGTCTGGCCCAGGCTGGTACGTCCAGCGGCACGAAGCGGTGCAGCACCTGATGCAGCCCGAGCGCCGGTAGCCGCTCAGCCAGCAACGCCGCAGAGGTCGCGGTGCCGGTCGTGAAGACGACCGGGACTTGGCGGGGCAAGGCGGACAGCACGGGCAGCAACGATAGGCTTTCCCCGACGCTGGCCGCATGCAGCCACAGCAGGCGGCCGGGCGGGCGGGGGGTGGCGTCGATGCCCTCGCGCTCCGGCAGGCGGTGCGGCGCCTCCTTGCCGCGCGCCGCCCGGCGCCGCAGCATCACGCGCAGGGCGGGCACGGCCAGGGTGGCGGCGCCATGCCAGGTGGCGGCTTGCCAGGGGGGGGCGGTCATGCCGCGCACAACGCCTCGGCCTGGTCGGCGGCCTGGGTCAGCGCGGCGCCGATCGGGGCGATCCCGTCGCGCCACACACCGCGGCGGATCATGATGGGCTCGCCGCAGACCAGCACGCCATGGCCCCAGGGCAGCGGCAGGATCATGCGGTCCCAGGTCGGCAGCACCCGGCGCCGGGTCAGGCGTGCGGCGCAGGGCACGATGGGGACGCCGGCCAACGCCGCGAGCTGGGCCACGCCGGGCGCCACGACCCGGCACGGGCCGCGCGGACCATCGGGCGTGATCACCACCTGGTCCCCGGCGGCCAGCACCGCCAGCAGGGCGCGCAGGCTGGCCGAACCGCCTTTCTGCTCGCCGCGCTTGGCGGAGGAGCCGTGCACCAGGTCCAGGTCGAAGCCGCGCATGATCTGGCCGATCAGGCGGCCGTCCCGGTTCCTGCTGACCAGGACATGCATCCGGCCACGCGGCGCTCCGGTTTCGGCCCGCCGCTGCACCGCCAGCGTCCACAGGGCCGGCATCAGAGGCAGGCATTCATGCCAGAAAGCGAAGATGGCGGCGTTGGCGAACAGGTAGGGGCCTAGCTGCTCCGCGCCATGCAGGGTCCATCGCGTGCTGCGCAGCGCGAACCGCAGGTAGGCGCCTAAGGCTCGGGCGCCGAGGGCGGTCGTGCGCGGATAGCGGAGGAGGTGTTTCAGCACAGGCGGCAGGCTAGCATGGGCGGGCGGTAGCATGGTGGCCCGGGCCGGGCAAACCGGCCCGTCTGGGATCAGCCCACGCCGACCACCACCAAGTTCGCCAGGAACGCCTCGGCGCACGCCCGCCAACTGAACCGTTCGGCATGGCGGCGGCAGGCGGCGCGGTCGCCGGACAGGGCGCGCAACGCCGCCGTCCGCAGGTCACGGTCCAGCGCGCCGACACCTGGCGCCGCGCCCTCCAGGATGTCCGCCGGCCCGGTGACTGGGTGGGCCGCAATGGGAGTGCCGGAGGCCAGGCTTTCGAGCAGCACCAGCCCGAAAGTGTCGGTTAGCGACGGGAACACGAACACGTCCGCGGCGGCATAGGCCTGCGCAAGGGCCTCGCCGTGCAGCTCGCCCAGGAAGCGGGCCGCCGGGTAGGCGCGGGCCAGGGCGTCGCGCTGCGGGCCGTCGCCGACCACGACCTTGGTGCCGGGCAGGTCCAGCGACAGAAAGTGGCCGACGTTCTTCTCGACCGCGAGGCGTCCGACATACAGGAACACCGGGTGTGGAGCCGGAGTGGCGGCAGGACTGGACGGCTGGAAGCGGGCCAGGTCCACGCCGCGCGTCCAGGGCCGCACGTTCTCGAAGCCGCGCTGCGCCAGCTCGCGTTGCAGGCTGCCGGTGGCGACCATCGTCGCGGACCCGGCATTGTGGAACCAGCGCAGGCACGCATAGGTCATGCCGGTCGGCGCTCGGGTGCGGGCGTGCAGGTACTCGGGGAACCGCGTGTGGAACGACGTGGTGAACGCCAGGTGCCGCCGCACCGCCCAGCGCCGTGCGGCCAGGCCCAGCGGACCCTCGGTCGCGACATGCAGCGCGTCGGGACGGAACGCCTCGATCATCGGTGCCAGCCGCCGCCCCGGCGCCAGCGCCAGGCGGATGCTAGCATAGCTTGGCATCGCCACGGTGCGAAAGCGGTCCGGTCCGATCACCTCGACCTGGTGCCCCAGCAGGATCAGCTCGTCGGCGACCATGGACAGGGTCCGAACTACCCCATTCACCTGGGGGTGCCAGGCGTCGGAGACGATTAGGATGCGCATTGGCAGGATGCGCGCCGGCTCACGCCGTTGCCGTCTCCTCGGCCTCGGCGGCCCTGGCCTTGAGGGACGGAGCCCTGGCAGACGGCGCCTTGTCCGAAGGGCGCGGCGTGTAGAACGACAGCTTATTCAGCACCGCCCAGTCCAGCAGCTCCAGCCGGCCGTCGTGGTGCTCGACCAGCGCGGTGCAGCTCTCAACCCAGTCGCCGTCGTTCACGTACAGCACGCCGTTCACCTGCCGCATCTCGGCGTGGTGGATGTGGCCGCACACCACGCCGTCGAAGCCGCGACGCTTGGCCTCTGTCGCCAGCGCGGTCTCAAATAGGTCAATGGCCTTCACCGCGCCCTTCACCTGACGCTTGAGCCACTGCGACAACGACCAGTACGGGTAGCCCAGCCGCCGGCGGACAGTGTTGAACCAGCGGTTCACGACCAGGGAGGTCACGTAGGCGCCATCGCCCAGCACCGCCAGGAAGCGTGCATAGCGCAGCACGCCGTCGAACTCGTCGCCGTGGATGACCAGCAGCCTCACGCCCGCCGCGGTGGTGTGCTCCGCCTCGTTGCGCAGCGTGATGCCGGCAACCTGCAATACCTTCGGGTCCAGCATCGGCGGCAGCCAGGCGCGGAACATCTCGTCGTGGTTGCCGGGCACATAGGTCACCTTGGCGCCGTTGCGGGCATGGCGCAGGATCAGCCGGATGACCTTGTCGTGCGCCGCGTCCCAGTACCAGGATTTCCGCAGCCGCCAGCCATCGACGATGTCGCCGACCAGGAACAAGTTCTCACACGACATCCCGCCGAGGAAGTCGGCCAGGAAGTCGCTGCGGCACCCGCGGGTGCCCAGGTGCAAGTCGGAGATGAAAACGCTGCGGTAAGTCGTGGGGTGAGTGAAGGCGTCCCGTGGGTTGGCGATGATGGCGTTCATGCGATCGATCGAACCTCGCGTCGTTGCAACAGGACTGATGTCCTTGCCGCGGTCTCATACGACGGGATGCCGAGACTGCACATGAAGATTCAGTGATGCAGTAAAGCTGACATAACCTGACAAGAAAAAGGCCGCTGGCGGGACCAGCGGCCTTTTCTATGTCACTGTGTTTGCAGGATTATCGCGTCTGCTGGATTGCCGAGAGCAGCCATTGCCCGCCGCGGGCCCGCATGAACGTCCACAACTCCGTCGCCAGGCTCCGCACCGCCACGTCACCCTCGACGATCCGGCCCGTCGAGTCGCGGGTCACGTCCAGGGCGGAGAAGCGCATCGCCACGGTGGCGTACTCGCGCCCGCTCTCAGCCCAGGCCTCGGCCAGGTCGCCCTTCTCCAGCCGCACATGGGTGACGCTGTTGTGTAGGCCGCGGCTGTTCTGCTCGGCCAATTGCTCGGCGAAGTAGCTGACCATCTCCGGCGTCGTCAGGCCACGTAGGGCGTTCACGTCCTGCGCGGTCCAGGCGGCCTGCACGGCCTGCAGGTTGCGGTCGAACGCGGCGTAATCGGACTGGCTGATAGCAATGCCAGAACCGGCATTGGCCTGCTGCGGGGCCATGCCGCCGGTTGGCATCGGGCCGGGCTGCGCCATGCGCGCCATGCCCGGCATCCCCGCCATCGCCGGCTGCCGGCGCATGAACATCCGCACCAGCCAGCGCCCGACGAAGAACAGCACCGCCAACTGGATCAGCAAGCCCAGGAACCCGCCGCCGCCGCCGAAGCCGTGGCCCATCAGCAGGCTGCCGAGACCGACACCTAGCAGGCCGCCCGCCAGCCCGCCCATCAGGCCCGATCCAAAGCCGGAGCGTCCGGCATAGGATGGCTGCGATCCATAGCCAGGGAAGGACGGCGACGGCCGCTGCGCCAGGCTGCGGTCGAACGGCATTGCGCCCATCGGCGCGGTATTGGTCATCGGCGGCGCGGAGTAGCTCCGCATGCCGCGGCTGCCCATGCTGCCGCCGAACCCGGCCCGCGCATCGGCGAACGACGGCGCCAAGGCCAGCGCGGCAACGGCCAGGGCGGCTACGAATGAATGGGAACGGCGCATCGGGGTGATCTCCAATCTCTACGGCTAGATATAGTTTGTTGCAGGGCTGGATGTAGGGGTCCCCCAAGCCGTTGATCGCCGCAGCGGGCCGCATGGAACCGGACTGGCTCACTCTCCCGCTTCCGAGGAGGGAGCAGCGCCGGCTGATGAGACGCTTTCCGTCCCATTCCAGCCTGCGCTAGCGTCCCCTGCGACATGGCCGGGGAAACGTCGAGATGAGCGATATAGCGGCGGAGCCGGGGCAGGACACCAGCTTGACCGGCTGGATTGGCGACCTGTCGGTCCGCGAGCGGCGGACGCTTGGGGCCTGCATCGGCGGCTGGGCGCTCGATGCGATGGATGTGCAGCTCTACAGCTTTGCCATCCCGACGCTGCTGGCGGTGTTCAGCCTGACCCGCGCCGACGCCGGGCTGCTGGGCACCACCACGCTGGTCGCCAGCGCCATCGGCGGCTGGGGCGCCGGGTTCCTGGCCGACCGCATCGGCCGGGTGCGGACGCTGCAACTGACGATCCTGTGGTTCGCCGCGTTCACGTTCCTGTCGGGGCTGGCGCAAAGCTACAACCAGTTGTTCGCCACCCGCGCGCTGATGGGCTTCGGCTTCGGCGGCGAGTGGGCGGCCGGAGCGGTGCTGCTGGGCGAGGTGATACAGCCCAAGCACCGCGGCAAGGCGGTCGGCGCCATGCAGAGCGGCTGGGCCGTCGGCTGGGCGATGGCGGCGCTGCTGTATTACGTGATGTACTCCGTGCTGGACGACACGACCGCCTGGCGCGTGCTGTTCATGGTCGGCGTCGCCCCGGCGATCCTGGTGTTCTTCCTGCGCCGCCTGGTGGACGAGAGCGACGTGTTCCGGGAAAGCCAGCGCCAGATTGCCCTGACCGGGGACCGTCCGCGCTTCCTGGAGATCTTCCAGGGCGGCCTGCTGCGGACGACGATGCTGAGCGCGCTGATGGGCACTGGCGCGCAGGGCGGCTACTACGCGGTCACGACCTGGCTGCCGACCTTCCTGCGGACCGAGCGGCACCTGACGGTGCTGGCGACATCCGGCTACTTGTGGGTCACGATCCTCTCGGCGTTCGCGGGCTACTTGGGCGGCGCCTACTTCGCCGACCGCATCGGGCGGCGGGCGACGTTCCTGGTGTTCGCGGTGGGGTCCTGCGCCATCGTGCTGCTTTACACCATGGCGCCGCTGTCGGATGGGCTGATGCTGGTGCTGGGCATCCCGCTGGGCTTCTTCCCTGCCGGGGTGTTCAGCGGCATGGGGGCGTTCTTCACCGAGCAGTTCCCGACCCGGGTGCGCGGCGTCGGCCAGGGATTCGCGTATAATTTTGGCCGGGCCACCGGGGCGCTGTTTCCCTGGCTGGTGGGCGTGCTGTCGGCCAGCATGTCGCTGGGCACGGCCATTGGGCTGTTCGCCGCCGTCGCCTATGGCGTGATGGCGATGGCGGCGTTCCTGCTGCCGGAGACCCGGGGCAAGGCCCTGACGGCATAGCGACCGGGACCCGGCGCGGGTTGGCCTGGCTGCTCGATCTATTTCACAAACGTCAGGCGACGGGCCTGCGGCCCCCGTGTTAGGACTACTTAAGCTGAACAGGAGACGGTCCATGGTGGACGCTAGCGAAATCAAGGAACACGCCAAGGTCATCGGCGCCGACGGGGTGCATCTCGGCACCGTGGACAAGGTCGTGGGCGACCGCATCAAGCTGACCAAGGACGATTCGTCCGACGGCAAGCACCACTACATCTCGATGGGCCTGGTGGCCGAGGTCGAGGACGGCACGGTGCGGCTGTCCGCCGATGCCGACAACGCGCTGCTGCTCGAAGAGTCCGAGTAGTCCCGCCCGAACCCTCCCGCGTCGGCGGGAGGGGTTGAGCTAACCCGGCAGCGTCACCGTCGCCCGCACCCCGCCGCCTGTCCGGTTGGCGAGTGTCACGTCCCCTCCATGCGCCCGCAGGATGTTGCGTGTGATAGGCAGCCCCAGCCCGGTGCCGCCCGTCTCCCGGTTGCGGCTGCGGTCCACGCGATGGAACGGCTCGAACACCCGGTCCAGTTCCTCGGGCGGGATGCCGGGGCCGGTATCCTCCACCTGCACCACCACTTGGCCATCGCCGCCGCCTTCACCCGGCATGCACAGCACCACCCGGGCGTCGCCGCCATAGGTGACGGCGTTGCCGACCAGGTTGGCGATCGCCCGCTTCAGCGCCACTGGCCGGGCCTGGATCGCCAGGTGCTCCGGCCCGGCGTAGGCCAGGTGTGCGGCGGGCCGGGTATCCGCCGTCTCGTCCAGCACCGTCCGCAGCAACACCGCCAGGTCCAACGGCACCGCTGGCTCGGTGCCGGCCACGTCGCGGCCGAACGCCAGGGTGGCGGACACCATCGCCTCCAGCTCCTGCAGGTCGGCCAGCATCTTGCGGCGCTGCTCGTCGTCCTCCATCCACTCGGCGCGCAGCATCAGCCGGGTGATGGGGGTGCGCAGGTCGTGGCCGATGGCGGTCAGCAGGAAGGTGCGGTCGGCGACGAAGCGGCGGATGCGGCCGGCCATGGTGTTGAACGCGCGGGCGGCGGTGGCGACCTCCTCCGGCCCGCTCTCGTCGAGCGCAGGGGCGTTCACGTCACGGCCCAGGCGCTCGGCGGCGGCGCCCAGCAGGCGCACCGGGGCGGTCAGCCGCCGCACCGCCCACAGCGTCAGCGCGGCGGCGGCCAGCGTCATGCCCGCCCAGGCCCACAGGAACGACGGCGACGCCCAGGGATGCGAGGGGGGGAAGCCGGTGTGCAGGATCAGCCAGCGGTCGTCCGGAAGGTGCAGCCTCACGACGATGTTCTGCTCGCCGGCGGACCTGATCTGCGCCTCCTTTGGGTGGATCTGCCGCGGAGCCTGACCAAAGAACAAGTAGGGGCGGATGGCACGTTGCAGTTCCTGCGGCGCACCGTCCGGGTCGCCATAGGGCAGAGTGGGCTCCACCGATGCGTGCATGCCTATCGCCGGGTCGAGGCCCGCCGCGGCAGTGGCCCAGGCGTCCGGCGGAACGGCGCCAATGATCTGCACGGCCGCGATCACCCGTCCGCCCAGGTCCCGCCCGTCGGCTATGCGCTGCAGTTCCACGCGGTCCCAGGCGTGCACCACCAGGCCCATGCCCTGCACGGCGGCCAGGCCCAGCAGCAGCACCAGCGCGGTACGGCCGGCCAGGCTGCGCGGGTAGGCGCGCCGGAGCAGGTTCATGCCTGCTCGACCTCCGCCGCCAGGACGTAGCCGCCGCCGCGGACGGTCTTGATGAGGCTGGTCCCCTCCCCCTCGCCGCCGAGCTTGCGGCGCAGGCGGCTGACGGCGACATCGATGGCGCGGTCGAACGGCCCGGCCTGCCGGCCGCGCAGCAGGTCCAGCAGCATGTCGCGGGTCAGCACCTGGTTGGCCCGCCCGGCCATGGCGGCGAGCATGTCGAACTCGCCGCCGGTCAGCGGCACCTCGACGCCTTGGGGGTTCAGCAGCACGCGGCGGGCCTGGTCCAGGGTCCAGCCGGCGAAGTGCAGCGACTTGGGCGTGGTGCCCTGGCGTGGGCCGCGCTCGGTGGTGCGGCGCAGGACGGCGCGGATGCGGGCCAGCAGCTCGCGGGGGTTGAACGGCTTGGCCAGGTAGTCGTCCGCACCCAGTTCCAGGCCGATGATGCGGTCGGTCTCCTCGCCCATGGCGGTCAGCATGACGATCGGCACGTCGCTGACGCTGCGCAGCCAGCGTGCCAGATCCAGGCCGCCCTCGCCGGGGAGCATCAAGTCGAGGATCACCAGGTGGTAGGCGCCGGCGGGCCAGGCGCGGCGGGCCTCGCGGCCGTCGCGGGCGCCGGTGACGCGCAGGCCGTGCCGTTCCAGGAAGCGGGAGAGCAGGTCGCGGATCTCGCGGTCGTCGTCGATCAGCAGGATGTGCGGGCTGATGTCCATGCGGGGCAGCATAGGGGCGGCGGACGGTGTTGGGCAGTGCCGGCTCTGTAACGTAGCGTGCCGCCGCCCGTGGCATGGCCGGCGCCGCCGACGGTTCTGCCGAAGGTACATGAGTAGTTTCCGGCCCTACTGCGGCGGTGTTGACGCCACCACCTAGTATCGACGCGGCCGGCATTCGGCGCGGCTGGCCCACAACTTCTTGATCCCAGTGGGTGCGCCAGGCGGCGGCCGGCTGCGTAAGGTGCCCGGATTGCCAGCGCGGGCCGGTGGCGCCATCAAAGCACAACCAGGAGATGGTCATGCGCACGCTGAGTATTATTGCTGGTAAGGCCATCGTCGCGGGCGGCCTCGCCCTGATGGTCCTGGCGCCCGCAGCGCCTGCATCGGCGCAATATGCTGTCAACTGCCCGGTGGGTTACGCGTACTCCTACGGCTATGGCTGCGTCCCTGCGGGCGGCGCCTATTCGTCGTTCTATGGTGCACAGGGCTATGGCGGGTTCCCGCCGGTTTATGAGCCGTTCGGATTTGCATACGGCGGCGGTGGGTTTGGCGGCTATCGCGGGGGTTATCGAGGCGGGTTCCGTGGCGGTGAGGACGGGTTCCGTGGCGGCGAGGGCGGGTTCCATGGCGGTGGCGGCGGCCACGGTGGCGGCGGGGGCCACCGCTGACCCGGCCTTGCCGGGGATGCGCGCTCAGCGACCCCCTTATGTCGGTTAGCAGAAATTGAATATGTCGGCTCAAAGGAGGCACCATCGATGACTGGAACCAACAACACCCGCGGCGCCGTTCGTCTATCCACCATGCTGTCCGTCGCTTTGCTGCTCGGCCCGGCCCGCCTGATGGCGGCTGAGACGGCGCCCCGCGGCCAGCCTGCGCGGGCCGCCACGCGGATGGCCCAGGCGCCGGAAAACGCCGGAACACGCATCCAGCGGCTGCACACCCAGTTGCAGGTCACGCCCGAACAGGAGGCGCTGTGGGCCCCCATCGCTGCGGCCATGCAGGACAACGCCAAGTCGATTGCCGCCGCGATGCAGGCCCGGACGGACAAGGCAGCGACCATGAACGCCCTGGATGACATCATGACCTATGAAGCCGTCGCCGCCGTCCATGCGGCGGGCCTCAAGCGCCTGGCCGACACCTTCGCGCCGTTGTATGCCGCCATGCCCCCGGCACAGCAGCGGAACGCCGACATGGTGTTCGGCCATCGCCTGAAGTCCGGGCAGCAGGGGTAGCCGCAATGCCGAGATCGGGCCGGGATGCGATGTGGTCGGAGGCGCTGATCGTGCTGGCGCGCACCGACCGGCTGCCGCGGGAGGTGTTCCAGCCCACCGCCGCCGGGTGGGAGCCTGCAGTCGATGTGCTGGAGACCGAGGCGGGGCTGCTGATCGTCGTCGCGCTGCCGGGCGTGCGTCAGGACGAGGTGGAGGTCGGCATCAGCGCCGGCGAGCTGCTGGTCCGCGGCGCCCGGCGCTGGCCGACCGTGCAGCGGCCCGCCCGGGTCCACCGGGTCGAGCTGCCGCATGGGCGCTTCGAGCGGCGGTTGCCGCTGCCGCATGGCGCCTATCAATTGACCGGGCAGGACTTTGCCGATGGCTGCTTGATGCTGACCCTGCGGAGGCTTGATTGATGGATGGCTCGACTGCTGCTGGGGTGACCAGCCCGGACGACGCGCCGAGCAACACGGGGGCCGATACGCTGGTCCTCGTGCCGGTCACCGACACCGTGCTGATGCCGGGCATGGTGATGCCGCTGTCGATCACCCGGCCTGATGCGGCCGCGGCGCTGCAGGAGGCCGCCCGCACGCAGCGGCACATCGCGGTCGTGCTGCAGCGGGACGCGTCGGCGGAGCGGCCCGATGCCATGCCGGGTCCCGATGCCACGCCAGGCCCCGATGCCACGCCACGACTGGACGGCCTGCACCCGGTCGGCACGGAGGCGCGGCTGCTGCGCTACTTCACCGGGCGCGACGGGTCGCACAACGCCATCGTGCAGGGCCTCGGGCGGGTCCGGCTGGATGGGCTGGCCGAGCCGCAATCCGTCATCGTGCAGCGCATCCCCGAACCTACGGCCCGCACGCCGGAGATCGACGCCCGCTTCCACCACCTGCAGGAGCGCAGCCAACAGGTGCTGCGGCTGATCGAGAACGCCCCCGCCGAGCTGGCCGCCACCGTTGAGGCCATCGACCAGCCGGGCGCGCTGGCGGACTTCGTGACGGGGTTGCTGGACCTATCTGCGCTTGAGAAGCAGGAGATACTCGAGACCTTCGACCTGGTGTCCCGCCTGGACCGGGTGATCGCCCGCCTGGCGTACCGTCACGAGGTGCTGCGGCTGTCGCATGACATCGGCCAGCAGACCCGTACGGCGATGGAGGGGCGCCAGCGCGAATTCCTGCTCCGCGAGCAGCTCAAGACCATCCAGAAGGAGCTGGGCGAGGGCGACGACGCTGCGCCCGAGCTTGAGGAGCTGCAGCGCAAGCTGGATGCGGCCGGGCTGCCGGAGGATGTCGCGACTCAAGCGAGGCGCGAGTTGCGCCGCTTGCAGCGGATGCCGGACGGCGCGGCGGAGGCGGGCATGGTCCGTTCCTACGTGGAAGTGCTGGCGGAGCTGCCTTGGCGGCTGGAGGCGGAGGCGCCGATCGACATCGCCCGTGCGCGGGGGGTGCTGGACGCCGACCACTTCGGGCTGGAGAAGGTGAAGCGCCGCATCCTGGAGTTCCTGGCCGTCCGCAAGCTGAACCCGGACGGCAAGGGGCCGATCCTGTGCTTCGTGGGGCCGCCGGGGGTGGGCAAGACTTCGCTAGGCCAGTCGATCGCGCGTGCGGTCGGGCGCAAGTTCGTCCGCGTCAGCCTGGGCGGGGTGCATGACGAGGCGGAGATACGCGGGCATCGCCGCACCTATGTCGGGGCGCTGCCGGGTAACATCATCCAGGCGCTGCGGCGCGCGGGCGAGCGGGACTGCGTGATGATGCTCGACGAGATCGACAAGTTGGGCGCGGGGGGATTCCAGGGCGATCCGGCGTCCGCGCTGCTGGAGGTGCTGGACCCCGAGCAGAACGGCACCTTCCGGGACGCCTACCTGGCCGTGCCGTTCGATCTCAGCCGGGTGCTGTTCATCGCCACCGCCAACCAGCTCGACACCATTCCGGGTCCGCTGCGCGACAGGATGGAGATCGTGCAGTTGTCCGGCTACACCGCGGAGGAGAAGATGGCCATCGCCCACGGCCACCTGGTGCCGCGGCAGTTGCGGCAGAACGGGCTGGATGCGTCGATGGTCGATCTGGACGACGCCGGGCTGAACCTGGTGATCGACGGCTACACGCGTGAGGCCGGGGTGCGGAACCTGGAGCGCGAGGTCGGCGCGGTGTTCCGCAACGTCGCGGTGCGCGTGGCTGAGGGTGCGGCCGGACCGATCCATGTCGGGGTGGACGAGGTGGGCGCCATCCTGGGAGCACGGCGGTTCGATGCGGACGTGGCGCAGCATGCCTCGGTGCCGGGCGTGGCCACCGGGCTGGCCTGGACGCCGGTCGGCGGCGACATCCTGTTCATCGAGGCCAGCCGGGTGCCGGGCTCGGGTCGGCTGACGCTGACGGGGCAGCTCGGCGACGTGATGAAGGAGAGCGCGCAGGCGGCGCTCAGCCTGCTGAAGTCGCGGGCGGCGGGAATGGGGATCGCGGCCGAGCTGTTCGCGCAGGGCGACCTGCACGTGCATGTGCCGGCGGGGGCGACGCCCAAGGACGGGCCATCGGCGGGGGTGGCGATGTTCGTGGCGCTGGCCTCCCTGATGACGGGCCGGACGGTGCCGCCGACCACGGCCATGACGGGGGAGATCAGCCTGCGCGGCCTAGTGCTGCCGGTGGGCGGCATCCGCGAGAAGGTGATCGCCGCCGCACGGGCCGGCATCGACACGGTGATGCTGCCGGCGCGCAACCGGCGCGACCTGGAGGACATCCCGCCGAGCGCGCAGCAGCGGCTGCGATTCATCTGGCTGGACACGGTCGATGACGCCGTTGCGGCAACCATCGGCCCCGTCGCTGCCGAGGTAGCGGCGGACTAGGGGAGCGCAATGGACAATCGGACCGCCCTCCTCGATGTCCGCCGGATGGGCGAGGCCGATCGCCTGACGGTGGCCGGCGGGGTTCCGACCGAACTGCTGATGGATCACGCCGGCCAGGCTGTTGCGCAGGGGGTCATGCAACGCTGGTCCGTGCGCCCCATCGTCGTGCTGTGCGGACCCGGCGCCAACGGGGGGGACGGCTTCGTGGCCGCGCGGACTTTGGCCGACGCCGGATGGCCGGTGCGGGTCGCGCTGCTCGGGTCGCGCGACGGCCTGGCGGCGGAGGCGCGGCACCATGCGGAGCGTTGGCCCGGCGCCGTGGAGCCGCTGGCGCCCGCTGTGCTGGACGGGGCGGACCTGGTGATCGACGCAGTGTTCGGCGCCGGGCTGAACCGCGCCGTTGATGGGGCGGCGAGGGCGACGCTTGCCGCGTGCGGGGGGCGGGCGGTGATCGCCATCGACGTGCCGAGCGGCGTTGCGGGCGACACCGGCGTGGACCTGGGCGCCACGCCGGCGGCCTTGACCGTCACGTTCTTCCGCAAGAAGCCGGGCCACCTGCTGCTGCCGGGGCGGCAGTTGTGCGGGGAGGTCATGGTCGCCGACATCGGCATTTCCGCTGCGGTGCTGGATACCGTTGCTCCGGATGCTTGGGAGAACGACCCGGCGCTGTGGGGCGCGGAGCTGCCGCGGCCGGGGCAAGGCGGCAACAAGTACACCCGTGGCCACGCGCTGGTCTGGGGCGGCTGGCCAATGACCGGCGCGGCGCGCATGGCGGCCCGGGCGGCGGCGCGCGCCGGGGCGGGGCTGACGACGGTGGCGGCACCGGCGGCGGGGCTGCTGGTCTATGCCACGGCGCTGACGAGCATCATGGTGCAGCCCATCCGGGCGCCCGAGGACCTGGACCGGCTGCTGGCCGACGCACGCTTCAATGCCCTGCTGATCGGGCCGGGGGCGGGGGTGGGGGCAGACACGCGTGCTCGCGTGCTGGCTATGTTGGGGACAGGCCGGGCGACGGTGCTGGATGCGGACGCGCTCACGGTGTTCAAGGATGATCCGGCGGCGCTGGCTCAGGCGATCACCGGCCCGTGCGTGCTGACGCCGCATAAGGGGGAGTTCCATCGGCTGTTCGGCACGCCGGCGGAGGGAGTGGGCGGCGATAAGCTGGCCCGCGCCCGGTGGGCGGCCCGGCGTTGCGGCGCGGTGATCGTGCTGAAGGGCGCCGACACGGTGGTGGCCGCGCCGGATGGCCGGGCGGTCATTAACAGCAATGCCCCGGCGACGCTGGGCACTGCCGGGTCAGGCGACGTGCTGGGCGGCATCGTGTTGGGATTGCTGGCTCAGGGCATGGAGCCGTTCCTGGCCGCGGCCGCCGCGGTTTGGATGCACGGCGCGGCGGCGGCCGGGTTCGGGCCGGGGCTGATTGCCGAGGACCTGCCGGACCTGCTGCCGGCGGTGCTGCGGCGGCTATTGGGCGCCTGATTGCCGCGTCCTTAACCAGGATGTACCTACATCGAGCGCATTGCCTGGCGTGACTGGTTGCCTGACTTGACCGGGGGCGACAGATTGACCGCACCCCCTCTCGCTCCCTAGCGTGGTGCGGCGCAGCATAGGACGCACAATGCAGCAGCCTGCCCCGCCGCCGAAAACCAACGCGCAGAAGCCAGTCCCGCGCGCCATCGTCCTCACGTCGCATCCGCGCAACGCTCCCGGCGCGCGGCCGGTGGCGTGGGGGGCCGGGGATGCCGGAGCGCGTGGACCCGTTGTGGCGACGTTGCACTCGCAGCCGGGCCGCAACGCCATCGGCACCCATGCGGGCGCCTACTCGTTGTACCGGGCGCTGGCGGTGGCGGCCGGGCAGCTCGACGCGGCGCACCGGCCAGACCTGCACAACACGCGGCCGGCGGTCGCCATCGGGCCGTTCCCGCAGTGGGCCGGGGACGCCATCGTGTCGCTCGACCCGTGGGGGCACATGCCGGCCGAGGCGTTCGCCGCCGACATCGCGGCTGGGCTGGACATCCGGCCTAGCATCGCCGTCACCCGCGCGCACATCAACATGCCGGAGATCGCCGACGCCATCCGGGCTGGCCGCCTGCGGCCGGACGGGGAGGTGCTGCTGGCGGACGGCGGCGCCCGCGTCACCAAGGTCGCCATCGAGCCGGTCTGGCACCTGCCCGGCGTCGCCCGCCGCTTCGGCATCCCGCTGCCCGAGCTGCGCCGGGCGCTGTTCGAGCACACCGGCGGCATGTTCCCGGAACTGGTGACGCGGCCCGACCTGGACGTGTTCCTGCCGCCGATCGGCGGCACGACCGTGTATTTGTTCGGCGACACCGCGCGGCTGGGCCGGGCAGAGACCCGCATCGCCTGCCGCATCCATGACGAGTGCAACGGCTCCGACGTGTTCGGTTCCGACATCTGCACCTGCCGGCCCTACCTGGCACAGGGGATCGAGGCGTGCATCGCCATGGCGCAGGCGGGCGGGGTCGGCGTCGTCGTCTATAACCGCAAGGAAGGCCGGGCGCTGGGCGAGGTGACGAAGTTCCTGGTGTACAACGCCCGCAAGCGGCAGGAGGGCGGCGACCGGGCGGAGGCCTACTTCGAACGGACCGAGTGCGTGGCCGGCGTGCAGGACATGCGATTCCAGGATCTGATGCCGGACGTGCTGCACTGGCTGGGCATCACCCGGATCGACCAGTTGGTGTCGATGAGCAACCTAAAGTACGCCCCCATCGTCGCCAGCGGGATCGAGGTGGTGGAGCGCGTGCCGATCCCCGACTGGCTCATCCCCGCCGATGCCAGCGTGGAGATGGACGCCAAGAAGGCGGCTGGCTACTTCACCGCCGCGGTGCCGGACGCGGCCGAGCTGCATGAGGCCAAGGGCCGCGTGCTGGATGCCTGATGCCGCGCGGGCGGCCTGGCTGTGCAGCGCCGACGCCGTGCGTGAGCAGTGCAGCGCGATGCTGGAGACGGCGCTGCGGGACGGGCTGCCGCACCTGGCGGTGGACCTGGCGCACCTGCCGGCCTGCGCGGACACCGTCGCTGGCGTGATCCGGCGGAACTACCCCAGCCTTGAGATTCCTCACCATGCCCGCTGGCGGCACTTCTCGGCGGGTGGGGTGGACCGCTGGGGGGCGCTGCGGGCCACGCTGGGCGGCCTGGATGCGGCGGGGCTGGCGCGCACCCGCATCGACCTTTGCGTAGTCAGCGTGTTGCTGGACGCGGGCGCCGGGCCGGGGTGGCAGTATCGGGAGGCTGGCGCCGGGCCGGTGCTGGCGCGGTCCGAGGGGCTGGCGGTCGCGAGCCTGGATGCCTTCCGCGCCGGGCTGTTCTCGGCGGAGGATGTGCCGCAGGTGGACGCCGCTGGCCTGATGCGGATCGATGCCGAGGCGCTGGGACGGGCGTTCCAGGTATCGGACGGCAATCCCTTGGCTGGGTTGGAGGGCCGGGCGGCGCTGCTGCGGCGGCTTGGCGCCGCGTTGCTGGCGCGGCCGGACCTGTTCGGCCAGGGGCGGCCAGGCGGCCTGTTCGATGCGCTGGCCGAACCGGAAGGGGTCGCGGCGGGCGTGGTCCTGGAGGCGCTGCTGGACGGTCTCGGCCCGGCCTGGCCGTCCCGCATCGTGCTGGCGGGCCGGCCGCTGGGCGATGTGTGGCGGCATCCCGCGGCGCCCGGCGACGGACTGGTGCCGTTCCATAAGCTGTCGCAGTGGCTGGCCTACTCGCTGATCGAGGTGTTCGAGGATGCGGGGGTTCCCGTTACCGGCATCGGGGCGCTCACGGGCCTGCCGGAGTACCGCAACGGCGGGCTGCTGCTGGACACCGGCGTGCTGCACCTGCGCGACCCGGCGATTGCGGATGCGCCCTTGGCGGTGGGCCACCCGGTGGTGGTGGAATGGCGCGCGCTGACGGTGGCGCTGCTGGACCGGCTTGCGCCGCTGATCCGGGCGCGGCTGGGCCGGGACGAGGCCGCGCTGCCGCTGTCGCGCATCCTGGAGGGCGGCACCTGGGCCGCCGGACGCGCCATTGCCGCCGAACGCCGGCCCGGCGGCGGTCCGCCGCTGCGGGTGGTCAGTGACGGGACGGTGTTCTGAACGGGAGTCCCTTGATGGAGCGGGCATCCATGTCCCACGGCCACCCCCATGTCACCGTCGTCACCCATCCGCTGGTGCAGCACAAGCTGTCCCTGCTCCGCCGCAAGGCCACGCCCACGGCCGACTTCCGGCAGATTACGCGCGAGATCAGCCTGCTGATGGCCTACGAGGTGACGCGGGACCTGCCGCTGGAGGACGTCGCCATCGAGACGCCGCTGGAGGCGATGGAGGCGCCGTACCTCTCGGGCAAGAAAATCTGCTTCGTGCCGATCCTGCGCGCCGGCAACGGCATCCTGGACGGGATGCTGGACCTGATCCCGTCCGCCCGCGTCGGCCACATCGGCCTGTACCGGGACCCGGCGACGCTGGTGCCCGTGGAGTACTACCTCAAGCTGCCCGACGACCTGCCGGAGCGGCTGGTGGTGCTGGTGGATCCGATGCTGGCTACCGGGCATTCCGCTGCTGCGGCACTTTCTAGGCTGCACCAGGCCGGTGCCACGCAGTTGCGCTTCGTGTGCCTGCTGGCTGCCCCGGAAGGACTGGATGTGCTGGCGCGTGAACACCCGGACGTGCCGGTGTTCACCGCCGCCATCGACCGGGAGCTGGATGAGCATGGCTACATCCGGCCTGGCCTGGGCGACGCCGGGGATCGGCTGTATGGGACGAAGTAGGGCGGCAGCGGTCCCGGTGCCGAGCCGCGGTGGTCAGTCTATCGCATCGCCGACGGCATGGACCGGGGCGCCGATGGGCTTGCCAACGATCGGCACCACCTCGATGACGTCGCCAGCCGCGCGGAATGGCAGCGCCACCAGGCCGCAACCGGTGAGCGCCAAGGTCGCCGCAAGGAACAGGATCAGCCGCATGTCGGACCTCCTTCGAGGGTAATCACGGTGCAGATTTTGGACCCGCCCGGCCAGTTTGCGCAATGCCAGTTTGCGCAATGCCAGCCTGGTGCGATGCCAGCCTGGTGCGATGCCAGCCTGGTGCGATGCCAGCCTGGTGCGATGCCAGCCTGGTGCGATGCCAGCCTGGTGCGATGCCAGTCGGCACGTCATGGCGCGCGCTCAGAAAACCCGGCCCGCCCGCACCTCATGTGCGAAGGCCAGCAGCGCCGCCGCCCGCGAGAGGAAGCCCGGCGCGGCGGCTCCGGCGTCCAGGTCATGCCATGCGCGGCGAGGTAAGCCGAAACGGCGGTCCAGTCGGGTTCGCTTATGCGGGCAAGTTGGCGGGAGACCCCTGCTCCGTCCAGCTTGGCTTCGCTCAGCCGCCGGCCTAGCGTCCGCGGCAACCCGAGGGAAATGCACCATGGCCGAAGCCTTCATCTGCGACTACGCGCGCACGCCTATCGGGCGCTACGGCGGCGCGCTCAAGGACGTGCGGGCGGACGACCTGGCCGCCCATCCCCTGCGCGTGCTGCGGGAGCGCAACGCTGGCGTGGACTGGGACCAACTCGACGACTGCTGCATGGGCTGCGCCAACCAGGCCGGGGAGGACAACCGCAATGTCGCCCGCATGGCGGTGCTGCTCGCCGGGCTGCCGGTCAGCGTGCCCGGCAGCACCGTGAACCGCCTGTGCGGCAGCGGCCTGGACGCCGTGGGCACTGCGGCGCGCGCCCTCCGCAGCGGGGAGGCCGAGCTGATGCTGGCCGGCGGAGTGGAGAGCATGACCCGCGCGCCGTTCGTGATGCCCAAGGCCGCCGAGGCCTTCGCGCGCCAGGCGGAGATCTACGACACCACCATCGGCTGGCGCTTCGTCAACGGGCTGATGCGGACGATGTACGGTACGGACTCGATGCCCGAGACGGCGGAGAACGTGGCCGAGCAATTCCAGGTTTCCCGCGCCGACCAGGACGGGTTCGCCCTGCGCAGCCAGCAGAAGGCCGCCGCGGCGCAGGCCCGCGGGTTCTTCGGCCGCGAGATCGCCCCCGTGACGATCAAGGGCCGCAAGGGCGACACCGTGGTGGACCGCGACGAGCACCCGCGCGAGACCACGCTGGACGCGCTGGCGAAACTGAAGACCCCGTTTCGCAGCCCCGGGACGGTGACGGCCGGCAACGCATCGGGCGTGAACGACGGGGCTGCCGCGCTGTTGCTGGCCACGGAGGACGCTGCGCGCCGCCACGGCCTGACCCCGCGCGCCCGGGTGGTGGCGATGGCGGTCGCCGGGGTGGAGCCGCGCGTCATGGGCATCGGCCCGGCACCCGCGGTGCAGAAGCTGATGGACCGCACCGGGCTGCGCCTGGCCGATGTGGACGTGATCGAGCTGAACGAGGCCTTCGCGTCGCAGGGCCTGGCGGTGCTGCGGCAGTTGGGCGTGGCCGACGATGATCCCAGGGTGAATCCGCACGGCGGCGCCATCGCGCTGGGGCATCCGTTGGGGGCGTCGGGCGCTCGGCTGGCTGGGACGGCGGCGAATGCGTTGGAGGCCGGCGGCGGACGGCGCGCGGTGGTGACGATGTGCATCGGCGTCGGCCAGGGCATCGCGGCGCTGCTTGAACGGGTGTGAGCGGCTGTTGAGCAACGGTCTCGCACTTGTTCCGCCACGGGGGGCATGGTCTCGCCGTCACTCCGGCAGGACCTCCCCACGGGTTTCACGTGCGAACGGGATCACCAGCAGGCCGATGCCGAACGCCACCGCCGTGATTGCAACGGGCGTGCCCAGCGTGCCCATCGATGCCACAGCCCCGGCCAGGGCGAAGTTCACGCCCGCGCCGATGAACCGGCCCACCGATGTGCAGAACGCGAACGCGGTCGCCCGCGCCTCCGTGCCGAACAGCTCCGGCAGCCACAGGCTGAAGATGGCGAAGTTGCCGCCGAACATACCGAGGAAGAACAGCACGGCCATGAACGCTGGCAAGGCCGAGCCGACAGGCAAGTAGAACGCCCAGCCGAACGACGCCGCAACCGTGATCATCATGCCGACGTAGTAGCCCGCCAGCGTCGCCTTCCGGCCATACCGCTCCGCCAGCCAAGGTGCGGCGATGCAGCCCAGGATCGTGCCGACCGACAGCAGCGCCGTGCCGGCCGACGCCAGCTTGGACGCATCCGGCGCCGCGATCCCGGCCTGGCGGGACAGGAACACGATGGCTGTCGGCTCATAGACCGCGCCCGCCCACAACCCGACGATGGCGATGGTCAGCAACGCCGACATCGTGACGGTCTGGCGCAGGTAGCGCGGCCCGAAGATCACCGCGAACGGGTTGCGGCGCTTCGCCGGCGCCGCTCCCTCAGCCTGGCGCTGGTGCTCCCATCGCTCCGGCTCCTTCACGCTGAACAGGGTGGCGAGGGACACGACGACCGGCGCCAGCCCGCACAGGAACATCGCGCGCCAGCCGAGCGACGCGCCGACCGTGTAGTTCAACGCCGCCGCAACGAAGAAGCCGAAGTAGTAGCCGGTCTGCAAGTAGCCCGCGCCCATCTTGCGCCGGTCCTCCGGCCAGGCCTCGGCGACGTAGGTGCCCGCCATGGCCCACTCGCCGCCGACGCCGATGCCGGCCAGGAAGCGGAACAGGGCCAGGATGTACACGTTGGGCGCGAACGCCGCCGCGCCGGTGAACACCGCATACACCAGCACCGTGGCGGCCAGCGACTTGGTCCGGCCGAACCGGTCGGAGATCGGCCCCCAGATGAACGACAGCCCCCAGCCCACCAGGAACAGCCCGAACATCAGCGATCCGATGTAGCCGATGTTGCCCGGCGTCGCCGCGATGCCCGACCGCGGCAGCAGCTCCGTCAATGCAGGACCCAGCACCAGGGCGTAGATGACGGAGTCCATGCCGTCGAGCATCCAGCCGAACCAGGCGGCCCAGAAGCCGATGACCTGCTGGCGGTTGAGCGGGGTGCGCTGGTATGCGACGGGCATCGCGCCGCGCATCAGTCCTTGAGACATCTGATTTCCTTCCCCGGTTTTTTACGGTGGTTTGGCCGTCCGGCCCCGTTCAGGCCTTCCGGCTGCGGCGCGGCGTGGCCGGAGCAGCGGGCGTGCGCGCAGGCGCCAGCAGCACGTCCACCGCGGCGGACCGCACGACGCCGCCGCGCACGAACGCCTCGTGGTTGGCCTCGATCTGCTCGGGGTCGTACAGGTAGTTGACCATGATGCCGTACGACTCCTCGATCCCGCGCGGCGCCACGTTGCCCAGCCAGTTCACCCGCTCCAGCCGCGCGCCGTTGCCGAGGTGGAAACGCGCCACCGGGTCGGGCCGCCCGGCCTCGCCGGGGTCGGTGAGGTAGGCGGCGCAGAGCCGGGTCAGCGGCGCGCACAAGGCCTCGGCCAGCGGCGCATCGTCCCACCACCTCTCCGTGCCCAATGCGTTGCGGAGCAGGGTTGCGTCGTCCTCCGCGCTGCCCTCCCCTGCCCGCAATGCCGCGACCTCGTCCTCCCGCAGCACGTCCGCGCCAGCCAGCCGCTTGCTCAGCCAACGCCGGAACCCCGGCACGGGGGACAGCGTCGAGAAGCGCACCAGCCCGGGCAGCTCGGCCTTGAGTTCGGCCACCACCTGCTTGATCAGGAAGTTGCCGAACGACACGCCGCGCAGCCCGTCCTGGCAGTTGGAGATCGAGTAGAAGATCGCGGTGTCCGCCCCGGCCTCACGCGCGCGGTCGGCCTGCTCGTCGCCGTCGGCCGCGAGCAACGGCTGGACGGCCGATGCCAGGCCCTGGGTCAGCGCGACCTCGACGAAGATCAGGGGATCGCCGGGCAGCGCGGGGTGGAAGAAGGCGAAGCACCGACGGTCCGGCGCCAGGCGACGCCGCAGGTCGGACCAGCCGGCGATCTCGTGCACCGCCTCGTAGGTGATCAGCTTTTCCAGCACCGCGGCGGGCGTCTGCCAGTCGATGCGCCGGAGCTCCAGGAAGCCGCGGTTGAACCAGGACCCCAGCAGGTGGCGCAGGTCGGAGTCGAGCGGCTTCAGCGACGGCTCGGCGGGCAGGTGGTCCAGCAGCTCCCTACGCATGGCGACCAGAGACGCTGTGCCGCCCGGCGCCATGTTGATGCGGCGCAGCAGCTCCTGTCGGGCCGGGTCGGCGGCCTCGGCGAGCTGCGCCGCGTTTTCGGGCGTGGCCTCGGCGAGGTAGGCCTCGGCGGCCCGGCGCAAGCGGTCCTCCGCGGGCAGGAAGTTCTCCGCGAGGTAGCGGTAGAAGGCCAGCCGGTCCGCGGCGCCAAGCTCCTGCAGGGCTAGGGACAGCTCCCGCGCCACTGCGGCCCCGGACGCCTCGCCGCGCTCGGACAGCAGGGCCGACGCCAGCTCCTGCGCGCGCTCCAGCGGCGTCGCCGAGGCATCGGGTTGCAGCACGTCGGCATAGGACCGGCCACGGTCGGCGATGGTGGACCAAAGCCGCTCCAGCAGGGAGCGGGACGACAGCAAGGTGGGGGATGGAGCGGAAGACGGGGTGGAGGGCATCGTCGTCACCGTGCTGTTCCGTTTGCGTGGCGCCTCGACCGACCCGGGCGCCCGCCACGGTGTATCGCCCCGGGGCGGGACAGCAAAGAACCCAAATCCGGTTCATGCGAGATTCCCGGTCGGATCGTGTTGGCGAAGTCAGGAACGCTGCTGTCCAGCCTGATCTGCCGAGTTCACGAACAGGGTCCGGGGTTCGGAGATCATGCGCGGGATGGTGCTGCACCGCGCCAGCCTCGCCGGGCGACGCCGCATGGATGGCATCCGAGGGCAGGGTCTTGCATCCCACGAACAAGCAGGTCGCCGACGTCCGCAGCGGCGCCAGGGACGAGGGCTTGCGCCTCATCCCCAAGCCGGGCTTTGCGCCATGGGTCGTCAAGGGCGGCCAGCGAATCGACCCCGAAGACACCATGGGGAACGCGGCCTCGAAGGCAGTAGGTCAAGCACTAATGACGTACTGTGATGCAAATTACCCGTGTCTGGACTTGAATTAATCGAAGATTTACTTTTGAATAATGCTAAGAGCGACTTTACAGCGTGCGCGAACATACTGGGAGGCCTATAATCTTGACTTAGCGTGATTTGCGTATTCTGGGTAGGCTGATAAGAGATGTCGGACAGCGGCGACAAGCACACAGTTGAGAGGCTGCTTCGGCAGCAGGCGGCCCTGGCGGCTTTCGGGAGCTTCGCCTTCCGTGAACCCGATCTGCTCAAGGTGCTGACTGAAGCCGCGCGCATCTGCGCCGCCTCGCTGGATGTGCCCTTCTGCAAGGTTTGCCGCTACCGTGCCGCAGAGGATGACCTTCTCATCGAAGCCGGATGGGGCTGGCAAACCGGCGTCGTCGGCCGGGTGGTCTCGCAGGCCGATGAAAGCTCGCCGCAAGGCAGGGCCTACGTCACCGGAGAGCCGGTGATCATCCGCAACTTGAACGATGCGAACAACCTGGCCCTGCCAGCCTTCTACGGGGAACACGGCATTGTCTCGACCGTGGATGTCGTCATCCCGGCAATCGACGGGGCGCCCTATGGCGTGCTGGAGATCGACAGCCCACGCCAGCACCAGTACGACGCGCATGACATCAACTTCCTGACCGGCTTCGCCAACGTGCTGGCCGAAGCCGTCGCCACTGCAACCCGGGTCAAGGCGCTGCGGGACGCGCTGGACGCCAAGAACCTGCTGGCGGAGGAGCTGCAGCAACGGGTCAGGAACAACCTGCAGATGATCACCGGCATGTTGGACAACTATGCCCGGGGCACGGCCAGCGGCGTGGCACGGGACGGCATCGACCTGATCGTGCGCCGCGTGACCACGCTGGCACAGGTCTATGACAGCCTGCTTGGCGTCGGGCTGAGCGGGACGGTGGACCTGGCCGGCTATCTCCACGCGCTGAGCGTCAGCCTGCCTGCCTTGCAGGCCGAGCACAGCCGTCCCGTGTACATCGTCTGCCATGCGGAGCCGGTCATGCTCGGGGTGGAGGAAACAGCGGCGCTGGGCATGGCGGTCGCGGAGCTGGTGACGAACAGCTACGACCATGCCTTCCCGGACCGGGGAGGCACGATCACGATCACCCTGACGCGCTCCGGTCCCGTCACCGCCGTGCTCACGGTCCAGGATGACGGCGCGGGCTTCCCGGCCAAGTTCGCCACCTCGCGGAACGGGTTGAGCCTGGTCAGGCGGCTGGTGGGGCGGATCGGCGGCAGCCTGGAGACCCATTTCAACGCCGGAACAGTGTGGCGGGTCGGCTTTCCGGTGCCAGCGACGTCCGACGGGACCAAAGCCGCCGCATAGCCGTAACGTCGCGCAACGATGGCTTCCTTGATGCGCGATCAACGGGGGGCATGATCAACGGGGGCCGGCGCAGGTTGTTGAAGATCGGCTGCACAGCCGGGCCGTTGACCCCCTTCGACCCTGCTGGCGGATCGCTGGCAGCATTCGACCGGACCCGCCAACGCCCCGGCCGCCAAGCGCAGGCTGCTACATGCTGCGGCTGGGCATCTCCCCGGCGGCGATCAGCGCCCCGGTGATGGCCACCATACGGCGGCTCTGGTGCCGGATCGCCTCCAGGTCCTCGTCGCGCGGCGGCTGGTGCCCGGACCCGACGATGGCCGACGCGCCATAGGGCGATCCAGCCTCCAGCATGGCTTCGTCGGTGTAGCCCGTCGGCAGGATCACCATGCCCAGGTGCGCCATGGGCGCATACATCGACAGGGTGACCACCTCCGACCCGCCATGCGGCCAGGAGGCGACGGCGAACGCCCCGCCGGTCTTGCCGGCCAGCGCGCCCCGCTTCCACTGCGGACCCAGTTGGTCGAGGAAGTTCTTCAGCTCCGTCGCCATGCTGCCGAAGTAGCTGGGCGTGCCGAACAGGATCGAGTCGGCCCACTCGGCGTCATCCTTGGTGGGGGCTGCATAGAGGGCGTTCTGCCGCCGGGCACTTTCCAGCCAGCCTTTGGCATGGCTCATGACCTCCTCGTCCGCTACCTCCCGTGCACGGCGCAGACGCACCTCCGCCCCGGCCTCCCGCCCGGCTTCCGCTGCCGCAATGGCAAGCTTCTCGACGGAGCCGTTTCGTGAGTAGAACGCGATCAGAAGGCGGGTTGGGTCAGGCATCATGGCTCCATCGCCCGGCGGCGGCTGCGACCGGTTAGACCGATGTGTGGCCGCGCGGGGATTGTGTAACCCGCTGGCACCCTGCACGCAGGACAGCCCGGCGCGCACGACGATTTCCGGACCGCCGCAAGACCCATGCCTCACGTTACGCACGCCGCCTGACGCCCTGCCTGCCGCCCTCTCCCGGAGAGGACCCGGAACGCCCTTGGCGACGGCTCCGGCGCTACTCCGGCAGCCGCTTCGCCACCTCCTCCAGCATCACTTCCGTCGCACCTCCGCCGATGGACTGGATGCGGGCGTCGCGCACCATCCGCTCGATGGCGCTTTCCCGCAGGTAGCCCATGCCGCCATGGAACTGCTGGCACGAGTACATCACCTCGTTCACCAGCTCGCCGCACAGCGCCTTCACCATCGACACCTCGCGCACGCAGTCCCGGCCCTGCGCGTCCAGCCAGGCGGCGTGATAGACCAGGCGGCGGGCGGCCTCCACCTTGGCCGACAGCATCGCCAGCTTCTGCCGGATCGCCTGCTTGTCCCACAGCGTCGCGCCGAACGCCCGGCGCTGCCGCACCCACGCCAGGGTCATGGCGAGGGCCGCCTGCGCCTCCCCCATGGCCTGCGCGCCCAGCACGACGCGCTCGTTCTGGAAGTTGCGCATGATGGCGTAGAAGCCGCGGTTCTCCTCGCCGATCATGTCCGAGGCCGGCACGCGGCAGTCCTGGAACACCAGCTCCGCCGTGTCGGACGACAGCCAGCCCTGCTTTTTCAGGGCGCGCCCGACCGTGAAGCCCGGCGTGCCGCGCTCCACCGCAAATACCGAGATGCCGCGGCTGCCCTTCGCCTGGGTGTCGGTCTTGGCGGCGACGAACACTAGGTCGCCCAGCACGCCGTTGGTGATGTACATCTTGGTGCCGTTCAGCACCCAGTGGTCGCCGTCGCGCCGGGCGGTGGCCCGCATCCCCGCCACGTCCGACCCGGCGTCCGGCTCCGTCACCGCCACGGCGCAGATCTTGCGCCCGGCGATCAGGTCCGGCATCCAGCGCGCCTGCTGCTCCGGCGTGCCGGCGTTGGCCAGGTGCGGCGAGGCCATGTCGGTGTGCACCAGCACGGTGATCGCGAAGCCGCCGAAGGTGGAACGGCCCAATTCCTCCGCCAGCACCGCCGTCGCCACGGTGTCCATGCCGCTGCCGCCGTGCTCCTCGGCATAGCGCACGCCCAGGAAGCCCAGGTCTCCCATGCGGCGCAGCACCTCGCGCGGGACGCTGCCGGCTTCCTCCCAGGCTTCGGCGTGCGGCTTGACCTCGGTGTCCACGAAGCGGCGGACCTGGTCGCGGAACAGCTCGTGCTCCGCCGTCAGGTAGGGGTCGGCGGGGCTGGCCAGGACGGGCGGATGCAGCAGGTTCGTATCGGGCATGACGTCGGCTCCACGGTTGCCTGGCAAACGTTAGGTAGCTAAGTTGGCGCATGGCGGAAAGCAACCTTTCCGGACCCCTGGCCGGCGTTCGGGTGATCGAGATGTCAGCCATCGGCCCGGTCCCGCAGTGCGGGCTGGTGCTGGCGGAGATGGGGGCGGAGGTGGTGCGGCTGGACCGCGCCGGAGCGTCCGACCTGGGGGTGCCGGTGCCGCCCCGCTTCGACGCGCTGGCCCGGGGCAAGCAGTCGGTCATGCTGGATCTCAAGGCGGACGGGGGACGCCAGGCCGCATTGCGCCTGATCGCCGCCGCGGACTCGCTGATCGAGGGGTTCCGGCCCGGCGTGATGGAGCGGCTGGGACTGGGGCCGGAGGTTTGCCTGGCGGCCAACCCGCGCCTGATTTACGGGCGGGTCAGCGGCTGGGGCGACGCCGGGCCGATGGCGGCGGAGGCCGGGCACGACCTGAACTTCGTCGGTCTGACCGGGGCGTTGCTGGCGATGGGCGCACCGGGCCAGCCGCCGCCGGTGCCGCTCAACCTGATCGCGGACTTTGGCGGCGCGGCCATGCAGTTGGCGTGCGGTGTGCTGGCGGCGCTGCTGCACGCCCGAACGACCGGGCAGGGCCAAGTGGTGGCGACCAGCATCTTCGAGGGTGCGGCGGCGCTGACCCCCTTCGCGCAGGGACTGCGGGCGGCGGGGGTGTGGACCGACCAGCGCGGCGGCAACATCCTGGATGGCGGGGCGCCGTTCTATCGCGCCTATGCCACCCTGGACGGCGGCTATGTCGCCGTGGCCGCCATCGAGCCGCGGTTCTACCAGGCGCTGCTGGGGGGGCTGCGGCTGGCTGGGGCGATCCAGGCCGGGGCGCAGATGGACCGCGCCGGCTGGCCGGCGACGGCGGCGCTGTTCACCGCACGGTTTGCCGAGCGCACCCGGGACGACTGGGCGGCGCACTTTGCCGGCACCGACGCCTGCGTGTCCGCGGTGCTGGGCTGGGCGGAGGCGGCGGTGCATCCGCAGGCGGCGGTGCTCGGCCTGTTCTCCACCGTGGACGGCGTGGCGCTGCCGCGCACTGCGGCCCGGTTCTCCGCCACTCCGACCGGCGTGCCCGCCCCTGCCGCGGCGCCAGGCGCCGACACGCAGGCCGTGCTGCGCGCGGCCGGGCTGCCGCCTGAGTCACTCTAGCCTAGGCTGCGTTTCAGCCCCAGGTTAGGCGGAATGTCAGCTCCCGCTCCGGCCGTCCCGATGGCCGACCTCCGCCGCCTCGCGCTTGACCATGCCGCGCGGCTGTTCCGCACCCAAGGCTATGCGGCGGTGACGATGCGGGACATCGCCGCCGCCTGCGAGGTGAAGGCCGGGAGCCTGTATTACCACTTCGCGTCCAAGGAGCAGATTGTGGCGGAGGTGCTCGACATCGGCGTTGACCTGGTGTTCGCCTGGGTCCGGCACCGGACGGATGCCCTGCCAGCCGGGGCGGCGCTGCCGCTGCGCCTGCGGACCGCCATCGCCGCACACCTGGATACATTGATGGGGCAGAGCGATTACATCGGGGCCAACATCCGCATCTTCAACCATGTGCCCGACCGGGTGCGAACCGAGGCCTTGGCGCATCGCCAGCTTTACGAGGCTTGGTGGCAGGAGTTGCTGGATCAGGGCGCCCGCGACGGTGCGTTCCTGCCGGGCACCGACCTGGGGCTGATCCGGCTGTTCCTGATGGGAGCGATGAATTGGTCCCTGGAGTGGCACCACTTCGATGACCAAGGCTTCGGCAGGCATGGCGTGGACGCGATTGCCGACCGCCTGACGGCGATGGTGCTGCACGGGGTATCGGCAACGCCCACGCCGGGGTAAGTCTTGCCGAACCGGCCCGGTTGAGCAATGAGCCGGGCCGCACTTCGGGGGATCGCGTGACCGTTTGGGACAGCCGGGCCTCGCCGCGGGACGACCGCTTCAAGCAGAACGCCATGCAGTATGGCGCGTTGCTGGACACCCTGCGGTCGGCGCTGCGGCATAGCCTGGCTGGCGGCGGGGACGCGCACACGAAGCGCCATCACGGCCGCGGCAAGCTGCTGGTGCGGGACCGGATCGACCGGCTGGTTGATCCGCTGACGCCGTTCCTGGAGCTGTCGCCGCTCGCCGCCTGGGGGCTGTACGGCAATGAGGTCCCGGCGGCCGGCATCGTCACCGGCATCGGCGTCGTGCACGGAACGCCGTGCATGGTGATCGCCAACGACGCCACCGTGAAGGGCGGCAGCTTCTTCTACGAGACCGTGAAGAAGCACCTGCGCGCGCAGGAGATCGCCCGCGAGAACCGGCTGCCTTGCCTTTACTTGGTCGATTGCGGCGGCGCTTACCTGCCAGAGCAGGACCGGGTGTTCCCCGACCGCGGCCACTTCGGCACCACGTTCTACGAGCAGTGCAAGATGTCGGCCGACGGCATCCCGCAACTCAGCGCGGTGTTCGGCGGCTGCACCGCGGGGGGCGCCTACATCCCGGCGCTGTCGGACGAGGTCGTGATGGTGCGCGGCCAGGCCCGCATCCACCTGGGCGGCCCCAGCATCGTCAAGGCTGCCATCAACGAGGACGTGGACGGCGAGACCCTGGGCGGCGCCGAGATGCACACCCGGGTATCCGGCGTGTCCGACTACCTCGCCGACACGGAGATCGAGGCGCTGGCCCGGCTGCGCGGCATCGTCGCCGGGCTGAACCAGGAGCGGCCGTGCTACGCCGTGACGCGCCCTGTCCGCCCGCCGCTGCATGACCCAGCGGAGATACCGGGGATCGTCGAGGCCGATCCCAAGGTGCCCTACGACGTGCGGGAGGTGATTGCCCGCCTGGTGGACGGCAGCGAGTTCGCCGAGTTCAAGCCGGATTGGGGCAGCTCGCTGGTGTGCGGGACGGCGCACATGCATGGCTACCCGGTGGGCATCCTGACCAACAACGGGCCGCTGTTCTCCGAGTCGTCGCTGAAGGGCGCGCACTTCATCGAGCTGTGCGACCAGCGGCATATCCCGTTGCTGTTCCTGCAAAACATCAACGGCTTCATGGTCGGCAGCGAGGCCGAGCGCGGCGGCATCGCCAAGCACAGCGCCAAACTGGTCTATGCCGTGAGCTGCGCCCGGGTGCCACGCTTCACCGTCATCATCGGCGGCAGCTACGGTGCGGGCAACTACGGGATGTGCGGGCGGGGATTTGGCCCGCGGTTCCTGTTCGCCTGGCCCAACGCGCGCATCGCCACCATGAGCCCGGACGTCGCCAGCAACGTGCTGCTGGAATTGCGGCGCAGCAGCCTCAAGCGCGGCGAGGCCGACCCGGCGGAACTGGCCGCGCTAGACAAGCAGACCCGCGACCAGTTCACCGAGCAGAGCGACCCCTACTACGCCACCGCCCGGCTGTGGGACGACGGCATCATCGAACCCACGGCGACGCGCGACGTGCTCGGCCTGTGCCTGGCCCTGGCCGCCAGCGAGCCGCACGACATGCGGCGTGCGCCGGTGTACCGGATGTGATGATGCCGGCAATGCCGTTTAGGACCCCGTCGTTGCGGGGAGCGCTGGCTACGCGGCGATCCAGAGGCCGTGCGCGCAGTCCTGGCCGCCCCTCCGCGCCGAAGCTGGCTCGCAATGACGGTGCGGGACGGCGGTGGGCATGGCGATCAGCGCCCACATGAGGCGAGTCCTGATCGCCAACCGCGGGGAGATCGCCTGCCGCATCATCCGCACCTGCCGGCGCATGGGGCTGGGCAGCGTCGCCGTGTATTCGGATGCCGACGCGGATGCCCTACACGTCCGCGAGGCCGACGACGCAGTCCGGATCGGCCCGGCCGACGCCGCGCGCAGCTACCTGGACGCGGACGCCATCATCGCCGCCGCGCTGTCCAGCGGCGCCGATGCGATCCACCCGGGCTACGGCTTCCTGTCCGAGCGCGTGGTGCTGCCGGAGTTGTGCGCCAAGAATGGCCTGACCTGGATCGGACCGTCCGCCACCTGCATCAGCCGCATGGGGTCGAAGATCGAGGCCAAGCGGATCGCACGCGAGGCCGGGGTGCTGTGCGTGCCGGGCTATGACGGCGATGACCAGTCGGAGGGGCGGTTCGCGGTGGAGGCGGCGGCCATCGGCTACCCCGTGCTGGTGAAGGCCAGCGCGGGCGGCGGCGGGCGCGGGATGCGGCGCGTGGCGGATGCGGCCGGGTTGCCCGGCGCCCTGGCCTCCGCTGGGGCTGAGGCGCAGGCGGCGTTCGGCAGCCCAGTGCTGCTGCTGGAGAAGCTGATCCAGCGGCCCCGGCACATCGAGGTGCAGCTCGCTGGCGACCAGCACGGCAACCTGGTTCACCTGTGGGAGCGGGAGTGCTCCATCCAGCGCAGCTACCAGAAGGTGATCGAGGAGGCCCCGGCGCCGAACCTGCCCGCCGCGGTGCGGGATGCGTTGCTGGACGCCGCGGTCCGGTTGGGCCGGGCGATCGGCTACGACAGCCTGGGCACCGCGGAGTTCATCCTGGAGGAGGGCGACAGCACCCCCTGGTTCCTGGAGATGAACACCCGCCTGCAGGTCGAGCACCCGGTGACGGAGCAGGTGACGGGCCTTGACCTGGTGGAATGGCAGATCCGCATCGCCCGCGGCGAGCGCCTTCCCTTGCTGCAGGAGGCCATCCCGCTGCACGGCGCCGCCATCGAGGCCCGGCTGAACGCCGAGGATCCCGCTCAGGGCTACCGTCCCGGCACCGGCACGCTGGCGCGGTTCGACCTGCCGGCGGGCGAGGGCATCCGGGTGGAAACGGGGGTGGAGGCCGGGTCCACCGTTACGCCGTACTATGACAGCATGATCGCCAAGGTGATCGCCTCTGCACCGGACCGGGCCGAGGCGGTGACGCGGCTGGCGGCGGCGCTGGACCGCTTGGTGGTGCTGGGCGTGCCGAGCAACCAGGGCCTGTTGTGCGACATCGTGGCCCACCCTGCCTTTGCTGCGGGCCGGCTGACGACGGGGTTCTTGCCGGAGGCGTTCCCTGACGGCTGGGCGCCGGGCGAAGGCGATGACGCCGCGGCGCGGAATGCCGCGGTGGCGGTCTGGCTGGCGTTGCAGCGGGGCACGGCGCCGGGTCCTTGGGGCAGCTTGGGCGGGCTGCGCTTGACGGAGGCTGCCGGGCGGCCGGCGCGGCTGTTCCTGACGCTGCATGATCCGGCAGGCGCGCAGGACATCGTGGTGACGGGGGCGGCAGGCGAGTTCAGCGTGGACGGCGTGCCGGTGAGTGCCAGTCATGCCGACGGACTCGTCACGGTGCGGGCGGGCGGTCGGGCAGTGCGCTTTGCCGCGGCCGGCCGGGACGGCGACGTGCTGCTGTCGGCGCATGGCCGCACCCACACGCTGCGGGTCGTGCCGGCCATCGACGCATCGTTCACCGCCAGCGCCGCGGCGGGCGGGCCACGGGTGACGGCGGCGATGCCCGGCCTGGTGACGGCAGTCGAGGCCGTGGTGGGTGATCGGGTGGCGCAGGGGCAAGTCGTCGTGGTGATGGAGGCCATGAAGGTCGTCATGCGCCTTCCTGCCCCCGTCGCCGGGCGCGTGGCCCGTGTCGCGTGCGCGGCGGGGGAGACGGTGCGCAGCGGCGACCTGCTGGTTGAGATCGAGCCGGACGCGCCGGGGTGACGAAGCCCCGCTCCCAAGACAGCGTCTGCTGCTCCCTCCTCCTTCGGGAGAGTGTTGGGGTGAGGAAGGCCGCAAGCGCCCAATCCGGCATGTTTGGGAGCGGGTTTCGTTCTTGGACGGGCGAATTAGGCCCTTGCCGCTTCCCTCACCCCGGCCCTCTCCCGGAGGGAGAGGGAGATGTGGCGGGCGCCTGGACGCTGCTGCCGTGACGGACGACACGTTCCCCAAGCTGCTGCTCCGCAACGCGGCGATCCGCCCGCACCGTCCGGCTAGCCGCTTGAAGGAGCATGGCATCTGGCGCACCTGGACCTGGGCGGAGGTGCTGGAGGAGGTCCGTGCGCTGGCCGCCGGGCTGGCCGCCCTGGGGCTGGCCCGCGGGGACACGGTGGCGGTGATCGGCCATAACCGGCCCCGGCTTTACTGGGCCATGGCCGCCGTGCAGTCGCTCGGCGCAGTCCCGGTCCCGATCTACCAGGACGGCATCGCCGAGGAGATGGCCTACGTCCTGGCCCATGCCGAGGTCACGACCGCCGTGGTGCAGGACCAGGAGCAGGTGGACAAGCTGCTGCTGATCGCCGGGCAACTGCCGAAGCTGCGGCGCATCATCTACGACGAGGAGCGCGGCCTGCGGGGTTATGACCATGCCCGGCTGCATGCCTATGCCGCCGTGCAGGACGCCGGGTAACTGGGGCAAAACCCCGGGTCGGCCTGTGTTTCAGGCGGGCTGACCGCGACAGCGTATGAGGTCGGCGAGCGGGGCGATGGCGGGAGCATCGGGGACGCCGATCCTGGCGCCGAGGTAATCCC
>JAABUX010001225.1_pt1 | contig 39734 bp, 46 predicted proteins | sample 5561851 | NCBI WGS metagenome assembly JAABUX01 (sample SAMN10711883, study PRJNA513361) | rock metagenome | isolation source: Antarctica rocks | place: Antarctica: Victoria Land, Richard Nunatak red sandstone | collected 2016-01-03 | reverse complement strand
CAAAACTGACTGTTGAGGCGGCTGCGAGTTCGCCCAGTACACAATTACTGCTGCTTATAGGCGTCATTATTGGCCTGGCAATTATTTTGCCTTCAATACTATTGTTGTTCTATCTCTTTAAGTACAAAGGTGGCATGGGTTTGTTGTCAAAAGGTACTACAGGTGGTAAAGCACTTTAATCGTATCACAGAAAAACACTCGGCTCGTCATGTTAATGAGCCGAGTGTTTTTCTGTGATACGATAGGTAGCGAAACGATTCTGCAACGGAGTGTGTATGGACCAAAAGGAAGAGATGACGAGGGTAACGCCAGCCTCACAAGTCACTGCAAGACGTGTCACGACGAGTAAGAAAGTAACCGATCACCTCGCGAATGAGCGGACATTTTTGGCATGGATACGAACTGGTCTCGCAACAATTACCTTCGGCTTTGTCGTTGAGCGTTTCGGTTTATTGTTACGTGAGTTAGGGCTGAAGAGTAACACACTTCCCGCTTCGTCAGTCCATTATTCCTCTTTTATAGGTGTGACGCTGACAGTACTTGGCGTAGTCATCATGATTGTATCATTGTTAAATTTTCTGCATATTCGTCGCTCGATAGATAGCGAGCAATTTCATCCTCAAGCTGGTTTCGCTATCCTGCTAACCGTTCTAGCAAGCCTTATTGGGGTTGTGCTAGCAGTTTATTTAGTGTTTACGAGGTAAAGCGAGATGGAAAGTAAGAGAAATGACGTAAGATCATACCGTAGTCTTACGTCATTTCTTTTTCACGTTAATCTTTTAACGCGAAGTTTGAGCAACTTGTGGAAGAGGCAAAAAGTATTTCTTGCCGCTACGATTGAGTGAGCGGTAGTGCTACCGAGTCAGGGATAACCAGAACGTCTTCTCCATAGCGAACCACTTGTGTCGATGAGAAGCTGGGATAGTGTCCACTGAACTTGTTACGCAAGCCACCAGACAATTCAAATGCTGTGACACGCAAGTTTGTTGGGACACTTACGTCGAATACAATGTTGCCAACAGTGCCAACAACAGTACCACCTTCACTCAAGACTTTATAGGTCAGCAAAGTACGTCCCAGTGGTAATGCCGCGAGTTGGGCATTATCTTTTTCTCCGATGAGTAAACTCTCATCACCAAATGTTATAGCATCGGTACCAATAGCATTCACCGAACCCGCCATAAGGGCACGATGACTAAAGGCTCCTGTCTTGACATAAAGGGCGCGTACCGAATTCGTTTGTGGCTCAAAGTAGAAGTCTTCTAACGTGCCAACCTTTTTGCCTGAATCGATAGTGACAATCGCTATACCTTTGAGTTCTGACCAACGTTTGCCAGTTTCATTGTTTTGCATATCCAAGCTCCTTTGCAGCGCATGAAATACTATACGACAACAGAACAGCCCGCCTATCGTATGTATATGTAGTATACATGATAGGCGGGCTATTATCCTAACAAAAGGGCATGTTATCGTGAAGGACGCAGAAGTTTGTGGAATAGGCCAAAGAGCAAGAATGTCGGAGGCCACTGACCTACGAAGATGCTCCAGTCGCGCTTGTTGAAAGCAAAAAGCGTTGCCGAAATGACGATAGAGCCAAGTGCAGCCCAATACCAAACTTCTTCAGGAACCTCGTCGGTTACACGAAAGTATTGATTTTGTGCGTCTTGTGCGGTGTTTGCGACGGTATCTGTTGCATTTGCCATAATGTGTATTACCTTTCTGAATCTTATATGTTACTACTAATAAGAGGGATTACTTACAGTATACGGGTAGCTATAAAATGCTAAATTTGAAATAGAGTAATAATACTCCCTCTCGTACCTTACCCATTTCAAAGCCTCTATGTAGCTTCTGTTTTGTACACGGATGAAGCTGGAATTTAGTTACAGCAAAAGGTGGCTAATTTTCGTACTTTGTCGTATATATATATATGAGTGTAATGAGGAAGGATTTTATGAAAGAGACACATATACCACAGGCAATTCCTACGCGTGCCACGTTTCCGACGTGGAGCGTTATTATAAAAACGAGCCGCCCGTTTACCTTGACGGCTGCCATGAGTCCCGTGTTTGTTGGAACAGCGGTGGCTGCATATAATGGAACATTCCATCTTGGAACATTTTTGCTGACACTCTTCTCGTGTCTGTTTTTGCAGATCGGCACGAACTACTTTAACGAATACTTCGATTATCGCTATGGACTGGATCATGCCGAATCATTAGGATCAACGACAGTCATTTTTCGCAATGAGATGACTGCTCCACAGGTGCTTGGTGGTGGCATCATATGCTTTGTTATTGCCGCATTGCTCGGTCTTATACTTGTCTATCTCGTCGGTCCCGTGATTCTATTGTTTGGCCTGGCTGCGTTGGCAATTGCCTACTTTTATAGCGCAGAGCCATTCAAATTTTCTAGTCGTGGTCTTGGTGATGTAATGGTGTATATCGCAATGGGCTTCTTGATGACGTGGGGATCGTATTATGTACAAATTCCGCATTGGTCGTGGTCAGCATTTGCCGCCAGTGTGCCAGTTGGTTTTATCGTGGTTGCTATCCTGAATATGAACAATACACGGGATTATCAGGACGATATGCTGGTTCATAAACGCACACTGCCAGTACGCTTCGGACAGAAGTTTGGGCAACGTTTCCACGCTTTTCTGCTGCTTGGGAGCTACGTCGCCATCACTATCTTTGCTCTAACGCGCTTGCTACCCTTGTTTAGCCTCGCGGTCTGGCTGACTTTTCCATTAGCGTTTGCTAATGTGCGTTCTGTTTTACAAGCTACGGACCGTGAGGCTTTTGTGGTAGGTATCAAAAAAACTGCACAGCTACATCTTATATTTGGCGTTGTGCTTTCGTTGGCGATTATACTAGCAATCTCTGTAAGAATATAATGTCACATCTCATCGTGTTTCCTTGTGTTTGGTAAACATCCCTCTATTATAGCGTGCATAGTGCGATATAATAGAGGTTGCTATTATGCACAGGATATGCAAGGAGGCAAGATGAAAGCGATTCAGATCAGCGGGCCAGATCAGGTAGCGATGATTGATATGGCGGTGCCAACACCATTACCAGGCGAGGTGTTAGTACGGTCGTATGCTGTGAGCCTCGATAGTAGTGACGCTGACCTTTATCGGGGAACACGACCAGAAAGCTTTTACCATTATCCTATTATTCCTGGTCATGCATGGGCTGGGGAGGTGGTTGCGGCAGGTGTACTCGTTGATAGTATTGCTGTTGGGGACAAGGTAGTGAGCGAGAGTCTTCTGTACTGCGGTAAGTGTCGCAATTGTAGTAGAAACGAGACTGACCTCTGCGAAAAAGGCTATCACGAACTAGGCTTTACGCGTTCCGGTGGCCTGTCCGAGTATGTAGCAGTACCAGCGCAGGCGGTACATGTTTTGCCAAGTGCCGCATCGTTCGATGAAGCCGCCCTTTTGGAGTCAACTGCGATTGTCGCGCACGCCTTTCTCCATGCACACCCACTACCAGGCGATATTATTGCTATCGTTGGTGATGACACGATGGGACTTCTTGCGGTACAGCTTGCACATCTATTTAATCCTACCGCGCTTGTGATGGTCGGCTTCCGCGAAGATCGGCTTATGCTTGGGCGCAAATTTGGTGCCACACACACGATCAACGTAAGTCGTGACGACTCCCAAACGCTAGTGCGCTCATTATCACGAGGCCGTGGTGCCGACCTCACCTTTGAAGGTACGGCTCAGGCGCAAGCTGCTGTTGAAGCGATGCTGCTAGCGCGGCGTGGTGGGAAGGTTGCTCTAACAGGAACAATCGGCACCAATGCACTATTGAGCGTCGAGAGTGCTATTTTTGTTCGTAACCAACTCAACGTCATCGGGATATTTGGTGCCAACGCTGCTTCTTGGAACTATGCGCTACAACTCTACCGCGCCGGACAACTTCATCTCGCGCCACTCATCTCCAACCGCTTCTCCTTGGACGAATATCAAGACGCATTGGACATGCTGACAAGTCGCCAGGGGCAGATACTACGTGTTGTGATCCATCCTGTGTAGGATGCTATTTTCAGCTCTCATCGAACAAAGAGCCTTGCTCATCTTGTGCTAACTGTTTTTGTTTGTGACTTCTTAGCTGCTTGATGCTTTGTGTCGGTGTCGGTAGGTCTTCCGGCATTGCACCACCTAGCTCTTCAATGGTCTGCCGTACCTTTTTTCCCACCTGATAATGCGTATTATTCGCCTCTTCTTTGCCCTGTATCTTCTCTCGCCGAATTTTATCCTCTGTCTGTGTCGCTCGAAAGAGATTGGCCGCTAGCTCGGTGCTGCCCATATGATCAAGTATGTGCTGACTCTTTTTAAGTTCTTTGCGCGCGTGGATATCTTTTGCTTTCAGCCCACCATAGAGACCCATATAGCCATGATCCTGAAAGATTGCGAAATCAACCGCTTTGACGACACCTGCTTGACTCGCTGTAACTGCAAGCTTCTTATTATGATCGGTATGTTGTCCACGCAAATAAAGCCTTCTTTGATCTTCGCTCAGACCAGCTAACTCATCGGCTTGCTCTTGACGACGTGTTTGAACTGCGAAATAGGTTTGACCGAGTGCAACGATTTCTTTTGTTGGATCAGCGTTTTGCACAATAAGATAGCATGCATAGCGTGACAAATGCACATCTCCTACTTTACGCTTAGCTCCTTTCCCCACCTCGATCATATCGCTCACTTGGGCGAAATGATCTGAAACAGCCTGACTGCTATTTTCACAGGCAATTTCAGCTTTCTGTATTACATGCTTAAATTTTCCGTACTCAGTGTATCCCAATATCTTCGCCATTTCGCGTGCCGACCAATACTCAGTACCTTCTTCGTTTTCCTTACGTATCGCTTCAAATAGAGAAATTGATAGTTTGCTGCTTTCCTCGTCATAATGACTCATGTCTGTATCCTCCTTAACTAACTTAGGTGTTTTTTTGCTAAAACATAGCGGTTTCTATCTATCAATTATAGTCTAATATAACATATTTTTGTTATTCTATTCAACAAAAAAAAGGTCTGCTACCTAGTAGCAGACCTTTTTTTTGTTGGTACCAATATGTTTACCCTAATCGGACCTTGTGAAACTTTGGCACCTCATGTTTATACTGCTTCTGGCGCAGAATAGACCATATGCGTAGATGAAGTGAGGCGGCGGCTATTGTGTGCGGGCAAATGTGTTCTTTTTGATACACATAACAGCCACACACGAGTTTATGGCTGCCGATATCGTTTTGCACACGCACATCGCGATAGCCGCCGAAAAGGTCCTGGATTTGATAGTGACCGGGAGCGACAACCTTCGCTGGCAATGTAAAACGTTTTCGTGCTGCCCACACGTCCTTGATTGATTGTTCCAGAAGCGCATTCTTCTGTGCAATCTGCTCGTTGGCGTTCTCAAGGCGTTGTTCGGCGATCCTCAACACACGTGTCGAAACGGTAAGTCGTCCTAGCACACGCCGAAAGAGTACGGCGAGTGCCGCTAGTAGACTGAGCCACCAGACAAATTCGATGCCTAGTACAACAAAGGGATTTGCTCTTCCAAAAGGCGAGAGTGAGAAGAGCGTTTGTACGACGACCCAACCGAGTAGGGCAATCAGTGCTGTGATGAAGAAGAGACGAAGACGCCTCGATGTGTCCTCTAGCTGATTCATCGGATGCTCGAATGATCCATGTACTTCGCTAGTACCGAGAGGGGCTGTTTGTTGCATGGTAAATTCCTCCACTTACTACTTCTTAATCCTACATGCCACGTTGATACATGCACAAATAAGAATACGCCAGAAGTGGAGAAAAAGGCATTAGGAAAGCATTAAAAATACGCAGTTCTTGTGAAAATGACGTGAAAATGACGAAATACACAAGATATAAGCTAGAATGGTGCGAAAAAGGCAACAACAAGCACAAGAATACACATGAAAATCGTAAGGACAAGAGCGAGGATATCGAAGCGTTGCAAGTGCAGAACGCGACGTTTACTGCGTTTCCAGCCAGATCGTCCACCATATCCTCGTGCCTCCATCGCAACACTCAGTGTCTCGGCACGTTTGAAACCACTAATGAAAAGTGGTATCAGCAATGACGCAATCTTGGTGCCGCGCTGAAAGATGTTGCCTTTGTCGAAGCGCACGCCTCGTGCCGACTGCGCCTTCATGAGACGCTCGATCTCAGCCAGGAAGATAGGCACAAACTTGAAGGCAATCACCAACACCATAATAAATGCACTTGTAGGTATACCAATTCTTTGTAGTGGTGAGAGGAGAGCCTCTGCACCGTCCGTGAGGTCTACAATTGATGTGCTGAACATGAGCATCGAGATCAGATAGTAGAGGAACAGGCAGCGCACAATAATCAAAATGCTAAAGAGGATACTCGCCCATGAAAGCGTGAAGATACCCCATTGCCAGAGGAGATGCGCGTGGAGTGATGGTTGGTACAAAAAGACCTGAAATATAAAGATGAAAAGCAACAGGCCAGTAAATGGTTTGAAGCCACGCAAAATATAAGATGCTGAGATGTGCGAAAGCCAGAGGACCACGAGACAGAAGAGAAGACATATGCCAAAAGCTGCAAAGCTTCCTATTGACGAGACAAGCGCGATGAGTGCAAGAGCACAGAGCAACTTGATCCTCGGATCCATGCGCGTGAGCGGAGAACCGTTGTTTATGTATTGTCCGATGGTTATGGAGCGTGAAAGTTCAATCATGGCTATGGATTATTCCCCTGCATGATGTGATTTGGTTGCCTGGATATCTGCTGCATGTTTGCCAGAATTTCTTTCTCCAATTCTGCTATATCTACTACATCGGTGCGAAGATTGGGCATGATATCACGCAATGTCAGGGCTATTTGCGTGGCTTCTGGTAAGGTGATGTCGAGGGTGGAAATCTCGTCTGCTCGCTGCAAAATCTCGTGTGGTGTGCCGCTAAAGGCAAGCTGTCCATGATCGAGGACGTGTATTGTATCGGCGAGTTCAATCACCTCTTGCAGGCTGCTCGAAGCGTAGACAATGGTCATATGTGAATCGTGCTTGAGGCGTCCTATCAGGTCAAGCAAGTCACGGCGGCCACGCGGATCAAGGCCAGCCGTTGGTTCGTCGAGTATGATCACCTTGGGTTCTAATGCTAGCACACCTGCAATGGCGACACGGCGTTTCTGTCCACCGCTGAGAGCATAGGTGTAGCGTGAGCGAAAATCTTCATAAGGTAGTCCCACCGCTTCTAATGACTCCTGTACGAGCCGACGCGACTCTGCAAGCGGAACCTTCTTACGGCGTGGACCAAAAGAAACATCTTTCCCAACTGTCTCTTCAAAGATTTGTGCTTCGGGCGATTGAAACACAACGCCGACCGCTGCACGAATGCGTTCGATATCGAAGTTCGTTCCTGCAATATCATCTTCCTCAAAAAAAGCCGTGTCTGGTATCGGTATAATCAAGCCTGCAAGCAGATCGACAACCGTTGATTTGCCAGATTTTGTTGGTCCGACAAGTGCTGTTGTCCGACCGGCTTCAATAGTCAGCGAGAGACCGCGTAACGCATCAACTGCGAAGGGTGTGTCGCGCAGGTACGTATGCTGCACGTTTTTTAGTCGGAAGAGCATAGAGCCACCTTTAGCTGTTCGGGAGACAATAGCACCTCTGGTAGCCTCGTCCATCCCTGTGTACGCAATCTCAGACCTAATCTCGTGACCATTGGCACATCGAGGCCAAGTGCTTGCAGTTCGTCGATGTGCGCGAAGACGGTGGTAGGGGAACCATCCATGACAATATGCCCCTCGTTCATGACGATGACGCGCTGAAAATCTGTCACCTCATGCATAAAGTGCGTGATGTGAATGACGGCAATCCCCCGTTCTCTTGCTAGACGGTGCAAGGTATCAAGCAGCACGCGTGCCGTGTGACCGGAGATCATCGTTGTTGGCTCGTCCAGCAACAAGTAGCGCGGACGCATTGCCAGCACGCCTGCAATGGCGACGCGCTGCTTTTGTCCAACAGAAAGTTCACTGATTGCCATATTTGCATACGGTTCTAAACCGAGGATCGCAAGTGCCTCTTGCACACGCTCCTCGATCTCGAAGCGAGGTAGCCCAATGTTTTCTGGCCCAAAGGCGATATCGTCAATAACTGTATTCGCTACCAGTTGGTCATCTGGATTCTGAAAAACCATACCCACACGCTGCCGAATCGTCCATATTTCCTCGCCACCAGTATCAGTGCGTAAGCCATCGACAAGCACCATCCCGCTATCAGGTCGTAGCACCGCCGCCAGCATCTTTGCAAGTGTGCTTTTGCCAGAGCCATTTTGTCCAATAAGCGCGACAGTTTCGCCTTCATGAATGCTCAAATTGATATTGTGTAACGCAGGCGGTGCATCTTGCTCTGCCAGCTTACTATAATTGAAGGTAATATCGTTGACTTCGAGCATGGCTAGTAGGGTAGCTCGTCACGCGGCTTTGTATCAGGAGCGCGTACCAATCGTGCCTCCAGGATGTAGAAAGCACGTACCAACAAGACCGTCAATAGCGCAGCCAGCAATGCTTCTACAATAGCCTGCGGGATAATTGGGACAAGTGCTACGAGCGGGGCATGAGTACGAATAACGATCATGGCAAGGACAAGAATAGTATTCGTGGCCGCACCTGCGAAACCCGCAATAGCGGCTGCGGCATCACGATTGAAACGGACGAGGCCGACAAACACGGCCCATGATACCAGTCCGATAAAGATACGCGGCAGAACAGAGATGAGGGGGTCTCTAAATATAGGTGTAGCGAGCGGGTTGGTAAGGCTCACAATACCGAATATGAGACCGGAGATAAGACCGACAATGGGACCTGCTACTATGCCACCAAGAATGGTGGGGATATGTTCAATGGTTGCGTGACCTGCGATAGTGGGAATAGGGATAAACCCGATGTTGGGCACATATCCTAATACCATTGTAATAGCAGCAAGCACACCGGCAATGACAATACGCTCTGTAGTCAGTGTCCAGGGTCCTACCGTAGACGTTCTGGTTCTAACCTTACTCAAGATTGCGCTCCTTTGCGACGAACAGGTATATAGCGTAGAGCGCATCGTCACACAAAATAGCATAGCTGAACGCGTTGATACACGTCAGGCATGGAGACATGCTACTCTACCTAATTTGGATAAGGGGTTAAGGTGTTGCCTCAAGTATAACTAAGCAAGTTGCGTATTGTCAAGAAAAGGAAAAACGCTTTTATGGCAGAGCTTTCCAAACATCAATGGAAAAGGTTTTTTATCTGGTATAATGGAAATGTTTTGTGAGACCGAAGGTACAGTATTGTATGATTTCATATAGTACAGAGTTTTTATTGTTCTCTCTGTCATACAGGGAGAACTTTCCTATGATTGAGGAGTGTATATGTCGTATGACCTTCTGCTAAGACACGTCCAACTGCATCGTCAGCAAGGGCTGGTGGATATTGCTATCGAGCAAGGGCACTTTGTACGCATTGCTCCCGATCTCTCGTCGGAGAGCGCGGATCATGAACTTGACGTTGCAGGACGACTGGTTGTTCCACCATTTATCGACGCCCATGTTCACCTTGATGCCGTGTTGACCGTTGGTCAGCCACGCTACAACACGAGTGGAACACTACTGGAAGGTATTCAGATTTGGAGTGAGCGCAAACCTAGTCTCACGCGTGAAGATGTCAAGCAACGTGCCCTCGAAGAGATTCGCTGGGAAGTGGCACAAGGCACGCTCCACATCCGTAGTCACGTCGATGTGTGTGATCCTAACTTGACCGCCCTACGCGCTCTCCTGGAGGTACGTGAAGAGGTGCGCGATATCTGTGATCTACAACTTGTTGCCTTTCCGCAAGATGGCATTCTCTCATTTCCTAACGGACGTGAGCTTATGCGGAAGGCTATGCAACTAGGCTGTGACGTTGTTGGTGGTATTCCACATTACGAGTGGACGCGCGACATGGGTGTCGAGGATGTCCACTATGCGTTCGCGCTAGCAAAAGAGTTCAACCGCGATATCGACTGTCATTGTGATGAGACGGACGACCCCTTATCACGCTTTACCGAGGTAATGGCCGCCGATACGATGGTGCAAGGTTGGCAGGGACGTGTTACCGCAAGTCATTGTACAGCCATGCACTCGTATGATAACGCCTATGCGTTCAAACTGATACGGCTGCTCGCACAGGCACAGGTCAATGTTATCGCGAATCCATATGATAATGTTGCTTTACAGGGTCGTTTCGATACCTATCCCAAACGTCGCGGCATCACCCGTGTCAAAGAACTTTTAGCGGCAGGCGTCAACGTCTCCCTCGGCCACGACTCCATCATGGATCCCTGGTTTCCACTTGGCAAAGGCGATATGCTGGCCGTCGCTCAACTTGCCGTCTTACTCTGTCATATGAGCGGTTACGAAGAGATTAATGACGTATTCGATTTGATTACCACCCGTGCTGCGAAAACGCTGCGTATCCAGGAACAGTACGGTATCGAAGAAGGCAAACCAGCCGACTTCCTTGTTCTCGACGCCCCTTCCGCATTTGAAGCCATACGCCTCGTGCCAGCGCGACTCCACGTTTTCAAAGCTGGCCGCGAGATAGCCTCGACAACTCCCTCTACTAGCATGATAAAGAGAGGCGGCGATAACCGAGGCCAGGAGGTAACGTTCAGAATTTAAGTGTTTTTACTTTTTTGTTAATCTTCATTTAGGCGGAGGGTTTGGCTCAAAGACGGTTTCGAGACAACATAAACCATCATACCCGAAGCGACGATAAAAATTATGATGATGCTGAGAAGGACAGCGATGAGTGTTGAGGGAATGATGATTTGTGCTGGTAAACCACTTTGTCCACCTGTATTATTCAAGATGAGTGTAGGCACAACCGTAATTGAGAGTAGCATACCAAAAGCCACACCAAGTACCAATCCAATGCTGTAAATCAGAGCTTGTTCCCATGTCAGCACACTCGTCAACTGACGCGGTGAAGTGCCAAGAGCGCGTAGGACAGCAAAGTTCGTAAGTCGTGTCCGTGCATTTAACCATGAGGCTAGCAAATTCCCTATGATTGTTAGCAACAAGGTTGTAAACATACCAATCGTGAGCATTCCAACCAATGAGATGATGAGCGGATCAGCCTGCAAATGATCGATAATAGCGCGTCGATCTTTCACATTGCTCAGATAGAAATTTGCGTTGTCCAATGCACTACGAACTTGTGCCAACGAACTACCATCATCTTTTGTGCGTAACCAAACATAGTTGGGGGTAAAACTCCCATTGCTCTGTCCCACAAGCTTCTGTACCTCTTGTATATATACAGTCCTGTACGTCTGGTAATCCAGGAGAATGCCACCAGAAATTGTTGAGCCAACGGTGCTGGTAAGTTGCTGATTGCTATCCAATGTAGGAAGGTACTGTACGATGCCTACCACGAGGCAAGGGAGATCACTTACGACCAACGTATTGTCTTCGACTGTCATATGAAAGGTCGAGCCAACATGAATGGCAAGCTTGTTGCTGACCACGCTGTCAACGAGTACAGGGACGATTCCATGACTACTCCCATACTGACGTTTTGTTGTTAGTAGGTTCATCAATGAGGACAGCGATTGCGAGGATGACTTCTGAGGCCAGAGAGCTGTATCTGCGAAGGTGATGGTATCGACACCTTGAAGAGAGAAATGGGAACCGCCCGCTACATCTCCAGTACTCACGTAGCCAACACTTGCTGAGGTAACACCCGGAACAGTTTTATAGTGGATGGTCCAAGTCTCAAGAGATTGTTGATAGGAATGGTCTGGAATACTCCCACTGAAATCGGCTTCGGTTTGATATGCGGCGACATCATTGGTGCGTTGCTCCTGTGACGATGTAAAGACGAGGCTGAAGAGTGCGAATGCTGTAGCAAGGGCAAGCAGGAGCGTCATGCGAATTGCCTGCTGTGGGGCACGAGCCATTTGTGCAAGTGCCAACATCGAAGCGACACTCTGTCCTCTCGTTACAAACCAAGCCCCTAGACCAAGCAACACTGGAAAGAAACGTAAAAAGAGTAAGAGACATCCAATCATAAGAAAAAATGGGGCGATCAGCGACAAAGGCACAACGACTCGTGCTTTTGTCGAGCCATCAAGGAGCGTCCCAACCGTACTCAAGTAGAGCGAGACGACATATGCCCCCAAAGCAAGAATTGCAACTATTATATCCAAATGCAATCGTTGCCAGAGAGGGAGACGTGTGGAGCGAGACATGCTACGCCGAAGCGAGAGAACATCCATAGAAGCGGCTCGTATGAATGAAAAACTCATTGTTACAAGGAGAACAAAGACTACAGCAGCAGCATAGCCAAGCGTACCCAATACTGCTTGTATTGGATTGGCAGTAACGCTGGTAAGTGCGTCTTGTACTTCTTTTGGCAGAATATGTTGCACGACAAACAACACCGTCAGTACAGCGAGTGGCATACCAATTATAATAGCAACGAGACCCAAGCCAACAGTTTGTAGAAAAAGCGTGCCGAAAACTTGAAGACGACTAGCACCACGACTTCGTAGGAGAGCGACAGCATCAGCTTGGCGTTCCACAAGCAGGTTTGTCATCAGGCTTACAAAGAAGAGTATGAGAGCGACAATTTGCACTGCCACAATGAAAATCGGCACACTCATGACTCCAACACGACTTTGATACTGCTCTAAGGTACTTGGGGTACCTGGAAGACTGAGAAGCGGACTATAAAGATTGGTCTGGGCAATGTAAGGATAGGGTGGTGGATTGCTTGGGTCGTAATTAAAACCATAAGCTCCTGCCGCATCTGCATAGGAAATCGTAATAGTTGAACTAAGATGTGCTAGACGTTTGATAAGATCATCGGTCTGTGCTGTAGAAATGTTCAGCGGATTCAACGTATAGTACCAGGAGAGGGTGTTGCCAGAGAGCGGCAAAGGTGTCGTTACATGATACTTTGTTCCTAGAGCATCGTAGAGACCAAGTAAACCCTCAAGAGGAAATAGCAGAGAGTAGTGGTGGACTATTAACTTTCGGAAAGGATCCTCTAGTACGCTATATGGCTGAAAGTTGTTGTCGTGCCAGTAATTGAGGTTCGCCTCGTTGATGGTGAAAAGACCGGCAATACGCACCTTAAATCGCACGTTTATCTTGTTTTGATCGAAACCATCTGGGGCGAATGGATCGGGAAATTGCGTGTAAAAGGAAAATCCTAGTTCCATAACAGAACCAATATGCAAATGAAGTCCCTGTGCAGTATCTGGTGTGATCATAATTTCGACCTCGCTCCCAGGGGCGTTAGTCAGGTGAGGTACTCTTCCTTGTTCTAGGTGGAGATGAGATGCTGCATCCTGCATCGATACTGACAAGGCATGAAATTGATGTGCTATTGGTAAATGAGGTGAAAATAAGTCAAAGTTCTCTGAAGAGATGGTAAATTGTGGAGGACCATTAAGATAGTGTCCCATGTCGCGCTGAAAAAAGGGGTCAAGTTGATGTTGTATGTCATGCACAGAATGTGAAGATAAGCCAAGAGGAGCAATATCACAATTGATCTGAGCGTTATATGGCTGGCCGCGTAGTGTGTTGCGAAGACCAGCGGTGGTGGTAATTGTCAAGAAGAGTGGCACTGCACAGGCAGCTACAACTGCTGCAATGATACCAAGCATAGTGATAAAGAGGAGAAATTTGGTACGACGAAGTTGCCAGAAGGCGAGTGTGACGAGAGATGAAAAGGAGATTTTCCTTTCATTGTCGGTATGGATGGACGTTGTTGTTTGAAGACGAGCCATAACACCTTCTTTAATTGCCACAATCTCTTAGCCACCGAGAATGTTGATCGCTCGTGCCGCAATGCCAGCGACGATCACAAGCGAGATGATCGACTCAATCATCATCAGCACCTTCGCTGAACGGCTTAACGGTGGGGTATCGGTTGGGCTGAATGCGGTCGCCGTGTTGAACGCAAGAAAGACATAATCAATAAAATGGGGTGCCCAGCCATCTGTGTTCCCGTCCACCTGTTGGGGAAACATAAAATCTATTGCTTTGTGCCCTGCCTTATGACGTTTGAGCGGACCACCACCATCAAGCTCCCAATACCATAGCCCAAAAACAAGAATATTCGATACCCATAATATGGCCGCGTCACGTACAAGACTTATTGAACCCGATGATCCTCTTGTTGGTAATGTACTTAGTAAAAGTATCATACTACCAACGACCGCAAAAGTCGCAACTCCTGCCAGAAGAAAACCAAGAGTACGTAGTAATGTATATGAAACATGACGGTGCATGACTAATGCGTAGATAAATGGCAGTATTAATACCACTTCAAGCACTAAGGGCAACCATTCGGGGAGAAAAGCCAACGTCCTCAAAGGCGAAAGAAACAGGTAGAGCACGCCTAGCGAGAGTACACCCAGGATTGCCGCCCAACGTTGAATGAGCAGTGCCCTAAGCACCTTATGCCGATTTGTTGAGGTGGCAAGCGGGTCTGGCTCTTTTGGCGGTTGCGGCCCACTTTGAACAGTAGACTCTAAATCTTTCATAGAAAACCTCTCGAACATCTGATTATAGCAAAGTGAAATAGCACAAAAAACTCTTTTAAGTGACTGCATTTTCGCATATACACTGTCAATTTGCAATCTGATAAAAATTCCTATAGCCAAAGAATATATGACAATACTCTCATGATACAGTCTTTTTGCTGTAATCTATTCCGATTTCTGCTATAGTATACTGGAGAATACGGAACAGTGGCTTATCTCAGATGTGCAATAGACCTGAAATAGCAAAGCTATACGTGAGGTAAAGGTAAAGGTGATGTTGGGAGTGGAACAAGTAGCATCGGATATACTAGTAGCTCAGAGTGTCGCGACACTTTTGGATGAATGTAACGCTATTACTGATTATCGTATACTACGGGACAGTCTCCCTAGAAGACTGGCGCATTTGCTCAAGTGTCGCAGTGTTCTCTTCTATCAAAAGGTAGGTGAGACGCTGCAATTTGCCTCCGGTACATATGACGATAAGCCCGGCTGGTCTTCTGCACTGCTTTCTGTTGTGCATATCAATCCAGTTGCCCTCGGTAGCGATGTACCAGAGGCGCAGGCATGGCGTACTCGAACTGCTGTCGTTGCCCCTCCTCATGCTCCCACACGTGTTATCACTCCACTGGTATATAGACAGCGATGTCTGGGTGTGCTTGTTGCCATTCGCTCCGAAAATCTTCCAAATAAACCCGAAAAAAGCTATTTGGCATCATCGTGGACTCAGGTCGAGGTGCAGGCATTGGTCGCGATTGCGGGTGTTGTGGCAGTCTTGTTGGAAAATACTCGTCTTATAGGGCGCGACCGTGAACGCATGCATGCCTTAGCACAGCTTACCACCATCAGTAGCCAGATGCCCTACTCGTTATACGAGCCTGAACGCTTGAAAACACTGGTGATACAGAGAATGCGAGAGATTGCCAGGGTTGATGTGTGCGAAATGGTTGATTTTTCGACTGCCAACGGGAATATCACCTGGGTTACTCCCGGAGTTTACCGTATGCTCTTTTCTTATTTTAATGAGCAGGCATCTTCACAGCCCCTTGTGATCGAGCGACCTGGTGATGGAAATAATCCTCATTCGATTGAACTATTACGCTATATTGCACCGGAGATAAAGACATTTTTTGCCTTCCCTCTTTTGCGAACCCGTCCGCTTTCAACGCGCAAGGTAGGTGGAGGGAAACGTATGCAAGAAGCAAATGTGTTAGGCGTTGTTGTCGCCGGGTATTGCCATGCCTGGAAACTCAGGCGTGAAGAGTCGATGCTGTTACAAGTGGTTGTGAATCAAGCAGGTGCGGTGCTGGAGAATATGCACCTTGTTACCGAGGTGGTAGAGGCACGCAACGAAGCAAGAAAGCTGCTTCGTCAGGTACTGGAAGACCAACGTTTGAAAGAGTTAATACTTGAAAGTATCCCCAGTGGCTTGATTACTATGGATATGCAAGGATGTATTACAACGTTCAACTCGGCGGCAGAAACTGTTCTTGGATGTGCCGCTCACAACGTCATAGGAAAATTCCTGTCTACGCTATTGAAGATGCAGGATATCTCTTCGGCACATGAAGGATCACACTATTTTCTGAATGCGTCGTCCTCTCCACTACGTAAGGATGCATTGCAACAGGTACTTACAACAGGCGAGATGCAAAGTGGTACGCTGATCTCATCAGATCAACACGGGCAAGAACTGGTGCTGGATATGGATATACAACCGCTCTGTGATGATCGAGAGCAACAGGTTGGCGCACTGATTACCTTTGTTGATGTAACTTCGGTCCATCGTTTAGAGGAAGAGAAACGCCGTCTTGATCGTCTCGCTTCTCTAGGCGAAATGGCCGCGAACGTGGCACACGAGGTGCGTAACCCACTTGCCTCAATCAAAACATCTATTCAAATGCTCATAGATGACCTTTCAGACGAAAGTGAGGGAGATATTCCGCCTGGGGCGCCTTCACGTGTAGAGGTCGCGCAAGAATCTACCACTGTTATGCTGAAAGAGGTGGAGCGTTTAGATGCTATCGTGCGCGATATGCTGCTGTTTGCGAAACCACGCCAACTTCACCGCGTCCGTTGCGATCTGACTGCCTTGAGCGACCACGTTTTACACCTTTTGCAGACACAGTGTGTTGATATGCATGTGCATATACACCGTGTATACGAGCCGATACCGATACTCTGGATGGACATGGGACAGCTGGAGCAGGTACTTCTCAATCTCTATGCAAATGCCCTGCAAGCGATGTCCGAGGGCGGTATTTTGACCATTACCTGTCGCGTTATTGCTGTATCCGACAAAGAAACACCGCAATGGGTGGAAGTGCTGGTGGCTGATACCGGAACTGGTATACCTTCTGAACACCTGGAGCGTATTTTCCAGCCCTTTTTTACCACGAAGGCGCACGGTATTGGGCTTGGGCTACCTATTACTCGTCGGTTGATAGAAGATCACGGCGGCTTATTGCTCGTAGAGAGTCAACCGGGTAAAGGAACAATATTTTCGATCCGTCTTCCTCTGCGTAATGATATGCAAGAAGAGGAATAAATACGGCTGTCAGTTGGAGGGTTGTAGTGTGAGTTTGGCTATTCTTATTATTGACGATGAACCGCATTTACCACATCAGTTTGCGCGTTATCTACGCAAACGTGGGTATGAAGTCTATACGGCGGCGGATGGTGAAGCAGGATTGCAGGAACTACAAAAATACACAATGGACCTGGTATTGCTTGATGTGCGTCTTCCTAAACTGGATGGATTGGAAGTTCTTGCACGCATTCGTGAGCTTGAACCAGAACTCCCCGTTGTGATGATTACTGCCTATGGCGATGTACAAAACGCCGTGACCGCCATGAAACTCGGTGCCGCGGACTACCTGCTGAAAGGTTTCGATCTTGAGGAACTCTTGCTTGTGGTGCAACGTGCCCTTGAAACAAGCGCGATGTCGCGTGAACTGCGCCAGTTGCGACGTGAGCGTAGTGATAACTATCATTTCAAGTACCTTGTAGGACGGAGCGATGGGATGCGTTATGTCTTCGATATGGTTGCGAAGGTTGCACGTAGCGACACTGCTTCAGTGTTGATTGTAGGTGAAAGTGGAACTGGCAAAGAGGTCGTCGCGCACGCCATCCATGAGCAGAGTCAACGCGCCTCCGGCCCCTTTCACCCTTTGAACTGTGCCGCCATTCCCAGTCATTTGCTGGAGAGCGAACTGTTTGGACATGAACAATACGCCTTTACCGACGCCAAAAAGCAAAAACGTGGTTTACTTGAACTTGCCGAGGGTGGCACTTTATTTCTGGACGAGATTGGAGAAATGCCGCTTGATATGCAGGCTAAGCTACTGCGCGTGCTAGAAACACACTCGTTTTTTCGTCTTGGTGGCAGTAAAGAAGTGACTATTAATGCACGTGTGCTGGCCGCGACAAACCGCAATCTTGAGCAAGCAATGAAAGAGAGTGCATTTCGTTCCGACCTCTATTTTCGTCTTGCTGTATTCAAGATCGAGTTGCCACCATTGCGCGAGCGTCCCGGTGACATTATGCTCTTCGCCACACGCTTCATAGAAGAATTTAATAAATCGTTAGGGCGCAATGTGCGGCTCATGAATCCAGAGGCGCAACGCTTTTTATTAGCATACAACTGGCCTGGTAATGTACGAGAGCTAAAGAATGTTATCGAACGTGCGATGATTTTAAGTAGTGGCGATGAATTGCTAGCGAGCCACTTACCTTATGAGATTGTTGGCACGACAGGTACATCACATTCAGAACTTGATCCGCTAGAACAATGGCTACAGGCGCAACCATCTGGCTCCTTCTCATTAGAGGAAGTAAGCGAACGTGTGGAGCAGCATATGGTGCGGGCTGCGTTAGAGATAGCGAAACATAATCGTACACGCGCCACTGAATTACTTGGCTTTACCAAGGTGGATCAGTTGCGCTATCTCATGCGTAAATACAATATAGAATAGATGATATTCTTTTCTTATAATGAACGGAGAAAGGATAAACTGCCTATGTTAGATTTGGCTCGACACTATCATCTGGTAGCGAAAGAAGCTCCTCTTCGATCTCTTGCCAGACAGCAAGCTCGATCTCTGGATTACTAAGCCGAGAGCTACCGCGACCAGAACGGTGAAACTTTTTTGTGACACGCTCGCGAAATGTTGCAATGATTGGCTTTTGTACCTCTGGTGGTGGCATAAAGCGAAGTTCCAGCATTGATGCCGGGTAAAAATCATTTTTGTCGAAGGCAAGAGAAATAAGATCGCTAAACGCGGCAGTTAGAGCAACGCGCTGTTGAGTAAAATATCCTACCTGGGTACTTGATGCCAGTAAGCAGCCTGCAATACGACCCTCGATGCGAATGGGATGGGCAACAGCACTGATTTCATAATCGCCTTTGTATGCGGGAACAGTTTTGTTTTTACGCAAATCATCATCATTTACAAAATGGCGTGTTTCGGTAGCATAGCCTGACATAGATTCCAGGCCGAGAAATAGCACATCGTGTTCAAGTTCGTCGGTCCAGGGCGGTGTCCCTCTTCCGGCACATTCGCGAATGCTGCGGATTTTTCCATCTTTAGGGGGCATGCACTGAATAAGCTTTACCGCCATACCGATGTTATTTGGGTCCAGTTGTAGTAGTGCTTGTTTGAGTACCATCTCGCTGATACGCCAGAAGCGCAGGTTCTCTGTAGTTGTCGTGCGTACATTCAAAACTAGGGCAAAGAATTCAGGTGGGATACGCTCTTCGACATCAGCTTTTAGCCAGGACTGGATGTCGGGGTAGGTCTCTTTGAGCGCATGTACGATATCTTCGCGATGATTGGGCTGCAATACTTGTACGAGCCGGGTCAAGTGTGGGCGCTGTGGAATGGAATCACCATTAGCCCACCGTATGAGTGTCATATCGGCCATGCCAAGTGCAGATGCCAATCGTTTGCGTTCATTCGGTGATCTGATAATGCTTTGTAGCACAATTGACCAAGGGAGGAGCTGATTAGCCATGCCTGTCACCTCTTTTACATTACTCGTGTACCATGTCGCACACACGTATATAGTACCAGAGGGCATGCAGAGCGTCAACATACATAGAAGATTGTTGGCAGAAATATTCTAGAGGATAGCAAACGTCGTATGATAAAATGTATACTAGTAGTTGATGACGACAGAGAGGTGCGTGAAATCATCTCCTTTGTACTCACACACAACGGTTTTGAGGTAATGGTTGCTAGTAACGGACGGCAACTACAGCAACTACTGACTCAACGTTTACCCGATCTTATAATCCTGGATGTCATGATGCCAGGAGAGGATGGCTATCGTCTTTGCAACCATCTCAGCCATGATCCGCTGACACAGCACATTCCTGTCATGATTATGACGGCACATGCCGAGGCCATCTATCAACGTATTAGTGTAGATGTTGGTGCAGTCCAACACATCACAAAGCCTTTTCATCCGCTTATATTGGTCGAAAAAGTCAAGGCTCTGCTTGAGATGGAAAATGTATAAAATTGAGACGTAAACTACTTGTCTATATGCCCAAAAGTTGGTATCATTACAATCAAGAGTGTCCTGGCGAGTTCAAGGAAGCAGTGCGGTATGCCAAATAAATATGAACGCGAGATCGAAGAGATTCTGCGTAATCTGGAGCAAACAGAGCCTAAAGCAGGTATTGGGCAAAAGTTTAGTGAGCGCATTCGACGCAAGCCTGCCCCTCGTGTACGTCAACCGCGTCCAAGCAGTAATTTTTCTCTCACCCTTACAGTTTCAGATTGGCTGCTGATTGCCGCGATTGGTATTGCGCTTATCGCAGGTGGCTATGAATTTCTCTCTGATGGTCCAACAGTGATCACTGGTATCCTGGCGATTATAGGTCTGGTGTGTATCGTGTTAGTGGCCTTCTCTCAACTGCTATTTCAGCCACGCCGTCCATCGTCGTCAATACGCTATGGTAACGCAACCATCACTCCGCTACGTCGCGGCCCATTTCACACGCTCAGGACGCGCTGGCACCTGTTCATGCTCAAAATGCGTTACCGCAATCGAGGTGTTCGCTAACCGAGATGTAGCAAGTAGGAAGATAGGGCGTAGCCAGAAAAAGCACTTGACAGGTATATGAAAGAATGATATAGTTCAGACATATTAGACGGGGTGTGGCGCAGTTGGTAGCGCGCCTGGTTTGGGACCAGGAGGTCCACAGTTCAAGTCTGTGTACCCCGACTTTTGCGGGAGTAACTCAGTGGTAGAGTTCCTGCCTTCCAAGCAGGCTGTCGCGGGTTCGAGCCCCGTCTCCCGCTTTCCACTCACAACCGTCTCTCTACAGGCCCTTCTCAAGCCACTTGGCGACAACCAAGCGGTGAGAAAGAACTGAGAGGACGGTTTTGTTTTTTGTGAAAAGGCGCACAACGAAAGCCTGCCTACCAGGTGTTGTAAAAGCCTGCCTTATCACGCACGCGAAAGCCTGCCTCTCGCTCTTATCGCCGCATGGTTGTCTCCCGAACCGAAAGAAGGAGACACTCAACAATGGAGTCAAAACGAACTGGTAAACCCTCAAAGCATGTCACCGATGCACGCGCAGCCGCCCAACGTGCAAAACTTGACGCCCAGGCCGAGGAGAGACGTACAACAGCCGAGCAAGAAACTACCCAACCAAAGAAACCAAAAACGAAGAAAGACCAACGGCAACTTCTAGCCAGCCGCCGAGCGAACACGACCATCGAACGCGCAGTCGAAGACTACCTTTCAGATCACGAAGGCGGAAATCACAGCAAGAAAACACTTGAATGGCATCACACCGCCCTCGGTCTCTTACAGAGCTTTCTACTCAGTGAACGTGATATCACTCTGGTAGGAGAGATCGACGCACCAGACATCAACGCGTGGTTTGTCCACATGCGAAAGACACCAGGAGGACACGGAAAGACCCGTAGCGAACGGACCATACAGACCTACGCTCGTTCCGCTCGTGCTTTCTTCCACTGGCTGATACGACGCGAAACCATAGATCGCAATCCCTTTGACAGAGTTGTGTTTCCGAAGGTCGGCAAGCCGCTTATTCGCCCTATTGAGCCAGAGGAGTTTGAGCGACTACTTTTAGCTTGTACCCCTCCGGGAGAAGTCGGACCTCTCGCAGATCGCGCAGCCGCCAGGAACCGCGCTATTCTATGGGTACTCTATGACGCTGGAATACGACTCTCTGAACTGCTAGGGTTGAAGCTAGGAGACTTTGACCGCAAGCATGGGATGCTCATCGTGAAAGGAAAAGGCTCAAAGGAACGACGCGTTGCACTTGGTAACAACTGCTTACGTAATTTACTCTACTACCTAGACCGCCACCGAGCCGATGAAGAGGAACTTACTGAATGGGGAAATGCTGGCGAAGAGCATCTTTTTCTCTCAGAGACACGTCTACCACTCACAAAGAACGGTATGACCATGCTCTTCAAGCGCATTAAAGAGCGTGCAGGCATCACAGATAAACGCATCAGCCCACACATCTTCCGTCATTCGTTCGCTATTCGCTACCTTGTATTAGGCAATGACCCATTTAGCCTACAAGAGCTACTAGGGCATGAGGACATGACAACCGTCAAGAACTATATGCATATGAACGACGAGACGATACAATCGCAGAAACGGAAGTATAGTCCAGGAGACCATTTACCAACGAGAATGCCGGGGCCGAAAGAGACAAGACGAAAAGGATTTCAGGCAAAGAATAAAAAGTAAAAATGCGCAAGAAGAGAGACGCCGTTTGGTTTCTCTCTTCTTTGCTTTATCTGAGTGAATGGTTGGAAGGCATGTATTCGGAAAAACAACGCCCGCTTGTCTTAAAATGGCTTAAGAAATTAGTTCATACATCTATGAACTAATGGACGCTCACGTGAGGCAGGTATTCACTACCTCTTAGGAGAGTATAGCATAAAGCACAGTCCAAAACACGGATTCGAGAGAAGGTTCGTTTTTGACCTATACAGAAAATTAGCTTCTCTCGCTGATTTACTGCATGTAAGAATCTCAGATGCATACGATCTGCTGGCAATGAGAAATATCCCCTCGCATCCCTGTCTGCCTCTACCACTGCCTCCATGCAGGTAGCGGTGAATTCCAGATACGTTTGGTAATTGAAGGCAGTGCCAAACTTTCCTTCCAACAGATCATCTGTCAGAGATCGCCGTCCTCGATATGCAGAGAGTTGGTTTGCCAGGGCATGACTCATGAAGCGATCTCGTTCGGCTATGCGTGTTCCCCTGTAGAAGCAAGAAGAGCATGACAACAGCAGCGGCAACGAGGTGATTTCTATGAATGACCAGAAGGCAGCACAACACAGGAGCAACGGGAGCTTGACTGCTGGCGACCAGCTGAAAGCACCCTTTTCTCCCTCTCCAGGACAACGCAGATGGCTCTCCATCCTCCTGCTGGGTCTTGCGATGTGCGGACTTGTCATCGTCCTCCTTGTGGGCCTTGACTTCCCGCGTTTCGGACTTGCAGTGCTCATGTGGCTCTCAGCAATCACCTGGTTGGGGGTCGTATTGGCACTCACAGGAGTTCTGATCCTCCAGAGGCGGCGGGAACATCAGGCAGCGCACTACAGGCAGGCACACGCGGAGGTCACAGCACCGATGCTGCAGAACGTGACGAGGCTTCTTGCGTTGGTCGAGGAACTGCATCGGAACCCCTCTCGTTATGAAGATACCCTGCATCACAAGAGAGAAGAAGCGGAGCAGTGAGTCAAGCGGGGATACTCTTGCCCCTGTGTTTCTGAACCATCTGGTGGAGCAGGGGCGTGCCTACTGTCGCCTGGAAAGCAATGATGCTCCACGCGGCAAGAAGCCCGCTCGTTCTTTCAGCGAACGGGCTTTTCTTGCCGCGTGGAAAGATGGGCTACATTATTTCTCGGCGGCGGCCTTGCAGATCATTCCACACGTCGACCACATTGATTCTTCCCTCAATGACGCCGCCAATGAACCACCCGATCAAGGCAAGGATGCCTGTGAGGACGGCGGCTCCGAACCCGAGCGACATCCAGACGATGCCTAGCACTAGGCCAACAACAATACCAATTACTCTCGCTGACATAGGTGTATCTTCCTCCTTTGCTTAGCGCACGCGTCTTCGTGCATGGTGCTCTAATGGTTCGATTTGAGTTGCCACCTGCACCTCCGCGACGGGTAATCCAATATGACGCTGAATCGACTGCTGAATCCTCTCTTGAAGCATTTGGCCTACTCTCGGGGCATCCGCCTCTGGTGAGAGGGCTGTTCGCACATGCACGCGAAGCCCTTTTCTTCCCTCGTTGACCTCTTGGCGTGTCTCCATCACGTCTGGCATGGCTGCCGCCTCATGTTGTACCAGGTCCCGAACGCTTGTTCGCGCGACCGTCACCTTCCCCAAGCTATCCTGCTTGACGACAAACTGAGCAGGCTCACGCGGTCCTGGAATCAATTCAAGAATGAGGACGATCAACCCGACGACGCCTATGATCGCAACCACCAACGCGGCTGTATTCGCATCTGCCGTGTTGAGCCGCGTAAAGAAACGCCACTGGTTCAATAAGACTCCGCTTGGACTGACCTGCAGAGGTGTAATGATTCCACCTACAAGCATTAACACGATAATACCAAAAGCGAGTGCGGCCAAACTCAAGAGGAGCATCACGATACGATTGAAGACGTTCATGATTGTCTTTCCTAGAAAATGGAGTACGCATTTCGCTTTTGCCCTAGTAAGCATAGCCAATGCGAACCCTAGAAGGTCACTGATCTAAGATGTTACTGGATATCGTCAATAGCCACATCAACCACTATGGGCACTAGCAAATCCATATCAAATATCGTATGATACACGGCGGCTCGTGCTTGGTTAGCAAGACGTGCCAAGAGCGGAACCTCATCCGAATTGAAGGATGTATCAGAGAGAGAAGCAGTGCCAGAAACCTCTAAGAGTGCTGTTTCAGCAACTACAACATGAACCTCAACAAAAAGAGGACCAAGCGCAGCGTGTCGCAAGACAACACCTATAACACGTTCTTCTCCTGAACCGTATGTTGCCTCGACATTAAAGGGTCCTGAACTCATATCTACAACCCAAGGTATGTCACGAACGGCTTGAGCAATGGCCCTCGCAAGGACGATATCATTCACTTGCTCCGATACGCCCTGTACCATTGGTACCTGAGCCTCTATTGTAATGTACCCTGAGTCTGGACTCATGAGTCTTCCTCCTTCTGCTTCAGGGACCTTGTCGTTGAGAGGGCTGTCTCACTCCATCTTTGGAGCCTAAGCGTTACAGCAAAGGATGCATTCATATGTGTCCCTCTCGCAAACCGTGCTCCCATCGTTTGGAGAAAAGATGATACCGATGAAAGCCATACACACCCAGGAGACCGCGCGACTGTAATATAGCTTTCCTTTCGGCTTTATTGCACACGTGGTTGCTGTTGCTGCTGCTGAGCAGCTTGATCCTGTGGAAAGTACAAATCGGTCACGGCAATGTTGACTTCCTTCACGACCAGACCCGTCATCGCCCCGACGCGATTGATGATGTTGCGTCGGACGGCATCAGCGACCTGGGGAATGCTGACCCCGTAGATCACCACCATGCTCAAGTCCACCGCCGCCTCGCGTTCTCCCACTTCAACGCTGACGCCTTGTGCGCGTTGATCGCTACCCGTGACACGGCCAGCAAGGCCAGAAATCGTCGCCCCCGCGCCAGTCGAGACCAAATCTTGCACGCCATCAACCTCACGAGCAGCAATGCCAACAATCTTGGCGACGACACTATCAGCAATCGTCGTCCTGCCTTGTGTCACCTCAGAAGTGATAACACGTCCTGCTGAACTTGCGGGCGTGAGTCCACGCTGTGTGTCTTGACCTACCGGGGTCACAGAAGGGGTTGTTTGTCCGGTTCGCATTTCAGCCATAAAAGACTCCTTTTCTCTTTTACATGTTGTTCCACATTGTCATTGGAAGGAGAGTGCAAACGCATACATACAGCCTTTGTGAAAGAAGGAGGGATGCATTCACGAAACGCACATCTACTGTATATACGTTTGTACAAGGAAAGGGTTTCACATGAAGATAGCTTCCTTATCATAGAGCGTCGCGTGTCGCGTTCCTCTCGACACAGGCGGTAGCCTATTCTGTCCCAGCAAAGACACGAGCTTTTAAGGGAGAGTGCTTCAAAGCATTGGCCTCGCTACACGTTTGTACAACACAACATACGTGATGTCGGGTGCTTCAACGCCCTGTCGGAGCATCTCCGCACTCACGGAAAGGAAGGGAGACAGGATGAACTATACCTCTCAATAAGAGCTATTCCATGCTCACATTGATATCCTCACTTTCAAGCTTCTGTGACCTTGTTTGAACCTGTATCGTCTCATTTTCTGTCCCATACACTCATACAAGAACACAAGGATAATCACCAGGTTCTTTGAGTCTCATGCTTTTCATAGTAGAACTAGTACAATCCCTTGAAAGGAACTCATCTCTATGTCTTCAACTATTCGTCCGCTTCTCGCCCCACGTGGAGAAGCTTCGTTGTCCAAGTGGGCCAGGTGGCGTGACATCCCCATCGCCATTCTCGCGTGGACTGCATTGGTTGCTCTTGCCTTGTGGGGGGCTGGACACATCGTTCGCACGTTGCTCCTCCTGGTTCTTGCGGCTCTGCTCGCCTACGCCCTTGCACCCGGCGTGAAGCTCTTGCAACGCGTCATGCCACGTTTCCTTGCCATTCTCATCATGTACATCGTTGTCCTGGGGGTCGTGAGCTTGCTGATCTACTTCGTCGTGAGCACAGCAATCCAGCAGATAAGCACATCCTCAACCTTTGTGCAGTACTTGCTCACCCCCAAAAGCAATGGACAGCTGAACCCTTTAGAACAGACACTGCAATCGGTTGGCATCTCGCAAAGCCAAATCGCCTCTGCTCGGGACCAGATCATTGCTCGCACTGAAGGGATCGCAGGAAGTGCGGTTCCCCTGCTGACAGGCTTCTTCGATTTTCTGTTAGATGTGGTGGTGGTTGCAGTCCTCAGCATTTACTTTCTGATTGATGGGTCCCGTATCACGACGTGGTTTCGCACGAACATGCCTCAGGCAGCACAAGCAAACTTTCTGCTGGATACCTTCCAGCGAGTCGTTTGGTGGCTACATTCGCGGTCAAGTCCTCCTGTCCGTCTTGATCGGGGTACTCGTTGGTGGTGGTCTGACCGTCTTTCATGTTCCCTATGCGCTCTTACTTGGAGTCCTCGCATTCATCTTAGAATTCATTCCCATTCTGGGAACGCTCGTCTCCGGTCTCATCTGTACCCTTGTCGCCTTGACACAGGGATGGGTCATCGCACTCGGTGTGCTCATCTACTTCATCGTCGTCCATGTCCTTGAAGGCGATATCATTGGACCACGTATCGTTGGCAAAGCGGTAGGGCTTCATCCCATTGTCTCTATTGCAGCCCTGATTGCAGGTGCGGAACTCTTTGGCGTTGTGGGCGCGCTCTTCGCATCTCCTCTTGCAGGAGTCTTACAGGCCTTTCTTATTGCTCTCTGGATTCATTGGCGTGAGAGCCGTCCTGAAGCGTTCGAGGAGGCACAAGCAAAGGTAGCAGACAAGGTAGGGGCACGTCTTTCGGAGACACCTGCAAGCAGAGCAGAGACACCGCACGTTTAGGACAAAGAGCAGAATGTCATACCCTGTGTACCGCTCACCAAGTACGTGTATGAGCGGGTACTTGCCTGGCTGACGCTTCGACGTGTAAGGAGAGCAAGAGCAAGCCATGACCTTGCACTGATATACACCATGTGATAGACTGAATTACCCATCATTGATGATGGAATAAGCTGATGAGGCTCGTAGAAAGACATGTTCGTTCTAGAGACAGCAAGAGAAAGGAGAGCACGCATGGCGAACCAAGATGAGCTTGAAGGCAAAGCGAAAGAGGGCAAAGGTTCTCTCAAAGAGGGACTGGGAAACCTGACGGGCAATGACCGCTTGCAAGCCGAAGGCAAGGCTGACAAGACAGAGGGCAAGGTCCAAGGTGTGGTCGGCAAGGTCAAGGATGCCGCGAAAAAGGCTGGTGACACGATCAAGGATGCCACCAAGCAGACGACCAACGCGGCAAAAAAACAACCTCCACCGACGAGGGGCGGCTCTAAGGAGTAGACATGCTGCGTCAAGGAAGGAACTGGTACTAATTGGATGAGCTTCTTCCTGGATGCGCGTTGCTTTCCACCTGTGTGCGACCAGAAGGCTTTTCAGTTCCATTCCCGTTCTTTTTGAGTAATAAGCTTAGTAGAGTTAATCCAACCAATAATGCCGTTCGTTCAAATCCTTAGCATAGCAAAAATTTCTTGTGATGATTTCTATCATTTGTTTATGCGGCTTGTAATCCAAGCTTGACCCGCTTACGCCGTACTTCTGCGGCGAAGTCTTTCTTTGATCGCTTTTGATACGCGAGAGATCGTTCCACAAACCGAAACAAAAACGTTGAGATATCCGTGTCAGGTTCCAACAATTCATCCCCTTCCCAAGCTGCCATTGACGTAGCATAGCCAAACATTGACTCTACCGCTTTGTCGATATTGCGTTGCTCATTGCGCTTGCGAATAATCTTGCCAAACTGGACAGGCACTTCACAGGGAACTGTAAATGCTTGCTGTACAATGACCCAATTGGGATGCGTCGGCCAGCGCGAACGGTTGCTATCATCTTCTGTTGCAACTACACAACGCAACCAGCCATCAGGCCGTTCCGTATCAGGACCACCGCCCACTTGACCCGCCGCATACGCCCACAACACTTCCAAGCGGTCTACTAAGTCATAGGCACTTTCAATGCCGTGAAATTCATCCCCGTTTTTCATTTCGTGAAGAGCTTCACGACTGAACTTAAACTCAATGCGCCACACCATCACGCCTTCATCCTCATCCCATCCGTTCGCACGCCATACGTCTTCCATCCAGATTTTGCCAGATTTTTTGATTTCGCGTGTCTTGTCGTAGATGGTGCAGGACATGGGACCACGCGGCGAGAAATCAAAGCCACTTGGTAATAGGCCATAGGAGTATTCAGAAGCACTTTCAGCAGTCCAATCCGCTTCATAATGTGGTACACGTTTTCGAGAACGGGACACAAAATCAGTGCGAACACTCATTTCTCCCAATGCGTCCCATCCCGCCACATCGACGCACAAATCTGTATCCGAGAGTTGCAAGTAGATATCCGCGTTGAAGAACTCGTATAATAACGTGTTGACCTCGACCAGTGCTGCATTCAGCCCTGAACAGCCCCATAGATATTCTGATGATAAGCGTACTTGTGCAATGCCGTTCCACTTGCCGTGTGAGACCGCCAGAGTGAGCAACGGACATTTGAGCAGATAGGGGAATTGCCCATGATTGCCCCCGTTGGGTTGCATGTGCAAGGTTTGCCCCGCAAACGTCCATTGTGTCGGTATTTCCCCGCTTTCTGCTATCGCTTGTTCTTTTAAGTGTCGCAATTCCCCTTGTAACGTCTCTTCTAAATCTTGCTTGACAGGGTTGCCTTGCTCATCGGTGTAATATCCATTGACCACCAATGTATCTATGCCACGCGCTACTATGCATGCTTGTTTGCTCATCAACTTTTCACCTCATCGCTTGCTTGTATGTAGATTAAGGGGCGCGATATACTTGTCCCGCGCCAGAAGAAAAACGAAAGGGCGAGCGGCACCCCTTCGGGGACCCCGCCGCAGACGCCCACCCCACACCCGCCCATATGATAGAGTTCAACATGTCCCGAACATTCGAGAGGGAGACGAAAGGCTAGAGATTTGCACCCCTACCCGCAGGACCACCGCCGCCCATATCACTAGCCCACGTTTCAACACCTGTACAATACATCTCATCAACACACCTCACTGCTTTTCTTGCAACGCCTTTTCTATCACTTCCATACCATGACACATCGGGACAAGCAAGGACCGAACCAACCAAAGAGCCTCATTACTCCGATCATGCCGAGCAAGAAGCACAATTCTTCTTATGGTGCCATCAGACGAGCCAAAAGCAGAAACACATCAGCCTCTTGCATGTCACATCACCTGCTCAAGCACCGCGAGAACCTGTTCACGTCTCACTGGACGACCAATAGCCACCCGCAGGTGTGCATCCGTCAGGTAGGCATGGTCAAGCAACAGTGCAAATCGCCATGCCCATTCTGGTAAAGGTCGCTTGTCATACCATGTAGGACAGCGATACGACGAGATACCGACCACACACGACTTGCCCGACCTATCCGTTATCCAACAGGCTAATGGACAACGACCAGCAACCGCGACCAAACCTACAATACTTGTTTCAGGTTGTGCCAGCAACCATGCACGAAAGCCATCAAGAGTAAAATCCTTACTTGCACTCCATTCAATTGGTCTCATCCCTCAATACTCCTCACAATTCAAGGCATAACTTTGAGACCGCACTTGACTGACAATACATCGCTGGTCATAGTCCCCTAGTTTTAAGAGCGTGAAAAAGCGAAATTCTAACGTTCCTGTCTCACCATCGTTGGATGAAAAGGCGTCTTCAACCTCTACCGTTTCTCGTACAACGCGCTCTGCATATTCCAATTCTTCAAATGTTCCCACGAATAACGAATGTTTATACATCTCGTTCATTCCTCATTTTTTCTTGCAGACAAGCCTACACTCGCCAAGCACCTGACATGAATTGAAGGACCAGCCACATCACAGCCAGCCCGACCAACAACCATAATCCGAATGAGAGACACCCCTTGACAGGAAGTGACCGCACAATGACGACAACACCAACCACCGCCAGCAACGCAAACACGACACCCGTCCTCATCACCTCTCCCTTTCGCCAAGACTTTCCCACACAGCTTTTGCAATAGCCCGACCAAGAGGAAGCGGAACACCGTTGCCAACCGCTTTAATCGCACCTGCCACTGTAAAAACTGGCAACTCAAATTCATCAGACAAACCCTGTAACCGTCGCACCTGTTCAAATGCTTCTTTTGTTTTCCACCCCATGTGCTTGAGGCGTACTGAACGATCAGAAGGCATACCAGGCTTTATCCCACCACTTGCACAAACCGCAGGAGCATACTCAAGCAACTCGAACAACTCACCAGGAACGTCTAAACGTTGACCATCACACGTCCCAAAAGAGATACGCCGTACTCGATGTTGCACACCGCCGTACCATCGGTTATTGAGAAGTTGAGAATGTACTTGATACCCTGGTATTTCTGGAAGTGGTGCATCTGGAACATTTTCCATAATGAACCATGCAACCTGGGCCTCAGAAACACACCGCTCAAACTCAGGAATAAGATTAGGTGCAGAGGTATACCCATTATGCTGCACCACAAACCGCAATCTGCTAAATGCCTGACAAGGAGGACCACCAATAATACCGCCAAATTGCCCTGGCAATGGATGAAAGGAATGAATATCACCTCCCCACAAAAGGTCAGGGCCACGAACCACTGTAAACCCTTGTTCCTCAAACGCTTGGTCAAGCAAACCAATACCAGGGAAAAGAGAAAGGACACATTTCGTAACGTTACGTTTTATGCGCTTGCGGTAAGAAGACTGCTTACAAGCATCAGAACAATACCGACGAGACCGACCAGAACCACCACTCACAGCAAATGGGGCAGCACAAACTACACAATAACGCTGAACACTCATTGCAATATCCCCCCTTGTAGTCGTTGCCAACCCTCTTGTGCTGAGAAATTGTGATACAAACACAAGAAATCGAACACATTGCCCGCTCGTTGCCAGGCATAGCAATACCAATGCGGGTCATCCCCACCAAACACTTGAAAGCTTGGATGCATGTCCCCATGTGCATGATGTTCTTTGAATGGACAGGAGCCAATCCCTTGTTCATTCAGCGAAACATACAGCCCGATCACCTCAACAATGTTTTGTGAAAGACACCAGTGTCGGATTGTTCCCACCACTCGTGAGTGTGAAGGTGAAGGAGCTACTACCACCGTCTCTTGTCGCTGTTCTTCTGGAGCAGCAACCACCATTACCTCTTGTGGCACTCTCACCCGCTCGACATTTTGAGTAGCCCATACGCAACACTCGACAACCGTTTGACCAACAGGAAGAATATCCCAAGAAGACGAGAACTGGACAAAGGGATACCAGCCCCCACTACGACGATGTATCCCTAATGGCAACCGAATCAGCGACCCCGACCCACTCGCGGCAAGCGCATCTTGTTTGGGATACAATTCCATTCCAAATGCTTGTGCATAGGGCAACAACCACGCACGAACCACCGATGCAGGGGTTGATTCCACAAAGTGTATCCACAAATGCCCACCTCGCCGACTTGCTTCAACCAGCGTTGGTATCCCTTGCCGTGCTAATTCCCCTGCGAGAACAGCGATCCACATCAAACCATCTTCACTATCGGCATCAAACACTGCAAAGGTACAGGTGCTTTGTGCATCAAGAAGGTAAGTCCCAAGTGTCCAACGACCCTGCAAATGGGCTTGAATATGCTCAAACATCAATGGTTCAGCGACCCGCCAATAGGCCCCGTTACGTTGTTGCACGGCATACGAGTCCCACCGATGCACAAACAGCGAAGCATACGCCGCAACTAAGGCATCATTCAAGCAGCACCTCATCTTCTACTAGCCCCTCAAACACCACGATCCCTTGACAACGCCGATACTCATACGACATCTCTATCCACTTGTAGCGCACATCCTTGCGCATCCATTCCACCGCCGCAACGAGGGTTGCTATCCCATCCATCATCTTCATCGGTCTCTCGACAATTGTGTACTCTTGTGTCGCCAGGTCCAGACAAACCGATTGACCTGCAACCCCGTACCCGTTCTCCGTGTCAAACACCCGATAGGCAAACACCATTGCGGTTTCAGCCCCGATTTCCCAATCCTGTATCAAGGCATCTCGACCTGTACAGGAGCAATTAAGTGTTCGTTGTGGCATCGTTTTTCCCCCTCCGCTCAAGGTACTCCTGCACCTCTTGAACTGTTGGACACGGTGCAGGATAGAAGGTCATGAGATAGTTATGGACAATTCTCCAACTTACCCACAGCCCTCGCCGTTCAAGGTCTTCTACCACCGCTTGTATTTTTTCTGCTTGCGTCATTCCCTTACCTCTTGCTCATTCTCTGTCATCACCTGCTGTATCATCTCCGCAGCGACCTTGCGATGACAGGTTTCATAGTCCTTACAAGCGCACAACAAGACCAAACTATAGCCGTGTTGCAACAGAGCCGCAGCCCCCGCTATTGCTTGTTCAGGAAAGGGACCATGCAACACCACAGGTAAGGACCGATCACGATAATTGTTATTTCCTAATTTCTTTTCGTGGGTGTATCGTGACCCCCACCGAGCGCGTAACTGCTTTTTGTTCCACACCGGCCACCACCGCGACTGAGGACGCAAACGAATATCAATGAGCAACACCGATGCATCTTGCATTACCTGTTCCAGTTCGGCACCCGCCCCAGGAGTCGCGTAGCCAAGCGTATAGAGTGTGCCAGGAGAAACGTTGTTTTCGTTCATTGTTCTCTTCCTCTCACGAAGAAAAGAGAGGCCATACACATAGCGCGAAGCTACGAGCATGACCCCTCTACAAACTACGGCTGTTGTGTGCGCTGTGCGTTGGTTGCACTTGCCCAATGACCGACATTATTCATCAGTCCTTGAAACATTCCCCCTTGTGCTTGCTGCTGTGGCATCTGTGCCATCGCTAGTGCAGGAGGAGAAAACGCTTGTGCCTGAGCTGACGACGCCATCGTTGGATATTGAGGAATGGACGCATATGGAGGTTGTCCATTGTTGACTGACGAGAATTGACCCGCAGGAACCGTTTTGGGCATCGGTTGGACAGGTTTCAATGCAGATGCAGGAGCCGCAGGCATCGGTGCTTTATTTCCTGCAAACGCTGACACCGCCGAACCCACGACCTGTTTCGCTCGTTCCAGGTCCATATCTACATATGCCAAGAATATTGTGAACGCTGGCATGATCGAAAGCACGACATAGGTCGCATACGTCATCGGCTGGACGAGAGGAGCAGGACACAACACCAACCAATGGTCATTGTGAACACCCACCACCGCTTTCATAAAGTTGGACACCGTTTCCACACCCATCAAAATGAAGCACAAGGGAATGTAGACATACACCTTTTCCTTATACAGAAGCCGATGAGTTAAGGCGCGTAAAATCACATAGCCGAGCAGACCGATAGCTGCTGCCGTGACCCAAGTCATATACGGTTCAATCGAGTCAACACCATTCATGGCAGAGAAGAACCAGTACACCGCATGACCCGACACCACCGAGAGAGCCAGCGACCCAATGCGAACAATGCCGTGTTCTGCTTGTCGGACCCAATTCCCACCCTTCATACGAGTAGGTTTCGCCACTACTTGTTGCATCATGTGCGTGTCCCTTTCTAGGCGATAGCTTCGACACTGCATACCAGCGTCATGAAGCCCTTGCTTGCCTTGACTTTTTTGACGTTCAACACCATTTGCGTCATCGGTGCAGGCAACTGTGCTTGCACATTCGCCGCGATTTGCTGCATCATGGCCGTTGGTTGATTTTGCTTGCGGGCAGCCTTGAGATCATCTTGCCCCGCTAGCCCATCAGCAATTTGACAATTGTAGGTTTCGCCCGCTTCCACATCCACCACTTTCGCCGAGACACCAAAGCCAGGCTTGTATTCGCCTGTCGAGATGTCATGTAAGGAAATTTCGCCGACCTCAGCCGAGAGTAACAATGCTTGCATTTTCATCGTTCTACGTTCCTTTCGAGAACTGTGTACACCTGCCCTAGCTCATTGCCAGGACCAGAAAAACTATCCAAACGTCTCTTCATTCAATGAATAGGCATAGGTCTCGACCCACACCCGATGCCGTAAGTCTTCCAATTCGAGCCAGCGTTGCCGTTCGTGCCACGACCAGTCATACCGAGCATGGCAAGACGGACATAATGCTGCCAGATACGGAAGAGGATTCCAGGGGTCATGATTGAGATGAGCTGCCGCGAGGTAGACCGTATAGACCACCCCTGTTCGCTCAGACACCGCTTGCGTTCCATGTGCAATGCCACAATGTTCGCACTGCCACCCCGCCCGTTGCTTGCACGCTTGCGCCAACTCATCCCAATTACTAGGGTACAGCCACCGATGTTTCATGGTGCATCATCACCTGTTTCTCTACAGGTGATGCACTATGAATGTGATGGCAGTACTGCAAGAGCGACTTTTTGCGGCTGAACACGATGTGCAAGTAAAGCAATATCTGCTTGCACGTCTTCATAAATCTGACAGGAGAGAGCATCTAATGCGTTCTCTATCGTATCGGCCCATACTTGTGTTGGTCCGATATGTACCAAACCCGCTTGCGAGTGATAGCCCATGACCCATGCAGCTACCAGACCATCAGCTTGCACAAACACCTGTGCAACTTGCCCGGTCCACTCTTGAATGAGAGCTTGATACCATGACACTCGATCAGGATGCTCAATCTGAATGTTGTGCTGTACAACGACTTGTCTCAAATCCATGTGTGTATCCCTTTCAAATCACTTGACAGAGTAGCTCCCACACTCGACAATGAAACACGAGAGCTACCCACGTTTCGACGAATACCGTTTCGTGAACTTGCTCATTGTTCCGACAATGAGCGTTACAAACTCTCTCCGCCCTCACCCGTTGTATCAGCAGCAGGTGAGGTACTTTCTTGTAGAAGATGCTCAGGCACCGCGAGACTCCACTCCGAGCAGAGCATCACGCCGTATTGACGAACCGCGTCAAGCACACCTTTTACCGCTAGAAACCGCTCATCAATATCCTTGTACCAACGTGCATAGGACACTTCACACGCTGCGATCTGTCTTGCAATCTCGCTATAGGCATTCAGAAGTGTTATATGCTCATCAGCAAGCAAATCCAGCCACCCAACGAAAGACCCAGCATCCGATTGTCCACGAAGGTACAGGCTCCACTCAATCACATGCTGAAATGTCTTTTGTACCCGCAGTTCAAACCAGAATGCATAATAGACCCCGCGTGCAATCCACATATCCGCTTCTGTCGTAGCACGCCCCGCAAAGCGCGACCACAATTGCACCCGCTTAGGTGATAAAGGCTCAATCACAAACGGCAACTCCTGCACCGCTACTTGTTCAACTGCCATGAAAAACCCTCCTGTAAAACGAGGTAAAATTAACACTCAAAACGAAACTACCTCTACCAACACCCGTACAGTTACCGAGGCCAGTACATGAGAGCCGTTACCATAACGATAGCTAACATGCCAAAGCCGAGAGACTTCACCACACCCACACGACCAGGACGACAAACCAACAACGCTCCGACCACCAGCAGACCAAGCATCCATACCATTCTGTATCACCTCCTCTCTTTTTTAATTTCCTCAAAACCTTCACTTCCCACTTGTTTTTCATTCGTTATGCCCTACCACTTATGCAACCAAAGCCTCTAACCATTCGGTAAGCTCGACGAGCTTTAACTTGCGCGGAGACTCAGAACGGTCAAAAGGATCACTAATAACGACCTGACGCAACTCTGTAGAGGTGTACACATGACTATACATGCCATAAACGAGATCAAGGAATCGTTCGAGATCATCATTGGTGTACCCAGCGGGAAAGGAACCAAAGGCTTTTGTTAACCGCTTGCGTTTTGCAGGAGTTATTTCGCGTGTTCTTGCCATTTTGCTTACTCCACATTGACAAACTACGGAGACAATAAACTTGAATAGCTATTCGCCATGATCTGTGCGTATGATGAAAACCGTCTCTCTAAAGCCCTAAAAATTTATTCGCTTCAGATCACTGCCGAACCGCTACCTCTCGATTAGAAGGATACAGTAGGGCAATTCAAATGAAACTGCGAAAAAGTCGCACTGTGAGAAAAAATCTCACTTGGCACAAAAGGAGTTTGTTATCTATTGCAAAATGCAGTAAACTACAGTTGGGCAGTAGTGATGTCCACGGCAGGAGAACGAAATAAATGAGTGCAACTCACAGTAAATGGTGGCATGCATATGGTCCGTTCGATGTAGGTGAAAATAACCTTCCTCATCTTGGACAAGTTATTCGTTACTATCGAGAACTACGGAAATGGAAGGCCAAAGATTTAGCAGATGCTTTGGGACAATCACCCCGCCACATTTACGAGATTGAAAGTAGTCCTAATATGCCAGAACTCATTTCACGAAGGCAAGCTCTTTCTACTCTCTTGAAAATACCCCCAGTACTACTGGGGTTGTCTGTAGTCGTCGCGGAAGGTGACGAGCTTACTGTTGAAGCAGCAGGAACAATTAAAGTTATCAATGTACAGACAATAGATATGTACGAGAGTATGCTTGCTTTGAGTTGGGAACTCTACTATACAAGCAGCGCACAGAGAGCAGCTAGTAATATTGACCATTGGCTTCAATTCCTTACCAATGCTGCAAAAGAAGCTAGTGGAGTACAAAAGGATCAGTTTATAGCAATGCTTTGTCGGTTCTATCAACTTTCGGGCGTAGCTGCTCGTGATCGCATGGACATACCACGAGCATTACGCGATGGAAAGAAAGCGGTAGACCTTGCTTTCCGTTTGGAAAATCCAGAACTTGTTTCTGCTGCACTCTTTCGCCACGCGAAAACGCTGCTGAAACAAGAAAAATACGATCAAGCTATTCAAAACTTAGAAGCCGCACTTCCCTATGCTGATAAGGCACGCGACCCATTAAAAGGCTACGTGTACCAAGCAACTGCCGAGGCATTCTCTATCATTGCAGGTCAGGATATGCAGTTACAAAAAAGGACCTTATCTATGTTCGATCAGGTGGGTCGTATCGTCCGCAAAGGCAACCTTGAAGACGATGGGAGTTTCGTCAAGCTGAATGTTGCAGGACTTTATATGGACCGAGCCAGGACATTGACCAAATTTCACAAAACAGATGATGCTCATGATGCATTAGATATAACGAGGGACAGTCTTGGACCTGAACTTACTCGCTGGCAGGCTCGACTACTAATTGCAGAGGCAGAGACCTATCTTGCAGAGGAAGAACTTGATAGTAGTAGTCAGTTAGCTCTTGAAGCATTAAAGATTGTACGAGCTACCCAATCACGCAGTAACGAAGCACAAGTATGTAACCTTTATCAAAAACTTAAAAGCCGCCAGCCTAATGACCCACTGATAAACCGTTTAGGAATGCAGTTGGGAGCATTATAAAGTGCTTGCTTGACATATATAGAAGAGATCGAGACAAAGATGGAACACAAAACAGATGTCGTAATCGTTGGAGGAGGCGTTATAGGTTGTGCTATTGCCTACTATCTACGAAAAGCAGATGTAGATGTCATCGTTTTAGAACAAGGAGAAATAGGTGCTCAAGCATCAAGTGCTGCCGCTGGCCTCCTTGCACCACTAGGACCACTATCAGGACCAGGACCATTCGCCGATCTCTTACTAGCAAGTTTTGCTCTTTTTCCTTCTCTTGTTCCAGAATTGGAAGAAGCTAGTGGGGTACATCTCGAATATGAACAAACGGGAGCACTACGTACTGTACGCAATCCAAAACGTGTTGCTAACCTTAAAAAGAGAATGGAAGCATGGCAACCGTTAGGTCTGACAATGCAGTGGCTTACAGGAAACGAAGCCCGACAGCGTGAACCACTACTAAGCCCGGATGTCCAGGCAGCTATCTATGCACCAGAAGAAGCACAAATCAAGGCTCCTCAAGTCGTGAAGGCATTCTCACAAGCTGCTCGCAACTTGGGCGCAAAGATATATGAACACAAAAAAGTCACAGGGATACAACAAGAGAAATCCAGAGTTATAGGTGTACAAATATCCCAAGATAAAACGATAGCTTGTAATCACCTTATCCTTGCTACTGGGGCTTGGTCTGCTCAGTATGAAGAATGGTTCAACATCTCTCTTCCCGTGAAACCTCTACGAGGACAGATCATTTGCTTCAGGCAGCCGCCTCAACCTCTACACCATATAATCTTTGGAGATGCAATATATCTAGCACCCAAAGGCGATAACATTATCGTAGGAGCAACAAAAGAAGACGCAGGTTTTGACGTGCAAGTAACCGAAGACGGTACATCATGGTTAAGAAACTCTGCTATAAGACTTGTACCTGAGCTAGATCGGAGCATGATAGAAGCTTCATGGGCGGGATTGCGACCTAAGACACCTGACACACGTCCCATTTTAGGAAAGATGCCGGAATGGGAGAACGTGGTACTGGCTACTGGTCATAATAGTGTTGGTATTATTCTAAGTCCTATCACGGGAAAAACGATTGCTGAACTCATATTGGCAGAAAATACGCCTGAACTTATTCGACCATTTTCTGTTGAAAGATTTGCAGGGTCGATGTCGTTCACGTAATAGAAATTTGTACAACATAGAACACAACCTCGTGCTTCCTTCTAAACACCTCATACAAGATCAAGAATAATAAAAACAAGAAATAGTATCATTTTTAACGTCTCGGAAAACGTTCGGATTATGAGACACGTCCCCTGTCTTTGAGTGTACCAAAAAAAGCATTATATGAGATTTAATAAACGAGCAGTAATGGCCTCCTCTCTCATACAAATAGCGAAAGAGTCCTAAAAACTCGTCCCATTATTCAACGTTTCAGATACCAGTAATATAAACCGTTTTATGATACTTTTAAGAAAAGATAGAGTGACGTTTAGAGTTACATCTTGACTCGCTCAAAAAACATGTATCAACCGAACGAGCCATCCTCAAATACCAGAGACATTTCAGAACGAGAACTATTCAAACGCTCGTTATGCCTAGAAGTTTTTTCATGAAAATCTTTTTGGGTGAGATATGCTATAATCTAACTGTAGCAGTCATGACAACCTGTCTCTACATACAAAGAAAAGCCTGCCTCATGACCGCTCAAAACGATGTGTAACAGGCTAAAAGAGCCTGTAGAGCCACTGCATAACAAGCATACGGCGTTTTTGTGAGTTCCTGCCTTCCAAGCAGGCTGTCGCGAGTTCGAGCCTCGTCTCCCGCTTTTTTTGATTGACCGTCTCTTTGCAAGCCCACTACAAGCCGCTTCGCGACAAGCGAGCGGTGTGAGGGAAAGCAA
>JAABUX010001224.1_pt1 | contig 39767 bp, 31 predicted proteins | sample 5561851 | NCBI WGS metagenome assembly JAABUX01 (sample SAMN10711883, study PRJNA513361) | rock metagenome | isolation source: Antarctica rocks | place: Antarctica: Victoria Land, Richard Nunatak red sandstone | collected 2016-01-03 | reverse complement strand
AAACCCTCGTCTACAAGGCCATGTGTTCGGGAACACTTCTGCCGGAGTTCTACCCGGACCTGAGTTCAGAGGATTACGTCACACCCTTTGCGATCTTTCATCAGAGATACGCGACCAATACGCTGCCTGCTTGGCACCGGGCGCAACCGGGACGGGTTCTTGCTCATAATGGCGAGATCAATACGGTGTGGGGAAATCGGGCTCGCATGGCGGCCCGGGATGCGACCCTGCCCGTAGAGTGCAAGCCAATCTTCACCGAAGGTGGAACAGACTCGACAAGCTTGGATGAGGCTATCGAGTTGATCTCGCGCAACGGCCGTACGTGCGCTGAAGCAGTGCGGATGCTGCTTCCACCTGCTTCGACTGGCCGGCCGCAATCGCCTTTTCTGCGATACCACATGGACTGTGCGGAGCCGTGGGACGGTCCGGCAGCGATCTCTTTCAGTGATGGCCGTGTAGTCGGCGCGGCGCTCGATCGCAATGGCCTGAGACCGTGTCGCTTTGCTGTCACCTCGGGCGGACTCATTGTTGCCGGCTCTGAGGCGGGGCTGGTCGATCTCGATCCTGAGCAGGTCATTCATAGTGGTCGATTGGGACCGGGGCAGATGCTTCTGGTCGATCTCCCGGAAAAAAAGATCTACGAAGATGCGCAGCTGTGGGAGGTCTTCGACGAAAGTACGGAGTATGCCCGGCTTAGCGAAGATACGGCTCTCCTTCCTCCTCATCACAGCGTTTCGTTATCGCGAAGGGAGATCGAAGCGAAACAGAGGAGCTTTGGGTATACGCGCGAGGATGTGAAGATGATCCTCCAGCCGATGGCCAAGGAGGGCAAGGATGCTGTGTGGTCGATGGGGGACGACACCCCGCTCGCCTTTCTCGCCCGCGCGCCTAGACCTGTCTACGCCTACTTCCGGCAGAGATTCGCGCAGGTCACGAATCCGGCGATAGACCCTTTACGGGAGGCCTGTGTCGTCTCGCTCCATACGCGCCTCGGTCCGTGGCCGCATTTGCTGGATAAGAATGCGTCACTTCCGGGGCTCTCCCTGTCCTCTCCCTTTCTCTCTCTCAGTCAGGTCGAGGCGTTGCACCAGGGCCTCTACCTGCACGCAGCCGATCTTGCCTATGCGGAGCTGGCCTGCGTTTTTTCCCAGGACTCCTCTCTCGAAGCAGCAATCGAGGAGCTCTGCTTGAAAGCGATCAAACTTGTGCGCCAGGGTGCCCGCATCCTGCTTTTATCGGATCGCTCTGCGGGCCCGGAGCATCTGCCCGTTCCCATGGCCATGGCTACCGGTGCCGTGCACCAGGCGCTCGTCTCCGCAGGTCTCCGCACACTGGCCGGGCTTGCCGTGGAAGCAGGAGACTGTCGCGATATTCACCATGCAGCGGTACTCATCGGCTATGGCGCGGGTGTCGTTTGTCCATGGCTCTCTCTCGAGACGGCACGTGCCTCGGGCGCGGTCGAGGAGGCGGATGCGAACGAAGAAAAGATGCTCAAGGCGCTAGACGCCGGTCTCGCAAAGGTTATGTCGAAGATGGGCATTTCCGTTGTCGACAGCTATCGCGGCGCGCATCTTTTCGACAGTCTTGGCCTACACGCCAGTGTGGTGGACCGGTGCTTTCCGGGCACTCCCGCACCGATCTCTGGAATCGGGTTTGCCGAGATCGAGCTCCACCTTCGGCAGACCTGGTCCGCGAATGGTGAGGAGACTTCAACAGATCTTCCCGACTACGGCTGGGTCCGCTTTCGCAAGGCTGAGCTGGCAGAGCCGCACGCCTGGCAACCATCTACGGTCAAGGCGCTACAATCCGCTGTTGGCAGCGTGCGTGGTGCGTCCCTTGTCAGCAGTCCTTCTGAGAGCTTTCGGATCTACGCCGAGGGGGTCGAGAAGCGGGAGGCTGCAACGCTTCGGGACCTTTTAGACATCCGCCCTGCGGCCCACGAGTTGGCTCTTGAGGAGGTCGAGTCCGCACAGAACTTATGCAAGCGGTTCGTCGCCAGCGCGATGAGTCTCGGTTCCTTGAGCCCCGAAGCTCACCAGACAATCACGATCGCGATGAACATGATCGGGGGGCGATCCAATACGGGCGAGGGTGGGGAAGACCCCGATGTATACCGCGTGGGAGCGAAGGTGGACTCCCAACCTGTGAAGAGTGCCGTGCATTCTGGAAGTATCGGCGGATTTGGAACGCTGCTCGCCGAGGCTCCTCCCGTCACTGCGCCCGCTCGTGTCTCGCTCAACAACAAGATCAAGCAGGTTGCCTCGGGCCGCTTCGGCGTGACGGCTGAGTACCTCGCCCATGCGGAAGAGATCGAGATCAAGGTCGCGCAAGGAGCAAAGCCGGGAGAAGGCGGACAGTTGCCAGGCTTCAAGGTCAGTGGCTTGATCGCGCGTCTGCGTCACGCCCAACCTGGAGTGTCGCTGATTTCCCCACCGCCGCATCACGACATCTACTCGATCGAGGATCTTGCCCAGCTTATCTACGACCTCAAGCGGGTAAACCCGTCTGCAGCCGTGGGTGTCAAGCTCGTGTCCAGCTGTGGCGTTGGTACGGTGGCTGCGGGTGTCGCAAAGGCCTACGCCGACTTCATCGTCATAGCGGGCAACACCGGAGGTACGGGTGCTGCCGCCCTCTCGAGCATCAAGTATGCAGGCAATCCGTGGGAGCTCGGGCTCGCCGAAGCACAACAGGTGCTGCGCCAGAACGGAACGCGTGGCCGGGTCCGGCTCCGAACCGACGGCGGCCTTGCGACCGCCAGGGATGTTCTCATCGCGGCCCTTCTCGGTGCCGATGAATACGCCTTCGGGACAGCCGTGCTTGTTGCCATAGGCTGCGACATGGCGCGGCAATGCCACCTGAACACCTGCCCAACAGGCATCGCTACCCAGAGGCCCGAGCTGCGCGCCAAGTTCCGTGGCAAGCCCGAGCACGTCGTCGCCTTCTTCATGGAGCTCGCGAACGAGTTGCGCGCGCTCCTTGCACGGTATGGACTTCGTTCCATTGAGGAGGCGATCGGCCGGACTGACCTTCTGGAGCAGGTACGCTTCGACGGAAACCTTGATCTCCAGCGGATGCTTAGCCGCGATCAGCCCGGTCCTGCGTCGTGGCAGGGCCTTCGCAACAATCAGCCTACGGTTGAGCCGGCCCTCGATGAGCCGTGGGTCGGACCTGCGCTCGAAGCGATCCAGTCCGGACGACCCTTTATGGCGACAGCGCACATTGCGAACGAACACCGCGCCGTCGGTGCTCGGCTGGCCGGAGAGCTCGCCCTGCTTCGGACGAGCCGGGATCTCGATGCGGATGTCACGTTCAACCTGAAAGGAACAGCTGGGCAGTCCTTCGGCGCATTTGCCGTACGCGGGATGCAGCTGGTGCTCGATGGCTGGGCGAACGACTTCGTTGGAAAAGGACTCTCAGGCGGAAAGATCATCATCCGTCCGAGAGGGCTGGCAGCGCGGGATAGCGGCCAGCACGTTATCCTCGGCAACGTTGCGCTCTATGGTGCGACCGCCGGGTACCTCTTCGCGGCTGGACGAGCTGGCGAGCGCTTTGCTGTACGGAACTCCGGGGCGCAGGCGGTGGTCGAGGGTACGGGTGACCATGCCTGTGAGTACATGACAGGCGGAATCGCCGTGATCCTCGGAAGCGTCGGCTCGAACTTCGGCGCAGGCATGACCGGTGGCCTGGCTTGGGTCTATGACGCAGATGGCAGCTTTCTTCGCGACGGTCGCTTTCACCCGGACTTCCTCACCGCAGAGCCCTTTTCTCACGTAGCTAATGAAGTAAAGTTCACTCTCAAGGAGATCGTCGAAACGCATGCAGCGGAATCTTCGAGCAGCCTCGCTGGAAACATGCTGACCAACTGGGAGGCAGCAGCCAAATACTTCGTGCTGTTGACACCTAAACCACAGATCTGACAAAGAGATCGAACTTCGTTGGATGGCGTAGTCGTTCCGCCCGCGCCTCCTCGCGCCTTGGCAAAGCCGTGGCGTTTAATTAGAGTGGCGGCACTGGAAGTTTCCGGTATGAGGCCGCACTGAAGCGCAAAGAGACTAGCGAAGCAGATGTCCCAAGGAGAACGGGAGGGGCAGCTGCTTCCGCAGGTACGGGAGACAAGTACCAGCGCATTCTCGATGCGGCTGTCGAGGTGATCGCGGAGAACGGCTACTTCGGGTCTCCTGTGAGTGCGATTGCCGCCAGGGCTGGCGTCGCAGACGGTACGATCTATCTTTACTTCAAAAGCAAAGACGATGTCCTCCGCACGGCGATTGATACCGTCTTTGATCGCTTTCACCAGCAGGTAGAGGATCAGTTTAAGACCCTGACCGATCCAAGGGCGCAGCTCGAGTACATCGCACGCGTGCACCTCGAAAGCCATTCAGTGAACCGCAGCATGGCTGTCATCATGCAGACGGAGATTCGACAGAGTGCCAAGTTCATAGCGGAGTTCTCTCACCACCACCTAGTCAAGTACATTCAATTAGTGCGCGAAATCATTCGAAGAGGCCAGCAGTCTGGTCTCTTCCGAAGCGACGTCTCGGACGGTGTCGTAGCGCACTGCTTGTTCGGTGCCATCGACGAGCTGCTGAGTTCGGCTGTGTTTACGGGACGCACCTACGACGCGCACACGACAGCCACGCAGGTCGTGGACGTTCTTCTCAATGGGATTACAGCGGGGAAGCGTGATGTTTGATCTAAAGACGATGAATGATGTCTTCGTGTACGCCACCGGCCGTGGCCAACGCGAGGTCATGGTTTGGCAGGATGGGACCGATTGGAAACCGATCACCTCCAATGACCTCTACGGCAAGGTGCGGGCACTCGCTTCTGTACTCAAAAGCTGGGATGTAGCGAAGGGTGACCGCGTCGCTATCCTCTCGGAGAACAGGTGGGAGTGGCCGGTGAGCGATTTCGCCACGCTGGTTCTCGGCGCAGTGGATGTGCCGCTTTATGCGACACTCACACCCGACCAGGTCGGCTACATGTTGCGTGATTCGGGCGCGAAGGTGGCGATCGTCTCAACCAAGGAACAACATCAGAAGCTTGTCTCCGCCGGAGACCTGCCTATGCTGGAGCACGTCATTGTGATGGATGACGGAGAGGTCGAAGGTGCTGAAAGCCTCAGTCATCTGCTGACGAACTCCAAAAACCTGCAGCAGCCAGATGCTGCCTTCGACGAAGCGCTCGGATCGGTGCTCCCCGATGATCTCGCCACAATCATCTATACCTCAGGAACAACCGGCGAGTCCAAGGGCGTGATGCTTACGCACGGCAATCTCGCCAGCAACATCAATGTGTCCACAGAGGGGCTCGGCTTCACGGAGCAGGATACCTGCATCTCTTTTCTGCCGCTATCGCATGTCACAGCCCGGCACGTCGACTATGCGCTGATGTGCCATGGCGCTCGCCTGGCGTACTGCCCTCGCTTCGATCTCCTCCCTGTAGCCATGAAGGCAGTTCGACCGACGATCTTTGTCGCCGTCCCTCGCGTTTACGAGAAGATTCGTCAGGCAGTGGAAGCAAAGTCTGCATCCTCCGCGGTTCGTAAGAGGCTGCTCGGATGGGCTCTGGCCACTGGCCGGGAGCATCGAAAAGAGATCCTGAGCGGTATGCGGCCTCACGCATTCCGATGGCAGCTGGCCGACAAACTCGTGTTTTCGAAGATACGTGAGGCCTTTGGGGGTCGGGTAAAGGTCTTCAACTCAGGGGGAGCGCCTCTTGGCATGGACACAGCAGGCTGGTTCGCCGATACGGGTATCCGGATCTTCGAGGGCTACGGTTTGACGGAGACCTCACCAGTAATCGCGGTCAACGATCCGAGTGCGCACAGGATCGGCAGCGTGGGCAAGCCGCTGCCCAATGTGGAGGTCCGCTTTGCGCAGGATGGAGAGCTCGAGGTAAGGGGTCCGTCGATCTTCCGTGGCTACTGGCGTAAGGAGAAGGAGTCTGCTGAGAGCTTTACGGCGGATGGTTGGTTCAAGACGGGGGACATCGGTGCCGTGGACGAGCAAGGCTTTCTGTCGATCACGGACAGGAAGAAGGAGCTGCTCAAGACTAGCGGTGGCAAGCTGATCGCGCCGCAGCCCATCGAGAATCGGCTTAAGGCGAACAGCCTGGTGGCACAAGCGGCCTTGGTCGGGGACAAGCACAAGTTCGCCTCTGTGCTGATCTCACCCAACTTCCAGGCGCTGGAAGGCTGGGCGAAGGGGCAAGGGCTGTCGACGGAGGACCGGTCGAAGCTGGTGCGTGAGCCTGGAGTGGTAAAGCAGTATCAAGGGATCGTGGATCAGGTGAACGGGCAACTCGCGCACTTCGAGAGTATCAAGCGGATGTGTGTGGTTGGGGATGAATGGACGGTGGAGCAGGGTGAGTTGACGCCGAGCATGAAGCTCAAGCGACGCGTGATCGAGACGAAGTACGCGAAGGAGATTGCGACTTTTTACGAGGATGAGGCGAGTTCGCGCGCTTTGCAGTAGCAGTGCAGATTCCTGCTTCGACTCTGCAAGTGCAAGCGAGCGTATGATTTCGTGGAAACGGAGGACGTGGAAATGCGTGTTGGGATGTTGACGGGCGGGGGAGACTGCCCGGGGTTGAATGCGGTGATTCGGGCGGCGGTTCGCAAAGGCATTTATCACTACGGGGATGAGTTTGTCGGCTTTCTTGAGGGGTGGAGGGGGGTACTCGACGACCTCACGATGCCGCTCAACCTGGAGACTACGTCCGGGATTCTTCATCGGGGTGGGACGATTCTGCGGTCTTCGCGCACCAATGTGAAGAAGATCGAGGGTGGGTTTGAGAAGTGCGTTGAGGTAATTGGGCGGCACAGGCTTGATGCCCTGATCGCCATGGGTGGGGATGACACGCAATCGATCAGCCTGGCGCTCTCAGAACGGGCGGTAAAGTGCGTGGGTGTGCCCAAGACGATCGACAACGATCTCAGCGGAACAGACGCGTGTTTTGGTTTCGATACTGCGGTGAGTATTGCTACGGAGGCGGTGGACCGGCTTCATTCGACGGCGGAGGCGCACAACCGGGTGATTGTGGTGGAGGTGATGGGGAGGGACGCGGGTTGGATTGCGCTGACGTCAGGCATTGCGGGCGGAGCGGATGTGATCCTGGTTCCGGAGCGATTGATTGATATGGATGAGGTTTGCCGGCTGGTGACGTACCGGCGGGAGCATGGGAAGAAGTTTTCGATTGTGGTGGTGGCGGAGGGTGCGAAGCTGCCGGAGCACACGGGGCAGACCTCCGTCGGAACGGGGACGGATGCGTTTGGCCACGTGCGGCTGAGCGGCATCGGGCACACCCTCGCCGAGGAGATTGAGCGGCGGACGGGGTATGAGACCCGCAGCGTCAACCTGGGCCACACGCAGCGCGGCGGGACGCCGACGGCGTATGACCGGATGCTGGCGACCCGGTATGGTGCGGCGGCGATTGATCTGGTGCATGCGGGCCGGTTTGGGCGGCTGGTGGTGCTACGTGGGACCGAGATCTCGGATATTCCGATCGCGGATGCGATTGCGAAAACGCGAACAGTTCCGGAGGACCTGCTTTCCCTGATTAAAGGTCTACAGCCGTTACGAGACGGTTAGCCCGCAAGGATTGTTGTTGTCTCCGGGGAGCAAACCGGGTAAAAGGGTGGTGAGCGGCAAAGCGGGCTGCTCCCGCTAGGAGAGGTCATGGCCAGCGCAGTGCAAGGTGTGTCACGTGAGGTATTGGACATCCGCCAGGCCTCGGACTATCTCGGGATCAGCGGGGATACGCTGTACCGGTATGCGTCCGAGGGATTTATCCCGGCGTTTAAGTTGGGCAACCGGTGGCGCTTCAAGAAGAGCCTGCTGGATGCCTGGATGGACGAGAAGTCTGGTGTGAGGAAGCAGGCGCCGGTAACGATGATGCCGCGGGAGAAGAAGCCTGTTGCTCGGGCGCGCTGAGGTTCCACAGGGCTTCGAGGGTGCCCCCCCCTTACATTTGCGCAAAGTCTTCGATCCGGAGACTTTAGGTCCGGACTTCGGTAGCGTCCAATTGGTTTTTGCTCTGGGGCTTAGGTGTGTTTGGTGTATTGGGGGTGGGGCGCCCAAGCGTGGGCGGAAGGCAGCTCCCGTCATGGTTCCACTCAACCAGAGCAGAAGTTAGATTCTCGACTCTCCCCATAGGTGACGTACTTCGCGTACCCGTAAGCAAGCAGATCCAAGCTGTTAAGAGTAGCCAATACACCCCTGTAAGTGGAGTATCCCCGGTCGGTCTTGACCTCTCAATATCCTTCCAACTCAATGCTATTTCGATGACGGGGGCGTGTTGTGCGCGGAGCAGGCCACCGGAAAGGCAGAGCCCGTAGAAAAGCAAGCGGCATATGGGGAGCAAGTGGAGGCGCATTGCAAGTGAGCGACTGGGAGGTCCTAGCCATACCAGTGAAGAGACATAGGTGCGCGTTCGTCATGGTTCCCGGCTGTGAGGTTCTGGCCGGTGTGCGGCAGGTTTCCGTGCACAGTAATCCTAGCCGGTTGCGTTGGCGATGATCTCCGCGAAGGAGTTAGGGTCGAGGCTGGCCCCCCCGACTAGGGCACCGTCGACATCGGAGAGGCAGCAGAGGCTGCCTGCGTTGTCGGGTTTGACGGAGCCTCCGTAGAGGATGCGTGTGGACTGGGCAAGGTCGTTGCCGAGGCTCCTGGCGATGGCTGCGCGGATGAGTTTGTGGGCGTCTTCGGCGATCTCGGGGGTGGCTGTGCGACCGGTGCCGATGGCCCAGACGGGCTCGTAGGCGAAGACCAGGGGTGCGGCAAGGGTGGGGTCGAGGCCTTCAAGAGCGAGGGAGACCTGGAGTTCGAGGACGTTGGCGGTGCGGCCGGCTTCACGTTCGACGAGGTGCTCGCCGACGCAGACGATGGGAACCAGTTTGTGGGTGAGGGCGGACTTGAGCTTGAGGTTGACGGTGGTGTCGGACTCGTTGAAGTACTGGCGGCGCTCGGAGTGGCCGATGAGGACGTGGGTGACACCGAGGGCGAGCAGCATGGTGGGCGAGGTTTCGCCGGTGTAGGCACCGGCGTCGAGCCAGTGCACGTTTTGGGCACCGATGGCGATGGCCGTTCCTTTCACGGCCGCTACGGCAGCGGGAAGGGAGGGGGTGGAGGGGAAGATGGCGACCTCGGCACGCGTATTTGCGGGTAGAAGCTTTGAGAGGCGCTCGATGAAGGCGGTGGACTCGTCGGGGGTCTTGTACATCTTCCAGTTAGCGGCGAACAGGTGCTTACGCATGTGTGGTCAGTATTCCACGTGTGGGGGAGCAGAGAAAGTCAGGTGATTTGCTAGGGTGCATCGGTGAAGGATTTTCGTGAGCTTGCCTGCTGGCGTAAGGCGCACCACCTGGCGCTCGATGTGTATCGGGCAACGGACTCGTTGCCGAAGAGCGAGGTGTTCGGGATCACGGTGCAGCTGCGACGGGCGGCGATCGCCATCCCGACGCATATTGCTGAGGGCTGCGGCCGAGATGGCGATCCGGAGTTTTCGTTGTGCCTGCAAAAGCAAAGGCGACGGCGTCCGAGCTTGAGTATTTGTTGCTGCTTTGCCGGGATCTTGCTTATCTGCCGGAGGAGCTGCATGTGCGGTCGAGTGGCGATGCGGTGGAGGTGCGGAAGATGATGTCCGGGCTGTTGCGGGAGATGTAGGGTTTTACGCTTTCAGCTGTGGGGCTGCGGGGCTGCTTCGGAGTTGTGAGCTGTCACCTGTGGGCGTTACTTTTCGGTGAGGGCGGCGACGCCTGGGAGGGTTTTGCCTTCGAGGAATTCGAGGGAGGCTCCGCCGCCCGTGGAGATGTGGGTGATCTTGTCGGCGACGCCGGATTTCTGGATGGCGGAGACGGAGTCTCCGCCGCCGACGATGGTGGTGGCGTTTCGGTTGGCGGCGACGGCTTCGGCGATGGCGTTTGTGCCGTGGGCGAAGGCGGGGAACTCGAAGACGCCCATGGGGCCGTTCCAGACGACGGTGTTGGCGTCGGTGATGGCGACGGAGAAGAGCTTGATGGATTCGGGACCGATGTCGAGAGCCATTTTGTCCTCGGGGAAGGGGCCGGTGCCGGAGAAGGTCTCGGTGTGGGTGTCGGCCGCGAAGCGGTCGGCGAGGATATGGTCGGTGGGGAGGAGAAATTTGACGCCGTTCTTTTCGGCTTTGGCGAGGGCGGCTTTGGCGACGTCGATCTTGTCGGTTTCGACCAGAGATTTGCCGGTGGTTTGACCCTGTGCGTTGAGGAAGGTGTAGGCCATGCCGCCGCCGATGATGATGGTGTCCGCCTTATCGAGCAGGTGGTCGATCACGTCAATCTTGTCGGAGACCTTGGCTCCGCCGATGATGGCGACGAAGGGTTTTACGGGGTCGGTGACGGCCTTCGAGAGGTAGGTGAGTTCTTTTTCGAGAAGGAGGCCGGTGGCGGATTGCTTGACGTGGTGCGTAATGCCCTCGGTGGAGGCGTGGGCGCGGTGGGCGCTGCCGAAGGCGTCGTTGACGTAAAGCTCGCAGAGTTGGGCGAGAGCCTTGGAGAATTCGGGATCGTTGGCTTCTTCTTCGGCGTGAAAGCGGAGGTTTTCGAGAAGGAGGGTCTGTCCGGACTCGAGCTTGGAGGAGAGTTCGGTGGCGATCTCGCCGACGCAGTCGGGGGAGAAAGCGACATTTTCGCTTGGGCCGAGAACGTGGTCGAGGAGCTCGCGGAGGCGGTCGACGACGGGCCGGAGGCTCATGGTGGGGACGGGTTTGCCCTTGGGGCGGCCGAGGTGCGAGCAGAGGATGACCTTGGCTTGGTGGCGGAGGGCGTACTCGATGGTGGGGACGGTCTCGCGGATGCGGGTGTCGTCGAGGATCTCGCGGCCGTCCGGGGAAAGGGGGACGTTGAAGTCGACGCGGATAAGGACGCGCTTATGGGCGAGGTCGAGGTCACGGATGGAGAGCTTCGGCATGGGATTTAGCTTATCGGAGATCTGGGATGGAGGTGGGGCGGGTGCTGCGGTGTTTTGGAGTTGGGCAGGGTCTCAGGGCTGATCGAGGACTGCGGAGTGGTGTGGCAGGGGCTTCTGGTCAGGCTGGACGAGGTACTCGTCGATGAGAACGGAGATGAGGGCGGCGGTGGGTACCGCGACGAGGGCGCCGACGATGCCGGCGAGGGCGGTGCCGATAAGGAGGGCGACGAGGACGGTGAGGCCCATGAGGTCGACCGAGGACTTCATGATGCGCGGGGTGAGCACGGCGTTCTCAATATTGATGTAGACGGCGTAGAAGATAAGGACACCGGCCATCTTGGTCCAGGAGTCGAGCGCAGCGACCCCCGCGGCGAAGCAGATGGTGACGACGCCGCCGGCGATGGGGATGATGTTGAGCAGGCCCATGAGGACGCCGAGAAGGATGGCGTAGCGGACGTGGAGGATGCTGAAGACCAGGGTGCTGCAGACACCGAGGATGATCATGAGCAGACCCTGACCAAGTAGCCACTTGCTCATCTTGGTATTCGCTCTCTGAAGGGTGGCGTGGAGGCGTGTGCGGGATGGGTCAGGGAAGAGGGAGAGGAAGTAGGTGTAGGCCTCGCCGCCCTCGATCATGAAGTAGATGCACAGAAAGAGTGCGGTGAGGATGTCGAAAAGGTGGCTGAGCCAGTTGGGGAGCGAGGTGAAGAGGTAGGCGGCGGTAGCGGCGAGGGCCGATTGTGCCTTTTCCGCGGCAGAAGAGATGCCGATCTTTCGGGCTAGAGGGAAGCGCTCTGCCTTGGCGACGAGTATGGGGAGGCGGGCGGGAGCATCGGTGATGAACTGGCGGAGATCGCGGACGACCGGAGGGAAGGCGACGGAGAAGAAGAGAACGAGGGAGGCGATGGAGAGGGTGAGAAGGAGGAGGATGGCAACGAAACGGGACGGGCGGTAGTTGCGGAGGCGGAGGGTCTGGATGTGCTTAACAATAGGCATGAGGACGACAGCGAAGAGGGCGCTGACGTAGAGGATCTCGAGTTCCTTGAGCAGATGCCAAGCGAGGATGAGAACGAGGACGATGGCAAAGAAAAAACCAATGTAACCGCGGGTGACGTTGCGGTTGCGTTGGGTGTCTTCTACGAGAAGAGGTTCGTCTGTGATCAGGTTCGTGCTCCTTGCTGGGGCGGTGCTCCGTATGATGCCGAACGGTGGGGTGGTGATGGAGGAATTCAGGGGAGCTTTGATCCAGTCAGGGCAGCGCCTAATCAGAGCTTTCCTAAGATCAGGGGAGGGTGCTGACAGCATCGAGGACGGAGGTGGCGGTTTCCGTGGCGGAGCGGCCGGCGGTATCGACGGTGAGGCGGGCGAGGCGGCGGTAGAGAGGGTGGCGGAGGTCGAAGCGGGTGCGTGCGGCCTCGGGATCGCGGAGGTTGGGGCGGTCGACGTCGCGGGTGGGGGCGACCGAGACGGCGGGGTTGAGGGCCTGAAGCATGCAGCGGTCGAAGAGGGTGGCGAAGGGGGCGTCGAGGAAGATGGTGAGGGTGCCGGGGGTTTGTTCGAGCAGGAGGCGATTGGTGAGGGTTTCGGGGGCGCCACCGCCGAGGGCGAGGACGAGCTGAGGTTGTCGGAGGGCGCTGGCGAGGGCGGAGGACTCGAGGCGGCGGAAGTGGGGTTCGCCGTGGCGCTCAAAGAGCTCGGGGACGGTGGCGCCGGAGCGAGCTTCGAGGTGGGCGTCGAGATCCAGGAAGGTCCAGCCGATCTCTGCGGCGAGGAGCCGGCCGACGGTGGATTTGCCGGCGCCCATGAACCCGGTGAGAACGATGCGGCGGACGGTTGCGGGGATGGCGGTGTGGGGCGTCTCTGCGCCAGGGTGGGCGGCGGCTTGGAGTGAGAGGCTGCTCATCTTGAAATCTCCTTGGGGTCTCCGGAGGTTTGGTGCAAAAGGAAAGCCGCGACCTTTGGGGGTCGCGGCTCGGGAGGCTTGGATTCTCGTGGGGTTTTACCCGGAGATACGCAGACCCGCCGAAGCCGCTGGTGGCCACCAGTAGCAGTAGGTAAATCGGCCGGTGTTGAGGGTGTGCTTCATCCTGTTGGTGAGAGTACAGGGGATGGGGTGGGGTTGCAAGGGATGCGTGATCCCCTCAGGGCTGAAGAGGTGTAGGAGTGTGGTGTTGAAGAAAGTCCCGGGCTACAGCCCCGTCCATTTCAGATCGTTGGGCGGAGGGCTGAAGAGAGTGCTGAGACAGTCCGAATCGCAAGACCGAACCTACCTCCGGGGGCTAAACCCTTTTCAAAATAGGCGATAGGGCACGGCTGAAGCCGTGCCCTATCGAACGACGAGTTTGCAGCAGCTTCCAAAGGCCTCCTCCTCACCCACGGGAAGGCCAGTGTGCAACGGAGGAGGCCTGCCGGTTTGGGCAGGCCTCGATGAAGTTAGGGGTGAGTAGGAGCGTTATTCGGGTTCTTCTCCTGCGGCTGCGATTTTGAGTTTGCTTTGGATGTTGCTCCAGACGTTGTCGCTGGGCTCTTCTTCGGTCGGTTCCATCAGCCGTTTAGCAGCGTCGGCGATGTATTCGAGGTCGTGGACGAGGGCGGCGCAGGTGGGGTTCTGCTCGAGGAAACGCTGGACGCTGCGGTCCTCCGAGACCCGGCCGCTGCCGTTGGCGAAGAGGTCTGGGAGACGAGCTTCAAACTCGCTGACGGTCATGTTCTCGAAGTTGAGAGGGTCGGTGCTCATTGCACGACCTCCTTGAGAGCAACGGGCTTGAGAGGAACGGGCTGGACGGCCTGGTCGGTCTGCCGGAGCAGCTCACGGAGCTTGAGACGTGCCTTGTGGAGCTGCGACTTGGAGTTGCCGGTAGAGCACTCGAGCATGGTGGCGATTTCGTTGTGCTCGAAACCCTCGACGTCGTGGAGGACGAAGACCATGCGGTAGCCGGGGGGAAGGGAGCCGACGGCACGTTCGAGGGCGACGCGGTCGACGGAGCCGGAGAGCTGGGGGTCGCGTGAGCCGAAATCGCGTTTTGGCGCGTCTTCTTCGGACGGGTTGATGGTTTCTTCGAGAGAGACGAGTTGGAGGCCCTTTTTGCGGAGGTGCATGAGGACGAGGTTGACGGTGAGGCGGTGGAGCCAGGTGGAAAAGGCGGACTCGCCGCGGAAGCTGCCGATCTTGCGGAAGAGGTGGAGGAAGGCCTCCTGGGTCATGTCTTCGGCTTCGGAGACGTTTCCGAGCATGCGGAGGCAGAGGGTGTAGACGCGCCGTTTGTGGAGGGCGTAGAGCTTGGAGAAGGCTTCGGCGTCGCCGTTTTTTGCGTTTTCGATGGCTTCTGCTTCACCGACGATGGGAGGATTCCGCTTGAAGAGCGCGGGAGTAGGTTTCGTAGCATTCATAGTTAGACCTTGGAGCTGCATTGGCGACCCTCCGGATTCGTACAGGTGTCCTGACCGGTTCGTTTTCGCCTGCTCTCCAGCCTACCGCAAACGGAACTAACCTGCTTACCTTGAATGAGAAGGGCGGGGGGAGGTGAAAGGTTGTGCGAGGTGGGCGCGCGCGGCGGACAAGAGGACGGCGGGGGGTGGGGCGTACGGAGGTTTTCTGTAGCTGTGGACTGAGCAGAGCAGCAGGTCTCTCCACTGCGCGGGCTGATGGAGCTGTCCCGCTCCGGTCGAGATGACGTTTCTATGGATAAGACGCGATCTTCTTCAGTAAGAAACCTGAAGCGCGGCGAGTTGGGGGTCTGGGATTAGGAGCCGATGAAGCGGGCGTAAAGGGTGCGGGCGAGGGTGATGTCGGTGGTGCCCTGGATGAGGGCGCGGCCGTCGGGGAAGAGGGTGATGGTATGGGGGCCGCGGCGGAAGCGGAGGAGGAGATCGTTGGAGCGGAGGTGGGTGACCTCTGGGTGTGAGAGGAGCCGGCGGTGCATGGCTGCTAGGTCGATGGGGCGGTGATGCTCGTGTATCTGGACGGAGTTGCGGCCGCAGAGGGTGATGTGGGGGCGGCCCTCGCCGGAGAGGTGGGTGAAGATGCGATGGGCACAGACGGGGCAGTCTGGGTCGGGGGTGGAGGTGGAGATCTCGCTGCGATCGAGGCTGGCGGCGGCGGTCGGGGTCCAGAGGTCGAAGGACAGGAGGGTTCTGCGGAGAAGGTGGGGTTGCCCGGTGAGCAACTTGAGGGCTTCGGCGGCCTGGATGGAGGCGGCGAGGTTGACGGCCATGGAGAGGATGCCGGCGGTGTCGCAGGTTTCGACGGGGCCGGTGGGCGGCTTGGGGAAGAGGCAGGCGAGGCAGGCGGTGGATTGCCAGGATTCGCGGGTGAGGGTGCCGGGGGTTTGTGGAGAGGTAGAGGGTGGCTGGAGGGTGCGGGGGAGGATGGTCATGGTGGTGGCGTAGGCGCCGACGGCGGCGGCGTAGATCCACGGCTTGCCTTGCTGGACGGCGAAGTCGTTGAGGAGGTAGCGGGTTTCGAAGTTGTCGGTGGCGTCGAGGATGAGGTGGGCGGGGCCGAGGAGACGGTGGATGTTGGCGGGGACGAGGTCGGCGACCTCCGGATGGACGCGGACGGCGGAGTTGAAGCTATGGATCTTGCGCCGGGCGGCTTCGGCCTTGGGGAGAGCGTCGCGGGCGTCGGCCTCGTCGAAGAGGACCTGCCGCTGGAGGTTGGATTCTTCGACGAAGTCGCGGTCGATGAGGGTGAGGGCGCCGACGCCGGCGCGGGCGAGGAGGGAGGCGGTGGCGGCACCGGTGGCGCCGACGCCGACGATGGCGACGTGGGCCTTGCCGAGGAGAGCCTGGCCGGCGATGCCGATGCCGGGGAAGAGGATCTGGCGGGAGTAGCGGGTTTCGTCGGTGGAGGCGTCTGGAGTTTCCGGGGTCTCTGGGAACCGGGATACGGCCGGGGCGGGAGTTGGAGGTGGTGGGGGCATGGGAGTTTCTTTAGTATAGAAAGAGTGACCTGCGACGCGGGAGTTTCCCGCGGGGCGGAGTTGGCGTGGAAGATGGATGAAGCTCAGCATTCAGACCCGCAGGACGGCTGAGACGGATTGCTTTGCCGGGAGTCAATGTCGAGAGGCATTTGTGCGTTGGTGGATCCGAGACAGGAGTGCGGGTTGTTTGGTTTGGGCCGGAGTTGGAGATTGGGATTGGGTGTGAGGCATTATTTGCGTCTGGCGGTCGCAGTCGCAGGCTGGGCGGCGGTCTCTTCGGCGTGCGTAGCCCAAGGCACACCAGCGCCTACGCAGACCCCAGCGGGAGTCTCGCCCGGTCAAGGGACCAGCGCGACGGGTTCTCCGATGGCGGTGCCGCAGGCGCGGGATACGGAGACGCCCAGCGTTCCGCGGCCGAGCCGTGCTCCTATTGATGACCTTTCGGGTCTGAGCAAGACGGGTCTGAGCACCTCGATCTGGCAGATGAAGGGATTGTCGGTGGATCGGATCGAATTCGAGGGCGTGACGTTTGGGCCGAAAGAGACGCTGCCGAACGAACTGGCGCAGAAGGCCGGGCAGCCGCTCGACCCGGAGAAGGTACGGGAGAGCACGCGACGGCTGTTTGCGAGCGGGCGATACCGCGACCTTTCGGTACGGGGGATACGGCATGGGGATGCGATTACGCTGATCTTTGCGGGCGTGCCGCGGTTTTATGTGGGGCGCGTGACGATTGAGGGTGTGACGAGCGACCGGCTGACCTCGTTGCTGTCGTTTTCGACCAAGCTCGACCCGGGAACGGCGTTCACGGAGGCGGCGGTTCCGGCGGGCACGGCGGGGATTGAGCAGACGCTGGCGCAGAACGGTTTCTTCGAGCCGAAGGTCGCGGTTTCGACAAGGCAGCACGACGACCAGCAGTCCGTCGATGTGACCTACACCGTGAACACAGGACCGCAGGCTCGTGTGGGGGATGTGACGGTGACGGGAGCCGATGCGGGATTGACGGAGAAGGAGTTCCGCAAGAAGGGGAAGCTGAAGCGTCGGAGCAAGGTGACGCGGGACACGACGAGCAATGCGCTCTCCAACCTGCGTGCGGTGTATCAAAAGAAGGATCGCCTGGAGGGAACGATCACGCTCGAGAAGCAGACCTATGAGTCGCCGAAGAATGACGTGAATTATGACTTTCAGGCGCACCAGGGGCCGCTGGTGAAGGTGTTGATCGAAGGTGTCAAGGTATCGCAGGCGCGGCTGCACCTCCTGGTTCCTGTGTTTGAAGAGGGCACGGTCGACAACGATCTCCTGAATGAGGGGACGCACAACATCAAGGATTTCCTGCAGCAGCAGGGATACTTCGACGCGGTGGTGAACTACCGTGTGATCGGCAAGGGAACGGCGTCGCAGCGGATCGTGTACACGGTGGACAAGAACGTGAAGCACCGGGTGGTGGCGGTGGACTTCAAAGGAAACAAGTACTTCAGCGATGACACGCTTCGCGAGCGCATCCGGGTGCAGAAGGCGGACGCGTACCTGCGCAGCGGGAAGTACAGCCAAGGGCTGGTGACGAGCGACGTGAGCTCGATTGAAGCGATCTACCGGGCGAACGGCTTCAGCAATGTTAAGGTGACGTCGACGGTGTCGGATACGGATGAGAACACGACTGGGGAGCCGTTGAAGCTGGCGTTTATACACGTGCTGTACACGGTGAATGAGGGTCCGCAGCAGACGTTTGGATCGGTGGATCTAGCGGGCGTTGATGCATCCCGGGTGGCGGACGTGCAGAAGCTTCTGAACGCGCAGCCGGGGCAGCCGTTCTCGCTAATCACGCTTTCGGGTGATCGGGATGCGGTGCTGGGATATTTTGTGAGCCGAGGCTTCGACCAGGCGCGCGTGGAGGTCAAGCAGCAGGTGGAGAAGGCGGATGCGACGAAGACCGACGTGACGCTTAATGTCGCGGAGGGCCCGCAGGTGTTTGTGGATAAGGTGCTGCTATCAGGGCTGGACCACACCAAAACTAAGGTCGTCGAAGCTCAGGTGCGGGTCCATCCGGGCGATCCGCTGGATCAATCCGCGCTTCTGGATACTCAGCGAAATCTTTACAATCTGGCGCTGTTCAGCGAGGTGGTGGCTGCGGTCCAGAATCCGACTGGCAATGCACCGGAGAAGAACGTACTGCTGCAACTGAGTGAAGCGAAGCGATGGGATGTGACGTATGGCTTCGGCTTTGAGGCACAGACGGGCACGCCGACGCGCGGGCAGATCTCTCCCGCTTCGTTGATTCAGCTGGGGCTTCCCCCGGACGCGCAATTCAATCAGAACGGAAAGAAGGGTGTGAGCCCCCGGGTCTCGATCGATGTATCGCGGATCAACCTTCGGGGCACGCAGCAGTCGCTGACATTTCACGGGACGTACGGGCTGCTTGAAGAGGTGGCGCTGCTGAGTTTTCAGAATCCGAATCTGCTGGGTAATCCCAAACTTTCCGCGCAGATCTCCGGCGGCTACACAAACGTGCAGAACATCAGCACGTTTTCCGCGTCGACGCTGCAGGGCGACTTCCGCGTGACGCAAAAGGTGAAGCGGACTGACACGTTTATCTATGACTTCCAGTACCGGCGCGTGGCGGTGGATCCGGCGAGCCTTGAGGTGTCAGCGAACCTGATTCCGCTGCTGAGCCAGCCGGTTCGCGTGGGAGGCCCGGGCGTGACCTGGTTTCATGACCAAAGGACGCCGAGTCCGTTGGACGCGACCAAGGGCTGGTATGCGTCGGTGCAGGAGTTTCTGGCGTCGTCGAAGTTCGGGTCGCAGACCGATTTCAACAAGGTGGATGGGACGTACTCCACGTATTACAGCTTTGGGAAGGCGAAGCGGCGGTATACGTTTGCGCGTAACACGCGCATTGGTTTCGAGACGGACTTCGGCGCGAACCCGAACGTTGGCAACCAGGAGTGTGTGGGCAACCTGTTGAACACCAATGCGAGTTGTTCCCCGGTGCCGCTGCCGGAGCGTCTTTATGCGGGTGGAGCGACCTCTCACCGCGGCTTCTCGATCAACGGCGCTGGGCCGCGCGATCTGCAGACGGGATACCCCGTGGGGGGGCAGGCAGTCTTCGTCAACAACCTGGAGCTGCGGCTTCCGGCGCCGGTGCTGCCGGTGGTCGGGAGCAGCGTGAATTTCGTTGTGTTCCACGACATGGGCAACGTGTTCCAGCACCCGTCGGACATGTTCCCGAGCTTTGCGAGATTTCACCAGCCGAACGTGGACACGTGCCGGAATGTTTCCGGTTCGATCGGCACATGCAACTTCAATTATTTTTCGCATGCGATCGGCCTGGGCGCGCGGTATAACACGCCGGTCGGTCCGATTCGTGCCGACTTCAGTTACAACCTCAATCCGCCGATCTACCCCGTGATTTACGACTTCAACAACAGCCTGCCGCACGTGGGACAGGCGAGCCACTTCAACTTCTTCTTCAGCATTGGGCAGAGCTTCTAGGATGATGGGCGACTCTAAAAAGACGACGTTGCATGTGGCCCTGGCGCTTAGCTCACTGCTGGCACCGGCGGCGCTCGCGCAGACGACACCAACGCCGCCGGTTCCCGGGGCAGGGCAGTCGGGCGGGACCGTCCTGGACCGGATTGTGGCGGTCGTGAATGGAGATCTGGTGCTGGAGAGCGACGTGAACGAGGAGCAGAGGTTTGCCGCGTTCCAACCGCTGACCGATCCCGAGGCGAGCTTTTCCCGGCCGCGCGCGGTGGAGCGCCTGATCAACCGCGACCTGATTTTGCAGCAGCTGAAGATTCAGCCACAGGCTCCCGTGACGGATAAAGAGGTTGACGATCAGCTCGGACAGCTGCGTAAGGATATTCCGGCGTGCAAGGCGGCACACTGCGAGACGGACGAGGGGTGGCAGCGGTTTATCGCTGCGCAGGGTTTCACGGTGGATCAGTTGCACGAGCGATGGAAGCAGCGGATGGAGGTGCTGCGGTTTATCGAGCAGCGCTTCCGGATGGGCGTACGGATCACGCCGGCGGAGATCCAGAGCTACTACGACAAAACACTGTTGCCGCAGTACGCGCAGCGGAACGCGAAGCCGCCCAAGGTAGAGGCTGTCTCTGATCGCATTCAGGAGATCCTGCTGCAGCAGCAGGTTGGAAGCCTGCTGGGCGATTGGCTGAAGTCGCTGCGGGCGCAGGGAACGGTACAGATTTTGGGACAGGATGAGGCACCGGGTCGATGACTGACGAGGCGCAGAGGACAGAGGCGCCGCTGCGGAGGCGGTCGGGATGGGCTCGGGCGGGGCGGGGCGTGGCGTGGATCGCGGGCTCGCTGCTGCTGCTTGTGGCCGTTCTGCTGGGGGCGCTGACCTGGTACTCGAAGACGCCGAACTTCCAGCGGCGCGTGGGCAAGGAGGTCGTCAGCGTGCTCGAGGACTCGACCGGCGGCCGCGTTGAGCTGGGCAAGATCAGCCTGGACCTGTGGCATCTGGCGATCGAGGTGGACGGTCTGGTGATCCACGGGCTGGAGGGTCCGGGCGAGGCGCCGTATCTGTCGGCCGACCGCCTGCTAGTGCGGCTGCGGATAAACACGATTCTCGCGCACACGGTCGGGAGCGGCGCGCAATCGCATATTGGGTTGAACTTTTTGCGAGTGGAGCAGCCGCATGTTCACCTGATCGTCGACAAGGACGGAAAGACCAATCAGCCGGTGCCGAAGCATCCGAGCACAAGCACGGAGCCGCTGCAGGACACACTTCTGGATCTGCAGGCGAAGGATGTGGAACTTGCCAACGGATTGGCGGTGGTGAATGACCGTGCGATTCCGTTTGATGTTGCGGCACGCGATCTCCAGGCTACGGTGCGGTATCTGCCGGGTACGGACCGCTATGGCGCGACGATCGACCTGAACGATCTGCGGACGAGGATGGCGAAGGAGCCAGAGGCGCAATCGAGGCTGCATGTGGAGGCGCAGATCGGGCGCGACATGGCGGAGTTGACCAAGCTCGACTTCCATACGGGGGCGACGTCGGAGCTGCTGGCCACGGGGTCGCTCGAACACTTCGCGAAGCCGGAGTGGCAGGGGAGCGTCGAGGGTTCGCTCGAGCTGAAGCAGATTGCGATTCTGGGCGGTGTGGACGGTCTGAACGCGGGCTCGCTCGAGCTGAACATCAAGGGGCATAACTGTTATACGGCACCGGCGGAGGCACAGAAGCAGCCGCACTTCTGGGAGCGCCGGCACCCGAAGGAAGCGAAGACGGACACAAAGGCGCTGCCGCCCGATCCGGACTGCGTTGCGGGGTACCTGGTGGTTGGGGACGTGAAGCTGCATAACGCGGGGTACCGGGACCAGTATGTGCGGCTGCATGACATCAACGGCGGGGCGCAGCTGCATGTGACGCCGACCGAACTGCTGTTTACGGCGCTGACCGGGTATCTTCCCGGGGGCGGGAGCCTGGCGGGCGATCTGCGGATTTCGAACTGGCTGGGCGAGGTTCCGGCGCAGGCGCCTGCGACATCGCCCACCACCGTGGCCGCTGCGAAGACGGCGAACACGGCGGCGAAGGGTGTGGGCGCGGCGCCTCCGGTGCAGTCGCTGACCATCACGCCGGTGCAGCGCGCGCATGCTGTGCTGAACGTGAAGGTCGACAGGATTACGCTGCGGACGGTGATGGCGATTGCGGCTCCGGAGCACTTCGGCGATCTGGGCTTTGACACAATGGTGAGCGGGCCGGTGAAGGCGGAGTGGGGCGGACCGGCGACCGAGATTGCGGACACGGTGAACGTGGATGCCGACCTGCGGTTTGCGCCGACGGGGGCTCGGCAGCGCGGTGTGGCGGCGAGCATACCGTTGCGCGGCGAGGTGCTGGCGCATTACCGCGGACAGACGGAGGTGGTGAACATTGAGCGGCTGGTGGCGCAGACGCCGCAGTCGACGCTCGATGCGAGTGGTGTTCTGGGCGTGAACAAGGGCGATCGGCTGACATCGATGCGGGTGGACCTGTCTGTGCGCGATCTGGGGGAGTACGACCAACTGCTGCAGACGCTGGGGTTTCAAGCGAACGGGAAGAAGGGGTCGGCGGCGATCCCGGTGGTTTTGCATGGATCGCTGGGCTTCAACGGTACAGCCAAGGGCGCGATCAGCAACCTGGATGTGAAGGGACATCTGCAGGCGACGGACCTGGCGGTGAGGCTGGGAACCGAGGCGGACGTCCACATCGACTCGGTGGTGGCGGATGCGGAGTATGCGCCGCGGACGGGCCTGGCGGTCGCGAGTTCCACCATCAAGCGCGGGTCGGCGGTTCTCAATGTCGCTGGAGCCGCGCAGCCGCGCAAGGAAGTTTCGCGGCGGGGCGTAGTGACCTATGTCTGGGATGACGGGAGCACGGTGGACGCCAAGGTGCAGCTGAACGACGCGCAGCTTGCGGACGTGCTGGAGATTGCCGGGCAGAAGGGCAAGTACCCCGTGACGGGGACGCTCTCGCTGAACGGAAACGCCGCCGGCACGTTGAAGAACCTGAACGGGGCGGCGCGGATTTCGCTGACTAACGGTGTGGCGTATGGGGAGCGCTTTGAGGCGGTGACGGCAGACGCCACGGTGCAGGGCAAGGACATCGAGGCGAAGAGCTTTGCGGTGAAGCTCCACGGGATGCAGATTGCCGGCAATGGCGGTTACGACATGGCGACCGAGCGTATCCATGCCCATGTGGAAGGCGACAATCTGGTGCTGTCGAAGTTCGACACGGTGCAGCAGCAGAAGCTGCCGGTGGACGGAACGCTGAGCCTGGTGGCCGATGCGAATGGGACGGTGACGGAGCCAGGTTTGAAGGCGAACCTGCGGCTGGGCAATCTCGTGATGGACGGGCAGCCGCTGGGGCAGCTGGCAGCGGATATCCATAGCCAGGGCAAGCTGGTGTATTACACGCTGAACTCGTCTTTGACCGGCGCGACGCTTCAGGCGACAGGGCAGACCTCGCTTGAGGGCAACTACGAGACGCAGGCGAAGCTAACGATGACGGGCCTGGACCTGAGCAAACCGATGGCGATATTTGCGCCGAGCGCTCCCAAGGTGACCTCCGCAATCAACGGCGTGGTGACGGTGAGCGGACCTTTGAAGACGCCGCAGGCGCTGAACGCGACGGCGGAGCTGAGCCCGGTCGACGTCACGACGCAGGGGTTCGAGCTGAAGGCGGACGGACCTCTGCGCGTGAGTCTCAAGAATGGGCTGGCGACGCTTGAACCGGTGCACATCACGGGTCAAGACACGGATCTGCGGGCGAGCGGAACGGCTCAGGTGCTGGGCGTGACCGATCCCAAGGGCGGCACGATCAACGTCCATGCGACGGGCAGCGTGGGTCTCGGTCTGCTCCATACCTTTAATAAAGACATCATCTCGGACGGCAAGGTGGAGTTCCAGGTGGCCGCGGGGGGGAGGCTGAAGAATCCATCGCTGACGGGCAAGGTGCAGTTCGAGAATGCGAACCTAGCGATGGACGGCGTCTCGAACGGCCTGAGCGATATGAACGGGACGCTCGTGTTCAACGAGGATAGGCTGGCTGTGCAGACGCTGACGGCGACCTCGGGTGGCGGCAAACTGACGGTAGGCGGGTACCTCACGTACAGCAATGGCGGATTCGCGAATCTCACGGTTACGGCGGAGACGGTGCGGGTGCGATACAACGGCCTGAGCGGGACCGCCAATGCGAAGTTTACGCTGCAGGGTACACCGCAGAATGCGCTTCTGAGCGGCAATGTGCTGCTGACACGGTTCGGGGTCGGGCCGGACGTGGACTTTGCGGCGTTTGCCGGAAGTGGCGGTGTGAGTGCGCCACCGGATCCGAACTCTGCGCTGAACAAGCTCCAACTCGACATCCGTGTGACGAGTTCACCGCAGCTCGACTTCCAAAACTCGTATGCAAAGATCGCCGGGACGGTGGATCTGACGGTTCGCGGAACGGCGGCTGAGCCGAGCGTGCTGGGGCGGATCCAGATTACGGATGGGAGCGCCACCTTTGCCGGGACCAAGTATCAGCTGCAGCGGGGCGACATTTACTTCTCGAACCCGGTGCGGATCGATCCGATCATCGACCTGGACGCTACGGCGCGGGTGGAGAACTACGACATCACCATCGGGGTGCACGGGACGACCGAAAATCTGAAACCGACGTATCGCTCCGAGCCGCCGCTGAGCGAGGCGGACATCTTCAATCTGCTGGCGCTCGGTCGAACGCAGGAGGAGGCGCAGCTTTACTCCGAGCAGCAGACGCAGGCTGGGACGGACCCGACTACGAGTGCTCTGCTCGGCGGTGCGCTGAATGCGACGGTGAGCAACCGGGTGTCGAAGCTGTTTGGCGGCGGAAGCGTGAAGATCGACCCTGGGTTTGTGGGCACGCTGGGGAACTCGACTGCGCGTATTACCGTGCAGCAGCAGCTGTCGCGGCAGTTGTCGGTCACCTTTGCGACCAATGTCAACTCATCGGCGCAGCAACTCATCCAAGTGACGTATGCGCTCAACGAGAATCAGTCGATCGTGGCGACCCGGGACGAGACGGGGGTCTTCAGCGTCGTCTACAGGCTGCGCAAGCGCTATCGCTGATGTGGCGATCCAGGCTTCTTGGCCGGCTATGTTTCGAAACTGGAGTAGAGTTCTTTCGACGGTCTGCACGGCACGGGAAGGTTCCGTCAGCTGGACATTTCAACGAAGGAGTTCGCTATGAAGGACACGATCAAGACGATGACGACCAGGGTTGGACTGCTTATGCTGCTGCTTTCGGCGCCGGGTGCTTACGGTCTGAGGCAGGCGAGCGGATCGGGTCCAAACGATGCACAGATCCAGAGCGATGTGACCAAGGCTCTCGATAACAAGCGCTTCAAAGACGTGAAGGGTTCCGTCGCCAATGGAGTGGTGACGCTGACGGGGACGGTGGATGTTTACAGCGACAAGGAAGAGGCCGATCGTAAGGTACACCACCGGAAGAACGTGAAGGGTGTCGAGAATGAGATCCAGGTTGCCGGGCCGACGGTGGAGGATGGCACCCTGCGCAATAAGCTGGCCGAGAAGCTGGCGTACGACCGCGTGGGCTATGGGACGACGGCGTTCAACGCCCTGACGATCGGCGTGCAGAACGGTGTGGTGACGCTCGGCGGCGTGGCGTACGGGCCGATGGATAAGGACTCGGCCCTGAGCCTGGTGGCGAACTACCCGGGTGTGAAGGACGTGATTGACAACATTGAGGTCGCGCCGACCTCACCGATGGATGACCGGATCCGGCTGGCGGAGGCTCGTGCGATCTATGGGGCGCCGCAGCTGAACAAGTACGCGATCGACCCGGCGAAGCCGATCCGCATCACGGTCGTAAACGGCAACGTAACTCTGTCCGGGGTGGTCGATAACCAGGGCGATAAGGATGTCGCAAATATCCGGGCCAACGGCGTCCCTGGGGTCTTCAAGGTGACGAACAATCTGCAGGTAGCGGGGTCGCAGCGAGAGAAGTAGAGATACCGGCCAGCACCCGGGCCGCGTGGGCACTCGCCTGCCCGGCCTTGTGTTCTTTTAGGATGGGAAGATGGCAGGTGTGTGGAAGAGTACGGCTGTGACGCTGGAGATGATCAAGTGGGAGCACTCGATCTTTGCGCTTCCGTTTGCGCTGACGGCGGCGGTTCTGGCGGCGAAGGGATGGCCGGGGGGGCGTACGCTGTTCTGGATTGTGGTGTGCATGGTGAGCGCGCGGTCGGCGGCGATGGCCTTCAACCGGTATGTGGACGCGGAGCTGGATGCCGCCAACCCACGGACGGCGATGCGGGCGATTCCGGCGGGTACGCTGAGCCGAGGCTTTGTGGTTGGGTTTGTGGTGCTCGCGGTGCTGATCTTTGTCGTGTCTTCAGCGATGCTGAACCGGTTGACACTGGAACTCGCACCGTTCGTGTTGGTGGTGGTGCTGGGGTACAGCTATACGAAGCGCTTTACGCGGTGGTCGCACCTGGTGCTCGGGCTGGCGCTGGGCATTGCACCTTCGGCGGCCTGGATTGCCGTCCGGGGCTCGCTGGACGCGCGGATTGTAGTGTTGACGGTAGCCGTGCTGCTGTGGGTGGGGGGCTTTGACATGCTGTACGCCTGCCAGGACTTCGAGCATGATCGCAGAGTTGGACTGCGGAGCGTGCCGCAGACGTTTGGGCTATCTGGGGCTTTTTTGCTGGCGCGTGTGATGCATGTCGCGATGTTGGGAATGCTGGTGTGGCTGAGCGTTCTGTTTGGTCTGGGAGCGGTGGCGTGGGTGGGGATAGGTGTGGTGGCGGCGCTTCTGTTGTATGAGCACTCGATCGTTTCGCCGGGCGATCTACGGCGGATGAACGCAGCCTTTTTCACGCTTAATGGAGTGATCTCGGTGATTTTCTTTGTGTTTGTGGCGGCGGACGTGCTTCTTGGACGATGAATGAGAAAAGGCCCGCCGAAGCGGGCCTTCTGCGGACCGGCCTTTTCGGGCTACCGGTTGCGGTCGTCTTTCAGGTCGTCCAGTTTGTCGCTGATACTGTTTTTGACGTTCTGCGCTGTGGACGTGGCGCTGTTGCGGGCATCGTGAGCGGTGTTGTGGGTGCGATTGTCCACATTGGTGGTGGTGTCTGTGGTGTGAGAGGAGGCGGCATCCTTGACGTTGCCCCAGGTCTCTTTCGCAGAGCCCTTGACCTGATCGGCCGCTCCGGAGTTAGCCATGCGATCGTTGCCGACGGCTTCCCCGACGGACTGCTTGATCTTTCCTGCGACTTGCTCGAATTTTCCTGAAACATTGTCGTCGTTCATGTCGATCTCCAATTCTTTGTTCTTTATTTATGTGATGCTACCTGGGATGCTTTGAGGCGAACATCGTCTGCTAAAGAGCTCTGCGACCCGAGAGCAGGTTGAAGATCAGGACGATAATGGCGAGGACAAGGAGGATGTGGATCCAACCACCGAGGGTGTAGCTGCTCACCAGGCCAACGATCCAAAGAACGAACAACACGATGGTGATAGTCCAAAGCATTTCTTTCTCCTGTGCGCCCGAACTTCGCTAGTCGGACGAGCGTAGATTTGGGGTCTACGCGACCCACGTGTGTTAGGTTGCGGGGTGCAGGAGCGAGGTTGTCCCTCCGGACGATTTAAGAAAGACGTGTGGAACTTCCATGAGGATTGCCATACAAGGCGAGAAGGGTTCGAACAGCCACATGGCGGTGGTGCAAATGTTTGCTGGGATGGAAATGCTGCCCGAGATCGTGTCCTGTTCTGTGTCGGCTGAGGTCTTCGACCGGGTGGTTGCCGCTGAGGTCGACGGAGCTGTGCTGCCGATCGAGAACAGCCTCCACGGGTCTGTGGCCGAGCACTACGATCTGCTGCTGGCGCGACCTGTGAAGATTACCCGGGAGAGTTCGTTACGGATTCGGCATAACGTGATTGCCTGCCCGGGAGTTCGTCTGGAGGAGCTTCGGGCCGTGCTCTCGCACCCGGTGGCGCTGGCGCAGTGCCGGCGGTGGCAGGCCGACCACCCCTGCATCCAGGCAATGCCTTTTTACGACACGGCGGGCAGCGTTAAGCATGTCGTGGAGAGGGGGTTGCGGGACACGGCCGGGATCGCGCCGGCGCTGGCAGCCGAGGTGTACGGAGGCGAGGTGCTGGTCGAGGGCATAGAGGACCACCGGGAGAACTACACGCGATTTCACCTCCTTGTGCAGGAAAGAGCTGCCGGGGAGGTGCCGGGCGCGAACAAGCTGAGCGTGACATTTGCGGTGGAGCACCGGCCGGGGACCCTGGTTCGGGCACTAACGGGTCTGGCTGAGGCGGGGGCCGACCTGACCAAGATCGAGTCTCGGCCGGTGCCCGGGCGGCCCTGGGAGTACGTTTTTTATGTTGACCTGCGGTTTGGGCACGCGGAGATCGCCGAAGAGGCATTGTCAGGTCTGCGGGCAAGTTGCGGGATGGTAAAGGAGTTGGGCCGCTATGTTGCAGCGGATGCTGGTTGATCGCTGGACGGGCATCTTGTTTTAGGCGCGAGGAGTTTGATTGGGGCGCGAGTTTATCGAGCGGTGGACGTAACTCTGGCCGATCGCGGCCGATAGGGAGGGAGGCTGCCTTTCTGCGACCAAAGGTGTATTGCCGCATCTTGACAATAGGTAATCTGATAGAAGGACACTCAATGCCAAATGATTTTGTAAGCGTTATTAAATCAAGTGCAACAAAATCGGGTCAGGCGGGGGCTGAGACTGCTGGGCAGGGTAGCCGAGCGGTCCCGGTGCTGCCGGTCCGCGACACCGTTCTGTTCCCCCATGCCGTGCTGCCCCTCACGGTAGGCCGGGAGAGCTCCATTCAATTGATTCAGTCGCTGGGCGAGGAGAAGACGATCCTGGTGGTCGCGCAGCGGGATGCGCGGCAGGACGCGCCGCAGGCGGCCGACCTCTACAGCGTGGGGACGCGGGCGACGGTACACAAGGTCGTCAAGATGCCGAACCAGAGCCTGTTTGTGTTTACAGAGGGGAACGAGCGTGTTCGTCTGGGCGAGTTTGCGCAGCTGACGCCATTTATGACGGCTGAATCCGAGGTCGTCGAGGAGGTCGAGCCGGCGAAGAGTCCGGAGCTCGAGGCTCTGGAGCGCAACGTTGTCAGCCAGTTTCAGCAGGTGGTGGCGGCGTCGCCGACGCTTTCGGACGATCTTCAGACGATTGCGATCAACATTGAAGAGTCTGGGCGTCTGGCTGACTTTATCGCGTCGAGTCTGCCGTTTTTGACGACAGCGGATAAACAGGAGTTGCTGGAGACGCCGGACATTGGAGCGCGGCTGAAGCGGATCAACAAGCACCTCGCAAAGGAGCTGGAGGTGCAGCAGCTGCGCAACAAGATCCAGACCGAGGTACAGGATTCGGTGCAGCAGTCGCAGCGGGACTACTATCTGCGCGAGCAGATGAAGGCGATCCAGAAGGAGCTGGGCGACCAGGACGACACCCAAAAGGACATCGCCGAGCTGAAGGAGAAGATTGAAAACGCGGGGATGCCGGAGGAGGTGAAGAAGGACGCGCTGAAGGAGTTGGGGCGTCTGAGCCGGATGAATGCGATGGCGGCGGATTACTCGCTGACGCGCAATTACGTCGAGTGGCTGGCGGTGCTGCCGTGGGGAAAGACGTCATCGGGCGAGGTGGATATTAAAAAGGCGAAGGAGTGCTTGGATGAGGACCACTACGGCCTGAAGAAGGTGAAGGACCGGATTCTGGACTACCTAAGTGTGCGGCGGTTGAAGCCGGACATGAAGGGGCCGATCCTGTGCTTTGTCGGGCCTCCGGGCGTGGGCAAGACGTCGCTGGGGCGGTCGATTGCGCGGGCGCTGGGGCGCAAATTTTCGAGGATTTCGCTGGGTGGCATGCATGACGAAGCGGAAATTCGCGGACACCGCCGGACCTACATCGGTGCGCTTCCGGGTCAGATCATCCAGCACCTGAAGAGGGTGGAGGTGAAGGACCCGGTGTTCATGCTCGACGAGATCGACAAGCTGGGGCGCGACTTCCGTGGCGATCCGGCGAGCGCTCTGCTCGAGACGCTAGATCCGGAGCAGAACAACACGTTTCGGGACAACTATCTCGATCAACCGTTTGATTTGAGCAAGGTTCTGTTTATCTGCACGGCCAACCAGCTGGATACGATTCCGGCGCCGCTGCTTGACCGAATGGAGATCATTGAACTCACCGGGTATACCGAGGAGGAGAAGGTCAACATTGCGGAGCGGTACCTGATTCCGCGGCAGGCCAAGGAAAATGGCCTGACCAGAGAGGCTCCGAAGGCCGATGGCGCAGGCAGCACTGAGCCAACCGGCAACGGCAAACCCCAGCTGATGGAGCCGCTCCTCAGAGTGGCAGAAGCTGAGGCGCCGACGACCGAGAACGCGCAGGATGCGGAGCCCGGACCGGCGACGACGGCCGAGACGGTGCCGAGCTTTGCGGAGGTGATCGAGTTCCCGACGGCGAGTGTGGCGCTGATTGCGCGGCACTACACGCGCGAGGCCGGTGTGCGACGGCTGGAGCAGCTGATCGGAACGGTGTGCCGCAAGGTGGCCCGTCGCATTGCCGAGGGCGACACGGCCAAGGTGGTGGTGACGCCGGAGCTGGTGCATGAGTTCCTGGGCGGCATCAAGGTGCGGGTCGACACGGAGATTGCGGAGCGGACGAAGCGGGCCGGCGTGGCGGTTGGTCTGGCGTGGACGCCTGCGGGAGGCGACGTGCTCTTTATAGAGGCGAACCGGATGAAGGGCAAGGGCGGCTTCACAATGACCGGTCAGATCGGCGACGTGATGAAGGAGTCCATGCAGGCGGCGCTGACGTGGGTTCGATCGAACGCGACGACGCTGGGTCTGGATGAGGATGTTTTGAAGGATACGGACATTCACATCCACGTGCCGGCGGGAGCGATCCCGAAGGACGGACCGAGTGCCGGCGTGACGATGGCGACGGCACTGGTGAGCCTGCTGACGGAGACACCAATTCGGCCGCTGCTGGCGATGACAGGCGAGATTACGCTGAGCGGCAATGTGCTGCCGGTCGGCGGGATCAAGGAGAAGTTTCTGGCGGCGAAGCGGGTTGGCGTGCGCGATGTGATTCTGCCGGAGGACGTGAGGACCAACGTCGAGGAGGATCTGACCAAGGAGCAGATTGAGGGCGTGACGATTCACTATGCGACGCGGATTGAGGACGTGCTGGCGGTCGCTCTGCCGAAGACGGTTCGCGAGGTCGTGCAGGACGAAGTGCTTCGCGAAGAGGTCCTGAGCGCCACGGCGTAAAGGTGCGGTTCTAGAAAATCCAGGCGGTCCGGGTAATTTCGGGCCGCCTTCTTTTTGAGGTGCGGCGATGATGACGGTGGGGCATTCGACGTTACCGGTCGAGGATCTGCTGCGAGGCCTGGTTAACAATGGCTGCCGTCTGCTGGTGGATGTGCGCCGGTACCCAGGGTCGCGTCGATATCCACAGTTTGGACAAGCGGCGCTCTTTCGCTCGCTTCGTTCGGTGGAGATCGAGGCGGTTTGGCGGGAGGGGCTTGGCGGCCGGCGAAAGGCGGCGAAGGACAGCGTCAATCTCGGCTGGCGGAACGAGAGCTTTCGAGGATATGCGGACTACATGCAGACGCCGGAGTTTGGGAGAGAGATCGATTGGCTGATGGGGCTGCGGGAGCTTGAGGCGGTTGCGGTGATGTGTGCCGAGGCGGTTCCGTGGCGATGCCACCGTTCGCTGATCGCGGATGCAGTTGTCGCCCGCGGGGCAGAGGTGGAGGACGTGTTTGTTGAGGAGGGCGGGCGAAGTCACCGAAGGCCGCACGCGCTGACGTCCTTTGCCAGAGTGGAAGGGGAGCGGCTGTGGTATCCGCGTGAGGGTGAGCTGTTCGGAGCTTAGGGCTGGGGTTTTCTGGCGCACCTGCGGCGTGGTCCTGGAAAGGCACATCTCGGTTCCGGTATTCTCGCCCCATGCGGGTGCGAGTCTTGCTGTTCGGTGTCTTGAAGGAGCGTTTGGGTGCGGCGGAGCATCTGGTGGACCTCCGGGGTGGAACCACGGTAGCGGCGGTGATGGATTGGGCGCGCGATTCGCTGGGCAATGATGGTCTAGTTCGGTCGCTGGCGGTAGCGGTAAACCGGGAGTACGCGGGGCCGGAGGCGCCTTTGCGCGAGGGCGACGAGGTTGCTTTGCTGCCGCCAGTCAGCGGGGGTCTCTGGTGACGTGCGCTTTGCCGCCGCTTCACGTCTAATGAGCGGGATGCAGGTTGCAATTACAAGGGAACGGATCGACGCACGGGCGTTGATGGACGGCCTCAAGGCGGGCTCGGATGGGGCAGTGTGCGCGTTTGATGGGATTGTGCGGGACAACACGCGCGGGCGACGGACGCTTTTTCTGGACTACGAGGCGTATGAGGAGATGGCGCTCGAGCAGATGCGGGGGCTCGCGGATGAGGCGGTGACGCGGTTTGACGTTCGCGACGCGGCGGTAGTACATCGGCTGGGGCGGCTTAAGGTGGGGGAGACGAGCGTGTTTATCGTGGTGGCCTCGGCGCATCGGGGGGCGGCGTTTGAGGCGTGCCGGTGGGTGATCGACACGCTCAAGAAGACGGTGCCGATCTGGAAGAAAGAGCAGTTTGAGGATGGCGCGATCTGGGCAGACGGCGAGCCGTTTCCGGAGGAGATCGTTTCCGGGCAGACAGGGAGTGCGACGAGGTGAGATGGGCAGTTGCCGCCGTGGTTGGAGCGCTGTTGCTACAGGCGCCGGTTGAGCGCAGGATTCCGAAGCCGCAGGCGCCGGAGGCGCCGGAGGCGCTTGGGGACGAGCAGGTGCCGGTGATTCGGGTGCAGTCGCGGCTGGTCAACGTCGCGGTGAATGTGGTGGATGAGAAGGGGGTGCCGGTGGCGGGGCTGACTCGCGATGACTTTGAGCTGGTCGAGGATGGAAAGGCGCAGAAGATTGCGATCTTTGAGCGCGAATCGAGTACGCCGTTGTCGATCGTGATGGCGATCGATACGAGCGGCACGGTGTTGACGAGCGAGCGGCTGGAGAAGAATGCGGCGAAGAGCTTTGTGCGGTCGCTGCTGCGGGATCAGGACGAGCTGGACCTGATGGATTTTTCGGACAATGTCCGGGAGATTGTGCCGTTTACGAATCAGAAGAAAAAAATTGAGACGGGGTTGGGCGAGCTGCAGCGCGGTGACGAGACGTCATTGTATGACGCGATCTATCTTGGATCGCAGCGCTTGGGTGAGACGCGCAACGATGCGGGCCGGCGGCGGGTGATGGTGTTGATCACGGATGGCGGGGACTCGAAGCACAGCTCACGGTATGGGCAGGCGCTCGAACAGGCGCAGAGGGCGGGGGCGATGATCTTTTCGATCATTATCGTGCCGATCGCGGCCGATGCCGGGCGCAATACGGGTGGGGAGCATGCGCTGATCCAGATGTCGGACGACACGGGTGGCAAGTACTACTACGTGGAAGATCCGAGGGATCTGGAGCCGGCGTTTGCGCATGTTTCGGATGATCTGCGGACGCAGTATGTGCTGGGGTACTACGCTCCGCAGGCTGGGCGGGACACGTCGTTTCGCAAGATTGTGGTGCGGATGAAGGACCCGAAGCTCGCGGCGAAGTACCGGCTGCGATACCGTAGTGGGTACTATGCGGACGCGCGCTGAGCGGAGCGTACCTGGCTGGGAGGATTTGTGGTCGAGTTTGAGTTTGCGGGCAAGGCGGCGGAGATTGCGCGGGAAGCGGGCGCTCTGTTGCGGGGGTTCTACGAACGAGGAGTTGCGACCGAGTACAAGGGCGATGTGGACCTGGTGACGGAGGCGGATCGCGCGAGTGAAACGTTGATTCGCGAGAGGTTGACAACGGCGTTTCCGGGGCACGGGATCTACGGCGAGGAGGGCACGCGCGAAGGGATGGACGCGGAGTTCCGGTGGTATGTGGATCCGCTGGATGGGACGACGAACTTTGCGCACGGATTTCCGGTGTTTTGCGTAGTTCTGGGGTGCGAACGGCGGCGGGCGGGGCTCCAGGCGGACGCCGATGGAGAGATGGTTGCGGGCGTGATCTATGACCCGCTGCGGGATGAGATGTTTGTTGCGGAGAAGGGTCGGGGTGCGTCGCTCAACGGACGGGCGATCGCGGTATCTTCGACGACGAGACTGCAGGAGGCGCTGACGGCGACGGGGTTTCCGTCGCACAAGCGGCACCGGAGCCCCAACGTGCACTTTTACCAGGAGATTACGCTGCGCTCGCATGGTGTGCGGCGGGCGGGGTCGGCGGCGCTCGACCTGGCGTATGTGGCTTGTGCGCGGCTAGATGGGTTCTGGGAATTCAACCTGAACCCCTGGGATACGTCGGCGGGTGTGCTGCTGGTGCGTGAGGCTGGAGGACGGGTGACGCAGTTTGACGGCGGTACGTTTACGCTGGACAGCCGGGAGACGCTGGCGACCAATGGGCGCATAGCGGGCGAGCTAGAACATATCTTTGCGGAGATGTTTGCGGGGAGGGGGATGGAGCCGATTCCGACGCCGGCGGAGTTTGCGGCGCGGCGGGCGGCGGGCGGCGCACGATAAGTCTTGCTCGACGGCGCTCCGGGGGCGGTTTGCGAGTGGGTGACCCGCTGCTGGTAGAATCGATACCTAACGACAGATTGGGTGACCGCTTTCGAAGCGGCAACAGGGGAGACTTTACAGATGGCTTATGTAATTGCAGAACCTTGCATTGGGACCAAGGATTCAGCTTGTGTGGACGCATGCCCGGTCGATTGCATTCATCCGAAGAAGGATGAGACGGGATATGGAGAAGCAGAGCAGTTGTTCATCGATCCAGTGGAGTGTATCGACTGCGGGGCGTGCGTGCCGGTTTGCCCGGTGTCGGCGATCTATGCCGGGGACGACCTGCCGGAGAAGTGGGCGGGCTTCCAGGAGAAGAACGCGACGCACTTCGGACGCTGATCTTTGCGTATGGCTGTCAGGGCGCGGCTCTCTCGGGTCGCGCCTTTGTGTTGGCGGGACTGCTTGAGGGTGGGGACGCATGGCTGAAGGTCGGGTGATCCCGTATGCGGGCGAGGCAATCGTGCTGCGGACGTGGCCGTTTCTTGAGGCGGATCTGCTGGTAAGTCTGTTTACGCGGGGGCAGGGGCGGGTGAAGGGCGTGGCGCGCCATGCGATGCGGTCACGGCGGCGGTTTGGCGGTGCTCTCGAGCCGATGACGGTGGTGCGTGCGATTTATGCGGAGCGGCCAAAGCAGGAGCTGGTGCGGCTGGACGCGTTTGAGATCGTGTGGTCGCCGCTATCGGACGTGGTGGACTGGGAGCGCATGGCGGCGCTGCAGCTGATGGCTGAGGTGCTGGAAGAGGCGCTGCCGGAGCTGGCGGTTGAGGACGCGGTGTTTCGGCTGGCGGCAGCGGTGCTGCCGGAGATCAGGGTGGGCCGGGTCTGGCTGCCTGTGGCCTACTTTGCGCTGTGGATGAGCCGGCTGATGGGCTGGATGCCGGAGCTGGGGCACTGTGTGGTGTGCGGTCTGGATCTCCGCGGAGGGACGCTGTGGTGGTCGCCGACGGCCGATGGAGTGACTTGCGAGGACGATCGGCGGGGTGGGAGTTTATCGCTCTCGGCGGACAGGGTCGAGGAGGTGCGGCGGGTCTTTCGGTCGACGGTGGTCGAGCTTGCGGAGGAGGACTGGCCGCGAGCGCGGGGGGCGGATCTGGTGCGCTTCGGCGTGGAGCTGCTAGAGCGGCATCTGCAGCGGCGGATGCGGAGCGCGGCGGCGTTACTGCGGATGTAGGTCGTGCAGGGCGGTTTCGTGAATGGGGCAACGAGACCTTATGCTCTAGAGATCACTTAGGAAGGCGTGACGAGCGGATGGCGGCAAGTGCGACTAAGGGTAAGGCGCTGACATTTCAGGAGCTGTTGTTTCGACTGCAGCGCTTTTGGGCGGAGCGCGGGTGTGTGCTGCAGCAGCCATATGACGTGGAGGTGGGCGCGGGGACGATGTCTCCGGACACGTTTTTGCGGGTGCTGGGCCCGAAGCCGGTGCGGATTGCGTATGCGCAGCCCTCGCGGCGGCCGGCGGACGGGCGGTATGGGGAGAATCCGAACCGGCTGTTCCGGCATACGCAGCTGCAGGTGGTGCTGAAGCCGCCGCCGGAGCGGATCCAGGAGATCTACCTGGAGTCGCTCCTGGCGATCGGGATCGATCTGCGCGAGCACGACATCAAGTTCGAAGAGGACAACTGGGAGTGGCCGGTGGGCGGGGCATGGGGCGTGGGCTGGCAGGTGATGCTGGACGGGCTGGAGATTACGCAGTTCACCTACTTTCAGCAGTGTGGCGGGATGGATCTCGACCCGATCTGCGGAGAGATTACGTATGGGCTGGAGCGGATTGCGGGATTTCTGCAGGATGTGGACTCGATCTACGACATTGTGTGGGCGCGGGAGCCTGATACGGGCAAGGAGACGACGTATGGGGAGATGCGGCTCGGGGAGGAGGAGCAGTTTTCGGCGTATGGGTTTGATTATGCGGATGTGGAGAAGCTTTGGGAGCACCTGCGGCTGTATGAGGCGGAGTGCCTGGGATTGTTGGAGCGCGGGAGGTTGCTGCTGGGCGAGGATGGCGTAGATAGGCTGGCTGTGAAGCGCTTTCCGGTCCTGGGGGCGTATGAGTTGGCTTTGAAGTGTTCGCACCTGTTCAATCTGCTGGATGCTCGCGGGGCGATCAGCGTGACGGAGCGGGTGGGTGTGATGGCGCGGATACGGACGTTGGTAGTGGGCGTGGCTAAGATGTATGCGGCGCAGGGGGAGTTGGTTCAGCCCTGGACGACGGAGTCGTGACGGGTTAGGCTCTTACGTCCCACCCATCGCGGTGAGACTGCGATGGATGGGGCACCCGAGCGTACGAGGCATTTTAAAAGGCATGAGCTGAAAGGAGAGCATGGCGGAGTTTTTGCTTGAGATTGGGTTGGAGGAGGTGCCAGCGCGAATGATCGCGGGGGCGCAGGCGGAGCTGCAGCGGCGGGTGTTGGGGATGCTCGAACGGGAGCGGCTGCTGGTCGCGGCTGGGCCGGGTGCGGAGGTTTCGGTGCGGAGCTTTGCGTCGCCACGACGGCTGGCGGTGCTGGTGGGCGGTGTCGCGGAGCGGCAGGCGGATGTGTCTGAGGACCTGACTGGGCCGAGCGCGAAGGTGGCCTACAAGGATGGAGCGCCGACGGCGGCGGCGGTGGCATTTGCGAAGAAGGCGGGGGTAGAGGTCGACGCGCTCAAAACAGTGACGACGGCGAAGGGCGAGTACCTTGCGGCGAGGGTGGTGAAGGCGGGCAGGAAGGCGGCGGAGGTGATCGCGGCGGAGCTGCCGAAGGAGCTGCTGGGGATCTATTGGGCGAAGAACATGTACTGGCTTAGCCCCACTGGACCAAAAGCGTCCGGCGGGGACCCCGTTCTTAGCCCCACCGGATCAAAAACGTCCGGCGGGGACCCCGTTCGGGAGGGGAGGCCGGTGCGGTTTGTGCGTCCGGTGCGGTGGCTGCTGGCGCTGCTGGACCAGCAGGTAGTGCCGATGAGCTTTGCGGGCAAGGCCTCGGGCAACATTACGTACGGGCATCGCGTGCTGCATGGGGATGCGCCAGTGGTGGTGGAGACGCCGGGCGAGTACGGGGCGGCGCTTGAAGCGGCGTTTGTGCTGGCCGATGTTGAGTCGCGGCGTCACCGGATTCGGAAGGGACTTGACCGGGTGTGCCGGGGGGTGGACGGTGCGCGGTGGCGCGAGGACCATGAGCTTGTGGAGACGGTGACGCAACTGACGGAGTGGCCTTCCGTGCTGCTGGGTGGGTTTGAGGCGGAGTATCTCGGTTTGCCGGAGGAGGTGCTGGTGACGGTGATGCGGGATCACCAGAAGTACTTTGCCGTGGAGGATACGACGGGCAGGCTCCTGCCGCACTTTCTGACGGTGCTGAACACGGAGGTGGATACGGCTGGGGAGGGACTGATTCGGCATGGCAATGAGCGGGTGCTGCGAGCGCGGTTCAACGATGCGCGGTTCTTCTGGGAGTTTGATCAGCGGGCGCCGTTGCGGGAGCGGGTGGGCCTGCTTGAGAAGGTGACGTTTCAGAAGGACCTGGGCAGTTATGCGGCAAAGTCGGAGAGGGTCCGTGCGGTAGCAGAGCGTCTGGGAGAGACGGTCAGGAGCCGTGGGAGCGGGCTGGATCTTGAGGCGCTGGACGAGGCGGCACAGCTGGCGAAGACGGACCTGACGACGGAGCTGGTGAAGGAGTTTACGGAGTTGCAGGGGGTTGTGGGTGGTCTGTATGCACGAGCTCAGGGTGTGAGTGAGGGGGCGGCCCAGGCGATCTACGATCAGTACCGGCCGGAGGGTATGGACGACGCGATTCCGCGCACGACGGAGGGGGCTCTGCTGGCGATCGCGGATAAGGCGGATACGATTGCGGGGATGTTTGGACTGGGGCTCGAGCCGACGGGGTCAAAGGATCCGTTTGCTTTGCGAAGGGCGGCGAACGGGATTGTGAAGATCCTGGCGGAGAGTGAGTTGCCGTTGCGACTTGGGGATGTGGCGGGTGCGGTGGCGGGCGGCGACAGGGAGCTTGCGGCGCGTATGCTGCGCTTCTTTGCAGAGCGGGTCGACTTTTACCTGCGGGAGGCGCGCGGGCAGGCCTACGACGTCGTGAAGGCGGTGATGGATGCGGGGGCAGATGATGTGCGCGATGTGGTGGCACGAGCCGCGGCTGTGTCTGAGGTCCGTGGAGCCGAGAGTGCGGCGGACTTCCAGGCCGTGAGCGCCGCGTTTAAACGCATGCGGAATATTCTGGAGCAGGCGGACGAGAGGCGGATCGCGGTGCCCGAGGGCGTGGACGAAGGCCTGCTGCTGGAGCCGGAGGAGACCGCTCTGGCGGAGCGGGCAAATGATCTGGCAGCGGAGGTCGAGAGGTTGCGGGCGACGCGGAACTACCCTGAGGCGCTCCGTCTGATTGGGACGTTACGACCGCAGGTGGACGCGTTCTTTGACATGGTGATGGTAATGGCGCCGGAGGAGAGTGTCCGGGCCAACCGCCTAGCGTTGCTGCGGTCGATCGTGAGTGGCTTTTCGCGGATTGCTGACTTTTCGCAGATTGTCGTGGTGGGGTAGGTCTCCAGGAAAGTATAAAGACGCAGCCCGTGGGTACGAGCCGCGTCTTTGGAGGCCTTGTCTCTGACGTGGGGCAATACTAGGGTGTCCACGGCTACGCTCAGGGTCAGAATGACAGAGTTACTGAGGCGTGCTGTCCTTTGCTTTCTGCTTCTCCTGCATGGTCTTGTCTTTCGCTTCCATCTTCGCTTCGCGAGAGTGGTCGACGACCTTGCTTTTCTTTTCGGCGTGGGGGTCGAAGACCTTTTGGACGCCTTCCTTGCTTCGATCGTAGGCCTTTACAGAGGTTTCCTTGGTCTTGTCGGCGACGACGGTGGTGCCTTCCTTGGTCTTATCGACGACCTTCCCGGTGCCGCTCTTGGTGTCGCTCGCGGCGGTCTTTGTGACGTGCTTCGTCTTGTGGTAGGTCTTGCGGGTGCCTTTTTTGACCGCATGCCCGGTATCTTTGGCTGCGTCCTTGGTGTCGGTTCCCGCGTTGTGGATGTCCTGGCTGGCGGTTTGAGCGATGGAGCCTGCTGGCATCAGGAGCGTGGACGCCAGAGCGACGGTTGCGAGACTGGAGGCAATACCAAGCTTTTTCATATCTATATAAGTGCGTTCAGCGGGCGAAATGGTTGCGTGGGTTGGACGGAGAAGTACCGCGGAAGGCGAGGGCAGGTCGGTTGCCGGGTCTAGTTGAGGCGCTGGAGTCGCGCGATCAGCTTTTCGGCGAGCGGTTCTCCGGATTCGGTCCAAAGCAGGCGACTGGAGATGCCGCAATGTTTTTCGACCGAGAGCGTGAAGGCGAGCAGCATCTCGACGTTTTTCTGGATGTAGCCTGCGGCTTCGTCGACGGCTGAGGGGGAGGGGCTGCGGAAGGGGACGAGGTTGCTGGATGGGTCGTGTTCCGGGGAGGAGATCTGAGCCGGGCTCTCGACCTCCTCGTCGTCGAGGACCCAGGGGTAGTCGAGGCCGAAGTCGACGCGGATGTGCCCGTTCTGTTCGAAGCTCGCGTCATCGAACTCCGGACCGAAGCCGATGATCTTGACGGTTGCGGGCTGCGGTTGCCAGAGGGTGTCGAGCCGGGCCCCGGGGTCGAGCGACTCATCTTCCCCGGATGCGTACCCTGGCGAGCCGGGGCCGGCGTCGGGGGTCCAAAGTCTCCATTGCATCTCGAACTCGTAGGCGACATCTTCGTGGAGCTGCTCGGTGGCCTCGCTGACGGCGTTCTCGATGATGGAGCCGGAGGTGTCTTCGGAGCGGTCGTCGTTGACGTAGAGCCGCTGGTA
>JAABUX010001223.1_pt1 | contig 39770 bp, 41 predicted proteins | sample 5561851 | NCBI WGS metagenome assembly JAABUX01 (sample SAMN10711883, study PRJNA513361) | rock metagenome | isolation source: Antarctica rocks | place: Antarctica: Victoria Land, Richard Nunatak red sandstone | collected 2016-01-03 | reverse complement strand
CTGGCCGATGAACGGCTGCGCACGGCGGTGGGAGCGGACCACTACGTCACGACGCTGCGGGACGCGGTGGAAGCCTGCGTAGCGGCAGCCCAGGCGTCCCAGCAGTTGGCGCGGGCCGAGCTGGTGCTTGCGTAATTGCGCACCTATACGATCGGACGCCTGCAGAATAGGGCGCCTGCGTGATCGGGTGCTGGCCTGACAGGATCAAGCCGTCGATTCGGTCCTAACCTGGTCCAGGGCCACCAGCTTGCCGTCGCGCTCGAAGTGCCAGAACGTCCAGCCGTTGCAGCTTGGCACGTTCTGCACCGCCGCACCGACCTGGTGGATGCTGCCGCGCAAGCTGCCGTGCAGCAGGGTTCCGTCGGCCGATACGGTGGCCTGGACGCGGCGCTGCTTGTCCATCACCTGGGTCCCCGGCGGCACCAGGCCACGTTCGACCAAGTTGCCGAACGGGACCCGCACGACCTCCCGCTTGGTCGGCGACGACGTCATGCCGTCGAGCGACGCCGGCCGCTCCCGCCGGACCCGGCCGATCGCGGCCTCCACATAGGCCGGATGCCGTTCCATGCCGATGAAGTGCCGGTGCAGCCGCTTGGCCACCACCGCCGTCGTCCCGGTGCCCAGGAAGGGATCGAGCACGATGTCGCCCGGCGACGTGCTGGCCATCAGCACCCGGTGCAGCAGCGCCTCCGGCTTCTGGGTCGGGTGCAGCTTGAGGCCGTGCTGGTTCCGCAAGCGCTCCGGACCCGTGCAGAGCGGCAGGAACCAGTCGCTGCGCATCTGCAGATCGTCGTTGAGCGCCTTCATCGCCTGGTAGTTGAACCGGTAGCGGCTGTCCCGCCCGCGCGCCGCCCAGATCAGGGTTTCATGGGCGTTGGTGAAGCGCCGGCCGCGGAAGTTCGGCATCGGGTTGGCCTTGCGCCAGACCACGTCGTTGAGGATCCAGAACCCGAGGTCCTGCAGGATGGCGCCGATGCGGAAGATATTGTGGTAGGCGCCGATCACCCACAGCGTCCCATCCTTCTGCAGCAGGCGCCGGCATTCGCCCAGCCACTCGCGGGTGAACCGGTCGTAGGATGCAAAGTCGCTGAACCGGTCCCAGTCATCATCGACGCCATCAACCAGGCTGTCATCTGGCCGCCGTAGCTCGCCGCGGAGCTGCAGGTTGTAGGGCGGGTCGGCGAAGACGCAGTGGACTGAGGCTGTCGGCAACATGCCCATCAACGGGATGCAATCGCCTAATTGCACCTGGTCCAGCGGCAGTTCACTCGCGATATCCACCATACCTCGTCACCGTTGCGCGCCATCTTCGATATGCGGGTCTTCAATACGAGGAGGCACCATGCCGACGCGCCGGAAGCCGCGTCAATCTGCCGAGGCCGCCAAGCGCCGCACCATGCCGAAGCCGGCCCTGTGGTGCGGACATGGGCCGAGGGCCAGCAGGGCCGCGCGATGAGCGGCGGTGCCATACCCGGCGTTCGACGCCCACCCATACCCCGGGTGCCGTCGGCCGAGTCGCACCATCGTGCGGTCACGGACCACCTTTGCCACGATGGATGCGGCGGCGATGGACAGGGACAGCGCGTCCCCACCGACGCAGCATGTGATGGAGCAGGGTAGGGCCGGCGCCTGGTTGCCGTCCACCAGCGCCAGATCCGGGACCGCTGGGAGGCGTAGGACAGCGCGGCGCATCGCCAGCAGCGAGGCTTGCAGGATATTCAGCCGCAGGATCTCGGTGACCGACGCCGCGCCGACCCCGATCTCGGCGTTGCTCGTCCGCAACACCGAGTAGGCCACCTCGCGGGCGGCGGCGCTCAGCTTCTTCGAGTCGTCCAACAACCCGGCAAGTCCGTCCGGCACGCCATCAGGGAAGATGACAGCCGCGGCCACCACGGGTCCGGCAAGCGGCCCCCGGCCGGCCTCGTCCACCCCAGCCACCCTGCCGCCGTGCTGCGCCTCACGCGTGAAGTTCGGCCTCATGCCCAGCAGGATAGCCGGCCCACGCTGCCAGGACTAACGCATAGCACTGCCTGCTCCCCCCTCCGGGAGAGGGAGCGCTCCCTGGCCCCATGCGCGGGCGGCGCTACAGCAGCGACAACTGCTCCCCGGCCTGGGCAGGCAGCCGGAACTGGGTCGCATCCAAACCCTCCCGGCCCATGAAGCCGAGCTGCCGCAGAGCACGTCCGAAGCGTTGCGCCAGCAAGTCGGCGTAGTCTCCAGTCCCCGTGAATCGCTGCCCGAAACGGCTGTCGTTCAGGTCCCCGGCACGGGTCTGGCGGATCAGTGCCAGCACGCGGCGGGCACGGTCCGGCACATGCTCGTGCAGCCAGGCGGTGAACACCTCCCGCAGCTCGTGCGGCAGGCGCAGCAGCACATAGCCGGCGTGCTGCGCCCCATGCCGCCGGGCGGCCTTCAGGATGTTCTCCAGCTCCATATCGTTCAGCCCCGGGATCATCGGCGCCGCCAGCACGCCTGCGGGGACGCCGGCGGCGGCAAGCTCGGCGATGGCCTGCAGGCGCCGCGCCGGGGTGGCCGCCCGCGGCTCCATGCGCCGGGCCAGGGCAGGGTCGAGCGTCGTCACCGACAGCCAGACCCGCACCAGCCCGCGCGCCGCCATCCGCCGCAGGATATCCAGGTCGCGCAGCACCCCGGCCGACTTGGTGACGATGCTGACCGGATGGCCGAACCGCTCCAGCACCTCCAGCACCGAGCGGGTCAGCCGCAGCGTGCGGTCCACCGGCTGGTAAGGGTCGGTATTGGAGCCGAGCACCATAGGCCGCGCCACATAGCCGGGCCGCCGCAGCTCCCGCTCCAGCAGGGCCGCCACGTCCGGCTTGAAGACGATCGTCGTCTCGAACTCCAGGCCCGGCGAGTAGCCGAGATAGGCATGGCTGGGCCGGGCATAGCAGTAAACACAGCCATGCTCGCACCCACGATACGGGTTGACGGCGCGGTCGAAGCCCAGATCCGGGCTATCGTTCCAACTGATGGCACTTTTGGAGGCGTCGCGGACCAGCACGGTAGGCAGCGGCGGCAAGTCGGTCCCCAGGAACTCCCATCCATCTCCGACCGGCGTGGTGCCGAGCCGGTCATAGCGGGCCTGCGGGTTGACCGTCGCTCCACGGCCTAGCCGGGACAGTCCGGGTCCGGCTTGCGCGGGTTCCGCCTCCGGCAACTCGCCGAGGTCGAAGGCGGCGAGAGCGTCCTCATCCCACGCGCTGCGCGACAACTCACGGCCGGCGACCGAACCATCGGGCATGACAGTGTTCCCTGTGCGTTCCTAAACGGACGCTACATAGACCCACCCACCCTGTCAAGAACACAAACGGAACGCGCCTACTCGGCAACTCCTACTCGGCCGCCCGCAGATGCTCCTGCAGACGCGGCATCAGCTCGACCAGGTTGCAGGGGCGGTGGCGGCTGTCCAACTGCCAACGCAGGATGTCGTCCCAGGCATCCTTCACCGCCCCGGTGCTGCCCGGCAACGCGAACAGGTAGGTCCCGCCAGCCACCCCGGCCATGGCGCGGGACTGCATCGTGGAGGTGCCGATCTTTTGGTAGCTCAGCATCCGGAACAGCTCTCCGAAGCCCTCGATCCGTTTCTCGACGACTCGGTCGAACGCTTCGGGCGTCACATCCCGCCCGGTCACCCCAGTGCCGCCTGTGGTGATCACCGCGTCGATGGCCGGGTCGGCGATCCAGGCCCGCAACCGCGCCTCGATCAAGCCCGCCTCGTCGCGTTCGATGGCTCGTGCGCCGACGTGATGCCCCGCATCCGTGATGCGCCCGGCCAGCACATCGCCGGAGCGGTCATCCGCTGCGGTGCGGGTGTCGGATACAGTCAGCACCGCGATATTGACCGGAATGAAGGCCCGGGACGCGTCGATCTGCGACATCAATGGCTCTGCGTTTCAGCGGGTGTTCCGCGTTTCGGCAGGGGATGTAGGGTCAGTGCATCTGCGCCACCAGGCCCCGCGGCGCTTCCCGCCCCGGCGCCCACTCCTCGAACTGCGGCCAAGCACCGGCGGCAACGTCGTCCAGACTCGGCGCAGGAAGGCCCAACTGCGCCGCATACAGCCAGGTGTACGTCAGCGCCTGCGGGATGTAGGCCCGCGTCTCCTCGTTCGGCACGCTCTCGATGAACAGCAGCGGGTCGCCCATGTCCCGGATGTCGCCGGCCCACCGCGCAAAGCTGCCAGGCCCGGCGTTGTAGCTGGCCAGCAGGCGGATCAGGTCATTCCTGACAACATCATACCGCGCAAGCCGAAGCAGGTAGCGCTGGCCCAGGTCCAAGTTGGTCGCGGGGTCGCGTAGCTCGATTTGTTGCGGCGACTCGGCACTGTCCTGCTTCATGGTCTCGGCCGTTATGGGCATGATCTGCATCAGGCCCTGTGCGCCGGCGCTGGAGACGGCATCGGGATCGAAGTTGGATTCGAGCCGTGCCAGCCCGTACATCAGAGCCGGGTCGATTCGGAAGCCGCCGGTCGGGCGGAGGCCGGCCGTGGGCAGCCGGATTGCCGCCCCATCCCCGCCAGTCTGCACCAGGGGCGTCAACTGTGCCGCCAGCCCGTCCATCCCGGCCGCCTGCGCGACCAGCAGGATGGACCGGGTAAAGCCCGTCCGGTCCTGCATCGCGGCCCAAAGCTGGCGCAACTCGGCCTCCGCCCGCGCGGGCTCGCCGACTTGCAGCAGGGCAAAGGCGCGGCGCCCGCCAGGAACGGCAGCGATGGCGTCAACGTCGGCTTGCCCGAGCGTGCCGGCTGTGAAGGGCTTGGGCGTGCCGGTGCCCAGGCCCAGGGCGCGCCGGGCGATCAGGCCGTAGAAGGCGCGGGGGTTCTCCGCCGCCCGCTGCATCCAGGGTGCGTAGCCGGCGAGGTTGTGGCACCGCATCTCCGCCCGCGCCGCCCAGAATGCCGCCGCAGACCTGCGGTTGTGGTTGGTCAAGGGGGCATGGTACGAGGCGGCGAACATCGGCCGCGCCAGGTCGGCCCTATTCAGGCGCCATGCGGCCAGACCGGCGATATAGGGCGCCAACCCGATCTCGCCACGCGCCCGGCGATTGGCTGCCTCAGCCAGGTTGTAGGCCTCGGTGTCCCGCCCCTGGGTGAACAGGACCTGGGCGACCTCGGCCCGCAGCACGGCGCCGTACAGCCGGTCCAGGCCGGGCGTGCGGGCGATCAGGCGGACGGCGCGGTCGGCCCGGCCGGCGCGCGCCGGCTCCATCACGCTGCGGTCCAGCACCGGGTTGCGAAGCAGCGTCCGCACGGTCGGATCGCCATCGTCTGGCGGCGTCAGGATGGTGGACGCGGCCAGGAACGGCACTGCGGGCGGCGGGGGCGGTGGAGTGACGCCCTTCGGCAACTGGGCCAGCAGCAGGCTGTGGAGAACCGGCGCGTCCGGCAGGTCCGGGTAGTGGACCAGCCAAGCCCCAAGCTGGTCCGCAGGCGCCGCCGCGCCAGCCCTGGTCAACCGGTCGGCGAGGATATGGCCAAGCACCGGGCTGTCCGACAGCAGTGCGGTTTCGGCCACGGCAGCCGGGTCGGACCGTCGCTGCATCTCGAAGATGGTGCGGACGCGCAGGGCCTCGCTGGGCGGCAACGGCTGCGGCAGGGCGAGTCCAGCCGCACCCGTCGGTGAGACCCGGGGCACGGCCATCGCCACACCCCCGACCGCATCACGCGTAGGGGCGCTTGACGCAGCAGCGCCTGCGAGGATCGCGGCCCCGGCAATGAAGGCCCGGGTGGCGGGAAGACGGGAAAGTACGCGGCCAATCCCTTGCATAATCGGGCTGCTACACGCCCTGCCGTTCAGGCACAAGACAAGCATTGGCGATGACAGATAACCAAAATGCGATGATCTGAACCCTAGCGTACGGTGTCGATGCTTTGCCGCAACTCCAATAGATCATTCCAAAGGTCCCGTTTAGCTGCGGGTGTCCGCATCCATTGTTCCTGCGGCAGCATTGGGATCGCCGGCACCGATGCGCCGCCGCCGAGCATCGGCACCGTCAGCCAACGTCCCCGTAGCCGCCGGATGCCGTCCGCGGTTCCAGCCAGCACCTTGGCGGGTGCTGCCCCCAGCAGCACCATGCGGCGCGGCTGCATGAGCACGAGGGCACGCATCAGGAACGGCAGGCAGGCCTGCACCTCCGCCTCGGTCGGCGCCCGGCTGCCCGGCGGGCGCCACGGGACAAGGTGGGTCAGCAGGATGCCGGACCGGTCCAGCCCGATGCTCGCCAGCACCCGGTCCATCAGGGCGCCGGCTGCTCCAGAGAACGCCGTCCCTGCACGGTCGTCATCGGCAGCAGGCGCTTCGGCGACCAGCACCAGCCCGGCCGCGGGATTGCCGCTCGGCCGGACGGTGCTGGTCGCGGTGTCGCGCAACGGGCAGCCGTCGAAAGCCTCCATGGCGGCCTGCAACTCAGGCAGGGAGCTTGCGGCGGCGGCCAACACCTGCGCGCGGGCTGGAGCGGCAGCGCCGGACAGCAACGGAGGCGGCCGGGCCGTAACGGCCACGGGCAAGGCGGTGGACGCAGGCAGGGCAGTGGATGCGACAGGAGCAGCGGTGGATGCAGGCCGGGAAGCGAAGCGGTCCAAGGGCGCATCCGCCACGGCCTCATCGGCACCCCACTCGACCAGGAGCCGCAGGGCCGCTAGGTCGTCCATCACCGTATTCCGTGGGATTGTGGCATGGATGCGAAAATGTGGCGCGTGGCGGTTTTGCACAACCCGGCGGGAACCCCACCTGTAGGGCAGTGGCGATCCACGCTGCACAAAACATGACGCCGGGGCGTTCCAGCATGGCGGAGCGCACCCCGGGACGGAGGATGCAATGGCTGAAGGTACCGCTTCGCGTGAGGCAATGGAGTTCGACGTGGTCATCGTGGGCGCCGGCCCCGCCGGGCTTGCGGCGGCCATCCGGCTGAAGCAGTTGGCGCCCGAGGCCGGCATCTGCGTGGTGGAGAAGGGCGGCGAGGTCGGCGCGCACATCCTGTCCGGCTGCGTGATCGAGCCGCGCGCCCTGGAGGAGCTGCTGCCGGACTGGCAGGCCCTGGGCGCCCCGCTGAACACCCCGGCGACCGATGACCGCTTCCTGTTCCTGACGGAGACGCGCGCTATCAGGTTGCCGACCGTGCCGCAGATGAGCAACCACGGCAACTACATCGTCAGCCTGGGCGAGGTCTGCCGCTGGATGGGCACCCAGGCGGAGGCGCTGGGCGTGGAAATCTACCCGGGCTTCGCCGCAGCCGAGGTGCTGGTCGAAGACGGGAAGGTCGTCGGCGTCGCCACCGGCGACATGGGCATCGAGAAGTCGGGTGAGCACGGCCCCAACTACCAGCCCGGCATGGAGCTGCGTGCGACCTACACCCTGTTCGCTGAGGGGTGCCGCGGCTCGCTCAGCAAGCAGGTGACGGCGCGGTTCGGCCTGCGCGACGGGCGGGACCCGCAGACCTACGCCATCGGGATCAAGGAGCTGTGGGAAATACCCGCCGCCAACCACAAGCCCGGCCTGGTCGAGCACGCCGTGGGATGGCCGCTGGACAGCGGCACCTATGGTGGGTCCTGGCTATACCATTTCGGCGACAACTTGGTGTCGTACGGCTTCGTCATCGGCCTGGACTACAGCAATCCCTGGCTGTCGCCGTTCGACGAGATGCAGCGCTTCAAGACCCATCCGGCCATGCGCAAGCACTTCGAGGGCGGCCGGCGCATCAGCTACGGCGCGCGCGCCCTGAGCGAGGGTGGGCTCCAGAGCATTCCCAAGCTGACCTTCCCCGGCGGCGCGCTGATCGGCGACACCGCCGGGTTCCTGAACGTGCCGAAGATCAAGGGCACCCATGCCGCCATGAAGTCCGGCATGCTGGCCGCCGAGGCGGTCGCCGACGCGCTGGCGAACGGACGCCCCGCCGAGCCCGTCAGCTATGAGGAGCGGTTCCGCGACTCCTGGCTGTTCACCGAGTTGCAGGGCGCCCGCAACATCCGGCCCGCGTTCGCCAAGCTCGGCCTGTATGGCGGCATCGCCTACTCCGCGATGGACACGTTCTTATTCCGCGGCAAGGCGCCCTGGACGTTCCACCACGCCCACGCCGACCACGAGAGCCTGCGCCCGGCCAGCGCGTCCGCCCGCATCGCCTATCCGAAGCCGGACGGCACGTTGACCTTCGACCGCCTGTCCTCGGTGTTCATCAGCAACACCAACCACGAGGAGAACCAGCCGTCGCACCTTCACCTGAAGGACCCCGGCCGTTGGGAAGGCGTCAACTGGGACCGTTTCGCCAGCCCTGAAAGCCGCTACTGCCCAGCGGGGGTATACGAGGCCGTCGAGACCGAGGGCGGCCACCACCGCCTGCAGATCAACGCGCAGAACTGCGTCCACTGCAAGACCTGCGACATCAAGGACCCCACCCAGAATATCGACTGGGCCGTGCCCGAGGGCAGCGGCGGGCCGAACTACCCGGCCGGCATGTAGCCGGTGCGCCGCCTCGCCCTGCTGGCCTGCGCCGCCCTGTTCGGCGCAGGCGCCGCGGATTACGGGCCGGACCCGGCGGACGGCACCTCGCACTTCGTCGGCACCGGGGCTTACGGCAGCTACCTCACCGGCCGCTTCGCCGCGCAGCAGTCCGACCTGGGCGTGGCCGCGGACCGGCTGGAGGCCGTGCTGACCCTGGAGCCCGGCGTGCCCGAGTTGGCGGAGCAGGCGTTCCTGGCGGCGCTGCTGGACGCCAGGCCCGACGCCGCCCGCCTGGCGTCCAGCTTGCCGAACGACCCCATCGCCCGGCTGGACATGGCCGACCGCGAGGCCAAGTCCGGCAACTGGAACGCAGCCGAGACGGCATTCAGCGACCTGCCGCAGCAGGGGCTGACCCAGGTGCTGCGCCCGTTGCTGGTGGCCTGGGCGGAGCAGGGTGCCGGCCGCTCGGCCACCGCGCTCGCGTCGCTGCAGGCCGCGATTGAGGCCGGGCGCTTCCGGCCGGTGATGACGTTGCACGCCGCCTTGATTGCCGACCTTGGCGGGCGCACTGGGGACGCCGGGCGGCTGTATGAGGACGCGCGGCGCGAATATGGCGTGATGAACATCCGGCTGGGGCAAATCCTAGCCAGTTGGCACGCCCGCGGCGGCAACATGGCGGCAACCGAGAGCACCGTGGCCGAGATGGCGGCGTCGAATGCAGAGGTCTCGATGGCGCGGCAGGCCCTGCTGGGCGATGCCGCCAAACCCGCCGTCCGCAATGCAGCCGATGGGCTGGCGGAGGTTTACCTCGCCATGGCTGCGACCCTGCGGCAGCAGAACGCCGCCGAGCTGGCGCTGGTGGTGCTGCGCCTGTCGCTGGACGTGCGCCCGGACTTCACCGCCGCGCGGCTGCTGCTATCGGACATGCAGGATGCGGCGAAGCAGCCGACAGGGGCGCTGGACACCTTGGCGGCGGTGCCCGACACCGATCCCTTGCTGGCCGTCGTGCAGTTGCGCCGGACTGGGCTGCTGGACGAGTTGGGCCGGACGGACGACGCGACCAACCTGCTGAACGAGTTGGCGGCGCAGCATCCGGACCAGCCGGAGCCACTGGCAACCCTTGGTGACCTGCTGCGCCGTCACAACCGGTTCGCGGAGGCTGTCACCGTCTATGACCGCGCCATCGCCCGAGTCGGCACGCCCACCCGCAGCAACTGGCCGCTGTTCTACGCCCGCGGCATCGTGCTGGAACGCGAGGGCAAGTGGGACCGGGCGGAGGCCGACTTCCGCTATGCGCTGGAGTTGTCGCCGGACCAGCCGGGCGTGCTGAACTACCTTGGCTATGCGTGGGCCGAGCGGGGCCAGAACCTGGACCAGGCGCGCACCCTGATCGAGCGTGCGTTGGAGCAGGACCCGAACGACGGGTCGATCATCGACAGCCTGGGCTGGGTGCTGCTGCTGCAGGGCGACAAGGCGGGCGCGCTGGCCCGGCTGCAACGCGCGGTCGAGCTGATGCCGGAGGACAGCACCGTCAATGGCCACCTCGGCGATGCCCTGCAAGCGGTCGGGCGGCAGCGGGAGGCGGAGTTCGAGTGGCGCCGCGCCCTGACCTTCCAGCCGGAGCCGGCCGAGGCCGCCCGGATCGAGGCCAAGCTGCGGACCCTGCCCGACGCCGGGGAAGCCGGACCGGCACCCTCGCCGCAGTAGCCGCCGCTCTAACCGATGGACACCGAGCTTGCGCCGGCCAAGGTCAACCTGTTCCTCCACGTCGTCGGCCGGCGTGACGACGGCTATCATGAGCTGGACAGCCTGGCAGTGTTCCCCGGCGCGGCGGACCGTTTGGAAGCCACGCCTGCGCCGGACCTAACCCTTCGGGTGGATGGACCCTTCGGCGCAGGGCTGGATGGCGGACCGGACAACCTGGTGCTGCGGGCAGCGCGAGCCTTGGCTGGCTACGCCGGCGCCGGCGCCGGGGCGCGGCTGGTGCTGGACAAGCAGTTGCCGGTTGCCAGCGGCATCGGCGGCGGCTCGGCCGATGCCGCGGCGGCGCTGCGTCTGCTGGCCCGGCTTTGGGGCATACAAGTCCCGGATCAGGTCCTGCACGGCATCGCGTTGCGACTGGGCGCCGACGTGCCGGTCTGCGTGGCCTCGCATCCCGCGCGCATGACCGGCCTTGGCGACCAGCTTGGCCCCGCACCGCGGCTGCCGCCCTTCGGCATGGTGCTGGCCAACCCCCGCGTCGGCGTGTCCACCCCGGAGGTCTTCCGCGCCCGCACCGGCCCGTTCTCCGCGCCGGCCTACCTGCCTGCGGCTTGGTCCGGCCTAGATGCGATGGTGGACGGCTTGCACGGCCTGTCCAACGACCTGGAACCCCCGGCCTTGCAGCTTTGCCCCGTCATCGCCGATGTGCTCGCCTGGCTCCGCGCGCAGCCTGGGTGCTTGCTGGCGCGGATGAGCGGGTCCGGCGCGACCTGCTTCGGCCTGTTCGCGCCGGGCGGTGCGCCCCTCGCGGCGGCGCGGGAAGCTCCCCCCGGGTGGTGGGTTTGGGGCGGGGGCTTTACGGAGGGGCTGCGCACCGCCTAATGAGCAGTGCGCCTGGCGATAGGCGTTGCGGCCGGCACTGGGGCGTCGCCAAGCGGTAAGGCTGCGGACTTTGAATCCGCCATGCGAAGGTTCGAATCCTTCCGCCCCAACCAACTCTTGCCGGTATCGATCATGTTCATCCCCATCGCCCCCGGCATCAGCTTCGACCCGCGCGAGATCGAGGAGAACTTCATTCGCGCCTCCGGCCCCGGCGGGCAGAACGTCAACAAGGTGTCCAGCGCCGTCCAGGTCCGCCTGGACCTGCGCCGCCCCGGCACCCTGCCTGAGGGGTTGCGCGCCCGCGCGGAGGTGCTGGGCGGGCGGCGCGTCACGGGCGATGGCGTGCTGGTCATCACCGCGCAGCAGCACCGCTCGCAGGACCGCAACCGGCAGGACGCGCAGGACCGCATCGTAGCCCTGCTGCGGGAGGCAGCGGTGGTGCCGGTGTTCCGGCGCGACACCAAGCCGACCAAGGCCTCCCGCCGGCGCCGGGTCGAGGCGAAGGTGCAGCGGGGCGAGATCAAGCGGCTGCGCGGCGCGCCCGCCCAGGACACCTAGCCCGCTCAAGACACATAGCTGATCAGTAGGCAACCAGATCCTTGATGCCGTCGAACACGCCTTGGGGCAGCACCTTCTTGGTCACCAAGTCCACCGGCGCGGCATAAGGCCGGCCGGCGACGATAGCCTTGGCGCGGACGTCGCCGACGCCGGGCAAGGTGCGCTGCAGGTCAGCCGCGCTGGACGTGTTGACGTTTGACAGCGCGATCCGGTCCTTGATGCCGGCCAGCACCCCGGCGGTCAGCACCTTCTTCTTCGTCAGGTCCTGCATGTCGGTGTACGGCCGGCCGGCGACGATCGCCTTGGCGCGGACCGGGCCGATGCCGGGCAGGCTGTCCAACTGCGCCTCGGTCGCCGAGTTGACATCGACGCGGCTGCCTGACGCGGCAGCAGCAGCGGGGGCGGGCGTCGCTGCCGGGGCAGGGGTGGCCACCGGCGGAGCAGGGCGGGTCGGGACGACTGCCGGGCGGCTAGGCTGCGGCGCTTGCGCCCAAACCGGCGTGGCGAAGGCGGTCAGCACGGCGACGGCGAAGGCAATCAGGCGGCGAGGACTCGGCATGGTGCAACTCCGTTGTCGGACCGCACCTGTATCAAATCCATGCCGTGCCGCAAGCGTCATGACCAGCGCACCTCCGGCGGCAGGCTCATCAGGATCGCGTCCACGTTGCCGCCGGTCTTGAGGCCGAACAGGGTGCCGCGGTCGTGCAGCAGGTTGAACTCCACATAGCGACCCCGGCGCAGCAACTGGTGGTCGCGTTCGGCCGGGGTCCACGGCTCCCTCATGCGGCGGCGGACGATGGCGGTGTAGCTGTCGCGGAAGGCGCGGCCGACATCCTGGGTGAAGGCGAAATCCGCTGCCGCGCCACCGCTGAACAGGTGGTCGTAGAAGATGCCGCCGGCCCCGCGCGGCTCGTTGCGGTGCGGCAGGAAGAAGTAGCGGTCGCACCACGCCTTGTACTCAGGATAATACGCCGGGTCGTGCCGGTCACAGGCGGCGCGGAAGGCGGCATGGAACGTCGCGGCATCCTCCACCGCCTCCAGCGCCTCCAGCCGCATCGGCGTCAGGTCGCCGCCGCCGCCGAACCACCCCCGGGTCGTCACCAGCATCCGCGTGTTCATGTGCGCCGCCGGCACGCGCGGGTTCTGCGGATGCGCGACCACGCTGATCCCGGACGCCCAGAACCGCGGGTCCTCCGCCGCGCCGGGGATCGAGGCGCGGAACTCCGGGCTGAACTCCCCCCAGACGGTGGAGACGTTGACGCCGACCTTCTCGAACACCCGGCCCTGCATGACGCTGATGACGCCGCCGCCGCCCTCCTCCCCGCCGTCGGTCGGCCGCGACCAGGGCTTGCGCACGAAACGCCCCGCTGGACGGTCCGCCAAGGGGCCGTCCTGCTCGTCCTCAATGGCCTCGAACCCGGCGCAGAGCTGGTCGCGCAACGCCTCGAACCAGGTCCGCGCTGCCGGCTTGAACCTCTCGTGCGGCGGCGGGCCGACCAGGTGTGGCGGCGTGTCGACCGGGTCGTCTGGACGGGCCAAGTCTTGCATTTCAGGCTCTTGTGTCAAATCGATACCCTCCAATTTACTGGTGCATAGTAGCCGCGCCAGCGCCTGTGTTGCAGGGCCTTGATGCGACGTTTATGAGATGCGGGATCGGGGCGCGGCCAGCGGCGGCACCCCAGAGGGATAGCAGGGGAATCCATGTCCGACATAGCCCACGGCAGCGTACGTGAAGCGATATCAACGGTTGGCAACCCCGACCCGACCAAGCGCGACTTCCTGAAGCTGCTGACCGGCAGCGCCGTGGCCATCGGCGTCGGCGCCGTCGTCTGGCCCTTCGTGGACAGCATGGCCCCGGCCAAGGATGTGCTCGCACTATCCAGCATCGAGGTGGACCTGAGCCCCATCGCCGAGGGCTCCGGCATCACCGTGGTTTGGCAGGGCAAGCCGGTGTTCATCCGCCACCGTACGGCAGACGAGCTCAAGACCGTGTCCGCCGTGCCGGAGAAAGACCTGATCGACCCGACCCCCGAGTCGTCCCGCGTCAAGCCCGGCAAGGAGCAGTGGCTGGTCGCCATCGGCATCTGTACCCACCTGGGCTGCGTGCCGCTTGGCAACAAGCCGAGCGACCCGCGCGGCGACTTCGGCGGCTGGTTCTGCCCCTGCCACGGCAGCCAGTATGACGTGTCCGGTCGTGTCCGCCATGGTCCGGCGCCGGCCAACCTGCCGCTGCCGCAATACGCCTTTACCAGCGACACTAAAGTCAAGATCGGCTGAGGAGAAACAGCATGGCCGGCCTACATAAGTCCGAGTACGAGAACCCAGTCATCAACTGGATCGACACCCGCCTTCCCGTGTTCACTATGATGCAGAAGGAATACGGGTCCTTCCCGACCCCGAAGAACTTCAACTACTTCTGGAACTTCGGCGCGCTGGCGATGATCAGCCTGGCGATCATGATTGCCACTGGCATCTTCCTGGCGATGAACTACACCGCCCACACCAGCCTCGCCTTTGACAGCGTCGAGCGGATCATGCGCGACGTGAACTATGGTTGGCTGCTGCGCTACATCCACGCAAACGGCGCGTCGATGTTCTTCATCGTCGTATACATCCACATCTTCCGCGCCCTCTACTACGGGTCATACAAGGCGCCGCGCGAGCTGCTGTTCATGCTCGGCGTAGTTATCCTGCTGCTGATGATGGCGACGGCGTTCATGGGCTACGTGCTGCCGTGGGGCCAGATGTCCTACTGGGGCGCTACGGTCATCACCGGGCTGTTCTCCGCGATCCCTGTTATCGGCACCAGCATCCAGACGTGGCTGCTCGGCGGCCCCAGCGTGGACAATGCCACGCTCAACCGCTTCTTCAGCCTGCATTACCTGATGCCGTTCATGATCACTGGCGTGGTGTTCCTGCACATCGTGGCGCTGCACATCACGGGCTCCAACAACCCGCTGGGCATCGACGTGAAGTCCCCGCAGGACACGCTGCCGTTCCACCCGTATTACACGGCCAAGGACAGCATCGGCGTTTGCGTCTATCTGCTGGTGTTCGCCGGCCTGGTGTTCTTCGCGCCGAACCTGCTGAACCACCCAGACAACTATATCCCTGCCAACCCGCTGGTCACCCCGGCGCACATTGTGCCTGAGTGGTACTTCCTGCCATTCTACGCCATCCTGCGGTCGGTGCCGAACAAGCTGGGCGGCGTCATCCTGATGTTCAGCGCCATTGCGGTGTTGTTCGTGCTCCCATGGCTCGACACCTCACCGGTCCGCAGCACGCGGTTCCGCCCGATGTACAAGCCCTTCCTGGCGCTGTTTGTCGCGTCGTTCTTCGCGCTGGGCTACGTTGGCGGGAAGCCGCCGGAGGGCCTGTATGTCGTGATCGGCCAAGTGGCAACGGCATACTACTTCCTGCACTTCCTGGTGGTGCTGCCCGTGCTGGGCAAGATCGAGCGCCCGCTGCCCCTGCCGGAGAGCATCGCACGGCCGATTGTCCGTCGCAGCGACAACTTTACCGGCGGTGGCGGTGGCCCGCTGCCCCAGGGTGCCGCGGCCAAGCCGATGGGGAAGCCGTAATGCGCGCAGGCTTGAAGATCGCGGGGCTGCTGCTTGCAGCAGCCCCGGCTTTCGCATCCCATGCTTTTGCCCAGGGGCATGAGGCCGTGGACGGACCGAAGGTGAATTGGAGCTTCAATGGCCCTTTCGGCACGTTTGATCGGGCATCGCAGCAACGTGGCTTCCAGGTTTACAAGGAAGTCTGCTCCAATTGCCACTCCATGAAGGAGATGTACTACCGCAATCTTAGTGCCATTGGCCTGAACGAAGAACAGATCAAGGCGGTCGCCGGCTCGGTCGAGGTGCCCGGTGGCACCGATGATAGTGGCCAGCCAGTCGAGCGGCCCGCAGTGCCGTCCGATCACTTCCGCTCCCCGTTTGCCAACGACAAGGCGGCACGGGCGGCCAATGGTGGTGCGTTGCCGCCTGACCAGTCGCTGATCATCAAGGCACGGGAGAATGGGCCGGACTACGTTCATGCGTTGCTGAACGGATACGTCGATGCCCCGCCAGGCGTGAAGGTGGGCGACGGGCAGTATTACAATGAGTACTTCCCCGGCAAGCAGCTTGCGATGCCCCAGCCGCTGCATGATGGTGCTGTCACCTACGCCGACGGCACGCCGGCCACGGTGGACCAGATGTCGAAGGACGTTGTGCAGTTCCTGACTTGGACCAGCAACCCGGATCTGGAAGTGCGCAAGCAGATGGGCGTTAAGGTCGTGCTATTCCTGTCCCTGATGACCGGCCTGGTGTATGCCGTGAAGAAGAAGATTTGGAAGGACGTTCACTAACGTCCATCGGCTTTGACGGTCTGACCATTCCGCCGCGCGGGTTGCACCGCGCGGCGGTTTTGTTTTGGAAAGGCGATGGTCTTGGGAAGTGCGATGGGTGACGCGATCACGCCGGTCATTGGCATCATTGGCGGCTCCGGCCTGTATGACATCGCTGGACTGGAACAGCAGCAGTGGCGCCAGGTGGCGTCGCCCTGGGGCGAGCCGTCCGACGAGCTGCTGTTCGGCGTCCTGGATGGCGTGCGCTGCGTGTTCCTGCCGCGGCATGGCAGGGGACACCGGCTGTCGCCGACGCACCTCAACTACCGGGCCAACATCGATGTGCTGAAGCGGTCGGGCGTGACGGACGTGCTGTCGCTCTCGGCGGTGGGCAGCCTCAAGGAAAACCTGCCCCCGGGGCATTTCGTCATCGTGGACCAGTTTATTGACCGCAGCTTCGCGCGGGAAAAGAGCTTCTTCGGGGACGGTTGCGTCGCCCATGTCTCGGTCGCCGATCCCGTTTGCCCGCGCATCGGTGACGTGGTGGAGACCCAAGCGCTTGCCCTGGACATCCCGGTCACGCGCGGCGGCACCTACCTGGTCATGGAGGGGCCGCAGTTCTCGACCCGGGCGGAGAGCAATCTCTACCGGGCCTGGGGCTGCAGCGTCATCGGCATGACGAACATGCCGGAGGCTAAGCTGGCCCGGGAAGCCGAGCTTTGCTACGCCACCGTGGCGATGGTGACAGACTATGATTGTTGGCACGACGAGCATGACGCGGTCAGTGTCGACTCTGTCATAAGGGTGATGGGCGAGAACGCCGAACGGGCGCGCGACCTCGTCCGCGCCGTCGTTCCCGTGCTTGGCGTCCCCCGCGGCCCTTGCCCAGCCGGGTGCGACCGCGCGTTGGAATATGCGGTCGTCACCGCGCCCGGGCACCGCAACGCCGGGCTGATGGCCCGGTTGGATGCTGTGGCAGGACGGGTCTTGGCGAAGATGTAGGAGTTGCCATGGCGGAAATCATCAACCTGCGGCGGGTCCGCAAGCGCCTCGCGCGGGATGCTGCGGCGCAGGACGCGGCTACAGCCCGGACCTGGCATAGCCGCAATTCAGTGGAACGCCAATCCGGCCCGAATGCCCGTATGGCGCTGGACCGCACCCTGGATCAGGCGAGGCTGGGGGACCAGGCTAAGCTAGACCCGTCAGCCCGGGACGGCGAAGACCCGAAATGATTGGGCCAGCACTTCGTAGATCGGACGCTTGAAGGCGACGGCCAGGTCCGGCAACTCGTCCAGCGCCGCCCATCGCCATGCATCGAACTCGGGATGCGGGTCCAAGTCCAACCGCACGTCGCTGTCCCGCCCGGTGAAGCGCAACGCGAACCACCGCTGCCGCTGGCCACGGTAATGCCCGCCCAGGATGCGGCCCAGCAGCTCCGGCGGGAAATCATAGGTTAGCCAGTCCGGATGCTCACCGATGATGACGGCCTCGCTGGTGCCGGTCTCCTCAGCCAACTCGCGCAACACCGCTGTTGCTGGGTCCTCATCGGCGTCAATACCACCCTGCGGCAGTTGCCACCCGCCGGCGGCCCTCTCCGCACTGGACATGCCGACCCGGCGGGCAACGAACACCTTGCCCTCGCGGTTGAACAGCGCCGCGCCGACGTTCGGACGGTAGGGTAGGCCGGCCGCTTCACTCACTGTGTCGCACTCGCGTCGCTCACTGCGTCTCGCTCGCGGTCGCCGGTGCGACTAGCGCCAGCGCGCTTATCGGCACCAGCACGACACCCCGCGCTTCCACATCCCGCGCCCAAGTGGCAAGGCGCTCCAGGATCACCGGCCGCAGCCGGCCAACCAAACCGATGGCCGAGCCACGATCCCGTGCGATGCGTTCCAGGGAGAGCAACTGCGCCTCGACCTCCGCCCGCGCCGGACGGTCATCCAGGACGAGATCGGCGGTGCAGCCAGCCAGGCCTGCCGGCAGGGAAGCCTGGTGGCCGCCGCCCGCCGGGCGTGGGTCGAGGTAGAGCAAGCCACGTCCGGCAAGTTCGTCGAGCATTATGTTGTAGCTACTGGTTTGCGCCGCGAACCGCTCTCCCCGCAGGCCGTCCGATGCGCCAGTTGCGCCCACATAACCCTGAATGCGCCCGAGCACCGCATCCAGGCGAACCTGGTTGTCCGCAGGCGTCGCCCCGGTCAACAAGGAATTTGGCCCGGCGTCGTCGAACGGGAAACGGCTGGCCTCCGTAGGGATGGAGGCGAGCAGCTCGTGTCCCGCCAGCCGCGCCGCCGCGAGCAAGGCGTCGGAGTCACGGCCATAGGCGGACACCGCGAGCGTCACCGCACCCGGCAGGCTGATGGCTGTCCGGCTTTCGGCTTCCAATCCTCCCACCCCCGCAATCACCAAGCCAATCCGCGGACGGCCATCGGCAGGCGGCGCCGGACGGGCATAAACTACCCGGGGCATTCGGCCGTCAGCAGCGACGCGCGGCAACTGCCCAGTGTCACGGCCGCGCGTCGGTTCCAGAAGCGCCGGGTCAGGCGCCGCGATGTGCCCATCCCAGGAAACCGGCGCTGACCTGGCAACGGCTGCGGCGGCCACAACCGGATGAGCCGGCGGACCCAACATCTGCAGGACCGCAGCGCCAATCATCAAGACGCCCAGCATGACGCCCCAAAACCAGCCGAGGGCGCGCACCGTCGGCTGCCTTGGACGACCGACGGTAAGCGTCTACTGCGCCGCGCGGCGCTGCGACGCCATGGCGCGCACCACAACCAGGCCCTGCTGCAACTGGAAGTCCGTGTCGGGCTTGGCCGCGTCGAACGTCGGAAAACCCTCGGGCGGCAGCTTCGGGATTTCCCGGGCCACCGCCGGCAGGTCGGCACGGGCCGGCGGGCTGGCCGGCTGGGCGGTGCCGCCCTGGTTGCGCAGCGCACGGTTCAGGTCCGCCTCCCGCTCCGGCCCGAAGTGCGGCCCCTCGGTGCGGGACGCCGCGACCTCGACATCCGGCGTGATGCCCAGCCCCTGGATGCTGCGGCCTGACGGCGTGTAGTAGCGTGCCGTAGTCAGCCGCATCGCCCCGTTGCCCGGCAGCGGCATGACGGTCTGCACCGATCCCTTGCCGAAGCTGCGCGTTCCGACCAGCACCGCGCGCCGCTGATCCTGCAACGCTCCGGCCACAATCTCCGACGCCGACGCCGATCCGCCGTTGACCAGCACCACCACTGGCAGGCCCTGGGCAATATCGCCGGGCTTTGCGCTCCAGCGCTGGCTCTCCTCGGGGTGGCGGGAGCGGGTGGAGACGATCTCGCCCTGCTCCAGGAAGTCGTCGGATACGGAGACGGCCTGATCCAGCAATCCGCCAGGATTATTACGCAAGTCAAGCACGACGCCCCTGAGATTACCGCCAGCCTTGGCCCTCAAGTCCTGCATCGCCTTGCGCAGGCCGGGATCGGTCTGCTCATTGAAGCTGGTCAGGCGGATGTAGGCGATGTCGCCTTCCAGGTGCGAGCGCACGACCTGGATGTTGATGACCTCGCGCTGCATCGCGACCTCGATGGGCGTGTCGACGCCCTCGCGCTTGATGGTCAGCTTGATCTGGCTGCCGGCGGGGCCGCGCATCTTGTCCACGGCCTCATTCAGCGACAGCCCCTGCACCGTCTGCCCGTCCAACGCGGTGATCAGGTCGCCGGCCTTCATCCCGGCGCGGGCGGCGGGGGTGTCGTCGATAGGAGTGACGACCTTGATGATGCCGTTCTCCGACGTGACCTCCAGCCCCAGGCCGCCGAACTTGCCGCTGGTCTGCACTTGCATGTCCTTGAACGACTTGGCGTTCATGTAGCTGCTATGCGGGTCCAGCCCGGTCAGCATGCCGTTGATCGCGTTCTCGATCAGCTCGCGGTCGTTGACGGGTTCCACGTATTCGGCGCGCACCCTCTCGAACACGTCGCCGAACAGGGTCAGCAGACGGTAGGTCTCCGCGCGGTTGCTGTCCTGCGCCACGGCGTGGGCAATGGGCCAACTGACGCCGAACCGCTGATCCAGCAGCCCTGACACGGGGCCGGCCGCAATGCCCGCCGCAAAGGCGGCGCCCAGAAGCAAGCCGGTACGGAATTTCATGCCCATGTTCCCTTTGCGCCCAAACCAAGCGCCGTGATCACGCAACGCCTCTTGAGGCATTCTCGTGCCACAATAACGCCAACCCCATGGAAATGGCTATCCATGTGCGCGGAGGAAGGGGGCAGGGTTCACAGGTTGCCCATCCCGGCGCAATTCCATGTAGAGCGCCGGCCGCGCCCCACCGGCGCGCGGGTCCCAGCCCGGCATGACGCCCACCGGCTCGCCCGACCACACCGACATGCCGACCTGGACGGCCAAGCGGTCGAAGCCGGACAGCACGAAATGGTAGCCGCCGCCGCAATCCAGGATCAACAGCACGCCGAAGCTGCGAAATGGCCCGCTATAGGCCACCCGGCCGGTGCAGGGCGCCAGCACATGGGCTGCCGGCGGCGAGCGGATCGAGATGCCGCTGGACGGCCCGGCGTCGGTGAGCTCCCCCCAGCCGCGCACGATCCTGCCCGCCACGGGAGCATAGGACGGGGCGGCAGCCGGGCCGGTGGCCCATGCCGCGGCCGGGCTGTCCGGCTTCTCGACAAGGCCGGGTCCAGCCTGCCGCGCCAAGACCTCCTGGCGTCGGCGGGCCTCTGCCGCGGCAACCTCCTGCTTCTGCCGGTCGGCACGGGCGAGGTCGTCGCGGGCACGGGCCTCGGCACGGGCGCGTTCCGCCGCCATGCTCACCAGCGCGGAGCGGAGGCTGTCGGCCCGGGCCGCATCGGCGGCAGCGTGGCGGGCCGTCTCGGCCGCAGCGTCCTCCGCATGCAGGCGCCCGGCGCGGGCCGCCTCCAACTGCTGGTCCAGCGCCGCCGCCTGGCTGGCCTGCTGCGCCTGGACCGCTTGCAGCCGCGGCAGGCTGGCGGCCACGGCCTGCACCGCCGCCTGCGCCGCCGCGGTCTCGTCACGGAAGGCGCGGGCCTCGTCGGCCAGGTGCCGGGCCAGGCCGTGCAGGATGCTCAGGCCACGCAGCGCCTCGCCGGGCTGGGCGGGCACGGCAAGCAGGGTCTCGACCGGGAACAGGCCCAGACGCTCCATCAGTGGCAGCAGCGGCGTCACGGCAGCGGCCCGCTCCGCCAGGCGCTGCTCCGCCTCGTGCTGGCGTGCCGTCAGCGCCTCCACTTGCGCAGCGGCGTCCGCTGCCTCCGTCTCCGTACGGCGCAGTTGGGCCGCGGCAGTAATGCGCGCGTTGGCCAGACGACGTTCCTCGGCCTCGGCCGAGCGGACCTGCGCCGCCGGGAGGGGCGTGGCGGAACTCGGCGCAGGCAGCGCCGGACGCGGCCCGGCGACCAGCGCCACCCCCATCAGCAGGGCGAGGCTAAGCCGGCGCAGGCGCCGCATCGGCATACGCCATCGGACGCAGCAACAACGACTGCCCGGTCATCTCCGGCGGCTGCGGCAGGCCCATCAAGGCAAGCAGGGTCGGCGCTAGGTCCGCCAAACGGCCGTCATGCAGCTCCGCCACCCGTGCGTCCAGCATGGCCGACAGCATCACTGGCACCGGGTTCGTCGTATGGGCCGTATGGGGGCCGCCCGTGGCGGGATCGCGCATCAGCTCGCAGTTGCCGTGGTCGGCCGTGACCAGCAGCGCCCCGCCGGCCGCGGCCATGGCGATAATGATGCGGCCCAGCGCGGCGTCCACCGTCTCCACCGCGCGCATGGCGGCGAGCAGGTTGCCCGTGTGGCCGACCATGTCGGGGTTGGCGAAGTTGAGCACGATCAAATCGTAAACGCCGGACCGGATGGCGTCCACTGCGCGGTCGGTCAGCTCCGGCGCCGACATCTCCGGCTGCAGGTCGTAGGTGGCGACCTTAGGGGATGGCACCATGATCCGGTCCTCGCCGGGGTAGGCGACCTCCTGCCCACCATTCATGAAGTAGGTGACGTGCGGGTACTTCTCGGTCTCGGCCAGGCGCAACTGCCGGCGGCCGGCGTCGGCCACCACCTCGCCCAGGATGCGCCCCATGTGCTGCGGCGCGAACACCGCCTGCATCAGCGGCGCCAGCGCATCGCTGTAGCGGGTCAGCCCGGCGGCGGCGGCGAAACGGACCACACGGGGCCGGGCAAAACCGGTGAAGCCCGGGTCCAGCATGGCGCCCAGCAGCTCCCGTACGCGGTCGGCGCGGAAGTTGAAGCACAGCACGGCGTCGCCGTCCCGCACGCCCTGGTAGCCGCCGATGACTGCCGGCACCACGAACTCGTCTGTCACGTCGCGGCTATAGGCGTCATCCATGACGCTGTCGGCATCGGCAAAGCTGTTGCCGCGGCCCTCCACGACCGCGAGGTAGGCCCGCTCCACACGGTCCCACCGATGGTCGCGGTCCATGGCGTAATAGCGCCCGCTGACGGTGGCGATGCGGGCGCCGGCGGGCAGGGCGGCCTGCAAGCGCGCCAAGTCCTGTCCGCCGGAGCGTGGCGGGGTGTCGCGGCCGTCGGTGAAGGCGTGCAGCCGGACCGGGATGCGCGCATCGGCCAGGATGCGCGCTAGGGCGGCGGCGTGGTCCTGGTGCGCGTGGACGCCGCCGGGTGACACCAGTCCCATCAGGTGACAGGCACCGCCGGTGCCGCGCAGGGCCTCGATCAGCGCCAGGATGGCCGGGGCGCGCGCCAGGCTGCCGTCCTGGATGGCGAGGCCGATGCGCGGCAGCTCCTGCATCACCACGCGGCCAGCGCCGATGTTGAGGTGGCCGACCTCCGAGTTGCCCATCTGCCCCGGCGGCAGCCCGACATCCAGGCCATCGGTGCGCAGGAAGGCGTGCGGCCCCTGCATCAACCCGTCGAAGGCCGGCGTGTCGGCCTGCACGACGGCATTGTCGGCGGCGTTGTCCCGCCAGCCCCAGCCGTCGAGGATCACCAGCATGACGGGGCGGGGCGGCGTGGCAGGCATCAGGGCGGTCCCCAGCAGCGCGATACGAGACACGTCTGGTATGGCCGCGTGTTGCAGGATCGGCAAGGCGTCTCTCCCTCTCGAAGAGGAGGGAGTTTGTCTTACGGCCGGCCTGCCCGATGATAGGGATGGCCGGCAAGGATCGACTGCGCGCGGTAGAGCTGCTCGGCCAGCATGACCCGGACCAGCATGTGGGGCCAGGTCATTGGCCCCAGGGACAGCAGGTGGTCGGCACGCGCCAGAACCGCAGGGTCCAAGCCGTCAGCGCCGCCGATCAGGAAGCACAGCGGCCGCGACAGGCCCAGCCAGCGTTCGAGCAGCCGGGCCAGCCCTTCGCTGCCGGACGCCGCGGCCCCAAGGTCCAACGCCACGGCCAGCGTGCCCGGCGGCAGCGCCGCGAGCAGGCCGGCAGCCTCCCGCCGCTTGGCCTCGGCTGGCGCGCCGCTACCCTCGGCGACCTCGACCACCTCCAGCCGTGGCCGCAGCCTGGTATTGTAGCGGTCGAACAACGCCTGCTCCGGCCCTGGCCGCAGGCGGCCGACGGCGACAAGGCGCATCACGCCGGGAAGGCTGGGGCAGGGCTTGCAACCCGTCCCGAGGCATGCGCGATGTCCGCACCATGAGAACGATACACCGCTGGCTCACCCCTCTTGCCCTGCTGCCGTTGCTGGCCGCCGCGCCGGTGCCCGGCATCCCCGTCGTGCTCGCGCCGCAGCCGGGCACCGCGTTGGACCGGACGGCCCGCGGCCTGGTTGCGCAGGACCTGGCGGAGAGCGTGCGCGCCGGGGAACGGCCGCTGGTGCTGCTCGGCACGGCCCATCTGGGCGCAGCGGCGGACCGCCCGGCGCTGTTCGTCCAACTGCAGTCGCCGCGGCAGTGCGGCTCGGCCGGATGCAGCACCAGCGTGTTCGCCTGGACGGGCGGGCGCTACCAGAAGGTGCTGGACGGCGTCGATGGCCGCATGGCCGTCGCAGCCTCGCGGCACGCCGGGATGGCCGACCTGCAGGCCGGGACCGAGACCTACGCCTGGAACGGCAAGACCTATGCCGACACCGTCCCGGCGCCGGCGCTCGACCTGCGGCCCCGCACCCGGCGCCGGGCGCGCTAGCGGATCAGTCCTCTGTCTGCGGCATCTCGGCCGGTTCATCCAGCTCCGCGCCCCACATGCGTTCCAGCGCATACAGCGTCCGCGCCTCCGGCTTGAACAGGTGGATGACGATGTCCCCCGCGTCGATCAGCACCCAGTCGGAGCCGCCGGACCCCTCGATCTGCACGCGCTTGATGCCGATTTCGGACAGCTTCTCTTCCAGGTGGGTTGCCATGGCGCTGATCTGGCGGTCGGCCAGGCCGGTGGCGATCACCATGCGGTCGGTGAAGGCGGCGCGGCCGGCCAGGTCCATGGCAATGACCTCCTCCGCCTTGTCCGCCTCCAGGCTCTCGACGATGACGGCCTGCATGCGGTCCAGGCGCTCGCGCTCGTCGGTGGCAGGGGCGGGAGCCTTGGGCTTGCGGACGCGCGGACCTGCGGCGGCGGCCTTCTTGCGGGGGGTACCCGCCGCCTTCGCGGCCTCCGCCAGCGCCGGAGCAGGCTGGGAGGGGCGGCGCTTAGTGGGCGGGTCCGAGGGTTTCCTGGCTATGTCCGTGTTCCTTCGTGGGCGGATGCGGCCGCTATAGCAGGTTCTGCATCCGGGTGTGACAGCGGGAGCGGCGGCCACTGCGGCCAGCCCCGGCGCAGCGCCGTGGCGGAGGCGTGGTTCTGCCGGGCAGGCAAGAAGGTCCAGGCCGGCGCAGGCCGCCCGGCCAGGGACGGCGCCGCACGGGCCGGCAGCAGCGCCGGCCGCAGCCGGTGCGCCGCCTGGCTCGCCAGCGCGCGCCCGTTATAGGTCGGCCGCGGCAGCACGGCGAACGGCATGGTGCCTGCGATGCCGATCCAGCCCTGCCAGCGCGGCAACTGCACCAGGTTGTCAGCGCCCATCAGCCAGACGAACCGAACGCTGGGAAAGCGCCGCCGCAGGGCGCGCAGGGTGTCGTAGGTGTAACGCGTGTGCAGCCGCGCCTCGATGGCAGTCGCCACGACCCGCCTGCCGTCAGCGATGCGGCGGGCGCTGGCCAGGCGGTCGGCCAGCCGGGCCATCCCCTGCGCCGGCTTGAGCGGGTTGCCCGGCGACACCAGCAGCCAAACCTGGTCCAGCCGCAGCCGCCGCAGCGCCAGCCGGGCGATATGCAGGTGGCCGCCGTGCGCCGGGTTGAACGAGCCGCCGAGCAGGCCGACCCGGGTGCGCCGGTTGTCGCCCCACCTTGGCAGCGGGTCCGGCAGAACCGGGGCACGGCGGCCGCTGGTCAGGGACGCACCTGGCCCGTGCCGGTGATCGTGTAGCGGAAGGTGGTCAACTGCTCGACCCCGACGGGGCCGCGGGCGTGGATGCGGCCGGTGGCGATGCCGATCTCCGCGCCGAAGCCGAACTCACCGCCGTCGCAGAACTGGGTGGAGGCGTTCCACAGCGCGACCGCGCTGCCGACGCCGCGCAGGAACTGGTCGGCGGCGGCGGCGTCCTCGGTGATGATCGCCTCAGTGTGCTCGCTGCCGTAGCGGGCGATGTGGGCCAGCGCGTCCGCCACGCCGTCCACCACGGCGACGGACAGGATGGCGTCCAGCCATTCGGTGGCGAAGTCGGCCTCGGTCGCCAGGGGCAGGTCCGGCAGGATGGCGCGGGCGCGGGCGTCGGCGCGAAAGCGGCAGCCCAGGGCGGCAAGGTCCCCGACCAGCAAGGGCAGCAACGCAGGGGCACAAGCGGCGTCGATCAGCAGGGTTTCGGTAGCGCCGCAGACGCCGGTGCGACGCATCTTGGCGTTGGCCAGCACAGAGCGCGCCATCGCCGGGTCGGCAGCGGCGTGGACGTAGGTATGGCACAGGCCCTCGGCGTGGGCGAGCACGGGCACGCGGGCGTCGCGCTGCACCCGGTCCACCAGGGAGCGTCCGCCGCGCGGGATCACCAGGTCGATCAGGCCGCTGCCGGCGAGCATGGCGGCGACATAGGCGCGGTCGGCGCCCGGCGCGACCTGCACGGCGTCGCGCGGCAGCCCGGCGGCGTGCAGGCCCTCGGCGATGGCGGCGTGGATGGCCTGGGCGGAGCGCGCGCTGTCCGACCCGCCCCGCAGGATGACGGCGTTGCCGGACTTCACGCACAGCCCAGCAGCGTCGGCCCCGACGTTGGGGCGGCTTTCATAGATCATGCCGATCACGCCCAGCGGCTGCGCGATCCGGCGGATGCGAAGGCCGTTGGGCCGGGTCCAGTCGGCCAGGGTGCGGGCCAGCGGGTCGGGCAGGGCAGCGATGCTGTCCAAGCCTTGCGCCATGGCCTCCACGCGGGCAGGGGTCAGGGCCAGGCGGTCGCGGAAGGCCGGAGTGCCCTGGTGGGCCAGCAGGTCGGCCTCGTTGGCGGCGAGGATGGCGGGCGCCTGGACGCGCAGTTGGGCGGCGGCGGACTTCAGGCCGGCAGCCCGCACCGTATCCGGCGTGTTGGCCAGGATAGCGGAGGCGGCACGGGCGCAGTGTGCCGCGGTGCGGAGCCAGGCGGTGGTTTGATCGGTGTCTTGGTTCATGGCGAGGCAATCTTGCAGGGCCGGGGCCGTGTGCGCCAGGGCGGATATACGGGAGCAGGTCTGCTCTCTCCTCCTTCTGGAGAAGGAGCAGGCAGGCGAGCTTGACGCGGGCCGCGGCGGCAGCAAGGCTCATGGTGCCGGGGTGCCCGACCAGGGGCTGAGATCATACCCGTTGAACCTGTCTGGGTCATGCCAGCGAAGGGAGCCGCCCGTGTTGTTCGTCATCCAGTTCGAGGACGTTTACGCCGACCAGCCTGCACGCCTGCCCGAACGGGAGCAGCACATGCCGCAGCACCTGGCGTTTCTGGTCCGGCATGGCAACCAGGTGATTGCGGCAGGAGCGTTGCGGCCCTCACCCGACGCGGCGCCTACCGGCGGCATCTGGCTGGTGCAGGCAGGCAGCATGGCGGAGGCGGAGGCGCTGCTACGGCAGGACCCCTTCTGGATCGCCGGCTTGCGGAAATCGGTGACGGTCAGCCATTGGGCCAAGGCGTTCTGGTGTCAGCCGTTCGCGGCCTGCATGGAGGTTCTCGGCGCAGGCTAGGCCCTACGTCAGCACCAAGTCGTCCCGGTGCACCATCTCGTCCCGGCCGCGCCAGCCCAGGATCGCCTCGATGTCGTCCGACTGGTGCCCGGCGATGCGGCGCGCGTCGGCGCTGGCATAAGCCGACAGCCCGCGCGCCAGCACGTCGCCCGCCCCGTCCTGCACCAGCACGGGGTCTCCGCGCTCAAACTCGCCCACCACGCCCTGCACGCCCGCCGGCAGCAGCGAGCGCCCGGCCTGCAAGGCTCGGGCAGCGCCAGAGTCCACCACCAGGCGGCCCGCCGGATGCAGGCTGCCGGCAATCCAGCGTTTGCGCGCCGTCCGGCCATCCGGCGCCGGCAGAAACCAAGTGCAGCGCCCCCCCTCCACCATCGCCTGCAACGGGTGCGGCACGGCGCCGACCGCAATCGCCATCGCGCAGCCAGCCTGCGTGGCAATGCGGGCCGCCGCCAGCTTGGTCCGCATCCCGCCGCTGCTGTAGCCCGGCGGCGGATCCCCACCCATCGCCTCGATCTCCGGCGTCAGGGCGGCAACGACCGGAAGGTGCCGGGCAGCTGGGTCACGCTTGGGGTCAGCGGTATAAAGGCCGTCAATGTCCGACAGCAGCAGCAACTGGTCGGCCTGCACCATCTCGGCCACGCGAGCAGCCAGGCGGTCGTTGTCGCCAAACCGGATTTCGGCGGTCGCCACGCTATCGTTCTCATTGATGACGGGCACGCAGCCCAGGCCCAGCAACGTGGTCAGCGTCGCCCGCGCATTGAGGTAGCGGCGGCGGTCCTCGGTGTCCTCCAGCGTCAGCAGCAGTTGCGCGGCGGTCAGGCCGTGCAGCGCCAGCGCCGCCGTCCACGCCTGCGCCAAGCGGATTTGTCCCACAGCAGCCGCAGCCTGCTTCTCCTCCAACCTGAGCCGCGGCTGCGTCAGGCCGAGATGCGACCGGGCGAGGGCGATGGCGCCGGACGACACCACGATCACCGCCGTTTCCCGCGCCCGTGCGGCGGAAATATCGGCAGCCACGCCATGCAGCCAGGCGGTGCGCGGCTCTGCCCCGTCCACCACCAGCGCGCTGCCGATCTTCACGACCAGCAGCCGCGCCCCGGAAAGCTGCGGCACGTTGAGAAGCTGCGGCACGTGCAGCCGCAGCGTCACGCCAGTTCGAGCAGCGGCGGGCGGACCAGGCGCGCGGCGTGGACGCGGTCCATCAGCTCGCGCAGCACCTGCGGCAAGTTGTCGCCCGTCGCGCCGGACAGCAGCATGACCGTCTGGCCCGACGCCTTCTGCAGCGCAGCCCGGCGGGTGCGCGCCTCGGTGGTGGTCATGGCATCGGACTTGTTCAGGATCAGCAGCTCCGGCTTTTCCACCAAGCCGCCGCCATAGGCCTGCAGCTCCTCCCGCACGGTGCGCCAGGCACGGACCACGTTGCCGGCGGCCCCATCGATCAGGTGCAGCAGCACGGCGCAGCGCTCGACATGGCCCAGGAAGCGGTCGCCCAGCCCGGCGCCCTCATGCGCGCCGCGGATCAGGCCGGGAATGTCGGCAATCACGAACTCCTCCGAGTGCGACAGCCTGACGACACCGAGCTGCGGATGCAGGGTGGTGAAGGGGTAGTCGGCGATCTTCGGCCGGGCAGCGGACACCACGGACAGGAAGGTGCTCTTGCCCGCATTCGGCAGCCCGACCAGGCCCACGTCGGCAATCATCTTCAATCGCAGCCACACCCACCGTTCCTCCCCAGGATAGCCCGGCGTGGCCTTGCGGGGCGCGCGGTTGGTACTGGACTTGAAGTGGGCGTTGCCGTGGCCGCCATCGCCGCCGCGGCACAGCACGATGCGCTTGCCGGGTTCGTCGAGGTCGGCGAGCAGGGTTTCCTTGTCGTCGGCGACGATCTGCGTGCCGACCGGCACCTGGATCACCACGTCGGGCGCCCCGGCTCCGGTGCGGTCGCTGCCGGCGCCGTTGCCGCCCTTCGGCGCGCGGAAGTGCTGGGTGTAGCGGAAGTCGATCAGGGTGTTCAGGTTCTGCGCGGCGACGAACATGACGTCTCCGCCCTTGCCGCCGTCGCCGCCGTCGGGGCCGCCGAACTCCATGAACTTCTCGCGCCGGAAAGCGATCACGCCGTTCCCGCCGTCACCGGAGCGTGTGTAGATCTTGGCCTGGTCGAGGAACTTCATGGTGCGTCCGGGGATGCGGAGGGGGGATGCGGAAGGGCGAAATGCAGAAGGGGGCCAGCTTGCGCCGGCCCCCCGAGATGGTGCGCCGTGGCGGCGTCTGCTACTCGGCGGCAGCCTGCATCGCAACCGGCTCGACCGAGACGTGAACCCTGCCCTCGGTTTTGCGCTGGAACTTCACATGACCGTCCACTAGCGCCCAGAGGGTATGGTCCTTGCCCACACCGACGTTCACGCCGGGCTTCACCTTGGTGCCGCGCTGGCGGATGATGATGTTGCCGGCAATGACGGCCTCGCCGCCGAACTTCTTGACGCCGAGGCGGCGCCCGGCGGTGTCGCGGCCGTTGCGGGATGAGCCGCCTGCCTTCTTATGTGCCATTTTGGGGGTTCTCTCTACGCTTGGGCGTTTTCTGGGGTGGTCTCAGGCTCTGGCGTGATCTCAGGCGCGGCGTCGACCGGAGTTGATTCGGCCGCCACAGTGGGCATCACATGGCCCTCGGCGTTGATGCCGGCAACACGAAGCACGGTGACATGCTGGCGATGGCCGTTCTTGCGGCGGCTGTTCTGCCGGCGGCGCTTCTTGAAGATGACGATCTTGTCAAGCCGGTCCTGCGCGATGACAGTGGCCGTCACGGTGGCGCCGGGCACGAGGGGAGCGCCGAGCGTGGTGCCTGCGGTGCTGCCGACAGCGAGCACGTCGGTAAAGGTGATGGTCTCACCGGCCTCGCCGGGCAGCTTCTCGATCTTCAGCACGTCGTTGGGCGTGACGCGGTACTGCTTTCCGCCGGTGCGGATGACTGCGAACATAATGGATTCCTGGATCGACCGTCCCGGGGTGCCGGGCGGCCCTTTTTGTGAACATGGGACGCCGAACAGCCCTTCTGGCATGAGGGTGGCCGTTGGTGTCGCCGCGGGTTGTATTCGCATGAGCGGCGAAGTCAACGTTGCGGCGGACTGCTTGCGATGGCCCGGCGGCCTCCGTATAACCCGCGCATGGAGAGGTGGCCGAGTGGCTTAAGGTGGCGGTCTCGAAAACCGTTGTAGTGTAACAGCTACCGTGGGTTCGAATCCCACCCTCTCCGCCAGCACTCACCCTTTACGGCACGTCGTTTGCACAGCCGCGTTCGGGCAGCCCGGCCGTATAGCTTGCGCACGCCAGCAGCGTTCGTCCCAGACGGGAACTGCCCACAACAGCAGCAGAAGGTCGTGCAATTGTCCTACCTGACACCCGCCGAGTTCGCCGTCAAAATGGTCGATGCCGGGGAGGCCAAGGTGTTCATGTCCACCCGGGACACCCTGATCCGCGCCTACATGGCCGGCGCCCTGCTGGCGTTGGCCGCCGTGTTCGCCGTCACCGTGGCGCAGCAGACGGGCTACCCGATCATCGGCGCCATCCTGTTCCCGGTCGGCTTTTGCATGCTGTATCTGCTCGGGTTCGACCTGCTGACCGGCGTGTTCACCCTGGCGCCGCTCGCCCTGATCGACCGGCGGCCCGGCGTCACCCTGGGCGGCGTGCTGCGCAACTGGGGGCTGGTGTTCGTCGGCAACTTCGCCGGCGCGCTGACGGTGGCGCTGATGATGGCCGTGGTGTTCACCTTCGGCTTCCAGGCCGAGCCCAGCCCGGTCGGCAAGGTCATCGCCGGGATCGGCGAGGCGCGCACCCTCGGCTACAAGCACTACGGGGCCGCGGGAATGCTGACCCTGTTCATCCGCGGGGTGCTGTGCAACTGGATGGTGTCGACCGGGGTAGTGGGCGCGATGGTATCCAACTCGGTCAGCGGCAAGGTGATCGCGATGTGGATGCCGATCATGGTGTTCTTCGCCATGACGTTCGAGCACTCGGTGGTGAACATGTTCCTGTTCCCCTCGGCGCTGCTGATGGGCGGCAACTTCTCGGTGGCGGACTACATCGTCTGGAACGAGATCCCGACGGTGGTGGGCAACCTGGTGGGCGGACTGGCCTTCACGGGGCTGACGCTCTACGCGACGCATGTGCGGACAGCGCCGAAGCGGGTGCCAATGCGGGGCGGCGTGGGGGCAGCGGCGGAATAAGCGAGGGCGGACATCCACCCCGCCGAGGCTGCGCCGTCAGCCAAGGCCCTCGATGCGCTCGATGAACCGCTTCTTTGCCTCATGCTCCACACGGATTAACGCCATCCGGCGCGCATACTCCGCCTTCGTGCCCTGCTCCGCCGCAATCGCCGCCAAGTCCACCAGCAGCGCCGCAGCCCGGTCGTAGCCCTGCGCGTTCCGCCGTGCGATCTCGGCCTCCACCTCGCGCCAGACATCGGCGCCACGTTGCGTCAGCGTGTCCAGCCGGGCACGCCGGACCTTCGCCGCTGCCTTCTCGCGCCGCAGCGCCTCCGCCGCAGCAGCCTCGGCTGCGGCACGCTCGCGCTTCTGCCGAATGACCGCGGCGGCGGCATACAACTCCAGGGCATTGCGCCGCGGCGCCGCCGGGACCTCGGCCGCCACCCGCAGGTGCGCCTCCCGCCGCAGCTCCACCCCGACATGCGGGTCGCCCTCGGCCAGCCGCACCAGCAGGTCGGTCTTCTCCCGCTCGGTCTTGCCGGCGATCAGCTCGCGGACGACGCCCGCCGATGCCGCCGTGGCCGGCGCAGCGGCCGGACGCTCGGCCGCCGCCTGCACCAGGTCGCGGTCGATGACGAAGAACTCGGCGAACGCCGCCAGCGCCCCGGTCAGCGGACCCAGGCCCGGCAGCGGCTCCGGCGCATCGGCGTCGAACGCGTCACCCTCCACCCCCATCAGCCACAGCAGGTAGAACAGCCGCGGGTCACCCACCAGCAGGTCGGCCCGCAACGGCGCCATCCCCGCCAGCAGGCCGTTGTCGTCGTAAACCTCATCCTCCTCGATCTCGTCGCGCTGGATGTCCAGGATCAGGTTGTCGCCGGCTTCCAGCACCTGGGCGGCCTCGCCATCGCCGAGGCAGGCATCAAGCAATCGCCGGTCCACCAGCCGCACCGGCAGCCGGATCATCAGCCGGTGCGTGCCCCAGTTCGTGAGATAAAGGTGCAGGTCGAAGCAGCGTGCCATCAGCTTCGCCGGGTCGCCCTTGAAGTCGCCCCACTCGTAGGTGTTGGTGAGGCTCGTCGCCGAGATCACCGCCCGGGACGAGATGCCGCGCAGCATCTTGCGGTCCGCGTCGGTCAGCGGCCAGTCCACCGCCTGGAACTCGTAATACTGGTACTCGCTCATCGCCGCCCCATGCCAGCACGCAGCCCGGCCCTACAAGACCCGGCGCAGAGCCTCGTTCGTCTCGACCTCCCGCAACGCCCCGGCCAGCGTCAGGCCGTCGCGCAGGCGCCACCACTGTCCCGTGTGCCGCATCCAGTGCACGTCGAATTCGTCCGGCCCCATGCGGTCGATGCGGGCGAAAGGGCTGTCGAACTCCTGCCCGCGGTTGTGCTCGAACCCGGACCGATACCGCACCATGAAGCGGTAGCGGCCGCCGGCGTAGGCACCATGGATATCAACCGCGTAATTATAGTTGGCCGGCGTAATGTCCGGCAGATCGCGCGGCTTCAACACATCGCGGATCAGCGTCTCGCACGCTGCAACAACCGCCCGCTTCTCCGCCGCGTCCGGCAGTATCGGGCGGGGCGGGGCGGGCGCCCAAACCCACTGCGCGCGGCGTGCCACGCCTAGCCCGTCGCCGCCAGGCCCACGTCCGGCACGCCGAGGTACTGCCCCAGCACCTCCGCCGGGTCCCCATCGGCGACGATCCGCCCCTGGTCCAGCCACATCACCCGCGTGCTCCACTCCTGCACCACGTTCGCCGCGTGCGACGACAGCACCAGGATGTCGGCCCCGCGCACCATGTCCTCCAGCCGCCCCCGCGCCCGGTCCATGAACGCGGCGTCCCCGGCCAGGAACCACTCGTCCATCAGCAGCACCTCCGGCCGGATCGCCGTCGCCAGCGCGAACCCCAGCCGCACCACCATGCCGCTGCTGTAGAACCGCACGGGGAGGTCCAGGAACTCGGCCAACTCGGCGAAGTCCTGCACGTCCTCCTCCAGCCGCCGGATCGCCGGGCGCGACATGCCGTTATACAGCCCGCGCAGCGCAATGTTCTCCCGGCCCGTCAGCTCCATGTTCATGCCGAGGTTTGGGTCCAGCAAAGCGCCGATGCTGCCGCTCACATGGACCCGGCCCACCACCGGCTCATAAATCCCGGCCAGCGTCCGCAGCAGCGTCGTCTTTCCCGCGCCGTTGCCGCCCACCAGCCCCAGCCGGTCCCCCGACCGCAGGCTGAACGACACGTCGCGCAGTGCCTGCACGACGATGCGGTGCTTCGCGTCCTCCTGCAGCCGCCCCCGGGTCGTCGCCACCTTCGCGGCGGCGAACACCGTGCGCTTCAGGCTGCGGCTGTTGCCATGATAGATCGGAAAGCTGACATGCACGCCGCTGATCTGGATCGACGCCACAGCTACACCCAGAACGCCAGGCGCGAGCGGACCCGGATGAACGTCGCCCAGGCCGCCCCGAGCAGCAGCACGCTGAACCCCAGGGCCGACACCCAGACGTGCCACTCCGGCAGGTGGCCCAGCAACGGCGCGCGCACCACTTCCAACAAGGTGTAGAACGGATTGAACGGCAGCCACCCGGCGCGGGCGCCCGTCAGCATCTCCGGCCGCCAGATGATCGGGCTGATGAAGAATGCGATCTGCATGACGCTGCCGACGATGGGCGGGATGTCGCGGAACCGCGCGCAGATCGCCCCCAGCACCAGGCAGCACGCAAGCCCGTCCAGCACCCACAGCGCCAGCCCCGGCAGGGCCGCGACGCACACCGCGCCGGGCCATACATCCAGCAACGCATACACCAGCACGATCACGACAACGTTATGCGCCAGCACCAGCACGTTCCGCACGATCACCCGCAGCGCATACAGCGTGAACGGCAGGCGAACGGAGCGGATCATGCCCTCCGACTGCTGAAAGCAGGTGCAAGCCTCGCCCACCAGCGTGGACACGAAGGCCCACAGCACCAGCGACAGCGCCAGGAACGGCAGGTAGTCGTGCAGGTCCATGTGGAACAGCGCCGAGTACAACACGCCCAGCGCCCCCACCATGACGCCCGTGGACAGGGTCAGCCAGAACGGCCCCAGCACGGAACCGCGGTAGCGCAGCCGGATATCGAACCAGCCCAGCGTGAAGGCCAACCGCCACATCCGCAGCCCGGCGCCGAGATCCAGCACCGCCAGGCGCTGCCGGGCACTGTGGGACGGGTCCGACAGCAGGACCAGGTCGGCCAGGGCAGGCGGAGCCGAGGCGTGCGGGTCCGAAACTTGGGGGTGGGGGAGGGATGCATTCATGAATAGCGGCGCGATACCTGATCGCTAGGCGGGCCGCAACCAAGCTTCTGAAACAAAGATAGAACGATGCTGTAGCGACTTGTTGCAAAACGGTCGCAAGCGGCGGTGCAACATCACCAAGCAGCCTCACGAAGTCTTGCCATCACGTTCGCAGTCCGTTAACGCGGCGAGGCGGGATCATCACGCCCGCTTGAGCGACCCCACTTGGACGACGGCGCTGGCAACCGTCGTGCCCCCCGGCCGCCTAGCGGCCGCGCCACGACGAGGAGACCTCCGATGCGTCCCAGCCCCACTACCATCCGTCTTCTCAGCAGCGCCGCGGCCGTCGCGCTGCTGTCGGCCTGCGCGTCCAAGCCGCAGATCAGCGCGCAACAGGAGTCCTCGACCTACCTCAGCCGAGCCGGCCGCAGCTACACGCCGCCTGGCCCGGCCGACGATCCCTGGGGTCCCTACATCCACGAGGCCTCCATCAAGTATGACGTGCCGCAGCGGTGGATCCGCGAGGTCATGCACCAGGAATCCGGCGGTCACCTGTATGGCCATGGCGGCAACCTGATCACCTCCGGCGCCGGCGCGATGGGCCTGATGCAGGTGATGCCGGGCACCTATGACGAGCTACGCGCCCGCTACGCCGAGTTGGGCGACGACCCGTTCGACCCGCACAACAACATCCTGGCCGGCACCGCCTACATCCGCGAGATGTATGACATCTATGGGGCGCCGGGGTTCCTGGCCGCCTACAACGCCGGGCCGGGGCGGCTGGACGACTATCTGACCCGCAGCCGCACCCTGCCTGCCGAGACGCGCCGCTACGTCGCCATCATCGGCGCCAGGCTGGGCAGCGACACGCCGAACCGGCCGTCCCCCGGCGCGCAATACGCCATGAACGCGCTGCCGCTGCAGATCCCGGACGGCTCGCGCTATGCCTCCGGGACGCAGACGCCGGCCTACTCGGTCGCGGTGGCCAACGCGCTCAACTCGGCGCCGCCGGGCGCGTTGCCGCCGGCCGAGCCGATCCGGCTGGCCGCCGCCGCGCCCATCCGCCTCAGCCCGCCGGTCGAGGTCGCAGCCGCGGCGCCTATTCGTCTCAGCCCACCCATCGAGATCGCCGCCGCCACCCCGACCCGCCGCAGCCCGCCGGCAGCCCAGGCCGCCGAGGCGCCGCCGATCCGCCTCGCCCCGCAGCCGGTCGAGGTCGCCGAAGCACCGCCGATCCGCCTGGCCCCGCAAGCGACGCAAGTAGCATTGGCCGAGTATGTTCCCGGCGGGCCGATTCGCCTCAGCCCGCAGCCGGTGGAGGACTTTGCCCCCGAGAGGACGCCCACTGCCCTCGTCGTGCCGCGGACCCCGCAGGTGGCAGACCTGCCCGAGCCGCCGGAAGACGTCGCGCCGCGGCGCCCGGCCCTGCAACACCCAGCCCAGGCCGCGCCACGCCGCCCAGCCCCGCAGCGCTTCGCCGAAGTGGCGCCGCCGCACCAGTACGCGCCGCTGCCGGCCCCACCGCCGGAGCCGCCGCGCCAGTTCGCCAGCGCCCAGCCCACCAACGCAATACCGTTCTCCCCGCCGCCTCGCCCGCTGGGGTTCAGCTTAATGTCGCAGGCCCATGCCGAGAGCGTCGGCCAGCATCACGCCGGCCCGGCAGTGGGCGGCTGGGCGGTCCAGGTCGGCGCGTTCGCCAACGAGGGCCTGGCGTCCGCCGCGACGCAGTCCGCCCGCGGCCAGGCAAGGGAAGTGCTGGCCACCGCGCACACCGTGGTGGCCGGCGTCCGCCAACCCAAGGGCGTGCTGTATCGCGCCCGCCTGACCGGCCTGTCCCGCGACGGCGCGATCCAGGCCTGTGAGCGCCTGGCCCGCAGCCGCACCAACTGCATGGTCGTCTCTCCCGACGCGCAGTCCTGAACCGCTCCCTCTCCCGCGCTGGGAGAGGGAGCAGCCAGCCTCATCCTCCATGGCTTGCCCGCATCCACGCCGCGGCCCATGCTCCCCGTGGAGGAACATGCCAGTCATCGTCGCGCCGCCATGAACCGCTTTGCCAGCCTGGACAGCCTGCTGCACCCTGGCAGTGTTGCCGTGCTCGGCGCCAGCACCGACCCCACGCGCATCGGCGGCCGGCCCATCGCCTACATGCTCTCCCAGGGCTACCAAGGCGTCATCCTGCCGGTGAACCCGAACCGGGCCGAGGTGCAGGGCGTGCGTGCCTACCCCTCGGTGGCGGACCTTCCCACAACGCCTGACACCGCCATCGTCGCCGTGCCCGCCGCGCAGGCCGTGCAGGCAGTGGACGACCTCGGCGCCCGCGGCGTGCGCTCGGCCATCGTCTTCACCTCGGGCTTTGCCGAGGTGGACGCCGGCGCCGCCCTGCAGGCCCGCATGATGGAGAACGCCCGCCGGCACGGCATGCGCCTGCTAGGGCCGAACTGCCTGGGCTTGTTCAACGCCCGCATCGGCTTCTATCCCACCTTCTCCAGCTCGTTCGAGAACGGCTGGCCGCGCCCCGGCCGCGTCGGCATCGCCAGCCAGAGCGGCGCCTACGGCACCCACGTCTTCTCCACTGCCCGCAACCGCGGCATCGGCACCCCCATCTGCGTCACCACCGGCAACGAGGGCGACGTCACCATCGGCGACGTGATCGGCTGGATGGCCGAGGACCCCGACACCGACGTGATCGCCGCCTACGCCGAGGGCATCCGCGAAGCCGAGAGCTTCCTCGCCGCCCTCGCCGCCGCCCGCGCCGCGCGCAAGCCCGTGGTGATGATGAAGGTCGGCACCAGCACCGTCGGCGCCCACGCCGCGCAGTCGCACACCGCCAGCATCGCCGGCGACGACGCCGTGACCAACGCCGTGCTGGCCGAGTTCGGCGTCGTCCGCGCCCGCACCACCGAGGAGATGCTCGACATCGCCCTCACCGCCACCCGGCGCATCTACCCCGTCCGCAACACCCTGGGCGTTATCACCATCAGCGGCGGCGCCGGGGTGCTGATCTCCGACGCCGCGGAGGCGCTGGGCCTGCCGATGCCGGAGATGCCCGCGGCAGCGCAGGAGCGGCTGCGGGCGCTGGTGCCGTTCTCCGCACCGCGCAACCCCGTCGATTGCACGGCGCAGGCGTTCAACGACCTCAGCCTGGTCGGCGCCTTCACCGACTCCATGCTGGACGAAGGCGGTTACACCTCCATCTTCGGCTTCTTCACCGGCGTCGGCGGCGCGGAGAGCATGGCGCCCCGCCTGCGCGCCCAGCTTGCCGCCAGCATGGCCCGGCACCCGGACCGGCTCTGGGTGCTGTCCATCGTCGCCACCCCCGCCCGCATCGCCGAATACGAGGCCGACGGCTTCGTGGTGTTCGAGGACCCGACCCGCGCCACCGTCGCCATCCACGCCATGGGCCGCTTCGGCGAGGGCTTCGCCCAAACACCAGGCCTGCCCCCGCCGGCGGTGCCGCCGATAGAGCTGCCCCTGACCACGCCGTCCGAAGCCGCGGCAAAACGCCTGCTGGCCCAGGCCGGCATCCCCGCCGCACCGGAGGCCGCCTGCGCCACCGCCGAGGAGGCAGTCGCCGCCGCGGAGCGGTTCGGCTACCCCGTCGTGCTGAAAATCCTGTCGCCCGACATCATCCACAAGTCGGACATCGGCGGCGTCATCGTCGGCGTGCGCGACGCCGCCGGGGTGCGCGACGGCGTCGCCAGCGTGCTGGACCGCGCCCGCTCGGCACTGCCGGACGCCCGGGTCGAGGGCGTGCTGGTCGCCAAGCAGTTGCGCGGCGGCGTCGAGTGCATCCTGGGGATCACGCAGGACCCGGTGTTCGGCCCCGTCGCGGTATTCGGGCTGGGCGGCATCTTCGTCGAGGTGCTGCGCGACGTGGCCCTGCACCGCTGCCCCTTCGGCGTGGACGTGGCGGAGCGGATGATCCGCTCGATCCGCGCTGCGCCGGTGCTGCTGGGGGTGCGGGGGCGCCCGCCGGCCGACATCGCGGCGCTGGCGGCCATGCTGTCCCGCCTATCGGTATTCGCGCACCAGGCGGGTCCCCGTCTGCGGGCGGTGGACCTCAACCCGGTGTTCGCCATGCCGGAGGGGGAGGGCGCCTATGCCGCCGATGCGGTGATCGAATTGGGAGCGGGGGCGTGATGCTGCTGGAGTCTCGTGACGGCCTGACCGCGATCCTGACCCTCGACTACCCGGAGCGCCGCAATGCCCTTGCCATCCCGATGCGGCAATCCCTGGTGGACGCGCTGGAGCGGATCGAGGCGGACCCGGCCCTGCGCGCCGTGGTCATCACCGGCGCTGGCGGCACGTTCTGCGCCGGGGGCGACATCAGCGGCATGGACGTGGCCGACCTCGCGGCGGGGCGGGAGCGGTTCCGGCTGACGCACCGGCTGGTGCGGCTGCTGATCAAGCTGCGCAAGCCGGTGCTGGCCGCAGTGGAGGGCTGGTGCGTCGGCGCCGGGCTATCGCTGGCGATGTGCTGCGATACCGTCGTGGCGTCGGCGGATGCGAAGTTTGCGGCCGGGTTCGGCAAGATCGGGCTGATCGCCGATCTAGGGCTGCTGCACACCTTGCCGGCCCGCATCGGCCAGGGACGGGCGCGACAGGTTTTCTTGTACGGGGACACAATGGACGCCGACCATGCCGAGCGCATCGGCCTGGTCGATCGCTTGGTTGCGCCTGGCGACGCGTTGCCTGCCGCCCTGCATCGTGCCCGGCGGTTTGCGGATACGGCGCCTCTGCCCATTGCGCTGACCAAGCAGCATCTCGCAGCCGGGCTGGACGCAGCGCTGGACTGGGAGCGGGAGACGCAATCAGCGCTGTTCCTGACCACCGATCACGCCGAGGGGAAAGCGGCGTTCCTAAGCAAGCGCGCGCCCAGCTTCCGAGGCGTGTGATGCAATAACATCAACGGCCATCTGCTCTGACCGTTTTGTCATTGCGAGGAGCGGAGCGACGCAGCAATCCAGAGGCGGCAAGCGCAGCATTCCTCGCCTCTGGATTGCCGCGCCGTAAGAACAGCTCGCAATGACAGTGTAATGGTGGACGGGTCAGGGCAGATGGCCGTTGGCACGAGAGCAACGGTTGACACACAAGCTGCACCAGGGCTGTTCAACGCTTTCGAATGGCGGTGAGTGAGAGCAGCTGTTTGATGCCTGCGAGACCGGCGCGGTAGCGGTCCTGGCTGAGCGTGTCGGTCCGGTTTGCCTTGAGGATGTTGAAGGCAA
>JAABUX010001221.1_pt1 | contig 39827 bp, 36 predicted proteins | sample 5561851 | NCBI WGS metagenome assembly JAABUX01 (sample SAMN10711883, study PRJNA513361) | rock metagenome | isolation source: Antarctica rocks | place: Antarctica: Victoria Land, Richard Nunatak red sandstone | collected 2016-01-03 | reverse complement strand
CGACGAGGTGGACGTTCGTGCGCTGCTTCCGATGCGACCATGAGGACCTCGCGATTGGCGGTAAGTGATTACCACATCATCGCTGCCGAAGGACCTCATGAACAGACGGTCTGAATGCGACGCTTACGTTGCTCCGGCACCTTTGGCGGAAGAAGGGCGGCGAACATAATGGCCCCATAAGGCCGCTCGGAGCAACTAAACAAGAAGGGAGGGTGAGCACGGCGGACGACTCAGTTGAGAACGTGAGGACCGGATTTGACTCTTCCCGCGCGGCCGACAGACGTAGTTTCTTCTTAAGCCGCGCGTTGCGCAAGCGCACGCTCGGAAGCGGAAGCAATCTGCTCGGGCTTATGGACCGGCTGAGGCAGAACCATGCTGATATGGCAGAACTGGACAGTCTCCAGGCAATGCTTATCGGCGCTCATGCGGCGGCCGTCTATGCGCCTGAACGCAACACAAATGACGTCGAGATTATCGTTGCTCCACACTATGTTCCTGAAGCCGAAAGCCGCCTTTTGGCTCGCGGCTGGATAAAGCAGAACAATCTACTATTTCCAAATACGGATCTCGGCCTTTATGGTTCGGCCTGGGAGCTAGCTTCCAGACCTGATATCGACATTATTTCAAGCGACAAAGAGTGGCTCCAAGAGGCATTCGCGAGGCGGCCCGTAATGAATCGCTGGGAAAACCGCGTCATTCCGCTACCTTATCTGGTTCTGATGAAAATCGATTCTGCCCGAAATCTTGACCAGGCCGACCTTTCTCGCATGCTCGGCCGTCTAGAATCGGAAGGGGTCGAACAAATCGTTTCGGTCGTTACACGGCATCATCCCGATAACCAAATCGCCGAAGACATTCGCCAGTATGCGGAAATCGGTCGATGGGAATACATGACCGAGCAAGACATGGAAAACGACCAAGGACGTGATCGTTAATCGTTCGAGGACGTGGGTTCGCTTGTATTGCGACGTAACCGGTGGCTTTGATGGTGGCCAAATATTCTAGCGGCCGTCTACGTACACTTAGCCGCGGAGAGCCGCCAGCGGCATAGGTAAGAGTAACCTGCGTAGCGCGAGTTCGTGAGAAACAAACTCGGTCTTATAAAGGAGCCACAGACGTGCGCTTATCATCCTCACGTTCTTATTCTCAGTCATGCTCAGTTCGTTTCCTGCGTCAGCAGTCGGTTCTAGCGTCCAGATGATCACCCGCATTCAATCCGCTGCACAATAACGGGACCTTGTAGAAGACGCGCTAATTCGACAAGCTCGAGCTGCCGACGATTTAAGCAGTATCTATACGCAAATCGTTCCGGCACGTTAGTCGACGATACCAAAGTACTTGCGCAGGACGCTTCGATAACGCTCGTCACCCAGTTCTTCCTCGATTCGAGAGGCACCACGTGTCGTTATAAGACGCCGCCCGGAAATCGTAACGCGGCCGTCATGCGTGGGGATCGTCAAGATCGCGTTCTTCGTAAAAGGTGAATCCGCCGATGTCTGATGATGCGTCATCATCGCATGAAAGTCCCCGACGGTTCTCGGCGCTAGATCGAAAAGGTATTCATCTTTCCACTGACCTTCGCGATGACATTGCATTGCATACACCGCGTCGCGTTGAACGATCCGATATAGCTGGGCATCGCGCGCCTGTGGTTCGTTGATGACCAGCTGCAACGGTGTTATCGCGGAACTTCCGAATCCGACGTCGACGAGCCACGTCCCGTTGAGGTGGACGAGCAGGGCCATATGGTCAAAATGGGGCCCGAAGCCGCCGTCTACCGCGACACACGCCGAAATGAGCGTGACCGTGAAGCCCAGGTCCTCGAGCAGCGCTCCGAACAGTGTGTTAAGTTCATAGCAAAAGCCCCCCCGGCGTCTGGTAACGATCTTCTCGAAAAGGGAGTCGACGTCGAAGCGAAGCCGTTCTCGACGTATGATGTCGAGGTTCTCGAAGGGAACAGCGGTGATGTGGGCTCGCTGCATTGCGGACAAAGTCGCCAGATTGGGCTCGGTGTTACCCTCGTAGCGGATGCGCTTGAGGTAAGCTTTACGATTCACGATTGTTGGACATGGCATCGCCGCCTGCACACTGACTGTAACGTCCCAATTGGAACCGATCTCGCTTGTCTATTCGCCCACGGCATCGTTTCTCTTCGGTTACAACACTGCGCCGTTGCTTGTATCTCCTCATCGATCCTCGACCCGGGTGAAAATACTTTCGCGAGCTCGCCTAAAATGCGGACGCTACAGCCCAGCTTGCCGTTTACGGAAGGCTCGAACCTTAGCCCGATTTCCGCAGCGCTCCATCGAGCACCATTTCCGGGGCCGGCCGTGTCCCGAGTCTACAAATACAGCCCCGCAAGAATCGAGCTCGCAGCGGCGGAGCAAACCACTTCCCTGAGATGAGAAGAGCTCGACCGCATCGACCGCGATTCGACCTAGCGCCGCTTCGGCTTCAAATTCCGGGGAAAGTACGTGAAGCGCGAGCGTTTCTGGATCAAGCCGTGGACTCGTGTGCCAGCGCTTAACGGCGTCGTTAAGATGCTGAATATCCGAAAATTCCGGTTTGCGACGCGTCGTGATCGCGGCAGCTATGCTTCCTATTGCTTCTCGAAGCAACAGGGCGTCGTCATATTGACCTTGCGTGACGACAAGCCGGGTTCGCGCCGGAACGAGCGATGCTGCCTCGAGCCAACGCTTAAAAGCAGCGATGTCGACTAACCGCTCCTGTGGCTGCGCATTGCGGTTACCGACAGTGCCGGCAAAGCTCAAGCTTATACGCCCGTGATGAAATGGGAAATCATCGTGAGCCGCCGGAATGGTGGCGTTTTCCGTCGTTACGATGCTACCGTGGCGAGCGTTCTGGCAGCCGGCGCTCGCGATTCGACGTAACGTCGCTCTTGAGTCACGCCGGCATACCCGTATGCGTCCGCTCGAACGTCGTCCGCATGCACGTAGCTTTCCGGGTGAACCCCGCCCAAAAGATCGCTCATTGCGCAAAAAACCGCAGCTACGTAGGCCGCCTTTTCATCCTTGCTATTAGTGCCATCGGAGATCCGGCTGTCGACGAAGAAGCTTGCGGTTTGGCGTTCACGTAGCGACTCTCCCGCGATAAACCAATCCGCGCGCGCAATGTATTGCACTGCAACGGCAGTAACGTTCGGATCTTTGTGAAGTATACGCGCAGTCAAGTCCGTCAAGATCCGAGCCGCAGAGCGGGTCACTTCGGCATTAGGTTCCGTCCCCAATTGAACGCTTATCATCGGCATGCTGACTGTCTCCCTCGAGATGCGAGCGCGAATGCAAGCATGTAACCATATTACCAGTTACATCTAAGAGTTGTCAACATCGAGCCGGTCACTCGAAAAAATCGGGCGCACCGGGCGCGCGTTCGCCAGCTACTACAGCGGCTCTATAAACGATTTCTAAATTCTGCCTGCGCTTCGACGGCGGACGTCGGAGTAGTATTCTACCGTGGACTGTCATGCAGCGCCACCGACAATACCGATGTTCTTCACTGCATGTTCGTGAAGAGCGCGTTCAAGTCGCCGAAGCTCGTGGCGTCGGCCGCAAATGAGAAGGTGCCATGCTCCCGCATTTCATTTCCGGCGCTCAGGACCGCGGCCATAGCTATGCGCGAAAGCGCGCTTCCGATACTGATGCGCTTTACGCCGATGACGGCTAGCTGTTGCACGTTCAGTTGCATGCCGCTAATCCCCGCCAGGACATTGACAGGCCGTTCCAACGCCGAAACAACAGCCAGAATATCGGCTTCGCTTGTTATGCCGGGTGCATACAGAACGTTCGCACCCACTTCTTGATACGCGCGGAGTCGGTCGATCGTGTCCTTGAGGTCGGGCCGCGCCCATAAATAGTTCTCGGCACGCGCTGTGAAAGTGAAGGGAAAAGGAAGCGACCGCGCGGCTTCCACGGCAGCACGTATTCTTTCCACAGCGTGGTCTTTTGCATAAATCGGGGCGCTGACATCTGTAGTCGCGTCCTCGATAGAAGCACCGACCAGTCCGGCAGATGCAGCCATCAGGATGCTCTCGGCGACGACTTCAGGAGCATCGCCAAAACCGTTTCCAAGATCGCCGCTTACGGGCAAGTCGGTAGCTGCTGCGATCGCGGCGACGTGTTCCATCATTTCGTCGCGCTCGATCAAGTTGTCCGGCTTTCCAGCGGAGAAGGCATACCCTGCGCTCGTCGTCGCGAGAGCCGTGAAGCCAAGATGCGCCAGGAGTCGGGCCGTCCCCGCATCCCACGGGTTCGGGATGATAAAGGCGCCGTCTCGCTCGTGCAGCTTGCGGAATGCCAGCGCCTTGGCACTCTGCGCAAATTTCAAACGTTCCATCGATAGCCCTCAACGAAGCAGGGTGCTCGCGCTTTACTTCCCGGATAGCGCACGGGGTGCCCGCAGGGCCAGTATGAGGGCGAAAACCGCCGGAAGATAGACGCCGGGCGCCTCTGAGATCGCAGCTCCGGTGTTTGCAGACGAGACCTTCTTAAAGGCGTGGAGCGCCGCATGCCCGAGCAGGTAGATCGCCGCCATAAGCGTCACAGCGCGTGCGTTTGAGGGATGACGTAGCGCGAACGCTGCGCCGAACGCAAGCGTCGCGTACGCGAGGCCGACATCGCGCAAGAGGTGCCCGTTGAAAGGACCGCTCGTCGCCACGCCCGGTATATTCGTGTAGAACGTATGCGGTTCCACGATTAATAAGGCACCGGTCCCCGCCGTGAAGATGGTGAACGCGGTGACGAGAGCGCGGTCGAGGGCGCTCACGTCTCGCCGCGCAGGCGCGCGACCGCGCGTAGCTTATCAGGATTGCGCGTCACGTAGATCGCCGCAATCTGCCCATCTTCGACTTGGAGTGCGACGGTTTGTACGATCCTCTCCCGGTCCGCTACGATGAAGCCCGGCATACCATTGACCAGCGCGAGCTCTAGCTGCGTTGTCGGAGTCGCCTTCCGCGCAAGGCCGGCGATCAGACGACCTACATGATCGACACCCCGCACAGGGACCATTGCGGCTGGAACCTTACCGCCGGAATCGCTCACCAACACGACGTCGGCACATAGCAGGCGTTGCAGCGCTGCTACGTCATCTTTGCCGATCGCATCCGCAAACGCGCCGCGCACGCGAAACGCTTCGGCAGCGCTTAGGCCGCGCCGGCGCGGCAAACGAACGTGGCCTCTCGCACGCGAAGCGAGCGCCTTGACGGCAGCCTCGCTTCGGCCCAGCGTCCGGGCGACCTCGGCGAACGGAACGTCCATCACGTCGTGCAAAAGAAAGGCTGCGCGCTCGAGCGCGGAAAGCCGTTCGAGCGCGAGCAGCAGCGCAAACGAAACGTCGTCGGCCAGTGCCGTCAGCACTTCAGGGCCATCGTCGCGGGGGCCGATCAGCGGCTCCGGCAGCCACGGCCCGACGTAGGCTTCGCGGCGAGCGCGGGTCGAGCGCAAGCGGTCGAGGCAGAGCCGTGTCACGGTCACTCGCAGGAACGCAAGATCGTCCGTAATTGTCGCCGCCGCGGCGGCCGTATGCCAGCGGACGTAGGCGTCCTGCACGACGTCCTCGGCCTCCGCGCGTTCGCCCATCATCCGGTACGCGTGTCGCACGAGCCTGGCGCGATACGGCTCGAAGCGCGACGCTGCGGCCTCGTTCACGCCGGCACTTCGACGTCACGGAATACATCTGTTCCGGCTGCGCGAAGGCACGTACATGCGTAACCGCGACCGAGCGCGTACCGGAACGTTGGAAACGCTTGCGCGGCGACGAGGGCGTAGGCTAGCGAAACGAGTGCGCGCGGTCCCCAGCGCTTGCGAATCGCCTCACGAATGTGATCGGCCGGTTCTCGCTTTAGAGTGGCGCGCGCCAGATCGTAGCCCAGCCGCTCTTCCTCGCTAAGTAGCGCGCGGTCGCCGGCCACGATCGCGCGAAGCGACTCCACGTCGAGGCCCTCGAATTCGGCCATCGAGACAACGAGCTGAGCGCACGCCCCACAGTCCGCGGCAACCGCCGCCGTCACTTTGGCAGCATAGTATGCGCGCGCTGGAACCCCGCGCCGATATCTAGAGACTTTATTCAAGGCGTCGAGCGGGAGAATCGCCCCGACACCCCCTTCGTCGAGCACTTCACGCAGATAGCTTGCGTCGTAGTTCCAGCGCCGCTCGAACGCTGCAATCGCCCGGCGCGCCAAGTATGTACGGACCATGCTGCTACCCTCCGAAGACCTGACGGGGAAGCGACTAGAAAGGTGACGCGCTGGCGCGCCGCAGCGAAGGCACGACCGTCGTTACGGAGAAGCCGCACCGTATCATGAGCGAGTCTCAATTAACGGCTATCGCCCACCTCGAAGAGCGTCTCGACGCCCTCAAGGTGCGGCTTTGACTATTCGGGCAAGGCGCGCCGGGTAGCGGAGCTCGACCGCCGAACGCGTGACGAAGCGTTCTGGAACGATGCCGACGCCGCGCAAAAGGTTATGAAGCAGCTTGCCGACCTGCGCGAGGAGGTCGACGAGATGGCGGGCGTCGCGCGGCAATTAAGTGAAGCGCGCGAAACGCTCGAGATCTTGGGCGAAGAAGAAGGCGCGGGCGACGAAGCCGAGGCGCTCATCGTCGCTGCGGCCGCGCACCTCGATGCGCTCGACATGGCGGCCAATTTCGACCGCGAGTACGACGGCCATAATGCGATCGTAAGCATTCACGCGGGTGCCGGCGGAGTCGACGCTGCAGACTGGACGCAGATGCTGTTGCGGATGTATTTGCGCTGGGCCGAGCGCAAGGGGTTCACGACGCAGCTCGTCGAGGAATCGGAAGCCGAAGAAGCCGGGCTGAAATCGGTGACCTTCTTTCTGCGCGGCCGCAATGCGTACGGCATGCTCGAGAGCGAACGCGGCGTGCATCGGCTCGTGCGTATTTCGCCGTTCGATCAACAGCATCGCCGCCACACGTCGTTCGCATCGGTCGACGTCGTGCCGGAAATCTCGTCGGGAGAGAAGATTTCGATCGACATCCGCCCCGAAGACCTGCGGATCGAAACGTATAAATCCGGCGGCGCGGGCGGCCAATACGTGAATAAGACGGAGTCGGCCATTCGCATCATCCACGAGCCGACGGGTCTGATTGCGGCCTCGCAGCAAGAGCGTTCGCAGATGCAGAATCGCGAGGTCGCGATGACGATGCTCCGCTCGCAACTCGTGCAGCGCGAGTTGGAAGAGCGCGAGGCTAAGCTCGCCGAGTTGCGCGGGGACCGGCGCGCGAACGAGTGGGGCTCGCAGATCCGTTCCTACGTCCTGCAGCCGTATACGCTCGTTAAAGATCATCGGACCAACGTCGAAACCGGTAACACGGCCGCCGTCATCGACGGCGATATCGATACCTTCGTTTGGCCGTACCTGCAGCAGCGTCCGCGCCTCGAAGCCAAGGCCGGCGTATGAGAACCGGTTAGCGCCGTCATGCCGGCGATCGACGTCGTGGTCGTTTGTTGGAACGATAGAGCGAAAATCGCGACGGCGCTCGATTCCATCTTCGAACTCTCCGAGGTCCGGGCCAACCATCGGTTTGCGAACGTCGTCGTTTCCGATAACGGGTCGAGCGACGGTAGCCGGGATTTCATTCGCGAACGCTATGGCAAACGAGTAACGATCGTCGAGAACGGCACGAACCTCGGCTTCGCAGCCGCCTGCAACCGGGCGTTTTCCGTCACGGAAGCGCCGTACGTTTTTTTGCTCAATCCCGATGCGCAACTCCACGACCGGGCGCTGGCTGAGATCGCTACATTCATGGAGACGCATCCGCGCTGCGGCATTGCCGGCTCGCGCATCTTGAATTTCGACGGGACGATCCAAGAGTCGTGTGGCGAGTTCGACACCTGGCTCGGTGCGTTTCTGCGCTCGAGCGCGTGGGGTGATTGGCCGCTCTTGCGCCGCTACGCGAACGGGACGTCACTACGGGCGTGGGGGCACGCGACGCAACGGCGTGTCGATATTGCGATCGGCGCGGCGCTCTGCATCCGCCGCGCTCTCATCGACGAGATCGGTCCGTTCGACGAGCGTTATTTTCTCTATCATGAAGAGGTCGATTTCGCGCGCCGCGCGGATTGCGCAGGGTGGGAAACCTGGTACGTTCCGGCGAGCGAAGCGGTGCATGAAGGCATGGGCAGCGCGCGCGGTCAGTATAACGTGGAAGCGCGCAAGCAAGCTTCGCGGCGGAAGTATTGGCTCAAGCACCACGGCCGTCTTTGGTACGGGACGCTCGTTGCAGCACTTGTCGGGCGTTACGTCGTCTACGCGGCTGCGCTCGGGGCGCTTCTCTTCGGATTGCGCCGGGCGGCACGCCGCTCGTGATCGCGCCCGAAGCGGTCGTAACGTTCCAAAGGCTCGACGGATATCGCATCGTTGCGTCGTACGGACGCGTGAGCGGAGAATCGACGACGCCGCGCAGTTTGATCCGTTCGACGTTCCGTTCGATCGGGGCGTTTATCGGTTTCGCATCGACCGAATATTTGACCGACGCGGAGCGCGCGCGGGGCGAGTCGCTCGCGGCGATGCTGGGCCGAGCCGAGCGACTCGGAGCGAATGGAGTGGTGAGTTTGCAATTCCGGGCGAGCGAAGAGAGCGACGGATCGACGCGGGTCCTTGCCTTCGGCGAAGCGGTCTTATTGGAACCGGCACCGGGTAGCGCGCAGCTATGAGCGTCGCGGACCGGGCCGCGCGGGAACAACGCTTGGCAAACGCCGCAGCCGCCGTCGAGCGCTGCCGCAGATGTGAGATCGGGTCGCTTCGCCGGCAAGCGGTCTATGGCGAAGGCGACCCGTGCGCGCAGGTGATGGTCATCGGCGAAGGCCCGGGCGAGACCGAAGATAAACTCGGGCGCCCGTTCGTGGGCCGCGCGGGTGCGCTGTTGGAGAAGATGCTGCTCGCGATCGGTCTGCCGCGCGCGGACGTCTTCATCTGCAATACGGTCAAGTGCCGCCCGACGCTGGACGACGGGGTCCACTTGCGCAACCGGCCCCCGAGTCCGGACGAGATGGCGAACTGCCGCCCCTACCTCGACGAGCAACTCGAGATCGTGCAGCCGCGCATCATCCTCTGCCTGGGAGCGCCGGCGGCCAAATCCTTCCTCGGACCGAAATTCTCGATCACGAAACAGCGCGGACAGTGGTTCGAGGGCCCGCGCGATACGGCGCTGATTGCAACATTTCACCCGGCCTATATTCTACGCATGACGGGCGGCGAACTCGAGGCCGCGAAGCGGCTCGTGTGGGCCGATCTCAAGCAGGTGCGTGCGAAGCTCGACGCCCCCGTGAGCGGGGCGCTTGCAGAAGCGATGGCACCCCAGCAGACCCTCTTCGAGTGACGCCGCGCTCGCCTTTCGTAACTTACACTTGCCGCTTACGGCTCTGTAAGCTAAAATAGAATAACATGGCGGACATCGTTGCGATTCGCTTAGATTCGGAAGAGCGGCGGCTTTTCGACGCCGAGGCCAAGCTGCGGGGCCTCGGTCCTTCGAGACTCGCGCGCGAGTTTCCGAGCGCTCGCGAGAGCTGCGGCGCGCCTGGATTCTCCGCGAGAGTGCCGACGCAGCCGAACGCTATCATGCTGCTGTAGCGGCTAATTTTTTGAAGTACCGTCGCTTTGTGTCGAATCGACCCGGACGATCGCAATGGTCTCGATCGCAGCAATTGGGCGGTTTCCCACGGTCTCGCGACCGCCTCGAAGTCACGCATCGTCGAAGCGACCGAACATCATGTCAGTCCTGGGCAGCTCGCCGAAATTCGGGCGCACATCATCGAGGTGCTCGGCGTGCTATACTAGTAGATCGTGACTAGCAGAGCACAGGATCTTTGGCTCGATCAGAAGTCGCAGCGGGCCGGCTTTGCCGGCACCGCCATGCTCGCGGAGAAGCACGCCCTCAAGACGTACCGGCTCGCGCAGCTCTATCGTGCCGCGACGAAGGAGCTCGTTGCCGACCTCGAGGCGATCACCGTGTTTCCGCGCGAGCTGCGCGCGCAGCTGGCCGCGGAAAATTTCGAACTCGAGTCGGTCGCGGCGATCACCCTGCAACATTCGAGCGACGGGCAAACGACGAAGGGACTGTTCCGGCTATACGACGGTAGCGAAGTCGAAGCGGTGCTCATGGAGCACTGGGGGGACCGCACGACGGTCTGTATCTCCAGCCAAGCCGGCTGTGCGTATAATTGTTCGTTCTGCTCGACCGGTCAAGCCGGATTCACGCGTAACCTTTCTGCAACGGAAATTTTCGATCAGGCACGCTTCTTTGCGCGCGAGCTCAAGACGCGTAACAAGAAGATTACGAATATCGTCTTTATGGGACAAGGCGAACCGTTCGCGAATTACGATGCCGTCATGGGGGCGGTTCGTCTGCTCAACGATCCGAACGGCTTTGGTCTGGGGCACCGTCACATCACGATCTCGACCGTCGGCCTCGTTCCGCAAATCGAACGTTTCGCAGCCGAAGGTGTCCAGGTGAACTTGGCGATCTCGCTGCATGCCCCGACGGACGAGCAGCGCGGGCGCCTTATGCCGGTCAATCGAAAGTATCCGCTATCCGATTTGATGCGCGTCTGCGCGGCATACGCAGAGCGGACGCGCCGTAAGATCTTTTTCGAGTACGTCATGCTCGAAGGCGTCAACGACGACGAAACGTCGGCCCGCGCCCTCGTCGAGCTCATGCGCGGGCATCTCTATCACGTAAATCTTATTCCCTACAACGCAACCCCCGATGCACCGCTGCGCGGAACGCCCGAAGCGCGCGTCCGCGCCTTCGCGAAAGCGTTGGACGCGGCGGGCGTGCCGACGACCGTCCGTACGCCGATGGGCCGCGATATCGCGGCCGCTTGCGGGCAGCTGCGCGCGCAAACCCAGCCCCGCGTGCGGGAAGCCGCGTTATAGCCGCTAGGGTGGGGTCGGTGTTGACGCATGTTTGCGCGGGGGCGACGCTTGCGTTTGCGGTTCATGCAACGAAGTTCGCACCGAGCTGGTGGGAGGTGCCGTTGTTGTCGCGCGCGCCGCGGGCACGGCTGCCCAGAGTGTCGATCGTCGTTCCGGCTCGCAATGAAGAGCGTTCGATCGAACGTTGCGTGCGCTCGCTCGCGACGCAACGCTTTGTCGAGGCGGAGGTGATCGTCGTCGACGACCGCTCCACGGATGCGACGCCCGACATTCTAGCACGGCTGGCGCTCGAGTATCCGAACGTGCGCGTCATCCATGGCGGCGACTTGCCTGACGGCTGGGTCGGTAAACCGTGGGCGCTGCATCAGGGCACGCGGATCGCGCGTGGCGGCTGGCTGCTTTTCACCGACGCGGATTCCGTGCACGCACCGGCGGGCGTCTCCTCCGCGCTCGCATTCGCGCTCGCAGCGCGGTGCGATGTACTCTCGATCGCGACGCATCAAGAGTTCGGGACGTTTTGGGAGCGCGCCACCTTACCGTTCATTCTCGGCATGGTTTTGTACGCATCGGGAACGCTCGCTGCGCTCAACGATCCGTTGCAGCCGCAACGTGCGCTTGCGAACGGTCAGTACATTCTCGTAACGCGCGCCGCCTACGATGCGATCGGCGGTCATGCGGCGCTGCGCGCCGAGATCGCCGAAGACGTCCAATTCGCGCGGCGTATGAAAGCCGACGGCCGCTTCCGGCTGTTGCTCGGCGGGGGCACCCGGCTCGCAAGCGTTCGCATGTATCGCGCGCTTCCCGAAATTTGGCGGGGCTTTACGAAGAACGTCTTCGTCGGCGCCGAAGGGAACTTGCTTGCGCTTTTAGGCGGAGCGACGTCCATGTTCGTGCTTAGCGCGTCGCCGCTGCTCGCCGCGCGCGCGATCTTGCGCCGCCGGCCCTACGAAGCGATCGAAGCCGTAGCCGCCACGCTCGCCGGCATCGTGACCGCTTGGCGCGGTACGCGTATGGTCGGTATGGAACCGTCGACGGCCGTCTTCCAGCCGTTCGGAATGACATTCTTCGGTCTGATCATGTTGAACTCGACGTTCCGCGTTTTGTCGGGACGCGGTGTCGAGTGGCGCGGGCGCCGCTATTCGGGAAGGCCGACCGGTGCGGCGAACGTAACCGGATCCGCATGATGACGGAGCGTGCGCGCGTAACGATGGAAGAGATTACGGCGCTGGCGAAGCGGCGCGGTTTTATCTTCCAATCGAGCGAAATCTACGGCGGCATCGGCGGCTTCTTCGATTACGGTCCGCTCGGCGCGATACTCAAACGCAACGTGAAGAACGCGTGGTGGCGAGAAATGGTCGAACTGCGAGACGACGTGGTCGGCTTCGATTCGTCGATCATCATGCATCCGAGCACCTGGATTGCCTCGGGCCACGTCGCCAATTTCCACGATAAGATGATCGACTGCAAAAACTGCAAGCACCGTTTTCGCGCCGACCATCTTGCGACGCTCGAGAAGTGTCCCGATTGCGGGATGAGCGGCACGCTGACCGAGCCACGCGTTTTCAACTTGATGATGCAGACGGCGATCGGTCCGCTGGAAGATTCCGCATCGCGCACGTATCTGCGTCCCGAAACGGCTCAAGGCATCTTCGTCAACTTTAAAAACGTCTATCAGACGGCTCGCAAGAAGCCGCCGTTCGGTATCGCGCAAATCGGAAAATCGTTTCGCAACGAGATTACGCCCGGAAACTTTACGTTCCGGACGCGAGAATTCGAACAAGCGGAACTCGAGTATTTCGTTCCGGACGATGGGAAGGATCTAGCGTGGTACGACGAGTGGGTGACCGCGCGGAAGAAGTGGTACAGCGATTACGGCGTAGCCGAAGAGCGGCTGCGCTTCTATGAATTGACGGCGCAAGAGCGGCCGCACTATGCGAAGGCCGGTACCGACGTCGAGTATCTCTTTCCATGGGGTTGGGGCGAGCTCGAGTCGATCGCGCATCGCGGCACGTACGATTTGGACGCGCACATGAGGCTCTCGGGGAAAGACCTTTCCTACTTCGATGAAGCGACGAAGGCGCGCTACACGCCGATTCTGATCGAAAGCTCGGCCGGCATGGACCGCACGACGCTCACGATGCTCGTGGATGCGTACGACAGCGAAACGATCGGAGATCCGGAAAGCGGTAAGGAAACGAAGCGGACCGTGCTGCGCTTCCATCCGCAGATCGCACCCGTGCAGGTCGGCGTTTTTCCGCTCGCGCGCAATAAGCCCGAACTCGTCGAACGGGCGCGCAACATCGAACGCGGGCTGCGTCCGTTCGCGCGGACCACGTACGATGAAGGCAACGTCGGCCAACTGTATCGCCGCCAGGATGAAATTGGAACACCGTTCTGCATCATGGTCGACTACCAGTCGCTCGAAGATGGAACGGTGACGGTCCGCAGCCGCGACTCGATGCAACAGGAGCGCGTCGCGGCCGAAACGCTGCGGCTGTATCTGACCGAACGGCTGTAAACCGCCGGGCAGCGCCTCCGGCGGCGCGGCTTGGCGTTACAACGGGTTGAAACTCGGCGCCGTAGCCGAGCAGAGCTGGGGAGAAGACTTAGCTCCAAATCCGACGCTTCATCGCCGATGCCGGGCACGAGCCGCGAACTCCGCTGACGGTCGTAATGGGATATGTCGACGCTTTACGAGACGATATCGTACTGGACCCTGCACGCGTTAGGCGCGTTCACGCCAACATGGCGGGCGAATGTCGCCGCATGCGAGCGGTCATCGAGAAGCTGATCTATCTGGCGCCCCTGCTGCAGCGCATCGGCGGCCACCGTCCCGAACGCCTTCACGTAGTGCGCATCCGACGGCAACATGCCGGCCCCGAGCGCGCCGGCGGAGTGACCCTCCGGCAATGTCCGCGTGAGGGTCATCGTCACAACGGGCCATGTGATTCGCTGCTTGTTGGTCGCAGCGTGACGACCGTATACTCGGGGCTATCGACTGGTGCGAGCGCGAAGAACTGTAGAGTCCGTTCGACGCCGTCGGCACTTCTGAGCAGGCACGTGTGCGTCGTCGGCGAGCCGACGCGGTAGGCCGTCCAGAGCCTATCGAAGAGGTCGCTCTCAGCGCGCAGAGCGGCGACCAGATCGTCGAGTTCGTGCGCAACGGCGACGGGCGATGCGCGGAAGACGGCGATCATGCGCCGCAGCGCGTCGTTCCAATCGACGAACGCCCGGCGCATCCGTTCGTCCCGGACCATGAGCGCGAGCATCTGTCGATCGCCGTCGGCGTGCGCCGAGAACGCGAAAAGCTCGTCGGATGCCTCATTCCACGCAAAGACCTGCCACCGCGGATCGGTCGCGAAAGCAATTCCGCTACGGTAGGCCTGCACGAACGCGGAAAGCGCTTCGCGTTCGCCCGCGCTCGCGTCGCGCACCATTTCGTCGTCGCGTGCGAGCGCGAGCGCGAACGCGTGCTCGCGTTCGACCGGACCGAGCCGCAAACCCGCGAGGACGCGCACGAGACTCCTGCGGCTGACGGTTTCGACGCGGCCCTGTTCGAGCAGGACGTACCAGTCGAGCCCGACGCCGGCGAGCTGCGCGACTTCCTCGCGGCGCAAACCCGCGACGTGGCGCCGCTTTCCGGCGGGCAGCCCGACGTCACCCGGTTGCAACGCCGCCCTACGCGCGCGAAGAAACGCTCCGAGTTCGACCCGCCGGCGCCGTACGTCGTGCTCGGCCAACCCTGCTACCGAGCTACGTCCCGTGCGAAGCGTCCCGCTCGGTAATCGTCGAAGGCGGCGGCCGCTTCTTGGCTACTCGTCATTACGAACGGGGCCTTCCGAAACGACGGGTTCGCCGATCGGCAGCGCGGTTAGGACGAACGCTTCGAAACCGCGTTCTCCGGCTCCGAGCGCGACGTGCGAGCGTCGATCGCGGCTCGTCGCCAGCTGACCCGCCGCGAGCGATTGCGACCCGAGATTCGCAGCACCCATGCGAATTGCGATGGAACTGTTCGCCCTCAACGATGTAATTGACCGTCTCGAACCCGCGATGCGGATGGTCTTCGAAACCGATCGCTTCGCCCAGTGCGTAGTACACCGGACCCTGCTCGTGTAGCACGAGGAACGGATCGAAGCGGTCCGTGCCTTCGACCGGCAGCACCGCGCGCAGCGGATTTCCCGGAGCGCCCCGCACCGCGCGAATGTCGAAGTCCATATCGCTCCCTCTAAATCTTATAATCGAACCACAGGTTGTAATATGCCGTACTTCGCGACGGAACGCCCTTCGCGGCCGGAGCCTGCTCGAAAAACTGTCCGATGAGATAGCGTGCATAGGCGGAGTAGAGCGTCACGTGCCGGTCAAGCGCGTCGGCGACGGAGACGTACCCGAGGCTCCCGAGCGGTGCCGCGTGGCTGCCCTGGGGGGCACGGAGCGCAAAGCCGGGTGCTGAGTAGACGCCGTCGGCGATGCTCTGGCGGTAGAAGAAGTAATCCTTGACGGCCACGGTGATGCGCCGGTCGTACGTATACGACGCGTTCGGCGTGAAACCGGACGTGTTGTCGTTACCGTTGGCCTCGATGATTCCGAAGGTCAGGCCGGTCGGATACGGCGCGCGGAAGAGCGAGAAGCGCGAGCTCCGCAGGTTGTGATCGCCCGACGCGATGCCGCCGCCGGCGCCGAGCCGAAAGCGGTTGAGGTTGCGGCCGAAATCGTAACCATAGTTTCCTTCGATCGCGTACGAGTCGATCGTCGCGCCGCCAAAGGAGCCGAACTGCTTATCGAGTTCGGTATCGGAGTCGAACGAGGGCGACGACGTCGCGTAACGGACGCCCAGCGTTTCACGCACTTCGGGGCCGGTGCCGCGGTAATAGGACTGCGACCGGCGCTGATCGACGAAGCCGTAGAAATCGAGTGCGTTCGCGCCGATGCGCCGCGTCGCGTATGCCCCGGTAAACGATTTCGTGTTGTCGGTCGTATCGTCGAAACCGAACGCGTTAACGGTGACCGGCCGGACCACGAACACGTCGGTCTGCCAGTGCGGGCTCGCGAAGCGGGCGCGAAAGCCGCCGAACGCTGCGAGCGTGTTGAGGCCGCTGCGGTCGTCGATCATTCGCTCGGACCCGTACGCAAGCAATTGACGGCCGTAGCGCAACTGGATCGGTGGTTCCGCGGCGCCGGTCGCCCCGCCGAGGTCGTACTCGAGATATGCGCTCGACGTCGCGAAATCGTCACGCCACGTCGCGTCGACGGGCGCGTGCTGATTCGTAGCGGTCGCGTGCTCGAGCAACAGGAAGCCGCGCACCCGGTCTTCATGGACGTCGGCGTCCAGAAGTTCGCGTTCGAGCAGATAGCCGCTGTTGCTCGGATTCCAATCTTTGTTGAAGAAATGTTCGTACTTGAAGCGGAGGTCGGCGCCCAGCGTCACGTAGCGTTTGGGATCGTTCGCGAGCGTAATGCATTTGAGATCGTTCTGGCTCCCCGGCGGCCGGTTCGTCGGCGAACAAAAGCTCCTCCAGTTTTCTTCGTCGTCAAGATACCGGTAACTTGGGATCGCGGCTGCGGGAACGCTTGTCCCGGTCGGAACCGGCGAAGGCGCGGGGCTCTGCAAGGCCGCGGCGAGTGCGAATGCAGGTGCGAACACGATTTCAACGCACCATCTCGAGGCGCAGCGCGTCCACGATGCGGGTTAGCGAAGGTCGCCGGCGAGATAGAGCTGCATGATGTTTTCGGCTTCCATCGCGCCGTAGAACGCGCTCGCGGCAGGATTCGTATAGTCGCCGAGCATCGCCGTGATCATCGGCGTGACGGTCATCGTCGTGACGCCCGCGGCGTGCAGCCGCTTCTTCGAATCTTCAGCGCCGATCTTCGTGACCGCGGCCGAGATGTCCATGAGCGCGATGACGTTGTAGCCCGCCTCGGTCGCGCTGAGTGCGGGCGGAACGAGGCAGACGTCGGTCGTCATGCCGCCCATGAGCAGATTTTTCTTACCGGTCGCGGCGACGGCTTGCGCGAATGCCGGATCGTCCCATGCGTTGATGACGCCGGTGCGCTTGACGCGTTTCTCGTATTCGTCCGGCAGCAGCTCCTTGATGTCGGGCAGCAACAGCCCTTGCGCGGCCGTTTCCATACTGCTGGTCAGCACGATCGCCATGCCCGCCTGTTTCGCAAAGCGCGCGACGAAACGCACCCACTTCGTCAGTTGAACCTTATCGTTGCCGCTGAGTTCCCCGGCCCAGGTGATCGTGCCGACTTGATGGTCGACCAGGACGAGCGCGGCGTTTTCGATTTTAAAGGTCGTAGGGTCGGTCATGGTGCTCCTCGATCTGGCATGCGTTGCAAACACCAAGAGTATAGGAGCGCGGCTGCGCTAAAACGAGCCCCTTCGAAAACGTAGGATTGTGAGTATTAGGAATTCGTCGAGCGCGATTCGAGTGCGACGTATACCATTGCCGCGACGACAGGTTCACCGGGCACGTAGGTAACGCCGGGCTGCGGTCTCGCATGCCGGCGCGGATTGACGTCGCGACCGCGAGGCGGGCCCCCGGCTTAAAATGTCGCACCCGGTTTGATGAGATACAGCAACCCGCCGCCGATCGGGACCACGAGCGGTTCCCACGTATCGCGAGCGACTTCGGGTGTCTTGGAAGCCGCCTTACGAAATCGCGGCGGGCAACAGAAAGGCGGCATCCTCAAGGGCTGCACTCTGACCGCCGACGAGCGTGCGCCACGAATCGTGGCGTTCCGCTGCAAGGCCGCCGTCCAGCGGACGGTGTATGTTTAAACGCATCTAAGAGCCGCCGTTGTTGGCTTGGCGGCCTAGCATTCGTTTCGACGCGATACCGGCGAGCGTTTCGAAGATCACGCGATGAGCGTTGTTGATGGTCTGCTCCGCGTGATCGTACGGCGGCGATACTTCGACGACGTCGAGCGCGACGACGTTCGCGCTCGTCGCGAGCATACGCACCGCTTGCAGCAGGTCGGCGGGCGTCATTCCGGCAGGCTCCGGGGTGCCCGTGCCCGGTGCGAAACCGGGATCGAGCACGTCGATGTCGACGCTGACATAGAGCGCGCTGCAGCCTTCCATCGCTTCGTCGACAGCTTGTCGCATGACGGGCACGATGCCGCGCTCGAGCACTTCCTGCATGAAGTGCCAGCGCATTCCTTGTTCTTGCATCCAGGCAAACGTATCGGCCGGCGGCCAGTATCCGCGTAACCCGACTTGGATGAAGTTGCGGCCGAGGACCGCACCGCTTTCGATGAGCCGGCGCATCGGCGTTCCGTGAGAAGCGAGATTGCCGTCGATAATGTCGGCCGTATCGGCATGCGCGTCGAAATGCACGATTCCGATCTTGCCCCAACCGTGATGGTCGGCGACGGCCGTCGCCGCCGGCCACGTAATGGAATGGTCACCACCGATGACGACCGGCAAGATTCCGCGCGACGCGACTTCGAATACGCGGGTGCGGATATTCGCGTGACTGGCCGCAGTTTGGCCGTGCGGGCAATGCGCGTCACCGTAGTCGACGACGCGCAGCGTATCGAAGATCTCTACGCCGAGTGTCAGGTGATACGTTCCGGGATGGTACGCTTGCGCGCGTAAGGCGCGCGGTCCGAAGCGCGCGCCCGGACGGTACGTCGTGGAGATATCGAATGGTGCTCCGACGATCGCCACGTCGGGCCGTACGCGATCGAGATCGCTCGCCGTCTCGAAATAGGGACACTGCGCAAACGTAGCGATTCCTTCATAATCGGCCGGCATCGGCGCAAGCGTTCTTGCGCGCGGTGCGGCGTCCTTCGGAGACGCGTCTGCGTGCGCGCGGAGCCGACCCCTCGGGCGAGAAGGAGATTGAGCCATTAAAACCCACTTGTGAAGCAGAACCAGGCCCGCTAGCGGAGAACGCCACGAACCCACTTCTTCCACGACCCCGAATCGGGCCGGCAGCAACGTCTGCTCCGCTCTTTGCGAAACGAGAACGTTGCACGGCCGGCTCAGGTCGCTCTTAGCAGCGTGCGCGTCGTTTTCGTCGGGCAGAGCGGTGCTAGCGCCGGCGGCGCGGAACGCAGCATGCAACTGTTGCTGTCGCACTTGCCGCAGCGCATCGAAGCCCGTGTGCTGTTATTCGAAGATGGGCCTTACGCGCAGGAACTTCGTGGCCGCGGTTTCGAAGTCGAGGTGGTCGCGCTCGGTAGCAACGTGATGGCCGTCCGACGCGAGCGGCTCCAGCTCTCGGCAACGCTCGGCGCCTTAACGATGATTCCGCGACTGATCGCCGCATACCGGCGCTTGTCTGCGGACATCGTCTACACGAATACCGTAAAAGCGCACGTTCTCGGGGCGCTCGCGGGGCGTTTGGGCGGCTTCCGCGTCGTTATGCATTTACGAGACATCTTGGGCGGGCGTGCGCTCACGCTGGTCCGGGCCATCGGTCTTGCGTGCACGCGGCAGCGGATCGCAATTTCGAAGGCGGTTGCAAAGGAGCTCGCTCTACCGAACACCATAACGGTACCCAATCCCCTCGACCTGCGCGACTACGAGACTATTGCCGACCAAGCGTCGGCGCGCGAGCAGCTCGCCCTGCCGCAGAACGTTCCGCTCGTCGGCATTCTCGGCCGCATCAATCGTTGGAAGGGTCACGATCGTTTTCTACGGATCGCGAAGCTCGTCGCGCAGCAAAGCGACGCACATTTCACGATCGTCGGTAAAGCGATGTTCCGCGATGCGGATTTTGTGGACGAGCTGCGTGCCATGACGGTCGATCTCGAGATCGCAGAGCGCGTTCACTTCGTGCCGTGGCTCGATGACCCACGCGTTGCATACGCAGCCATCGACGTCAACTGCAATACGTCGCGTGCGGAACCGTTCGGCCGGACCATCATCGAAGCGGCGGCCTGCGGCGTACCGACCGTCGCTTTCAACGAAGGCGGTGCGCCGGAAGCGATCGACGACGGGGTGAGCGGCCGCGTCGTCCCGGCGGACGACGAAGCGGCGTTCGCGCGTGCGATCCTCGAACTTCTCGCAGACGATCGCGCCGCGCTTGCCGTCGCGGCGCGCGCTCACGCGCGGCTTTTCGACGCGAAGCTGCATGCGGAACGGATCGCCGCCATTCTCGATCGTGTCGTCGCTCCGAAGCGGAGCGGGGAGAAACGGCGAAAATTAGTGTTTCGTGTCTGACCGCCCGAGAATCGCCATCGTCTCCGATCCGCTCGTGCAACGCGGGGGCGCCGAACGCGTCGTCGAGTCGCTAGCGGCCGCATTCCCGGCCGCGCCGATCTTCGCGCTTCTCTACTCCGCCCAAACCGGGCCCGCGAAACTTGCTCCGCGCGTCCGCTCGTCCTGGCTCGGCCGCCTTCCGCAAGCGACGCGCCGCCATCGAGCGTACTTTCCGCTGTTTCGTAGCGCCATCGAAGCGTTCGACGTCTCGGCTTTCGACGTCGTCATATCGTCGCATCATACGGTCGCCAAGAGCGTGCTGACGCGAGCCGATCAAATTCACATCTGCTACTGTCACACTCCGATGCGTGCCCTCTGGGAGCGCCCCGTCCAGGAGCTCGCGACGCTTCCCGCGCCGGTCCGGCCGGCCGTCGGCGCGTTGTTCTCGCATCTGCGCGTCTGGGACGCCGTGTCGGCCGCGCGCGTGCAGTATTTCGTGGCCAACAGCACGACGACGCAGCGCCGCATCGCAACCTACTATCGCCGCGAAAGCGAGATTGTTTTTCCGCCGATCGAGACGGAGATGTTTACGCCGGGTTCGGGTGAGAGCGGCGATTATTACCTCGTAGCCTCGCGCCCAGTCCCGTACAAACGGGTCGATTTGGCGATCGCCGCGACGGCCGCGCTCGGGCGGCGTCTCGTTATCGTGGGCGGCTTACACACCCTCAAAAACGTTCCGCGGCACGTCGAAGCTCTCGGCCACGTCAGCGATGAACAGCTGCGCGACCTCATGCGCGGTGCGCGCGCCCTGCTCTTCCCGCAATATGAAGATTTCGGGATGACGCCGCTCGAGGTCAATGCCTGTGGCCGTCCGGTCGTCGCCTACGGCGCGGGGGGCGCGCTCGACACGGTCATCGACGGCGAAACGGGCGTACTCGCTCCCGAGCAGAGCGCTGCCAGTTTCACGGCCGCAATCGAACGCTTCGAGCGCCTGGAATTTCAACCGCAGCGAATCCGCGAGCACGCGCTGCGATTCTCGCGCCAGCGCTACGAGCAGCGAATGCAAGAGATCGTCCGATCTGCCTGGGAGTCGCGTGAAGGGCGTTTCGGACCGATAAGAGTCCCATGAGAAGGCGGGTCTCCCCAGCATTGCTCAAGGATTTTTCTTTAACGTGACATTTGGGATGAGAGAGTTTCGGCTTTTCTGGGCCGCGTTCCGGTCGTATACCGGTCGTTTTCGCGGCGTGACGGGGCAGCGTACGTGCGCGCTCGCGGCGCTGACAGCAGTCGTTGCGACGGGGACGGGCTGCGCCAATCACGCGGCCGGTGGCCGGCGGCCGGGCGGTCGCGCCTCGGCGCCCCCGGTCCCGATTGCGAAGACGGCCGCACAATCGACGACGGTTCGCCCGACGCTCACGCTGGCCGGAATCATCGCACCCTATCAAAACGTCGCCATTACGGGTTCGCTTTCGGAACCGACTCTGCGCGTCAACGTGAACGAGGGCGACCGCGTGCACGCGGGGGAAGTTCTGGCCGTCCAAGACGTGAGCGACCTGCAAGCGAACCTCGCGTCGCAACTCAGCCTCGCGCAATCCGATGACGCGCGCATAGCGCAAACGAAATACACGGCCGATTTGAACTACGGCCAGAACCCGGACGCCGTTCGTCAAGCTCGCGCGACCCTCACCCAGGCGGAACGTACGCTGGCACAAGCGCGCAGCGATTTGCAACGCGATGCGCAGCTGGTTGCGAACGGTTACATCTCGCAGCAGCAGTACGTGCAGCAACAAACGACTGCCGCGAACGACGTGGCCGCCGTGCGCTCGGCGCAAGCCGCTCTTGCATCGCAACAAACGAACAATACGGTCAACGGCTCTGCGCAACGGCAAGGTTTGCAGGCCGCCAATATCTCCGCGGCGGTTTCCGAAGCGGCCTCGGCGCAGGCGCAAGCCGACCAAATCCGGACGCAGATCGCGCGCGCCACGATCGTCTCGCCGGTCGACGGCGTCGTCGTCAATCGCAACCTTAACGTCGGCGAATACCCCGGCGGCCGCACGATCTTTACGCTGCAGCAGATCGATCGCGTCTATGCCGAACTGAACGCCTCGAGTGCCGACGTCTTTCAAATTCAAAACGGTGCGCCCGTTGCCGTAACGGCCGGCGACGATCGCAGCGGGCACGCGTATACGGGTTCCGTCGTCGGTGTGCTCGGGCAAGTTCAACCCGGCTCAACGAACTTCACCGTGAAAGCGTTGCTCGCGAATCCCGGCGACCGTTTGCAATCGGGCGTTCCGGTCACGGCGGTCATCACGCTGCCGGCGGTCCACGGACTCGGCGTACCCTCGACGGCCTTTCTCGACGATTCGCATACTTCGCTGATGATCGACCGAGACGGAACGGCGCTCGTCGCACACGTTAAAGAATTAGCCGCCTCGGGCGGAAAGTCGGTCGTAGCCGGCTTGCAAGCGGGGGACACGGTCGTTGCCAACGGGCAACTCGGTATCACGCAGGGCCAGCGACTCAGCGAGCGTTAACCATCCGTGGGCTTGACCGCACTCTTCGTTCGCCGGCCGACGCTCGTCGTCGTGTTCTTGGCGCTCGTGCTTCTCGCAGGCGCACTCGCCTTCGCGGGACTCGTGCAACAGAACTTTCCCAACATCGATTTTCCGACGGTGCAAGTCCGGCTGACGTACGCCGGCGCGTCGACGACGGAAATCCGCGATGCAATCGTCAAGCCGATCGAGGACGCGATCGCAGGCGCGCCCGATCTCGACCATCTCAACACGAACATCCAACAGGGTCAGGCGACGATAGCCGCCACGTTCACGCTCGGCTCCGATCAGACGAGCGATCTCGTGGAGGTTCAACGCCGCGTGCAATCGACGCGCGCGATCCTGCCGACCGACCTTTCCGCGCCGTCGATCGGCACGTTCGATCCGGCTCAGACGACCGTAGCGACGCTTTCCGTTAGTTCCGAGACACTGAAGCAGGCCGCGCTCTCGGCGATCGTAACCAATAATATCGTTCCCGAACTCGAGCAAATTCCCGGCGTGTCCAACGTCAACGCGATGGGCACGGTGACGCCCGCAATCGAAGTCGAAGTCGATCCCCACAAGATCAATGCCGCCAAGTTTACACTCGGCGACGTCGTATCGTCGATCAGCAATAATAACGTCCGCGCCCCGGGCGGTATCGCGTACGGTAGCAATCGCGAGACGTCGATCGACGTCCGGGGCGACGTTTCCGATCCGCTGACGGTCGCGGACCTGCCGCTCTTCGCAGCCAGCGCCGGGAGCACGGGCGGGGCGAATCTCACGGGGCCGCAAGGCGGCACGGGCCTAAAGAGTCCCGCCAACGGAGCCGGCGGCACGAGCGCTGCAACCTCTTCTGCGCTCGCCGGCGGTAGCGGTTCCGGTTCGAGCGCAACGACGGCGTCGACTGCGACGACGAGTGTAGCGAGCGGCGGGACGGCCGCCGGGGGCGCAGCGTCGGCCGGCTCAGGCCTTTCCTCCGTCGCGACGTCGACGACGGTGAACGGAACGACGTCGACCAGTGCCTCGAATTCGGCCGCGACTAACGCATCGGCTTCAAGCGCCACCCAAACGACGGCGACGGCGACCGGGGCGAGCCTCCCGAAGACCGTTGCGACGCAAGCTCCCGCAGCGGTTACGGCCGCTGTTCCCACCGCCGCCACGGCCGCCCCGAACGCGGGCAGCGCGCCCTCCGCTGCGACGGGCTCCGCGGGCACAGCGAGCGGAACGGGCGCAAAGGGCGCAACGGGCGGGACGAGCGGGACGACGGCCGTGACGAGCGCCGCCGCCGTGCCGGTCACCATTGCCACGCTCGCGCCCCAAGCGAACTCGAGCGCATCTACGGCCGTGAGTACGTCAGCGACGGCCGCTCCGACGGCGACACCGTACGGCACGACATCGTTTTCCGTCGCTTCCTCGGCTGCGGGTTCCGGTGGCGCCGCGAATTCCGCGACCGCCGCTAACAGTACTTCCGGCAGCAGCACGCCCGGCAACAGCTCGTCCGGCGGCACGACGTCCGCGAGCGTTTCGAGTAGCGGTGCCGCGACGGGCAGCGCTGCGTCGACGCTCAATCCGTGGAGCGTCGCGGCCCGCATCCTGCGCATCGGCGACGTCGCTCGCGTTTATAGCGGCTACGAGGTGAAGCGCGTGTTCGGCTACGTCGGGGCGGGGCCCGCGATCTCGCTCGGCGTGCAAAAGGCAACCGGCGCGAGCGAAATCGCGTCGTCGCAAGCGGTGCTTGCGGCGCTCCCGAAGATCGCGGCCGAATATCCGCAAATCAATCTGGGCGTACTCAACGTGCAAGCCGACTACACGCAGCAGCAACTCAACAGCGTCTACAGATCGATTGCCGAAGGCATCCTCTTTACCGGCATCGTGATGCTCTTTTTCTTGCGTTCGTGGCGTAACGCGATCGTCGTGCTCGTTTCGATCCCCGCCTCGCTGCTCGTCACGCTCTTCGTCATGCGCCTCGCCAACTTCACGATCGACACGATCTCGCTGCTGGCCATGACGCTGCTGATCGGTATCCTCGTCGACGACTCGATCGTGGTCCTCGAGAACACGGAGCGTCATTACGACGACGGGGAAGCGCCACAGACGGCCGCTATTCTCGGACGCATGGAGATCGGCGCGGCCGCAATGGTCATCACGCTCGTCGACGTCGTCGTCTTCCTGCCGATCGCGTTTTTGCCGGGCACCGTCGGCCGCTTTCTGGCCGAGTTCGGGCTCGTCGTCACCGTCGCCACGCTGACGTCGCTCGCGGTCTCTTTTACGATTACGCCGGCGCTCGCCGGGAACTGGTCGTTGCTTTCGCGTTGGAAACCGCCGGGAATCGTCAATCTTTTTACGCGAGGTTTCGAAGCGACGCGCCGCCTGTACGTTGAGCGAATGCTCGGCTGGGCACTGGGTCACAAGGTCATCGTCGCCGGCGTATCGTTCGCGCTCGTCGCCGGCGCAATCTCGCTCATTCCGCTCGGGTACGTCGGCTTCGAGTTCATTCCACCGGTCGATCGCGGCCAGATCTTTTTGCAACTCACGTTTCCACCCGGCACGCCGCTGACGACGACGAACGCAGCCATCGCATCGCTCGAGAAGAAGATCGCGACGTTCAAAGATGTGAAGCGGCTCACGGGTACGGCCGGCTCGTATCAATCCGGTTTCGGCGGCGGGACGAACGCAGGCTCAGCGGGCCAGATTCACGTGTTCCTCGTGGACCGCCCGAAGCAGACGACGTTGCAATGGGTAGCGGTTCTCAATCGCTTAGCGCAAAGCGAGTATCCGCTGGCGAAGCCGGTCGCGATTCCCGCGACGGGTATGGGCGGCGGCAATTCTCAACCGATCGATTACGTCATCACGTCGCTCGACGACGCGCCCGAGAAATACGCTCCGCCGGTGCTCGCCGCGCTCAAGGCGACACCGGGCTCGCTCAATGCGAACGATTCGTTACAAAATCTTCAACCCCAAGTCGACGTCCGCTTCGACCGCGAACGCGCGCGCGCGCTCGGCATCGATATCGCCAGCGCCGCCAACGCCGTGCGGGCATCGTTCGGCGCGAGTCAAGTCGCGCAATTCGAAACTAAGCGCGGCATACAATACGTGCAAGTCACCTATCCGCGAAGCGCGCAAACCTCGACGAGCACGATACTGCATATACCGATTCGGACTCGCGCGGGTCAAATCGCCTATGTCGGCGATGTCGCGAAGCTCGTAGAGGATCCGAATTCACCGCTGATGTCGCGCGTCAATCGCCAAACGGTCGTGCACTTGAGCTCGAACGTCTTACCGGGCTATGCCGTGTCGAACGTGCAGAAAGATTTTTTCCGGCGCGTTGCGGCACTACACTTGCCGCGCGGGGTCGCGCTCGGGCAAAACGCCGGCGGTCAAGCGCAAGATCAGGCGCAAACCGCGCAGGGCCTCGGCGCGTCGCTCTTGCTCTCGTTCGCCCTCGTGTACCTCTTGATGGTCGCCCTGTACGATAGCTACCGGCTGCCGTTCATCATCATGTTTGCGATTCCGGTTGCGGCGGTCGGTGCGATCGGTTCGCTCGCGATAACCGGTCAGACGCTCAACCTCTTTTCTTTGATCGGAACGGTTATGCTCGTCGGCCTCGCCTCGAAGAACGGGATCCTGCTCGTCGACTTCGCTAACCACCGTATCCGGCGCGGTATCGACCGTTACGCCGCCATCCGCGAGAGTGCATTCGAGCGTTTCCGGCCGATCGTCATGACGACGTTCTCGATGATCGCCGGCATGACGCCGATCGCGCTCGCACTCGATCCCGGGTCGAGCGTGCGCCGTTCGCTCGGCATCGTCGTCATCGGCGGCCTGATCAGCTCGCTCGTACTCACGCTCGTTCTCGTTCCGGTCGCGTTCGTGTGGTTCGCACCGCGGCATCCGCTTGCGGAACCGGCCGACGGCGACGTCGCCGCGCTCGCCGTCGCGGCGGGAGCCGCGGTATGAATCTGACCGCACTCTTCGTCAAGCGCCCGACGCTCGTCACGGTGCTGATCGCGCTAGTGCTGCTCGCGGGCACGCTTTCGGGCATCACGATCGTCAAACAGCAGTTCCCGAATTACGACGTCCCGACGATCGAAGTGTCGCTGACCTATCCCGGCGCTCCGACGACGGAACTGCGTGACGCGATCGTGCGCCCGCTCGAAGATCAAATCGCGGGCGCTCCCAACCTGCAAACGATCGAAACGGCGATCGAGCCCGGCCAGGCAAGCCTGACCGTTCGCTTTACGCTCGGTTCCGACGTCAATAGCGATCTCGTGCAAACGCAGGGCCGCGTGCAGAACGCGCAGCGGCAACTGCCGAGCGACCTGCAAACGCCGACGGTCTCGATTTACGATCCCGCGCAAGCCGTCGTGGTCTCGCTCGTGGCGAGCTCGTCGAGCCTCGCGCCCGGGGCGCTATCTTCGCTCGTTACGAATAAAGTCGTGCCGTCGCTCGAACAGATTACGGGCGTTTCGTACGTCCAGGAAAACGGCAACGTGACGCCTTCGATTCAAGTCGATGCGAGCCCGAGCGCGCTCTCGGCGAACGGCCTTACGCTTAGCGACATTACCTCGGCGATCTCGAGCAATAACGTGCGCGCCCCGGGCGGCATCGCATACGGCACCGACCGCGAGACGAACATCGACATCCGCGGCGACATTACGGACCCCGTTTCCGTCGCGAGCCTGCTGCTTACCGGCGGCACGAGCACGAGCGCGACGACGCTCGGAACGGCACCCTTTTCTACGCAAAGCCGCTACTTTCGGATCGGTGACGTCGCGAGTGTTTCGGACGGCTACGAACCGCAGCGCGTCTATGCCTATTCGCGCGGAGTACAATCGATTTCGCTCGACGTTCAAAAAGCCAGCAATACGAGCGAAGTCGCGGCCTCGAACGCCGTCCTCGCCGCGTTGCCGAACTTGCGCCAGCAGTATCCGAGCGTGCAATTGACGGTCCTCAACGTTCAGGCGACGTACACTCAGCAGGCGCTCTCGGGGGTCGTGCGGACGCTCGTCGAAGGTATCGTGTTCACCGGCATCGTGATGCTGCTGTTCCTACGTTCCTGGCGCAACTCGATCGTCGTCATGGTCGCGATTCCGACGTCGCTCCTGGTCACGCTAGCGGCGATGCACTTAGCGAACTTCACGATCGATACCGTTTCGCTGCTGGCCATGACTCTGATCATCGGTATTCTGGTCGACGACTCGATCGTCGTCTTGGAAAACATCGAACGCCATGCCGCCGACGGCGAAGCGCCGCAACTGGCAGCCGTGCGCGGCCGAACCGAGATCGGTATCGCTGCAATCGTGATCACGCTCGTGGACGTCGTAGTCTTCTTGCCGATCTCGTTCTTACCGGGGACGGTCGGGCTCTTTCTGCGCGAGTTCGGGCTCGTCGTGACGGTCGCCACGCTCACGTCGCTGTTCATCTCGTTTACCGTAACGCCCGCGCTCGCGGGCCGTTGGTCGCTGCTTTCCACCTGGCGCCCGTGGCCGGTCATCGACGCGTTCACACGCGGCTTCGAACGCATGCGCGATTGGTACGCGCACCGCGTGCTCGCTTGGGCGCTAAGCAATGCGTGGATTATCATCGGCGTTTCGGTCGTCAGCCTGATCCTCGCGATGCTGCTCGTGCCGGCGGGCGTCGTCGGCTTCGAGTATATCCCGCCCGTCGTGCGCGGTGAGGTCTATCTCACGCTCAACTATCCGAACGGCACGCCGCTCGCTGCGACGCGGGACGGCGTGCTTGCCGTCGAGCGGCTAGTCGACGCAGATCCGGCCGTCGCGGCCGAAACGGCGCTCGCGGGCGCCTACGTCGGCAATCTCTCCGGGTACATCAACGACGGCACGGTGGCACAGCTGCACGTCTTTTTGAAACCGGCTTACGCCGGCAATACGGTCGCCTGGGGCAACGGGATCGTGCGCCAAGCGCGTCGCGCGGTCCCCGCCGCGGCCGTCGTCGCGATTCCCGCGACCAATACCGAAGGCGGTATCCAGCAGCCGATCGACGAGGTCGTTACAGCGACCGGCACGGACGATCCCGACGTCTACGCGGCCCAAATTTACAACGCGATGCAGCATACGGCGGCCGCAGTCAACGTCACCTCGACATCGACCGGTCTGTCGCCGCAAGTCGAAGTCGAATTCGACCGCCAGCGAGCGCAAGCGCTCAACGTTTCGATCGGGACGGCGTCGACGACGATCCGGGCCGCGTTCGGCGGCGTGATCGCAACGCAATTCACGGGCTCCGACGGTCTTAAAGACGTTCAAGTTATCTATCCGGAAGCCGATCAAACCAACCTTGCGGCGATCGCGGCTATTCCGCTGCGCGCGAACACCGGCGGTGCCGTGCACGTCGGTGACGTCGCGCGGCTCGCGCAGGCGCCTGCGCCGCCGCTAATCGCGCGGATCAATCGCCGCAGCGTCGTGTATATCGGCGCGAACGTGGCGAGCGGTGCCGAACTGTCCAACGTGCAGACCGCATTCAACAAACAGCTCGCGCGACTGCACCTTCCGGCCGACATCACCGTGGCGCCCGTGGCGGGCGGCAACCAGCAGAACGTCCACGACACGATCGTCGGCATGAGCATCTCGCTCGTACTTTCCATTGCGCTCGTCTATCTATTGATGGTGGCGCTCTACGACAGTTATCGCACGCCGTTCGTGATCATGTTCAGCGTGCCGGTCGCCGTCGTCGGCGCGCTCGGCGCGCTCGCACTCACGCATCAGACGCTCAATTTGTTATCGTTCATCGGCTCCGTGCTGTTGATCGGACTCGTTTCTAAGAACGGGATCCTGCTGGTCGATTTCGCGAACCGGTTGCGTCGCGAGGGACGCGACAAAACCGAAGCCGTTCGAGAAAGCGCGCTCGAACGGTTTCGCCCCATCATCATGACGACGCTCGCGATGATCGCGGGTATGACGCCGCTCGCGCTCGCGCTCGATCCCGGTTCGCAAGCCGAACGTTCGCTCGGCACGGTCGTCATCGGCGGACTGAGCAGTTCGCTCTTACTGACGTTGCTGCTCGTTCCCATCATCTATCTGCGCTTCGCGCCGCCGCCACGCCGGGTCGCGGTCGAAAAGACGCAAGACCAGCTGCCGTTACCGCTCGAGCGTCCGCTCGACGTACGCGCCTGACGCCGCCGCCTTACTCATCCTTCGGCGGGTTGGCATAGACCGGCATCCACTCCGTGCTTTCGCCATCGCGCTGCACGGGCATCCAGCCGACTACCGCGGCCGCCGTTTTCGCGTGAGGTGCGCCGGAACGGCTGCGGGTAACGCTTTCGCGAAGAGCCGCCACGGCAACATAGATGACCGGAACGAAGACGAGATTGAGGACCGTCGAGAGGATCATGCCGCCGAAGACGGCCGTGCCGAGCGAGTTGCGACTCGCGCTGCCGGCCCCCGTTGCCCACACGAGCGGCAAGATGCCGAAGATGAACGCGAGCGACGTCATGATGATCGGACGAAGGCGCGTTTCAGCCGCTCGCGCCACCGCCGCTACCGCGCTCATTCCGTCCTCACGCAGTTGGTTTGCGAACTCGACGATAAGAATGGCGTTCTTACTCGCGAGCCCGATCAACATAACGAGTCCGACTTGCACGAACACGTCGCTCGGTAAAGCGCGCAAACCGATCGCCCAGAAGGCACCGAGCAACGCCAGCGGCACGGCGAGCAGGATGACGAAGGGATCCCAAAAGTTTTCGTACTGCGCCGCGAGCACCATGAAGACGAATACGACGCCGAGCGCGAACACGAGCGCCGCGAGGTTGCCGCCCTCGATCTGATCGCGAGTCAGACCGAACCACGCATAGGTCATGCCGGCCGGCAGCGTGCGCAACGCCAGGCTTTGCATCCCCGCGATAACGTCGCCCGAGCCGACGCCCGGTTTCGGTGCGCCGTCGATCTCGATCGAGCGGAACAGATTGAAGTGCGTGATTTCCGTCGGAACCTTGACCGGGGAGCTCGTGATTAACGTCGAGAGTGGAATGAGACCGCCTTCCGGAGAGCGGACGTACATCGAAGCGAGCCCCGCCAGGTTGGATCGAAATGGCGCGTCGGCTTGCACGTAGACGCGATACGAGCGATTGTGAAGGTCGAAATCATTGACGTACTGCGAACCTTCGAACACGCCGAGCGTTTGAGATAGAGTCGCGAACGGTACGCCGAGCGCTTCCGTTTTATCACGGTCGACGGCGAGATTGAATTGCGGCGCGTCGTTACGAAAACTCGTGAACGCCGCGGCGAAGCGCGGATCGCCGTTTACCGCACCGATCAGCTTGTGCGCCGCCGCCGTCGCGGTCGCGAAACCCAAGTCGTTTTGATCGAGAACCTGGAACTGAAAGCCGCCGAAGTTGCCGATACCCTGTACCGAAGGCGGATTGAAAGCAAACACCTGCGCTTCGGGTTCGGAGGCGATGATCGGATATAACCGGGCCAGAATCGATTTGAAGGTGTGCGCCGAACCTTTGCGCTCGTCCCACGGTTTGAGCGGCAGAAACGCGATTCCGCGATTCGGCGCGTTTCCGGTAAAACCGAACCCGTCGACGGCGAAGACGCCCTCGGCCTCGGGGACCGCTTGACGGATGCGCCGGGCGACGCGTTCCGCGACGCGCTGCTCGAAATCGGTCGAGGTGCCGACGGGAGCCTGCAGTACGACGATCAGATAGCCTTGATCCTCGTCGGGAATGAAGGCGGTCGGCGTGCGCAAGAACGTGAGGACGGTCGTTACGAGCGCGAGCACGAACACCGCGAGCACCGCCAGGCGAAATCGAAATAGGGTGGGCAGTAAACCGTGATACCCGCGTCGCAGTGCGCCGATCGCGCGGTTGATTACTCCGAAGATCCGCGCGGTCGGCGCATGGTCGCCTTTTAAAAGCACGGCCGAAAGGGGCGGCGCGAGCGTCAGCGCCGTGAACAGGGAGATCGAGATCGAGCACGCGATCGTGACCGCGAACTGTTGGTAGAGCAGCCCCGTCGAGCCGGGGAAGAAGGCGACCGGAATAAAGACGGCGAGCAGGACGAGCGATGTTGCGACGACCGCGCCCGAGATTTCGCGCATCGCTGCGTCCGCCGCCGCAAAGGGCGCCATATGTTTTTCCTGCACGAAGCGAGCGATGTTCTCGATGACGACGATCGCGTCGTCGACGACGAGCCCGGTCGCCAGCGTCAGTCCGAATAACGTGAGCGTGTTGATCGAGAAGCCCAGCAGTTTCATCAACGCAAACGTGCCGATCAGCGAGACGGGAATCGTGATCATTGGCACGAGCGTCATCTTCCAGTCCTGAATGAACGCGTAGATAACCAGCACCACGAGCAAAATCGCCGTCGCGAGCGTGATCGCGACCTCTTTGATCGACTCGCGCACGAACAGCGTTGCGTCGAACGGGATGACGTAGGAGACACCGGGCGGGAACGTCTTGGACATTTCAGCAAGCGTCGCGCGCACTTTGGTAGCAACGTCGAGCGCGTTAGCGTTTTGCGCTTGAATGATCCCGAAGCCGACGCAGTCACGACCGTTCCAATGCGCCGCGCTCGTGTAGTTTTCGGCGCCGAGCTCGGAGCGTCCGACATCGGAAACGCGAACGTACCCGCCATTCGGATTGCGCCGCAGGACGATATTGTCGAACTGCTCGGGTGTCGAGAGCCTGCCGCCGGCGCTCAGCTGAATCTGATACAGTTGGCCGCCCGTCGTCGGTGGTGCGCCGATCGCGCCCGAGGCGACTTGCTGATTCTGGCTTTGCAGGGCGGTAACGACGTCGTTCGCCGTGAGGCCTTGCTGCTGAAGGCGGCGTGGATCGAGCCAAAGCCGCATCGCATAGCGGCGTAAGCCGAAGATGCGAACGTCCGAAACGCCGGGCACGCGCTTGAGCGCGTCGATGACGCGATGCTCCGCGAAGTCGCTGAGCGCGTTCTGGGATAGACGTCCGTCGGACTGGATGCCGACCCCGAGGATGATCGCGGCCGAAGATTTCTTGACCGCGACACCGGTCTGCTGCACGACCTGCGGAAGACGTCCCGTCGCGGTAAGCACCGCATTCTGAACGTCCGACTGCGCCGCATCGAGATTGCGACCGAGGTTGAAGGTAACGGTAATCGTCGATGACCCGTCATTGCTGCTGACGGAGGTCATGTAGCGCAGTCCTTCGACCCCGTTGATTGCTTCTTCGAGCGGAGTCGTAACGGCGCTTTCGACGGCACCGGCGTTGGCGCCGATATACGTGGAGGTGACGCTGACTTCAGGGGGCGCGACCTTCGGGTACTGCGCGATCGGCAGTGTCGGCAGCGCAACGAGTCCTGCGATAAGGATGACCATCGATGCTACGCCCGCGAAAACCGGACGTTGAAGAAAGAAATGCGTCATGCAGCTTCCGAGCCGAGCGCGCCGCGTAGGGCACGGCGCGCGCGAAAGAGGTGAGTCCGAACGGTGTGATAGGGAAGGTGTCCGCGCGAAGCGATCTCGCGACTGGAGAGGCCGAGCACGTCGTGAAGGACGATCGCCTCGCGATACGCCGGTGCGAGCCCGCTAAGCGCGGTCTCGATCGAGGAGGCGATCTCTTGCCGCAGCACCGCGGTCTCGGGCAGGTCGTCCGTCGCGCGCGGTTCGGCCGTTGCGTCCGCATCGGTACGGCGCGTTTTTAGTAAGTCATAAGCGGTCCTGCGCGTTATTGCGCCGAGCCACGGTCCCGCCGCCACGTTCGAAGCGAACCGGTGCCGAAAGCGCCAAGCACGCTCCATCGCGTCTTGGACGACATCTTCGGCGTCCGCTTCATGTCGCACGAGCCGCCGTGCTTGAGAACGCAGACGTTGGTAATTCGCGGTTAGGTCGGCCTCCGTAAGGCCGCCTCCCGAAACTTTATCTTGGATCATAATGGTCACACATCTCGATCGTCAGCATCGCTGATCGCATAAAATGCCGATGATCGGCCAGGGGTTGCACTCGTTCACGAGAAAGGCGCAGCAAAGGTTTCAATTCATGCTCAAATGATCGAAAAGACCGCCAAGGCAGACGTCTGCGGGTATCCCGACGCGCTGATCGCATGTCCGGACTTTCTTCTCAGTACGCTGTCGCTGACGGTTTCGGAGCTCATCGAAGCGGCGCTGGCGCCGCTGGGTTTGCGGTTGCGCGACTATCGCGTGTTGCGGTTCCTGTTCTTCGATGGGCCGCAGCTGCAAGGGGCGGTCGGACCGGCACTCGGGGTCGATCGGACGACGGTTGTAGCCTTGATCGACAAACTCGAAGTGACGAAGCTAGCCAAACGCATACGCTCCCCGGATGACCGGCGCGCATATTGCATAAGCCTGACCGCTAAGGGCGAGCGTCTGGCACGCGAGGCCACGCGGCGAGTCAATGCGGTCGAAGAAAAGCTCTTTGCTCCGCTGGATCCGGGCGAGCGTAGCGAGCTGCGCCGTCTGTCGACGCGTCTGCTTTCGCAGCCGGGTGCAATCGCGCAAGCGCATGCGCGCTCCCAACGCGAGCCCGGGCCGAATTTAGTCGAGGCCGCTACGCGCCCCAAACGCGGCACCAGCCGCCGCCCCTAGAAGTGATTGGAGAAGTTTCGCAGAGTTCGGGCTTGACTTGCGCTTTCCGTGGCGCGTCGGGGGGGGGCCCCTGGACCATCAAGTGCCGCAGTTATCTGGTCGAACGGCAAACGATTGGAATGAATCGGCGTAGGGATCCTCGTGGTGCCGTTTTGCTTCCCGGAGCGCGTTGCGTTACTGCGGCCGTGGTCGTGACGACCGAAGCGCGCCAGGGAATAAAAACACGCCTCGTGCCTGAGAAGAAGCCCTTCTCAGGCACGCAAGATATCATGAATCACGAGCGGAAGAAGGGCGCGTGGAAGCAGGATCCGATGGCGTCCAGGTCACCCCCGGCCGCCAGACCGGCATCGAAGGGCCCCCATTCGAGCCGCCAGTCGTCGTCGGCCACGCCTCCGCGTTCCTCGCCGAGCTCGCGCGGGCCGTCGATCGCGACCTGTCGACGCCCGACCACGCGCCGGCGACGGAACGCGCGTACGCCCATGACTGGGACGACTTCTCGACGTTCTGCGAGCAGCACGCCCTCGAACCGCTGCCAGCGGCGCCACAGACCCTCGCGCTCTACCTCAAAGCGCTCGAGACCCGCCGCAGCCACTCGTCGGCGGGGATCCGCGTGGGGACCGTGGGCCTGTCCCTCCCGACGCTGCGTCGGCGGCTGGCCGCGATCGCGAGCCGCCACGCGAGCGCGAGCCTCGAGACGCCGACCGATCATCCGTTGGTGCGCAAGCTGCTGCGGCGTTACAGCCGCAACCGCGGGACCGCGGCGAAGAAGAAGGAGCCGCCGAGCGGCTTCCGGCGCTGCTCATGGGGATGCCCGACGATCTGGCGGCGGCGCGCGATTGGGCGCTGCTCTTGCTCGGCTATGCGGGGGCGTTTCGGAGAAGTGAGCTCGTCGCGCTCGACGTCGAGCACTTGCGGTTCTCGAAGGCGGGGCTGTACGTGTGGATCGCAGCCGCCAAGAACGACCCGCGGAAGAAGGGGCGCGAGCTGTACGTGCCGCGGCTGCCGGCGGGATCTCAGAATGCCACGCTCTGCGCGGTTGCGGCGCTCGAGTGCTGGTTGGGCACCGTTGGCGCGAGCGGTCCCGTCTTTCGAACCTTCGATTTGCGCGGCCGGCTGACGGACACGCGGCTTGATCCCGGGGACGTCGCCCGGATCCTGCGACGGCGCGCGGCTAATGCTGGCGTTGAAGGCGACTTCGCAGGGCATTCACTGCGGCGCGGCTTTATTACAAATGCGGCGAAGAAGAAGGTCCCGATCGAGAGTATCAAGCGGGTAACCGGGCAGCGGAGCAGCGGGATCGTGCTTGACTACGTTGCGGCCGCGACGCTCGACGACGATCCACCGCTCCTGGAAATCCTCAGCTGAACTGGCGGCGTTCGTCTGATCGCGGCCAACGGCTGTCGCGCCTTGATGTTTGCGTCGGCTTCCGCCCTCAGGGTAGTCACATCGATTTGCCGTAGCCGCCAGATTGATGCTATTATGATGCTGTTCCGACGCTGAGGGGAAGAGAGATGCCACGGTTTACTGTTACATTCGAGAAGAGCGCAGCCCAACGGCTGGAGCGGCTTGCAAAGGAACGCTCGAAGTCTGACGTGATTCGAGAAGCGCTCGCGCTTGAGGAAGTGTTTCAAAAGGCGCTCGCGGAGGGGTCGACGCTCGTTGTGAAGACCGCAAACGGCACGGAACGCGAGATCGTCCGAGCATAAAGCCGTGCCTCCGCCGGAGCAGATTGATCTTAGAAACTACGAATCTCCCACGGCGGAAGTCAGCGTCATCGACGCTCGCTCGCGAGCGCATGCCGTCGCGTGGGGCTTTGCCGCGCTCATCACGACCGTCGTACTGGGCCTGCTGGCGTACGTGGCGCTCGATGTTGCTAAGCTGGAGACGAACACGTTGCGCGAGTGGCTCCAAACGACAATCGCCGGCGAAATTGGATTACTCGCCGGGTTATTCGGTTCGCGTGATCGTGCTTAATTTTCGATAACAAGGGATGCTCGACGTTAGTGGCGGCCTGTCTTCCGGGTCCCGGTGGCACCGTTGGGATCCGCACATCCACGCTCCAGGAACTCTCCTCAACAACCAATTCGGCGGCAATGACTGCTGGAACGAATATTTCTCGGCGATCGAGTCGCTCGTGCCCACGGTACGAGCGATCGGGGTCACCGACTACTATCTGCTCGATCTCTACGAACGAGTCCGAAGGGAGAAGGACGCCGGCCGACTCCCTGAGTGCGACTTGGTGTTTCCGAACGTCGAGATGAGGCTGACGATCGGCACCGCCAGAGGCAGCCGCGTCAACATCCATCTTCTGGTAAGTCCCGACGACCCTAATCATGTCGCGGAGTTGAAGCGGTTCCTCAGGCGTTTAACTTTCAAGGCGTACAACGACACGTTCTGCTGCAGTGACGAAGACCTTGAGCGTCTTGGGAGATGCGCTGGCATACAAAGCCCCGATGCTGCAGTTCGCCACGGCGCCACACAATTTAAAGTTGCATTCGAAGAACTGCGAGAAGCGTTCTACGACCATGCGTGGGCGACATCGAACATCCTTGTGGCAGTGGCCGCAGGTACTAACGACGGCACTTCCGGACTGCGCGACGCTGCAGACGCCACGCAGCGAGCCGAGGTCGAAAAATTTGCTGATATTATCTTCTCTTCGAATGCCAACGATCGCGAATATTGGCTCGGCCGTCGCGCTCTTGGACTTGAACAGATACAAGACCGCTATGGTGGGTTGAAGCCGTGCCTGCACGGCTCCGATGCCCACGACGTCTCGTCGGTCGGCGCACCGGAAGGCGATCGTTTCACATGGATAAAGGGCGCCCCGATCTTCGACTCATTGCGCCAAGCCTGCATCGTTCCGGAATCTCGCGCATTCGTCGGCAACACACCTCCAATGGGCGCCACGCCGTCGCAGGTTATTTCGAGAGTTGCGGTGGTTGCCGCGCCCTGGGTGACGACTCCAACAGTCGAGCTTAATCCCGGACTTGTGGCTGTCATCGGGGCACGGGGGTCCGGCAAGACCGCCCTTGCCGATATCATAGCGGCTGGTTGCGACGCCGGCCCTGAGGTTGCTAACAGTCAGTCGTTTCTCAATCGAGCGCGCGAACATCTTCACGGCGCGTCTGTCCGAGTCGACTGGGTGACGCCGGAATACGCCGAACGATCCTTGACGCCCCTGAACCATTCGCCGACGTTTATCCACGTGCGCGGTACCTTTCGCAACAATTTGTCGAAGAACTATGTACCTCAGACGGGATCACCGACGCGCTCCTCGCCGAGATTGAGAGGGTCATCTTTGAAGCGCACGACTCGGGCGCTCGCGACGGCACGATCGACTTCAAGGAACTTCTAGATCTGCGGGCCACGCGTTTTCGCCAGAACCGTGACCGAGAAGAACAAGCTCTGTCGAGTCTGTCCGATCGCATCAGTGCCGAGCTGCAGAATGACAGACTGGTTGCTGGGCTAACGGCCCAACTCGCGGACAAAAGCAAAGTCGTGGCCCGGTATATAGCCGACCGTGAGAAGCTCGTGGCGAAGGGTTCCGAAGAACGGGTCGCTCGGCTCGACGCGCTCAATCGCGCGGCGGAAAAGACTCGTGCCCGGGTGCGTAGGCTTAACCTTCAGACGCAGGATCTGCTCGCGGTGCAAGACGAGGTCGCGGACGTCCGCGCCAACCAGGCGCCCGAGCAATTGCGCGGGATCCGCTCCAGGCACGCAGCGAGCGAGCTCAAGGACGATGAGTGGTCGTCCTTCATCTTGGATTTCCAAGGAAACGTCGACGAGTTATTGTCGGCAAAGTTGGCGCGTGCGCGGAAGGACAACGCTCTTTGGAAAGGCGTGCCTCCACCCCCGATGGTCAACGGTCAGCTTTCTTTTCTTGCCGCCGATGCCGACCTTGAAGGCCAACCGCTCTCTTTGCTCGAGGCGGAGATCGGACGTCTCGAAGCACAAGTCAACGCCGACCGTGAAACGCGAACGAAGTACGCCACGGTCTCAAAACGGATCGCCGAAGAGACGGCTACGCAAGCTCGGCTCAAGCAGCAGTTGGACGGGTGTTCCGGGGCCGCGGCACGGGCGGCGCAGCTCTTGATAGAGCGGCAGGACAGATACGTTCGCGTATTCGACGCGCTGCTCGCGGAGCAATCCGTCCTCGTGGAACTATACGCTCCGCTCATGGCGCGCCTCGGTGTGTCAGGTGGAACGCTCAAGAAATTGGCGTTTTCCGTCTCGCGTATCGCCGACGTTGAGTCTTGGGCAATGCAAGGAGAGGAGCTACTTGATTTAAGACGTCAGGGGCCCTTCCGGGGGCGCGGTACCCTGAAGTCGCTGGCCGACGCCACGTTGAAGGGCGCTTGGGAGAATGGCGACGCAGCGGCGGTTGCCGCAGCCATGGCGGCGTTCCGTGCAGACAACGACAGCAACTTCCTTATTCACGGACCTGACAGAAGCCAAAACGCCGAGTATCGAACTTGGGCAAGGGGCTTCGCGAGGTGGCTTTACGGGACGGAGCACATCTCGGTCCGCTATAGCGTCGACTACGACGGCGTGGACATACGAAAATTGTCGCCCGGCACGCGCGGAATCGTCCTCTTGCTGCTGTACCTGGCTCTAGACGACTCCGACGATCGGCCGCTGATCATCGATCAACCCGAAGAGAATCTCGATCCCAAGTCGATCTTCGACGAATTGGTCGGGTTGTTCTTCGACGCTAAGAGCCGACGGCAGGTTATTCTGGTGACACACAACGCGAATCTCGTGGTGAACACGGATGCCGATCAAATCATCGTGGCCAGCGCGGGGCCGCACAGAGCCGGCGACCTCCCGCCAATCTCCTATGCGTCTGGCGGTCTTGAAGACGCCCGCATCAGGAAAGCAGTCTGCGATATCCTCGAAGGCGGGGAACGTGCGTTTCGGGAGCGGGCGAAACGCTTGCGGGTCGGCTTAGACCGCTAACAGACAACGATGCGGACATCATGCGACGCTCGACGTAAAGCGGGGCCGTTTCTTTCCGCCAGTTAGGAGACCAGAAAAAACCGGGTGCTGACGACGAGCTCAAGCCGCGGCGATCATGCCGGGATTCCAGCGGGCCATCGTCGCTTGCCATTCATTGTTGAGTACTCGGGTACGAATCTGTAAGAGATGGTGACTGCCACGCTCGGTCCAGCGCATCTGCTGCTTTTTCACAAAGCGACGGCTCACGATCTGATTGACGGCCGACTCCGCGAAAGCCGTTGAGATCGCCTCGTCGTTGCGCCAGCGATCGCCGTAGTTCGGGATGAATGCCCGGTTCGCGTCGATGTAGCCGCCGAACTCGTGCAGCATGCGCACGAGTTTCGTCTTGCTTTCGGGTCCGTGCGGTATGGACGCGACTTCGCCGGAAAGGTCGTCAACGATCTCCAGGGCGCGTCGAACATTCCCGTGCCAGAGATTCCACTTCAGACTGATAATGTCCGGGATCAACTCGGACCCGGGCGACGTTTCTTCGTCAGCGTCGCTCTGTCGCTGAGCGTTTGTCAAGCCGAGCGCAAGTTGACGCATCAGCGTGAGGCGCATCGCAACGTGGAATCAATCCAGGACGTGTTCCGCTTGCGGACTCATGCGCATCTGGAGATCGCGGACGGTGTCACCACCATCGGACAGAAAGACGATGGGTTGATTCATCTGGAGACCCTGCGACGCGAGCATATCGTGGA
>JAABUX010001220.1_pt1 | contig 39844 bp, 38 predicted proteins | sample 5561851 | NCBI WGS metagenome assembly JAABUX01 (sample SAMN10711883, study PRJNA513361) | rock metagenome | isolation source: Antarctica rocks | place: Antarctica: Victoria Land, Richard Nunatak red sandstone | collected 2016-01-03 | reverse complement strand
CGCTGAAATCACGCAACCTCTTGTCCGCCTCCATCATTTGACGAAAGCAGTCTCGGCCAGCGATACGCATCAACCCGTTGAAGAGACTCAAGTTATCATTTCGGCCGCATTCCGGGTCAGGCTCTAAATGCTTTCCTCCGCCCCCGGCTTGCGGCAGGAAAGGCGTATGCCGACCGTATCCGACTCCCTGTCGCTTGCCTCCATGAGCGTGCTGCGCCGGCTCGATCCGGAGCAGGCCCATGCGCTCGCCATCGGCGGGCTGCTGCTCGGGCTGGGCGGACACGCGCGTGGCAAGCCGGACCCCGCCATGGCGGTGGACGCGATGGGGCTGCGCTTCGCCAACCCGATCGGGATCGCCGCCGGCTTCGACAAGAACGCCCGCGTCGTGCGCCCGCTCGCGCGCCTCGGTTTCGGCTTCGTCGAGGCCGGCACGGTGACGCCGCTGCCGCAGCCCGGCAACCCGCGCCCGCGCCTGTACCGGCTGAGCGAGGACGGCGCCGTGATCAACCGGATGGGGTTCAACAACCAGGGCATCGACGCCTGCCTGGCCCGCATGGCGCGGCTGAAGCGGCTGCAGGGGGTGCCGGTCGGCATCAACCTCGGCATCAACAAGCACGGCGCCGAGCCGCTGCGCGACTATCCGGCCCTGGTCCGCGCCGCGGCGCCGCTGGCCGACTACCTGGTGATCAACCTGTCCTCGCCCAACACGCCCGGACTGCGCGACCTGCAGGGCGCCGATCGCATCGCAGGCCTGCTGCAGGCGATCGCCGCAGCCGGCGCCCGGCCCAGGCCGCTGCTGATCAAGCTGGCACCGGACCTGCCCGAGCACAGCCTGCCGGGGATCGTCGAGGCGGCCATAGCGGGCGGCGCCGCCGGGCTGATCGTCTCCAACACCACCCTGTCGCGCCCGGAATGGCTGCGCTCGCCCGATGCGGCGGAAACCGGCGGCCTGTCGGGACGGCCGTTGCGCGCGCGCAGCACCGCGATGCTCGCCGCCGTCGCGCGCCTCGCACGCGGGCGCCTGGTATTGGTCGGCTGCGGCGGCATCGAGCGGGCCGAGCATGTGCTCGACAAGGTCCGCGCCGGTGCGGACCTGGTGCAGCTCTATACCGGATTCGTGCTGGGCGGGCCGCCCCTGGTGCGTAACCTAGTCGCCGACCTGTCCGTCCTGCTGCGCGAGCAGGGCATCCGGCACCTCTCCGACGCCAGGGGCGCTGCCCTGTGATGCGCCACCTCGCCGGCTTCGCACCACTGGCGGAGGATTACGACGGCTTCATCGTCGATCTCTGGGGGGTCGTGCATGACGGCATCGCGCCCTATCCTGGCGCCGTTGACTGCCTGCTCCGGCTGCGCGCGCTGGGCAAGCGCGTGGTGCTGCTGTCGAACGCGCCGCGCCGCGTCCGCCTGGTGCAGGCCGGGTTGCGCGGCATGGGGCTGCCGGACGACGGCTACGACGCCATCATGACTAGCGGCGAGGCGACACGGACCGCCCTGCTGGCGCGCACCGATCCATGGTTCGCCGCCCTCGGGCGACGCGTCCTGCATGTCGGCCCGCCCAAGGACCGCGACATCCTCGAAGGCGTCGAGCTGGACCTCGTGACCGATCCCGCCGAGGCCGACTTCCTGCTCAACACGGGTCCGGACGACGATTCCGGCGATAGCGGTCCGGAGCCCTACCTGCCGGTGCTGCGCGAGTGCGCGGGGCGCGGCCTGCCCATGCTTTGCGCGAACCCGGACCTGGAGATCGTGCGCGGCGGCCGGCGCATCATCTGCGCCGGGCTGCTCTCGCGCTTCTACGAGCAGTATGGCGGGCGGGTGCGCTCGATCGGCAAGCCCCATCCCGAGATCTACGACATGGTCTGCCCGATGCTGGGCGTGCCGAGGCAGCACATCCTCGCGGTCGGCGACGCGCTGGCGACCGACATCGCCGGCGCACGCGGCGCAGGGCTGAATTCGTGCTGGGTGCTGGGCGGCATCCACGCCGAGATGATTGGCAACGACGCGGGCCTCGCCGAAGCCCAGGCGGCGGCGGCCGGCCTTTCCCCGATCGCCACCGTGCCGCTGTTCGCGTGGTAGGCTTCCGGCGATCAGCAGGCACGCCTGACCAGATCGAGCCGATCCTTCTCGCGATCGAGAGTCTTCGCGAGCTTCGCCGGCGCCAGCCGGGTCAGCCGCAGGTCACCGAGGACGGTCCACAGGATGCCGGGCGCGGGCCTGGTGTCGACCGGCTGCCACTCCTGGCGGCCGTCGGCGCAGCGTGGGCCGGCTGCCCCATCGGGCCAGCCATAGATCTCGACCGTGGCGAGGTCGCCGACGGGGATACGTGCCGGATCCGGCGATACCCTGATGTTCCGCGCGAGTTCGGAATGCTCGGCCAGCAGCAGTGTCGCCGCGTCGTTCAACTGGCTCGACACGTGGATCGGCTGGCCGCGCGCCGCATAGTCGCGCAGCGCCGGCATCATGTGCGCGGGCGACGGCGCCAGGGCCATGACGAGCAGGCAGGGGACTATCAGCAGGCAGCCGGCCGCCAGCAGCAGTGGGCGCCGCAGCCGCGACAGCAGGAGGCCGGCCAGGGGGAGCGCCAGCGCGACGCTGATGCTGAAGTAGCGGGTGTCGGGCGCGATCACCAGGACGAAGGTGTTGAGCACGTACTGCAACACGAATCCGGTGCAGGCGAAGATCGCGTAGGCGCGCGGCAGCCCGCGCAGGCGCATCGCGACGCCGCCGCCGGCCACGCACAGCCACGGCGTCAGCAGTAGGCCCGGGTAGGTGAACACGCGCAGCAGCGGGTTGATCGTCCAGTGCACCCGGATCAGGGCCGGCACGTCCCAGCGCGCGGCCAGGTTCCAGTTGAACAGCGGGGAGCCGCCGGTGAAGGTCCCGCCGGTCATGTGCGCGCTCGGGATCAGCACGTGGCGGCTGTCGATGCGCAGCCGCTCGAGCGGGTTGCCGGTCATCGCCACGTAGAACAAGGTCTCGCACGCGACCGGGATCGCGTAGCCGACCGCCAGCAGGAGGATGCTGGCCAGCGCCCGCCGCGGCCTTGTCGGATCTGGCTGCAGCCGGTCGCACAGGACGATCAGCACGCTCAGCGCGAGCGGCACCGCGATCGAGGTCTGCCGCACCAGGATGCCGCCGCCGCCCAGCAGCCCGGCCGCCAGCAGCAGCGCCGCGGCCGGGCGGCGGCCGGACGCGTGCCGCAGCGCCGCCAGGGTGAGCGCGGTCGAACCGGCGGCGCACACGGTCTCCAGCACCTCTGGGTAGTAGGTCGTCGGCATCCGGAAGAAGAGCGGCGTGGCGGCGGCGACGAAGGCGGTGCAGAGGGCGGTACGGGGGTCAAACACCTGACAGCCGATCCGCCACAGCAGCAGGAGCATGACGACGAACAGGATCGTGTTCGGCACCAGCAGGGCCAGATCGGACAGGCCGAACACGCGGATGCTCGCCGCGATGGTCAGGACGTAGGGCAGCCGGGTGGCCCAGTGGTTGGCCGGCAGGTTGACGCCCTCGACGAGCCAGCGCTGGGCCGCCTGGACGTAATGCAGGTCGTCCCATCCGGCGAAGCCGGCCGGCAGGGCGAGGCTCGCGCACACGCAGACGACGATGAGCAGGATCAGGGAGGGCGGCGGCAGCGTCCCGCCAACCGTACGGACCGGCGTCACGTCACCGCTGGAAGACAAAGCTTTCGATGAATACATTTCGCGACCGGTCCAATTGCTTCATCGAGCCATAACATTTCTCCAGACGAAGCGGCCACTCTGTCCGGTAGTTATAAACAAAAGGTGAGCAGGTGACGTTTTTAACTTTCATTGCGGACAAAGAGACGACATAGTAGTAGATATGTGTTCCTCGCAACATACTCATTGAAGCGGAATCAGGTAATGCAAGCCATAACGGACTCAGAGACCGCGTTCACATGACGCGCATAGCCATATTGATCCCCTGCTATAACGAAGAAATAGCGATTGCGAAAGTTGTCCGGGACTTCCGCCACAGTCTCCCTGACGCGATGATCTACGTCTACGACAACAATTCGACGGATAGCACCGGCACCATGGCGCGCTCGGCCGGGGCCACGGTCCGGCGCGAGATGCTGCAGGGCAAGGGCTACGTCGTGCGGCGCATGTTCGCCGACATCGAGGCCGACATCTACGTCCTGGTCGACGGCGACGACACCTACGACGCCAACGACGCGCCGGAGATGGTCAAGCTGCTGGTCGACGAGCAGCTCGACATGGTCAACGGCGTCCGCGTCACCGACATCAAGGCCGCCTACCGCCCCGGCCACCGGTTCGGCAACGCGATGCTCACCGGCATGGTCAGCCGCATCTTCGGCAACCGGATCAGCGACATGCTGTCGGGCTACCGGGTGTTCTCCCGCCGCTTCGTCAAGACGTTCCCGGCGCTGGCGTCCGGCTTCGAGATCGAAACCGAGTTCACCGTGCATGCCCTGGAACTCGGCATGGCGGTGGGCGAGGTGAGCACGGCCTATCGTGACCGCCCGCCCGGCTCCACCTCCAAACTGCGCACCTACACCGACGGCATCCGTATCCTGCGGACCATCATCACCCTGGTGAAGGAGGAGCGCCCGCTGCAGTTCTTCTCGATCATCGGCGCGCTGCTGCTGGTCGTGAGCATGGCGCTCGGCCTGCCGGTCATCATCGAGTTCCTGCAGACCAGCCTGGTGCCGCGCCTGCCCAGCGCGGTGCTGGCCACCGGACTGGTCCTGCTCTCGTTCCTCTGCTTCGTCTGCGGCCTGATCCTGGACACCGTCACGCGCGGGCGGCAGGAAGGCAAGCGCCTGGCCTACCTCGCGGTGCCCGCGATCGAGTCCGACGCCATGCAGCGTAGGAAGGCGGCGGCGGAGTAGCTCCCGCAGCAGGACGCCGCCTCGAAACAGGCTCGCCCACCCCGATCCAGGCTTCCTGCCCCCGTGCACACCGATGGTGCGATGGGGGGCAGATAACCTATCGACGCCATGCGCACGCGACTTCTCAGTCGCCGTGGCAGATTTGCGCCGGCCGGCCAACGGGCTGCTTCGACCACCATGCGGTTCGTGATCTAGTATAGGCTGCGGCATCCGGAAGCCCATCTGGCGTCCAGGCACGCACTCGACGATGGGACTCAGCGACTCGATGACCAACCTGAGCCGTAACAAGAATAATTCCGCGAAAATAACGAGTTCAGGAACAGGCTTCTCGCCCCTGGTCCCGGTCCTGCTCTGCCTGGGGTTGGCCGAAGGCTTCATCGCGACGTTCCACCTGCCGAAAGCCCTCGATGTCGGGCTTGCGCTGCTCTACGGGCTGGTCAGCGGGCTTCTGATCCTCTACGGCGCCCGCAGCGGGGCATCCCGCGCCACCGTGTCCCGGCTTCCTCCGGCCGGGGCCATCATCGCCAGCGCGTTCCTGTTGGCACTCCTGCTGGCCTACGGCGTCCTGAAATCCTTCCCGAACTCCGCCGACGAGTATGGCTACACCTATCTCGCGGCCACGCTGCGCCACCACAGGCTCTGGAATGCCTCGTTCCCGACCGAGCTGCACGACGTCCTGATGACGATCTACCTGCCCGACCAGGACGGCAAACGGTTGTCGCAGTATCCGCCCGGCTGGCCCGCGGTCCTGTCGCTGTTCCCGACGCTGCGGCTGTCCGCGCTGGCCAATCCGCTCCTGGGCCTGCTCTCGGCGGTGTTCCTGCTGTCCGGCCTCCGGACGCTGCGGACCCCGCCGCAACTGATCGCCGCACTGCTTGTGATCGGGTTGCTGGCGCCCTTCACCCTGTTCAACAACGCCTCGTTCTACAACCATACCCTCGCCGGCACCTGCCTGCTCGCCATCGCCTGCTTCGACCTGCGCGAGCAGCGCCTGCGGTCGGCCTGGAACCACGCGGCCATCGGCCTCGCCTTCTCGGTGCTGGTAACAGACCGCTACGAGATCTTCATGCTGTCGTTCGTGCTTTACCTCGCGGACGGCCTGGTGCGGCGCCGGACGCGTTTCGTCATCGCCTCGTGGCCCGCGGCCGTCGCGGCACTGCCGGTGATGCTGGCGTTCGGCTACTACAACTGGAGGATCACCGGCAGTCCGCTCACCACCACCCTCTCCTGGGGCGCGCCGAACATCAGCTACGGCCTGCATGCCACCGGCATGGGAGGCGCCAACACGCCGGCGAAGATGGTGGCGAACAACGGCCGCTTCATCACCGAGTGGGCGGAGTTCGCGAGTTGCGCCGTCCTGCCATTCCTTGCCGGCGCCCTGTGGTTGCGTGCCAGGAGCCGGACCATCCGCTGGTTCGACCTGATGCTGCCCGCCAATGTCCTGTTCTTCGTGTTCTACCCCGATGACGGCGGGTTCCAGTACGGGCCGCGCTACTGGTTCGCGGGATGGGTCCTGCTCCCCTTGACCCTCGCCGCCGCGTTCGCCAACGCGGAGGTCTGGAAATTCCGGCGCTGGAGCGTCAACCCGATCCGCCTGAGCGCCCTTCAGGGCGCGTCCTACATCGGCTTCACCCTGGGCTACGCGATCTTCGCCTACATCCAGATCCAGGTGCGCCAGGAGCCGCTGAAGGCCGCGACCCTGGCCCCGGCGCCCGCGATGGTGCTGTTCGGCGAATACGCCCTCCGCTACGTGCCGTGGCAGGTGAGGACGATCCCGATGTATCCGTTCGACTACACGCGCAACGGGCCGGACGGCCTCGGACCGGTCGCGCTGGCGCGTGACCTCGGCGCCGAACGCACCGCCCTGCTGTGCCAGCAGATCCACGACAGGACCTTATGGCGGCTGAGCCTGACCGGATCGCCGCCGGTAGCCCGGCTGGAGCGCGCCTGTCCCTGACCGGCGCGCGCTCGTCGTCGAATGGACGGACGCCCGGTCGCGGTCAGGCGTGCCCGACGACGCCGGACAGGCGGATCGGGTCGATGTTGAGCGAGGCCAGCGCCCGACGCCACTTGCTGTCATGGTCGGCCCCGAACACGATGCCGTCGCTGGAGGGCGCCGACAGCCAGGCGTTCTGCTGTATCTCCTGCTCGAGCTGACCTGGCGCCCAGGTGGCGTGCCCGAGCGCGAGCAGCGCGTGCCGCGGGCCGGCGCCGTCCGCGATCACCTTCAGCACGTCGAGGCTGGCCGTCAGCACGATGCCATCGTCGACCGCGAGGCTGCCGTCGCCGGTCCAGTCCGCGCTGTGCAGCACGAAGCCGCGCGAATTCTCGACCGGTCCGCCGGCACAGAGCGTGATCCGCCGGCGCGGCGGCACCGGCTCGACGCCGAGCTGCTCGAGCAGTTCATCGAAGCCGGGCTGGCCCAGGCGGCGGTTGACCACCAGGCCCATCGCACCATCCTCCGTCGAGTGGGCGCACAGGAAGATGACGCTCTGGGCGAAGGGCGAGGACACCAGGGCCGGCATGGCGATCAGCAGGCGCCCGGTCAGGCTGGCTTCGAGGTCGGGTTGCAGCGAGAACATGCCCTCAGATGTGGCAGAACAGGTGCCGCGCGCAAGCGCATCATGCATCGGCGATGGATTTCGGCGTTCGCCACGGCAGCGCATGGACCGCACCGGCGCCGCCCGCCATCTTGCCGCCTCCGGCGCGAACGCGCATCGTCTGCCGACGCCGCAATACAAGAACAGACTCATGCCGTACATCCTCGCCTTCTGCGACGAGCCCGTGCCGTCGATCCCGCGTCCACCGGTCGAAGGCACAGCCGTACCCGGTGGCAGCCATGCCAGCTGTGCGCCGGACCGGCGTGAGCATTTCGGCACCGAGGAGGCCGCCTTGCGCCGGGTGGTCAAGCTGTTGCCTGCCCCGGCCTGGCGCCAGCTTCGGCTGTACGGTCCGGACGGCGTGCGCATCGCCGACCAGGACGAGCTGCAAGCCCGCCTCCGACAACCACGCGCATAGCCGGGCGTTGAGCACGGCAGCCATGAATTGGCCAGCCGGACGCGCCTTTCCCCGGCTCGCCCGCCCTCAGGGAGAACAGCAGATGGCACCCGGTATCCACACCGCGGCCGATGCCGCAGAAGAAGACCACCGATGAGCCTCACGATCCTGGTGACCGGAGCGAGTTCCGGCTTTGGCCGCGCGATCGCCAAACGCTTCGTGCGCGACGGCCACCGCGTGATAGCGACTGCGCGCCGGCAGGACCGCCTGCAGACGCTGGCCGAGGCGCTGGGACCCTCGCTGTTGCCGGCAGCACTCGACATGAACGACCCGCAGGCCATCGCGGCGCTGCCCGGCAGCCTGCCGGAAGGGTGGCGCGAGGTCGACGTGCTGATCGCCAACGCCGGCTTGGCACTCGGCATCAAGCCCGCCCAGGAAGCGCTGCTTCCCGACTGGGAGCAGATGGTGGCGACCAACGTCACCGGCCTGATGCAGACCGTCCACGCCCTGTTGCCCGGCATGGTCGCGCGCGACCGTGGCCACATCGTCACCATCGGCAGCGTGGCCGGCGAATATCCCTACCCGGGCGGCAACGTCTATGGCGCCACCAAGGCGTTCGTGCGGCAGTTCGTGATGAACCTCAAGGCGGACCTGGTCGGCCGCAACGTGCGCGTCACCGACATCGAGCCGGGGCTGTGCGGCGGCAGCGAGTTCAGCAACGTCCGCCTCGCCGATGATGCCAAGGCGGCCAGCGTCTACGAGGGCACGGTGCCGCTCACGCCGGAAGATATCGCCGAGAGCGTCGCATGGGTGGTGGGCCTGCCCGCGCACGTGAACATCAACCGGATCGAGCTGATGCCGACCTGCCAGGCTCCCGGCGCCCTCACGATCAAGCGCGAGCCGGCGAGGTAGCCCGGTGAGCAAGGCCCCGATGAGCAAGGCCCAGGTGAGCAAGGTGAAGAAGTCGCTGGTCGCCCGCTATCGCATCAGCGATGGGCGGAAGTTCCGGCTGGGGGACCACGATCCGGACGAGACCCACGGCCTCGACCAGGACAAGGCGCTCAAGCGCCTCGCCGAAGGCGTATCCAGGCTCTCCGGCCTGCAGCGCAACCTGTATGCGAACGGGCGCTGGGCGGTCCTGGCGGTGTTCCAGGCGATGGATGGCGGCGGCAAGGACGGGACGATCAGCCACGTCATGTCGGGCGTGAACCCGCAGGGCGTGAGCGTCACCGCCTTCAAGCAGCCCGGGCCGGTCGAACTGGCGCACGACTTTCTCTGGCGCGTCCACCTCGCCCTGCCGCAACGCGGCCATATCGGCATCTTCAACCGCAGCCACTATGAGGAAGTGCTGGTAACGCGGCTGCATCCCGAGGTGCTGGACAAGCAGGAGCTGCCGGAGACGCTCGACCAGACCCAGCCGCATGACCGTTTCTGGAAGGGCCGCTACAGGGACATCCGCAGCTTCGAGCGCTATATCGGCCGGCAGGGCATCGTCCCGCTGAAGTTCTTCCTGCACATCTCCAAGGAGGAGCAGCGCAAGCGGCTGCTCGCACGTCTCGACGACACCGACAAGTTCTGGAAGTTCTCTGCCGGCGACCTGAAGGAGCGGGCGCTCTGGGACAACTACCAGAGCGCCTACGAGGAGGCGATCATCGAGACGGCCCGACCCGGGGCGCCCTGGTTCGTGGTGCCGGCGAACAACAAGTGGTTCGCGCGCGTGGTCGTGATGGAAGCCATGATCGACGCGATCGAGAGCCTGTCACTGCAACCGCCGAAGCCGGACGACAAGGCCGTCCTGGCCGCCGCGCGCCGCCAGCTCGAGGCCGAGGGCTGACGGCACCGGGAGCCGGGCACACGCCCTGCCAACCGTCATCGTTCGAGGCGAACAGCTTCGGCGCGAGCGTCAGGGCGGCGTGACCCGGATGTGAGAACCGGCCCTCGCACCATCCCCCGTCCAGGTATCAGTCGGCGGTTTCAGACTCGCGCTCCGAGCCGCCCTCGTCGCCGTCGGCCTCGGTCGGCGCGGGACCCTGCAGGGCCTCCACGTAGTCGAAGGCGAGCTTGCCATCGCGCATGCTGACCTTGACCGATCCGCCCTTGACCAGGCGGCCGAACAGAAGCTCCTCCGCCAGCGGCTTCTTGATGTGCTCCTGGATGACGCGGGCCAGCGGCCGGGCGCCATACAGCCGGTCGTAGCCGCGCTCGGCCAGCCACTCCTTCGCTGCGGAGGACAGCTCGATGGTCACGTTGCGATCGGCGAGCTGTGCCTCGAGCTGCAGGACGAACTTCTCCACCACCTGGGCCACGATCTCCGGCGTCAGGTTCCCGAACGGGATGATGGCGTCGAGGCGGTTGCGGAACTCCGGCGTGAAGACGCGCTTGATCGCCTCCTCGTCCTCGCCCGCGCGGCTGTCGCGACCGAACCCGATCGCCTCGCGGGTGAGGTCGGCGGCCCCCGCGTTGGTGGTCATGATCAGGATGACGTTGCGGAAGTCCACCGTCTTGCCGTTATGGTCGGTGAGCTTGCCGTGGTCCATCACCTGCAACAGGATGTTGTAGAGATCCTGATGCGCCTTCTCGATCTCGTCGAGCAGCAGCACGGTGTGCGGATGCTGGTCGATCGCATCGGTCAGCAGGCCGCCCTGGTCGAACCCGACATAGCCCGGCGGTGCGCCGATCAGCCGCGAGATGCTGTGCCGCTCCATGTATTCCGACATGTCGAAGCGAGTCAGCTCGATCCCCAGCGTGGAGGCGAGCTGCTTGGCCACCTCCGTTTTGCCGACGCCGGTCGGGCCCGAGAACAGGTAGTTGCCAATCGGCTTCTCCGCATCGCGCAAGCCGGCCCGCGACAGCTTGATCGCCGCCGACAGCGCCTCGATCGCGCGATCCTGGCCGAACACCATCGCCTTGAGGTCGCGCTCCAGCGAACGCAGCGTCTCCTTGTCGTCGGCCGACACGCTCTTGGGCGGGATGCGGGCGATCTTGGCGACGATCTCCTCGACGTCGCGCAGAGTCACGGTCTTGCGGCGCTTGCCCTCCGGCAGCAGCATCCGCGAAGCGCCAACCTCGTCGATGACGTCGATCGCCTTGTCCGGCAGCTTGCGGTCGTGGATGTACTTCACCGCGAGCTCCACCGAGCCGCGTATGGCCTCCTCGGTGTAGCGCACCTTGTGGTGCTTCTCGTAATTCGCCTTCAGGCCACGCAGGATCTTGACCGCGTCCTCGACTGACGGCTCGTTGACATCGATCTTCTGGAAGCGGCGCACCAGCGCGCGGTCCTTCTCGAAGTAGTTGCGGAACTCCTTATACGTGGTCGAGCCGATGCAGCGCAGCGTGCCCTGCGCCAGCGCCGGCTTGAGCAGGTTCGAGGCGTCCATCGCCCCGCCCGAGGTGGCGCCGGCGCCGATCACGGTGTGGATCTCGTCGATGAACAGGATGCCGCCGGGGTTGTTCTCCAACTCGGTCACCACCGCCTTGAGGCGCTCCTCGAAGTCGCCGCGGTAGCGGGTGCCGGCCAGCAGCGCGCCCATGTCCAGCGCGTAGATGGTCGACTTCGCCAGCACTTCCGGCACGTCGCCCTCGACGATGCGCTTGGCCAGGCCCTCGGCGATCGCGGTCTTGCCGACGCCGGGATCACCGACGTAGAGCGGGTTGTTCTTGGTCCGGCGGCACAGGATCTGGATGGTTCGCTCGATCTCCTGGTCACGCCCGATCAGCGGATCGATCTTGCCGGCCATCGCCTTCTTGTTGAGGTTGACGCAGTAGGCGGACAGGCCGTCCTGGTTCTTGCCGGTACGGCCGCGCTCCTCGCGCTCACCCTCGGGGCCCTCGTTGCCGGGCGCGCCGGCGACCGGACGCTGCGTCGCGCGGCCGGGCGCCTTGGCGATGCCATGCGAGATGAAGTTGACGGCATCGAGACGGGTCATGTCCTGCAGTTGCAGGAAATACACCGCGTGGCTCTCGCGCTCGGAGAACAGGGCGACCAGCACGTTGGCGCCGGTAACCTCGTCGCGCCCGGAGGACTGCACGTGGATCGCGGCGCGCTGCACGACGCGCTGGAAGGCCGCCGTCGGCTTCGGCTCGGTGGAACGGTCGGAGGCGAGGCCGGCCAAGTCCTTGTCGAGGAATTCCGTCAGGTCGGCACGGATCTTGTCGAGATCGACGCCGCAGGCGCGCAGGACGGTCGCCGCATCGCCATCGTCGACGAGGCCGAGCAGCAGATGTTCGAGTGTCGCGTACTCGTGCCGCCGCTCGCCTGCGAGCGATAGCGCACGATGGAGCGTCTGTTCGAGGTTGCGGGACAACATGGATGACGCTCCTTCCGATCGGCCAGGCCGCCTGTCTCCCGACGAGTATGGTCCTGACGCCAGTTCAGGAACTTATCTTTGAGGGGTTTCGAGCGGAAGGCCAGAGAAAACGCCCTGCGGGGCAGAGCACATTCAACGATATGGGATGTGCTGCGCCCACAGGAAAGGAGCCATGCCGAAGGAAGCGCGATCAGTCTTTCTCGATCGTGCACTGCAGCGGGTGCTGGTTCTGACGCGCCAGATCCATCACCTGCGTCACCTTGGTCTCGGCAACCTCGTAGGTGAATACACCACAGACCCCGACGCCACGCTTGTGCACGTGCAGCATGATGCGGGTGGCCTCGTCGCGATTCTTCTGGAAGAACCGCTCCAGCACATGCACGACGAACTCCATCGGCGTGTAGTCGTCGTTGAGCATCAACACCTTGTACATGGCAGGCTTGCGCGTCCGCGGACGCGCCTTCACCACCACGCCGGTGTTGGGACCCGTGTTGGAGTCGTTGTCTCCCGGACCTCCGGGACCCGGCGGTCCTGCGGGGCCGCCGGGATTGGCCGGACCGGACCGGCCGTTTCTGTAGGTATCGCTCATGATGCCGCCGACATGGGGTATGGCCGCCGTTTGCGCAAGCGCGTGCGATCCCGCACCGGCGGCGCCTGGTGGCGGCGGACGCGGGGCTGCGGACGGGAGCGGCAACAGGTTCGGCATCGCGTCATCATACTGAAGGCATGGGGTCGGTTGAAAGCGCAAGCGACGACGGAAACGGCACGAGATTGTGCCGGGAGGTTCGCTCCCTGCCACAAAAAATACGACCAAGTCATTAAGATTGGACGAGAATCCGCTGGACGCGCCAGCCTAGAACCCACTACGGTCATTTGATCACGGCAAAGCGAGGTCACCGCTTCCGGCACCTGCGGCCGGATGGTGCGACCTCGCCGGAGTGCCTGGGTATAAGGGCGTCCGCAAGGCAGGGTGGGGTGTTCGGCATGGTTGCGGATCGGGCTGTTGTAGGCGGCATCGTGAGGTCGCGTCCACTCATCGTGTTCGCGGCCTGCTGCGTCGCGGGCATGGCCAGCCGGCCCGCCCATGCCCAGTATGTCGGCCAGGTCAGCTCCTTCGTCCTCGACGCCAGCACCGGCCAGGTGTTGCAGCAGTACAACGCCGACCTGCAGCGCTTCCCGGCCAGCCTGACCAAGCTGATGACCATCTACCTCGCGTTCCAGGCGCTGCGCGACAACCGCATCGCGCTGGACCAGGCGGTTCCGGTCTCGGCCCACGCCGCTTCCATGGAGCCGACGAAGCTCGGGCTCGTCCCGGGCACCTACGTGACCGTGGAGCAGGCGATCCTGGCGCTGGTCACGAAGTCGGCCAACGATGCCGCCTGCGCCCTGGGCGAGATGCTCGCCGGCGGCGACGAGCCGCGCTTCGGGCAGTTGATGACCCAGCAGGCGCGCCTGCTCGGCATGACCAACACGACCTTCCGCAACGCCTCGGGCCTGCCCAACCCGGAGCAGGTCTCTACCGCCCGCGACTTCGCGATACTGGCGCAGCACCTAATCCGCGACTTCCCCGACCAGTATCACTATTTCGCGGTGCCGGCCTTCCTGTTCCACGGCCGCACGATCGGCAACCACGATCCGATGCTGCGCATCTATCCCGGCGCGGACGGCCTCAAGACCGGCTACACCGCCGATGCCGGGCACAACCTGGTCTCCTCGGCGATACGCGGCAACGTGCGGTTGATCGGCGTGCTGCTCGGCGCCCGCACCAACCCGCAGCGCACGGCGATGATGGCCAACCTGCTCGATGCCGGCTTCCAGCAGGAGGGGGTGCCGATCATGGCGCGCATGGTGCCGCATCCCCTGCCGCGTCTACCCGGACATCGTGGCCGCTCCTCGATGGAACTGGTCTCCGAAGACGCCGCCCGGCCGATCTGGCACGGTCATCACAGGCCGCGCCACGGCCTGCTGGGCCGCGCCCATGTTCATCTCGCCGTCGCCTATTCCGGCGTCGGCCACGGGCGCCCGGGTGCGCGCCTGCTGCACCTCGCCGGCGCGCGGCTGCGCCGCGTCCTCGCCCACGGTCACCATCCGGCACGCCTCCGCCTCACCAGCACGGCGCGCGACGCCGGATCCGACAGCGCTGGACACGAGCCAACCTGAAGCGACCGCTCTTGTTTTGCGCGGTCCGGCCGCTCATTCTTGTTGGGCGTTACGGATCGGTGAGGCACGGGAGGGCGGGCGATGGACGGTGAGACGGATGCAAGGCACATCATCCTGCATCCTCCCGAGCATTTCGACGCGATGCGGGCAGCAGGCCGGCTCGCGGCAATGACGCTGGACATGATCGCGCCGCACGTGCGCAGCGGCGTCACCACCGGTGCGCTTGACCGGCTGATCCATGAGTTCACGCTCGACCACGGCGCGGTCCCGGCAACGCTGAACTATCGCGGTTATCCGAAGTCCTGCTGCATCTCGATCAACCATGTCGTCTGCCACGGCATTCCCGGTGACCGGCGTCTGCAGGAAGGCGACATCCTCAACATCGACGTCACCTCGATCCTGAACGGCTGGTTCGGCGACAGCAGCCGCATGTATTTCGTGGGCCCGATCTCGCGTCGTGCCGCGGTCCTGATCGACGTGACCTACGAGGCGCTGCAGCGCGGCCTCGCCGCGGTCCGGCCCGGCCGCACGCTCGGCGACCTGGGTCACGCGATCCAGTCCTATGTCGAGCAGCAGCGCTTCTCCGTGGTGCGTGACTTCTGCGGCCACGGCATCGGCCAGCGCTTCCACGAGGCGCCCAACATCCTGCATTTCGGCAAGCCCGGCGACGGCACCGTGCTGCAACCCGGCATGTTCTTCACCATCGAGCCGATGGTGAATGCCGGCCGTCCCGACGTGAAGATCCTCGATGACGGCTGGACAGCCGTGACCCGTGACCGCAGCCTGTCCGCTCAGTTCGAGCACATGATCGGCGTCACGGAGGACGGATGCGAAACCTTCACCCTCTCACCCGCAGGCCTGCACAAGCCGCCCTACCAGCACGCCGCCTGAGCGAACGGATCTGGGAGAGGCGTGGCAACGCGCTCCTGGCCACCGGCATGGTCCTCAGCCTGATGTCGGCATCCGCCGCCGCGGCCGATCCGCTCGATATCGACGGCGCCCCGCCCACCCCGGGCCAGGCGAGCCCGGTCGGCGCCAGGCACGGCATGGTGGTGACAGCGCAGGCGCTCGCCTCGAAGGTGGGGGCGCAGATCCTGGCCGAGGGTGGCAATGCGGTGGATGCCGCGGTGGCAGTCGGCTACGCCCTGGCGGTGGTCTATCCGGCGGCCGGCAACATCGGCGGCGGCGGCTTCATGACCCTGCTGCAGCCCGATGGCTACGCGGTGTTCATCGACTTCCGCGAACATGCGCCCCTCGCCGCCACCGCGACGATGTTCCAGGATGGCAACGGCCACGTCGTTCCCGGCCTGTCGATGCATGGCTGGAAGTCGGTCGGCGTGCCCGGCACCGTCGCCGGCATGGAGACCGTGCTGCACGACTATGGCAGCCTGCCGCGCGCCAGGGTGATGGCGCCGGCGATCGCCCTCGCCCGCGACGGGTTCGTGCTGGAGGCCAACGACGCGGCCTTGCTGCACACCAGCACGAAGACCTTCCGGGCCAACCCGGCCGCATCCCGGATTTTCCTGCGTCCGGACGGCAGCCCGCTCGAGGCCGGCGACCGCCTCGTGCAGACCGACCTTGCCAACACCCTCTACGCGATCAGCGCCCGTGGCCCGGGTGCCTTCTACGAGGGACCGGTCGCCCAGGCGATCGTGGACGCCAGCCGGAAGGGCGGCGGTATCCTGGCAATGCGCGACTTCGCCGCCTACAAGGTCCGCACGCTGCCGCCGGTGACCTGCACCTATCGCGGCCTGCACGTCGATACGGCACCGCCCCCGTCCGGTGGCGGGGTCGCCCTGTGCGAGATCCTGAACATCCTGTCCGGCTACGACATGCGCGCGCTCGGCTTCCACAGCGCGGCCGCGACCCAGCACGAGATCGAGGCGATGCGCCGGGCCTACGCCGATCGCCAGGGACTGGGCGACCCGGCCTTCGTCAGGGACCCGGTCGCGCGGCTGATCGACCCCGCCTACGCGGCGTCGGTCCGCCGCCGGACGCCGCAGGACCACGCCGTCGCGTCGGCCGATCTGGTGCCGCTGTCGCTCGCGGTCCACGCCAGCGTGCAGGCCCGGAGCCCCGCGACCGGGTCCCGGGCATCCCAGGAAGAGAAGCACGAGACCACGCACTACTCCATCATCGACAAGGACGGCCGCGCGGTGGCGGTGACCTACACGCTGAACGGCTGGTTCGGCGCAGGGGTGGTGGCGGACGGCACCGGCATCACCCTGAACGACGAGATGGACGATTTCGCCACCAAGCCCGGGGTCTCCAACATGTTCGGCCTGGTCGGCAGCGAGGCCAACGCCGTCCAGCCCGGCAAGACTCCGCTCTCCTCGATGTCGCCGACCATCCTGTCGCGCGACGGGCACGCGGTCATGGTGATCGGCTCGCCGGGCGGCTCGTTGATCCCGACCATCACCTTGTCCGTGATCCTCGGCGTGGTCGATTACGGCCATACCATCCAGCAGGCGATCGATGATGGCCGCATCCACGAGCAGTGGATGCCGGAGCCGGTCTGGATGGAGCCCGACGCACTTTCCGATCAGGTCAGGGCGACGCTGACCGCCGAGGGCTACAGCTTCAGGCAGCACGATCCCTGGGGTTCGGCCCAGGGCATCCTGGTCGGCGGCCCGGCCCTCGGCGTGGCCGCGACCGACGGCAACCGCGTGTTCGGCGGCATCGACCGCCGGCATCCGGGCGCCGCCGCGATCGGCGAATGATGCCTTGGAGCGTGATCGAAGTGATCATGCTCTAGCCCGCTCCCGGCTACAGCGCTCCGACCGGGTGCGGCGAGGTATCGTACGCACCCCACACCGACTGGTCGAAGGCCATCGTGGCGCCGGTCATCAACCCGGATTCTGCCGAGGCCAGGAAGGCGATGGCGCGCGCCGCTTCCGCGGGGTCGATCAGGCGCCCGGACGGCTGCGCGGCGGCGGCCTTGTCCAACCAGTCGGCGGACGCGCCGTGATGCTCGCGCTGGATGCGGTCCTCGCCCTCGGACGCCATCCAGCCGAGATTGAGGCCGTTGACCCGGATGCGGTTGCGCAGGAGGGCATGGGCGGTGTTGCGCGTGAGGGTGTCGAGCGCTCCCTTGGAGGTGGAATAGGCGGCCAGGAACGACTGCCCGCCCATCGCCGACATCGACGACACGTTCACGATGGTGCCCTCGATGCCGTCACGGCGCATCAGCGCGATGGTGTCCTGCATCAGGAAGAAGGGCGCGCGCACGTTGATGGCGAAGATGCGGTCGAACAGGGCGGGCGAGGTGTCGAGGATGGTGCCGCGGTCGGTGATTGCGGCCGCGTTGACGAGGCTGTCGATGCGGCCGAAGCGCTGGTCGGCGGCGGCGATCACCGCGCGGCAATCCTCGACGCGCTCCAGGTCGGCCGGCACGTAGAGGACATCCGTCCCGGTCGCCTGCCGGATCGTCTCCGCCTGCGCCTCGCCCTTCTCCACGCCACGGCCGCATATGACCACCCCGCCGGCGCCGCGCCCGGCGAACAGCGCCGCGACGGCCGCACCCAGGCCCTGAATGCCGCCGGTCACCACGGCGACCTTGCCGTCGAAACTGCTCATGCGTGTCCTGCTCCCCATGTCATCGACCCATGTCATCGACCAGGCCGCCTTGCCGGGTTCAGGTCAGCTTGCCCCAGGCCTGCCGGTCGAGCGCCTCGACGAAGCGGTCCTCCTCCCAGTCTTCCGCAAGCGCGCGGTTCATCAGCGCCTGCTGGCCTTCCGGCGCCAGGCCGCCGACGGGCGGGTCGCGATCGAGGTTGGTCGGGAAGGGGTAAGCCTCGGCCGCAGCCGCTACGGCATCCGCTGCCGCCGCGGCGGTGATCCGGCCGGAAGCCCGCATCGATCGCAGCGCGGGATACAGGACGCGGCTCATGCGGGTCCGGTCAATGCTCTCCATCGCGCGCCCGTAGGCCGAGGATACCTGCAGCAGGTTCGCCATGCGCCGGATGTCGCGGGAGCGGTTGTGGCCGGCGGCATGGAACAGCGCCGGGTTGAAGAAGACGGCGTCGCCCTTGGATAGGGCGAGCTGGACGTGATGCCCCTCGAAATAGGCGCGGAAATCGGGCCGGCCGGTTGCCAGGTAGCCGGGCTCGTAATCCTGCGAGTAGGGCAGATACAGCGTTGGCCCGCTCTCGACCGGCATGTCGCAGTGGGCGATGGCCCCCTGCAGCGTCAGCATCGGGGACAGCCTATGCACGTGTGCCGGATAGCGCTCCATCGCCTCCGGCGACATGAAGCCGAGATGGTAGTCGCGGTGCGCGGACTGCGCGGCGCCGCCCGGATTGACGCAATTGACCTGCGAGGTGACCTGGTAGCCCGGCCCGAGCCAGGCCTCGCTGATCAGCGCGATCGTCGCGCTGCCATAGTAGGCGGCGAACAATTCCGGGTCGCGCAGGCAGAGTTTCTCCAGAGCGTTCCAGATCCGGTCATTGGCGCCGGCCTTGGCGAAATGGTCCGCCGCCGCCTGGCCCGAGGCCCGCTGCTGGTCGATGATGGCGTCGAAGTGCGCGGTCGCGGCGTCGATCACCGCCATGTCGGTCATCGCGCGGCGCAGGACGACGATGCCCGGCCCCTGCATCATGGCGTCCGACCATTCCGCCAGCAGCATCCGCCGCTGCCCGGGCACCGACGCCGCGCTGCGGATCGCGTCGCCGTCATAGACCGGGACGTTGCCGCTGATCTCGAAGGCGAAGGGATAGTCGGCCGGATCGGTCGTCCGCGCCTGTTGCCGGGCGAAGGCCTCGATGTCGCAGTCGGCTGCCGTCAGCCAGCTCCGGTCGCGACGGATCTCCATGAGGTCGGCGATGGCACCCTCCCAGCCTGTCGTTCGGGCGCCATGGCCCTGCGGCCCGCGTCCTGTTGGCCGGACTCTCCATCAACCGGCTGCGTCCCGCAACGGTACAATGACGGCGCCCTCAGATGCCGAAGTAACCGATCGGCCCGGTCTGCCGCAGCACCTCGTGGCTGCCTTTCACGATCAGCTCGATCGAGACCGCCAGCACCACCAGCAGCCCGATCCAGGCGATCCAGCGGAACCGCTCCAGCAGCCTCGCCACCACGGAGGCGGCGGCGCCCATCAGCAGCACCGAGAAGGTCAGGCCGATGATCATCACCCAGAGATGCTGCCCGGACGCTCCGGCAACGGCGAGGATGTTGTCGAGGCTCATCGACAGGTCGGCCAGCACGATCCGCTGCATCGCGCGGCGCATGTCGCCGGGCCCGATGCGTTTCTCCAGCCCCCTGGCCTCGTCGTCCACCGGGCTTCGCTGCTGGCTGCGCAGCTCGCGATACATGCGCCAGCACACCCAGAGCAGCAGCAGCCCGCCGGCCAGCGTCAGCCCGATGATGGCGAGCAACTGCAACGCCACGGTCGCCAGGCCCAGGCGGATCACCGTCGCCGCGATGATGCCCCAGAGGATGGCGATGCGCCTCTCGCGCGCGGGCAGGTTTATCACCGCCAGGCCGATGACCACGGCGTTGTCGCCGGCCAGCGTGATGTCGATCAGCAGCACCTGCCCGAGGGCGGCAAGCTGGGCTGCTATATGATGCGGCATCAGGTGTCGTTGCTCCGTGCGGCGGCCTTGGCGCGCCGACGCCTCGACCGCGTTACGACCTTCGGGTGCTGCGATTCAAGCCGCCTGCGCCAGGGGCGGAGGCCTATGGACGTTCCTGCCCATCCTGCTAGAGCATGGTCACCTTGACCATGCTCTGCTTGACTGAGGAAAGAGCAGCTTTATCAGCTGACTGGGATCGCGAAGCGACTCCAGTCAGACTGATGCTGCTCTAGAGCAGCGCGGACTATCCGGCTGCCCGATCGCTGATGAACGGTGCGGCGACCTTGCTCCATACTCGTACCTTCCTCATACTCGAGAGTGCCGCATGGTCCCGCGCTACACCCGTCCCGCCATGGCCGCGATCTGGGCGCCCGCGAACCGGTATCGGATCTGGTTCGAGATCGAGGCGCTGGCGGCGGAGGCGATGTCGCTGCACGGCGACGTGCCGGCGGCGGCGGCGCGCGCCATACGCGAGCAGGGCGACGCGGCGCTGGCCGCCTTCTCGGACGCCGACCTGGCGCGGATCGACGCGATCGAGGCCGAGACGCGCCACGATGTGATCGCGTTCCTGACCTGGCTTGCCGAGAAGATCGGTCCCGAGAGCCGCTTCGTGCATCAGGGCATGACCAGCAGCGACGTGCTCGACACCTGCCTCGCGGTGCAGCTCGCGCAGGCGGCGGACCTGCTGATCGCCGATGTTGACGCGGTGCTGGCCGCCCTGAAACGCCGCGCCTTCGAGCACAAGTTCACCCTGACCATCGGCCGCAGCCACGCGATCCACGCCGAGCCGACCAGCTTCGGCCTGAAGCTCGCCGGCCATTATGCCGAGTTCGCCCGCGACCGCGCCCGCCTGGTCGCTGCCCGCGCCGAGATAGCCACCTGCGCGATCAGCGGCGCCGTCGGCACCTTCGCCCATGTCGACCCCCGCGTGGAGGAGTTCGTGGCAGACCGGCTGGGCCTGCAGCCGGAGCCGGTATCGACCCAGGTGATCCCGCGCGACCGGCACGCCGCCTTCTTCTGCACGCTGGCGGTGGTGGCGAGCGCCATCGAGCGCTTCGCGGTCGAGGTGCGCCACCTGCAGCGCTCCGAGGTGCGCGAGGCGGAGGAGTTCTTCCATCCGGGCCAGAAGGGCTCGTCGGCGATGCCGCACAAGCGCAACCCGGTGCTGAGCGAGAACCTGACCGGCCTCGCCCGGCTGGTGCGCAGCCACGTGGTGCCGGCGCTGGAGAATGTGGCACTCTGGCACGAGCGCGACATCAGCCACTCGTCGGTCGAGCGCAACATCGCCCCGGACGCGACCATCGGGCTCGATTTCGCGCTGTCGCGGCTCGCCGGCATGATCGACAAGCTGGTGGTCCATCCGGAGCGCATGCTCGCCAACCTGGAAAGTCTGGGCGGCGTGGTGCATAGCGGCGAGGTGCTGCTGGCGCTGACACGGGCTGGCATCCTGCGCGAGGACGCCTACCGGATCGTGCAGCGCAACGCGATGGCCGCCTGGACCCGGCTCGGCGAGGCGGACGGCCGCAGCTTCAGGGAGAACCTGGACCTCGATCCCGAGGTCGCCGGCCGCATACCGGCCGCGGTGCTCGACCAAGCGATGGATCACGGCCGTCACCTGCTGGCGCTGGACGTCAGCTACCGGCGCGTATTTGGCGAGGCCGGCCCGACGCTGATCTGACGCTCTGCCGCGAATATGCTGTTCCGGTATCCGTTCGGCCTTTGCCGCGGCGCGTCATACTTATATAAGGTGTACCGTGTGCACTGTTATCATATCCACTAATCCTGGCCAGGCTTGGCCGCTCCTCATCGCCGCCAACCGCGATGAACGCCTCGACCGACCATGGCAGGCACCCGGGCGGCACTGGCCGGATCACCCGCAGACCGTCGGCGGACGGGACGGTCTCGGTGGTGGAAGCTGGCTCGCCGTCAACGACAAGGGCGTGGCCGCTGCGGTCCTTAACCGTGTCGGCAGCCTCGGCCCGGCCCCTGGCAAGCGTTCCCGCGGCGACCTTCCCCTGGTCGGCCTCGATCACGACAGCGCCGAGGCGGCTGCGGCGGCGATCGCGGCTCTCGATGCCGGCTCGCTGCGCTCCTTCAACATGCTCATCGCCGATCGTGAGCGGGCGTACTATCTCTGCGGCCTCGGCTACGGCCACGCCGAGGTGACCGCGCTCGAGCCGGGGACGCACATGATCGCCACCGCCGGCCCGGACGACTTGAAGATCCCACGGATCGCGCGCCACCTGCCGCGTTTCCAGGCAGCACCGATGCCGGAGCCGCCCGACTGGAAGACCTGGATCGCGCTGTTGTCCGACCGGTCGCTTCCGGCCGGCAGCGAGCTGAACATCCCGCCGCGAAGCGGGTTCGGCACCGGCAACTCGTCCCTGCTCGGTGTCCCCGCCGACCACGACGCCTCGGCGAGCTGGCTGTTCGCCGCCGGACCGCCGGACCGCGCGCCCTTCGAGTCGGTCGCCTTCGCCTGACCTGGGTGCTATACCCCGCGCGCGCCAGGCCCGGCGCCGCGCACGAGTTGAGGGACGAGAATGGCCCGCCGCCGACAGCTCTACGAAGGCAAAGCCAAGATCCTTTTCGAGGGGCCTGAGCCCGGAACGCTCGTCCAGTATTTCAAGGATGATGCGACCGCAGGCAACGGCACCAAGAAAGGCACCATCACCGGCAAGGGCGTGCTGAACAACCGGATCAGCGAGCATCTGATGCTGCGCCTGCACGAGATCGGCGTGCCGACGCATTTCGTCCGCCGCCTCAACATGCGCGAGCAGCTCATACGCGAGGTCGAGATCGTGCCGCTCGAGGTCGTGGTGCGCAACGTGGCCGCCGGCAGCCTGTCCAAGCGGCTCGGCATCCCCGAGGGTACTCGCCTGCCGCGCTCGATCATCGAATATTACTACAAGAACGACGCCCTGGGCGATCCGATGGTCGCCGAGGAGCATATCACCGCATTCGGCTGGGCCTCGACCGCGGACATGGACGACATGGTCGCACTTGCCCTGCGCATCAACGACTTCCTGTCCGGCCTGTTCCTGGGCGTCGGCATCACGCTGGTCGACTTCAAGCTGGAGTTCGGCCGGCTCTGGGAGAACGAGGACATGCGCCTCGTGCTCGCCGACGAGATCAGCCCGGACAACTGCCGCCTGTGGGACAGCAAGACCAGCGAGAAGCTCGACAAGGACCGCTTCCGACGCGACCTCGGCCGTGTCGAGGAGGCCTATCAGGAAGTCGCCAAGCGCCTCGGCATCCTGCCGGAAGCCGGCAACAACGACCTCAAGGGCCCGGAGCTGATGCAGTGAGGGTCCGCGTCACCGTCATGCTCAAGGACGGCGTGCTCGACCCGCAGGGCCGGGCGATCGGCCACGCGCTGCAGGTGCTCGGTTTCGACGGGGTAGGCGACGTGCGGGCGGGCCGCGTGATCGAGATCGAGCTGGACGAGACCGATGCCGCCCGGGCGCGCGCCGTGGCGGAGTCGATGGGCCAGCGCCTGCTGGCCAACGCCGTGATCGAGACCTTCAGCACAGAGGTGGTGTCATGACCGCAAGGATGGCTCTTTTGCTGGCCGTAGGCGGCATCGCGCTGTCCGCGTCCGCGGCGCAGGCCCAGCGCATCTCGCCGATGTTGGCCGGACGCTTCGCGCAGATTTGCGCCAGCAACTCGCGCGGCGGCCAGGAGATCTGCGACGCCTACATCACCGGCATGGCGGACAGCTACGCGCTGGTGCAGAAAACCGGCCGAGTTTCCGGTGCCGGACAGATCAAGCCCGACATCTGCGTGCCGGTCGACACCACCGGCCCCGCGATGCGCGGCAGGGTGGTGTCGTGGATACAGGCCCATCAGGACAGGATGCGGAACAAGGTTGGCGAGGTCGTCTACCTGGCGCTGCACGACGCCTACCCCTGCGACGCCGCCAAGTAGGGCCGCCGTGCTCGACCAGACATGCCCGACGGGACCGGCCTGATGCGCGCCGGCATCGTCGTGTTTCCCGGCACCAACCGCGAGCGCGACATGGCGATCGCCCTGCAGGCGGCCACCGGTTCGACGCCGCTGATGCTCTGGCACCGCGACAGCGAATTGCCGGCGCTCGATCTGGTGGTGCTGCCGGGAGGCTTCAGCCACGGCGACTACCTGCGCTGCGGCGCGATGGCGGCCCACTCGCCGATCATGCCCGCGGTGCGCGCCTTCGCCGCGGGCGGCGGCCATGTGCTCGGCGTCTGCAACGGCTTCCAGATCCTGACCGAGGCCGGCCTGCTGCCGGGCGCGCTCCTGCGCAACGCGGGCCTGCGCTTCCTGTCGCATGACTGCCACCTGCGGGTGGAGCGCGCCGGCACCGCCTTCACGCGGCACTGGCGGGAAGGCGACGTGTTCCGCGCGCCGCTGGCGCATGGCGACGGCAATTACGTGGCCGATGCCGCCATGCTCGATCGCCTGGAAGGCGAGGGACGTGTGGCGTTCCGCTATGCCGACATGCACGGCCGCGTCGGCGCAGACACCAACCCGAACGGCAGCGCGCGCAACATCGCCGGCGTGCTCAGCGACGATTTCCGGGTGCTCGGGCTGATGCCGCACGCGGAGGACCTGGTCGACCCGCTAATGGGGGGCATCGACGGCAGGCCGCTGTTCGAGGGACTGGTCGAGGCTCTCGCGGCATGAAGGCCCTGGCATGAAGACGGTGGACGCGGCGCTTGCCCGCGAGTTCGGCCTGACGGCGGCCGAATATGATGGCGTGCTGGGCATCATGGGACGCACGCCGAGCCTTACCGAGCTCGGCATCTTCTCGGTGATGTGGTCGGAGCACTGCTCGTACAAGTCCTCCCGCGCCTGGCTGCGCACCCTGCCGACGACGGCGCCCTGGGTGATCCACGGCCCCGGCGAGAATGCCGGCGTCGTCGACATCGGCCAGGGACTGGCTGCCATCTTCAAGATGGAGAGCCATAACCACCCCTCGTTCATCGAGCCGTACCAGGGTGCCGCGACCGGCGTCGGCGGCATCCTGCGCGACGTCTTCACCATGGGCGCGCGGCCGGTCGCCAACCTCAACGCGCTCCGCTTCGGCGACCCGTCGAACCCCGCCACGCGACGCATCATCGACGGCGTGGTGCGCGGCATCGGCGGCTACGGCAACTGCGTCGGCGTGCCCACCGTCGGCGGCGAGATCGACTTCCACCCGCGCTACGACGGCAACCCGCTGGTCAACGCGATGACCGTGGGGATCGCCCGCCAGGACCGCATCTTCCTGTCCGCCGCCGCCGGCATCGGCAACCCGGTGGTCTATGTCGGCTCCAGGACCGGCCGCGACGGCATCCACGGCGCCACCATGGCCTCCGCCGAGTTCGACGACGACGCGCAGGCCAAGCGTCCGACCGTGCAGGTAGGCGACCCGTTCACCGAGAAGCTGCTGATCGAGGCCTGCCTGGAACTGATGCGGACCGACGCCATCATCGCCATCCAGGACATGGGCGCCGCCGGCCTGACCTCGTCGTCGGTCGAGATGGCGGGCAAGGGCGACGTCGGCATCGACCTCGACCTCGACCGCGTGCCGCAGCGCGAGCGCGGCATGTCCGCCTACGAGATGATGCTGTCGGAGAGCCAGGAGCGCATGCTGATGGTGCTGCGGCCCGACCGTACCGAGCAGGCCCAGGCGATCTTCGAGAAGTGGGAGCTCGACTTCGCGATCATCGGCCACCTGACCGACACCGGCCGCATCGTGGTTCGCCACCAGGGGCGCCTCGAGGCCGACATCCCGCTCGGCCCGCTGGCCGACCAGGCGCCGCTCTACCATCGGCCGACCGCACCGACGCCGGCCCCGGAACCGCTGGGTGCGGTGCCGGACCCGGCCGGGATCGAGGACGCGCTGATGCGCCTGATCGGCTGCCCCGACCTCGCCTCGCGCGCGTGGGTGTGGGACCAGTACGACAGCACCGTGGGCGGCCAGACCGTGCGCCGCCCGGGTGCCGCCGATGCCGCCATCGTGCGCGTCGAGGGCACCAGCATCGGCCTCGCGCTGACCACCGACTGCACGCCGCGCTACGTCGCTGCCGATGCACGCGCGGGCGCCGCCCAGGCGGTGGCGGAAGCCTGGCGCAACCTGACCGCGACCGGCGCCCGTCCGCTGGCCATCACCGACAACCTCAACTTTGGTAACCCCGAGAAGCCCGAGGTGATGGGCCAGTTCGCCGAGGCCATCGCGGGCATGCGCGACGCCTGCCTGGCGCTGGACTTCCCGGTCGTGAGCGGCAACGTCTCGCTCTACAACGAGACCCGGACGCCGGATGGCAGCAGCGTCGCCATCCTGCCGACCCCGGCGATCGGTGGGCTCGGCGTGTTGGACGACGCCGCCGACGCGGTCGGTCTGGCGCTGGGGCCGGACCTCGACCTCGTGCTGATCGGGGAGACCGTCGGTCATCTCGGCCAGAGCCTGTGGCTGCGCGAGATCCTGGGACGCGAGGCGGGGCCGCCGCCGCCGGTCGATCTCGACGCCGAGCGCCGCCACGGCGACTTCGTGCGCGGCCAGATTGTCGGCAGTCCCGCCGCGGCCAGGCGCGTCGCCGCCTGTCACGACGTCTCCGACGGCGGCCTGCTGGTCGCGATCGCCGAGATGGTCATGGCGGGCCGCACCGGCTGCAAGCTCGACGTGCCGCAGTCCGGCATGGCGCCGCACGCCTACTGGTTCGGCGAGGACCAGTCGCGCTACGTGCTTGCGGTGGCCGACGGTGCCGCGCTGATCGAGGCCGCCCGGCGCGGGAACGTCGCGGCGCGGCTGCTCGGCCGGTCGACATACCCCGGCGCCGATGCGTATTTGACTTTGCCCAGCGGTGCCACAATATCGTTGGAACGTCTGGAGACGGCGCACTCGCGCTTCTTCCCGGATCTGATGGACCGCTGAGCCTGGCTCAGGACGATAGAGGACAGCCCACATGCCGATGGCCGCCGGCGAGATCGAGACCCTGATCCGGGCTGCGCTGCCCGATGCGACCGTGTCCATCGAGGATCTGGCCGGCGACGGCGACCATTACGCCTGCAAGGTGGTGAGCGAGGCCTTCCGTGGCCGCTCGCGGCTGCAGCAGCATCAGATGGTCTACGCGGCGCTGCAAGGCAACATGGGCGGCGCGCTGCATGCCCTCGCACTCCAGACCACTGCACCCTGATCAGACCACTGCGACCCCAAGATGTCATAAGGAGCTCCTATCATGGCCGATGCCGCTTCCGAACGTATCCGCAACGAGATTACCGCCAACCCGGTGATGCTCTACATGAAGGGTAACGCCATGTTCCCGCAGTGCGGTTTCTCGGCGCGCGTGGTGCAGATCCTGTCCCACATGAACGTGCCGTTCCAGACCGCCAACGTGCTCGAGGATCCCGCGCTGCGCGAGGGCATCAAGGCGTTCTCGAACTGGCCGACGATCCCGCAGCTCTACGTGAAGGGCGAACTGGTCGGTGGCTGCGACATCATCACCGAGATGTACCAGTCGGGCGAACTCGAGAGCCTGTTCGCCGAGCATGGCATCCAGGCGGTCCCGGCGCGCAGCACGGTCTGATCCGGCATCCCGGCCGGGAGAGCCCCGGCCGAAAGGATGTTCCCGCCTCGTCGCGGCATTTCAGCGCTTTACCCACAGGCTGAGGTTGTCGTAGTGCTTGGTGCCGGAACGTCCGGGGGGACCTGCCGTGTCACTGAACGCTGCTTTCGCCACCATAGTTCTGGGCTGCACCCTGCTGCTCGGCACGGCGCCTGCCTTCGCCCAGCACGTCGTGACCGACGTCGAGGCCGGCAAGCTCACCTTCGATGCACTGACCGCGACGCCTCGTCCGGTTTATCGCCCGGTCATGGCCGTCCGGCGCCTGCATCGGTCCGGCGGCATCAGCCGCGTGGTCTACCGCCGTCGCACGGGCTCGCATTCGTCCTGGCGCTGAGGGTTCGGCCGTCAGGTCGCTCTCGAACAGCTCCGTCGACGGCGTTCCAGGCCCGACGCTGACACCGAGGACTGGTCCGGCTTCGAAGCATATTCCAACCTTGAAGCGCGTCATCGCATGCAGGGCGGCGATCATGTATCGCCGAGCCTGAACGCGTCGGTGATGCGGCGCATGCATCCGGCGCCGTCGAGCAGGATGAGGTCGAAGCGCAGCGTACGCTCGGCCCAGTGCGGGTGGCGACCGAGCAGGATGCTGGCGGCACCGAGCAGCCGGCGACGTTGCGAGGCGGACAGCGCGCAGGCGGCGGCGCTGAAGCTGGCGCGTGCCTTGACCTCGATGAAGGCGATCAGCCCGGCTTCGGGCATTTCCGTGACGATATCGATCTCGCCGCAGGCGGTGCGCGCGCGGCGCAGCAGGACGGTCCAGCCCTGGCCTTCCAGCGTGCGGCAGACCCGGGTCTCGGCTCCGACGCCGCGTGCCTGCGCGGCCACGCCACGTGACTGCCGGGCCACACCGGGGCCGGATACGCCCCGCCGGCTAGGCAAGTTTGTGGCCGTATCGCCGTCGACCCGTCATCGTCGTGCCGATGACCATGGTGATGCCCTCCCGCGTCCTCGTCTCCAGCATGAGGGCGATTCGCTACCAGATCGTTTATCATCATGCGCCGGGCTGAGGACCGGATGCAGCGATGCTCCATTTCCTGACGATCGCCGCCGGTCTGCTGATGCCGCTCCGCTTCCTGCTGGCGGTAGGCGTCACGCTGCACGCCCTGCGCACCAAGCGCGACATCGGGGCGGCGATCGGCTGGATCGGGCTGACCTGGCTGGCGCCGCTGATCGGCACGTTCCTCTACGTCACCCTCGGCATCAACCGGGTCCGGCGATTGGCCAAGCGGCTCAGCAACGAGAGGCCATGGTCGAACCGGCGCGACATCGGCGCCAAGACGCCGGCGCTGGAGGGCGAACTGGCGCCGCTGGTCGGAGCGATCGGGTGGCTGACCGGCCGGCCGCTGCTGAACGGCAACCAGGTGCGCTGCCTGCATGACGGCGACGATGCCTATCCGGCGATGCTGGAGGCGATCGCCCAGGCCAGGCGCAGCCTGCTGCTCTCCTCCTACATCTTCCGCGACGATCGTGTCGGTGCGCGGTTCATCGAGGCGATCGTCGCGGCGCATGAGCGGGGCATCGCGGTGCGCGTGCTGGTGGACGGGATCGGCAGCGGCTACTTCCGGTGCGGCGTGGCCCGGCAACTGCACATCAAGGGGGTGCCCGTCGCCCGGTTCATGCACTCGACGCTGCCGTGGCGGATGCCGTTCATCAACCTGCGCACCCACAAGAAGATCCTGGTCGTCGACGGCGTCGTCGGCTTCACCGGCGGGTTGAACATCGCGGTCGAGAACGTGTTGCGGGCGCGTCCCGCCCACCCGGTATCGGACACCCATTTCAGGCTGGCCGGACCGATCGTCGACCAGCTCAGCCAGGCCTTCGCCAGGGACTGGTCGTTCACTACGGGCGAGGAGCTCGACGAGTCTGTGTTCTACGCCGACCTGTCCGCCCCTGCCTCCGAGCCGCCGGCGGGCGACGCGCTCTGCCGCGTGGTGACCTCCGGGCCGGACTCCGACCTGGAGAAGATCGAGTTCGCGATCATGCAAGGCGTCGCCCTCGCGCGCCGCTCGGTGCGGATCATGACCCCCTACTTCCTGCCCGACGAGCGGCTCCTGACGGTGCTGGCGATGGCGTCGATGCGTGGGATCGCCATCGACCTGGTGCTGCCGCGCGCGAGCAACCACCGGCTGATCGACTGGGCGCGGACGCCCAACAACATCCCCCTGCTCGATGCGGGCGTGCGTATCTGGCTGTCGGACCCGCCCTTCAACCACTCCAAGCTGATGGTCGTGGACCGGGCCTGGTCGCTGATCGGCAGCGCCAACCAGGACGTGCGCAGCCTGCGGCTGAACTTCGAGCTCAACGTCGAGGTGCATGACGCGCCCCTGGCCCGCGAGCTGGACCGCTTCATGCTGGCGCACCGCCATCAGCGCTACGAGGTCGCGTGGCCGCCGTTTCCGATCCGGATCCGCAACTCCGCTGCCCGCCTGCTGCTGCCCTACCTCTGACCGGATGCAGCCGATATCAGACCCGCAGCACGACCATGATCGGATGATGATCCGAACGCCGGTGCGGCAGTATCTCCGCGTGCAGGCATTCGAGCCCGCGCACCAGGCAGCGGTCGAGCCGGATCGGGAGCATGTCGGCCATGCGGTGGGTGGGCTCGCGCGGGCCGACATCATGGAAGCCCGGCAGCAGTGCCGGCCCGACCAGGTTGTAGTCGCCCAGCACGGCGGCGCGCGCCGGCAGCCGCTCGGCGATGAGGCGCAACTGTCGCCGGTTCAGCACCTGGCCATGCGAGAGATGCACGTTGGCGACCGAGAAGTCGCCGTAGTCGACCGCCTGGAACACCCGGCGGATCAGGGCGCCGGGCTGCAGCGCCCAGACCACCGGCGCGGTGCGGAAGTGGTCGGGACTCCAGCAGGCGACGCCGTGGATCCGCCCCGGCAGCGGGGAACGCGCATAGTGGCCGCCGATCCGTGCGGGTAGCTGGTCGATCTCATGCGTCGCTTCCTGCATGAGCATCAGGTCGGGCCGCTCGCTCTCGATGAGCCGGATCACGTCGTCGATGGAGGCGCCTACCTGTCGCAGCAGGTTCCAGCTGACGATCTTCACGCCGCATCGTCCTTCATGCGGCACCTTCGTTCACGCCCCACCTTACGCCTCATCTCACGCCTCATCTCACGCCCCATCTCACGCCCCATCTCACGCAACGTCTTCCAGCAGGGGAGTGTCCTTGATCCCCTCGATGCCGCTGTCGCCGGTCGCGGCGAACTCGACCGCGAGCGTGTAGCCCACCCCGAGCAGCACCGGACCGAGGAAGATCCCCAGGCCGCCGAAGGCCAGCACGCCGCCGAGCACGCCGAGTACGGTCAGCAGGTAGGGCAGCTGCGCCCCGCGGGAGATGAACACCGGGCGGATGACGTGGTCGGCGCCGGAGATCGCCAGGACGCCGTAGACGGCCAGCACGATGCCCCAGGCCAGGTGATGCGTCAGGGCCAGCCAGATCGCCGCCGGCACCCAGACCAGCGGTGCTCCGATCGGCAGCACGGCGAAGAAGGCGGCGATGCCGCCGAACAGCACCGGGCTCGGCACGTGGGCGATGTAGAAGCCGATGCCGGTCAGGATGCCCTGGACGATCGCGGTGCCGAGGATGCCGTAGACGGTGCCGCGCACGGTGTTGCCGGTCACGCCGAGCAGGCGGTTGGCGTAGGAGCCGGCGATGCGGCGGATGATGGCGGTGACGTGCGCCCCCAGGCTGTCGCCGCCGACCCAGAAGAAGAAGGCGATGAACAGCGCCAGCACGAGCTGCAGCAGGCCGCTGGCGATCTGCACGAGCAGGTTCAGCGCGCGCGCGGCGATCGTGCCGAGGTAGGGCTGCACGAAGGCGCCGGCGGCGGAGAGGTCGTCCGACCACTTGGTCCAGGTCTGCGCCACCTGCCGGCCGATCATGGGCGTGGCGGCAACCCAGTGCGGCGGTCCCGGCAGGTGCATCGCGAAGACCGACTCCAGGCCATGCAGGATGCCGGGCGCATCGTCGACGCCGGCCGAGGTCACCAGCGCGAGCGGCAGCACCACGAGCAAAGCGGTCAGGATCATCATCAGGGTGGCGGCGGTGTAACGCCCGGAGCGCTGCTCGAGGTGCTTGTAGACCGGCCACGTCGTAAAGGTCAGGATCGCTGCCCAGAGCAGGGCCGAGAAGAACGGATAAAGAACGATAATGCAACCGGTGGCGACGCCGCCCAGGAGCAGGCCCATCATGATTCGCTCTGGCATGGATACCTTTCGCGCTGCTTGCCGCTTGAGGCGACACAGTTCCATTTCCCGCTCATCCCGGCGAGGGGCTGCGCCGTCGGACTGCGTCAGGTTCAGCTCAAGTCATAGACCGGAACCCAGGCTCCGAATGAAAATGATCTCGCGAACCCAATGGACAGACGCGTTAATTTAACGTTTTATTGATGTTATGATTCCACCTGGCGTCGTTCCAGCTTTTGCGACGACGCTTCATCGTGCCCGTGGACTGAGTCAAGGAGGAGACGATGCGACTGAACGAGATCGGTCAGCAGCTGAGAGCCTACCGGCTGGAATCAGGGATGCGCGCCGAGGAGATCGCGGCGCGGCTCGGCGTCTCCCGTGCGGCCCTGTATCGCTACGAGAAGGGCGAGGTCATCAAGCTCGACACGGTCCAGCGCCTGGCCGAGCTGCTCAAGATCTCCCCACTGTCCCTGCTCGGCATCGGCGTCGAATACTACAGCCGCACGATCGGCTTCTTCGAACGGGTCCGGCAGCTCGAGGAGTCCACCGATCAGGTCCTGCAGGTCGGCGAGCCGCTGTGCTACCTGGTGACCTCGGAGGGCTATGACAGCCTGCTGGCGCAGCTCTTCGCGGAGGCCGCCGAGCAGGCCGGCACTGACGCGCCCACGGTCAAGGCGCTGTCCGAGCAGGTGCTTGGCATCATGGTCGCCCGCAAGCGCACCTATCAGCTGCGCCGACCCAACCTGATCACGATAATTTCCGAGCCGGTGCTGCAGCGTTTCCTCGAACACGGCGTCGGCGATAGCCTGCCGCTTAGTGCCACGCTGCGCAACAACTGCCGCAAGATGGCCGCCGCCGAGGTTGAGAGCATCGCCACGATCCTCGAGACCGAGCCGATGGGTCTGCAATTCAGCCTGATCCCGGGGGGCGAGCCGACCACGAACTGCATCCTGCTGCGCCAGCGCGACCGTGCGACCCTGGTGATCAACCCGTTCCGCAGCGACGCCAGCTGCGTCAACGCGAGTGGGGTCGCCCTGGTGACAAGCGCGCCCGAAGCGGTCGTCTCGCATCAGCGTGTCGCCGAGGCGATGTGGCGCGACTCGCTGAAGGGTGCCGCCGCCGCGCAGCGCGTGCGCGAGCTGCTTGCGGGATACGGCCTGCAGTGATCTGCTGAACGGCAGCGCTTCGCATCCCCTGCCGGACTGTCCGCCCTCGCAATGACGCCACTCATCAGCCCTCAAGAGCTACGCCGTCTGCCATCGAAGGATCTCGTCCTGCTCGACGCCACGACGCTGCTGCCGGGCGACAGCTTCGACGCGGAGCAACGGTTCCGCCGCACGCACATCCCGGGCGCACGCCGCTTCGACATCGATGCCTTCTCCGACCCGGAAGGCGGCCTGCCGCACATGGTGCCGAGCCAGGGCCGCTTCGCCCGCCTGATCGGAGCACTCGGCATCGGCCGCGATAGCCATGTGGTTTGCTACGACCATGCCGGGCTCGCCGGTGCCGCGCGCTGCTGGTGGCTGCTCGGCCTGTTCGGACATGATCGGGTTCAGGTGCTCGATGGCGGCCTGCTGGCCTGGCAGGCAGCATTGCTGCCGGTCGAGTCCGGCGAGGCGACGGCCGTGCCGCCGGCGGTGTTCCTGCCCAGCCTGCGCGCCGAACGGCTGGTCGGGCTCGGCGACATGATCGCCATCGCCGCCGGAGAGCGTCAGGCCGTGGTGGTCGATGCGCGCAGCCGTGCACGTTTCGAAGGTGCCGCACCCGAACCACGCCCCGGGTTGCCGGGCGGCCATATCCCGGGCAGTGCCAGCCTGCCGTTCGGCGAGCTGCTCGCGCCGGACCAGCGGCTGCTGCCTCGCGACGTGCTGCGCGAGCGCTTCGCCGCGGCCGGGATCGACGGCAGCCAGCCGGTGGTCACCAGTTGCGGCTCCGGCCTGACAGCCTCCGTGCTCTCCCTCGGCCTGGCCACCGCGGGCTTCGCGCAAGGTGCGATGTTCGACGGGTCGTGGACCGAGTGGGCCAGCCATCCCGAACTGCCACGCGAAACGTCGCCGGAACTGTCGCGCCAACTACCGCACGCGGGGGCTGCGGCATGAGCAGGTTCGATCGGCCCCCCGATGCGTCGCGGGTCGCGGCGGGCTGGAACACGCTTGCCACCCGGATGGTCCGCGCCGGCCGTCATGCCGGCGGCGACGGTCCGGAGGACGGCTTCGTCAACCCGCCGGTCGAGCGCGGCTCGACCGTGCTGTTCCCCAGCCTGCAGGCGCTGCGGGAACGTGGCAGCAAGCGCTACGGGCATGAGCTGACCTACGGCGCCTGCGGCACCCCGACGCAGTTCCACCTGGAAGCCGTCATCGCCGAGATCGAGGGCGGCACCCACAGCCAGATCGTCTCGTCCGGTCTCGCGGCCGTCACGACGCCGTTGCTGGCTTTTCTCGGCGCCGGCGGCCACTGCCTGATGCCGGATTGCGTCTACGGTCCGACCCGGCGCTTCTGCGACACCATGCTGCGGCGCATGGGCATCGAGACCAGTTTCTACGAGCCGATGATCTCGGCGGCGGGCTTGCAGGCGCTGATGCGGCCCAACACCCAGGTGGTGTTCGCCGAGAGCCCGGGCAGCCACAGCTTCGAGGTGCAGGACGTGCCGATGCTGGCGCGGGTCGCGCATGCGAACGGCGCCAAGCTGCTGCTCGACAACACCTGGGGCATCCATGTCTTCCAGCCGTTCGTGCACGGCGCCGACGTCTCGATCCAGGCGCTGACGAAATATGCCGGCGGCCATGCCGACCTGGTCGCCGGCGCCGTCACCGTGGCCGACGAGCAGGACTGGCACGTGCTGCGCGATGCGGCAATCCAGCTCGGCCAGTACGCGAGCCCGGACGATTGCTGGCTGATCTTGCGCGGGCTGCGCACGCTTGGGATACGGCTGGAGCGGCAGGCGCGCTCGGCGTTCGCTGTGGCGCAGTGGTTCGCCGGCCGCGACGAGGTCGCTCACGTGCTGCATCCGGCACTTCCCGGCTCGCCTGGCCATGAGATCTGGCTGCGTGATTTCGCCGGCGCCAGCAGCCTGTTCGGCGTCGTGTTCCGCCCGAGCTTCGACACCCACGCCGTCGACGCCATGGTGGACGCCCTCGGCGTGTTCGGCATCGGCGAGTCCTGGGGCGGCTACGAGAGCCTGGCGTTGCCGAGCACCCCGACCATCACGCGAACCCTGGCGTCGAGCCGCTTCGAGGGACCCGCCTGCCGCTTCCACATCGGCCTGGAGGATCCCGACGAACTGATCGCCGATCTCGAGGGTGGCCTGGCGGTCCTGCGGGCCGCTTCCGAATAGGCCGCCTGGTCAGGGCAACGGCCGCCCCGGTGGTCCAGCCGGTCTGGGAGCCGGTCCCGGCGCGGCGAAGTGCGGCTGTGGCGCCGGAGCGTTGAAGCGCGGCTGTAGTGCCGGAGCGTTGAAGCGTGGCTGTAGCGCCGGACCCGGCCCCTGCATGTGCGGAAGGAACGGCCGCGGTGCCTCGGGCCGCATGATCATCGGTGGGCGCGGTGGTTCCGGCCGCGGCACCATCGGCCTCTGTATCTCCATGCGCGGTGCGCCGGGCGCCGGTCCGGGACGAGGTGTCGCGATCGGCCGCTGTGCCGGTGGTTCCAGCCCGCGTGGACGGATCACCTGCGGCGGCGGCATAGCCGGATGTCCAGCCTCCGGCGGACGCATCGCGGGGCGCGGCTCCAGCGCCGCGTTCGGCTGATGCGACCGGAGCGGCGGCATCGCCGGAGCGACCGGGCGACCGGGCAGTTGCGGCGGTCTGGGTCCCTGCGGCGGCGCCGCGCGCTGGATCGCCGGACCAGGTGCATGTCCGGGCTCCGGCCTGAATGATGCCGATGGCGGACCGTTGCGGAAGGGCAGTCGTCCACCCGCCAGGCCGACCTGATGCCGGATGGCAGGATTGACGGCGGGACCCGGCGCCGGCGGATGCGCCGGGCCGCCGAGCCCGAGGCGCTGAGCCGCCTGCGGAGTCAGGCCACGCGTTTCCGCCACCGGACGCATCGGCAACCGGCCCTGCAGCGATTGCACGCTCGCGGACTGGAAGCCGCGCGCGCCCCTGCCCTCGAAGCCACGGGCCACGGGACGGATCTGCTGCGAGCGGGTCATCACGCCCACCGGCGCGACAGTGAGCGCCCGCCGGTTGATGAAGCCGTTGTTGGTGGCGATCGTCACGTTGCCGGGCCGCCGATGGTCCGGACCGTCGACCCAGGTCGGACGGTGCCAGCCATGACCCCAGTTCAGCCGATCCCGATAACGCCGGCTGCCGCCGTACGGTGGCTCGTAGGCTTCGCGCGGGCCGAGCGGCACCCAGCCCACGTCGCCGCGCCCCGAGGCCAGCGACGCCGCCAGCAAGCCGGCAGCGGCACCGGCGACCGCGCCAGCGACGACGAAATCGACCAAGGCAGGCGAGTACACCGGCTCGAACTGTTCCGGAGCGTCGTACTGTGTGGGCACCCAGCACCAGCGCCCGCCGACCTGTGCCCAGCGACCATAGTGGAAGGGCGCGAAACCCCATGGCTCGTTATCCACCCAGGTCCAGCCCCAGGGCGCCACGTAGGACCAGCTTCCATCCCGATAGGGGACCCAATCCGGCGCCACCTGCGGATACCAGACCTGGCCGTAATCGGGACTGTCCTGCCAACTGCCGTACTGCGACAGGCCCGCGACGCCGGTCATGTCCTGCACCGGCTGCGGCGCCGTGACCGGCGCGCTGTTGCGGGCAAGCATCGCGGTAAGGAACGGGTCGTAGGCATTCAGCGACTCCACATCGCCCTGCACGTCCTGGTCGCCGGTAACGACCGCCATCTGTCCCTGACCGGCCCGCAACGCCAGGGAGCCGCTGGTGAGCTGGGCTTCCCCGCGGACCACGGCGACGCGGGTCGGCGTGCTGATGTCGCCTGCCAGGATCTCGTACTCGCCCGCGGTCGCGATCTGCACCGCCCCCCGAGGCGTGTTGATCGTGTAGGTGTCACCAGGCCGGACGTCGCGCACGTCGAGGAACACCGCACCCTGCGGCTCCATCGCCACCAGGGCGTGGTCGTCCAGACTGGCAAGATCGAGTTCGGTGCTGTCCGCGAGGGTCGCGAGCGTGGCACCGACCTCGATGTCGGCCTGCGCCTTCGGTTGCGTCCAGAGCGCGTCACCGGAGACGAACGGGAAGTTCAGCACCGCCGGCGTCCATTGTGTGGAGCCGGCGGCATGGGTGGAAACGACCCCATCGAGACGCGCCAGACGTCCGACCCGGGCCGGCGGATCCGCCGCGAGCTGCGTCCCGGCACCCTGGGTTCCGGCACCCTGGGTCCATCCGGGCGATGTTCCGATGGAGCCGGTGACCGCGAGACTGGTGGTCGCCAGCCAGATGGTCAGCCGGAACGTCCTGGAGTGCCTGTTCATCGGCGACCTCGTCCATCCCATCTTGTGCCCAGCTGGCATGTGCCGAGCTGGCATGTGACCGACTGGATGGCACCGGATTGGGTTGATACGATGGCGGAGGCCGCTTCTGCCGCCAACTATTCGCGGCGACTAGTGCGACTTGCCGCGCCCGGTCGCCTGCTGCAACGCATCGATCCGCTTCGAGGCCTCGCCCTTGCTCAGCGACGGATCGAATTCCTCGCCTGCCTCGGTGCTCAGCGTCTTGAGGTAGGATGCCTGCGCACCGGTCATGGTCTCCTCGCCGGTCGCCCAGTCATCGGGATTCTTGATGGTGTTCGACGGCAGGTCCTCCTGCTCCGGGGCCGGGTCCGGGTCCTTGTCCTTGTTGCTGCTCATGACCGATCGATCCTCATTGACGTGGGAATGATGCCCCAACGTGCACGTTCCTGTTTGGTTCCCATGGTTATCTTACACGGGGCCATCAGCTTCGCCAGGCTTGACGAGCCGGGATCTTCAGCTTCGCCAGGGTGTTCAGCTTCGGCCGGGAACTCGATGCCGGTAGCTCAGCGCCTCCGCCACGTGCGGCCGTCCGACCTGGTCCAGGGCGGCGAGATCGGCGATGGTCCGCGACACGCGCAGCATGCGGGTAAAGCCTCGCGCGGACAGGCGCAGGCGCTCCGAAGCCTTCTCCGCCAGGTCGCGCGCGTCGTCGGACAGTTCGAGCTGCTCGATGCTCGCCTCCGCGTTGCACAGGCCGTCCTGCCGCGAATCGCGAATGCTGACGCTTGCGGCTCTGCGCGATCCGGGCGGAGACGACGCTGCTGCACTCGCCTTTCGGGGTGCGCGAGATCTCGGTGGCCGGCACCGGCTGCACCTGAACGCAGAGATCGATCCGGTCCAGCATCGGGCCGCTGATCTTGCTGAGGTAGTCCTCGCCGCAGCGTGGCGCGCGTCCGCACTCGCGGGTGGCGTCGCCGAGGTGGCCGCAGCGGCACGGGTTCATCGCGGCGACGAGCTGGAAGCGCGCCGGATAGGTCACGTGCGCGGCAGCGCGGGCGATAGTCGCGCGCCCGGTCTCGATCGGCGCCCGAAGCGCCTCGATCGACTGGCGCGGCAACTCCGGCATCTCGTCCAAGAATAGCACGCCACGATGCGCAAGGCTGACTTCACCAGGCCGCGAACGTGGGCCGCCGCCGATGATCGCCGCCTGCGTCGCCGAATGGTGTGGCTCGCGGAACGGTGGCCGCATCACAGCCGGCCGCCGTGCAGCAGGCCGGCCACGCTGTGGATCGCACTGACCTCCAGCGCCTCCGGTATTATGTAGCAACCACACCTATTTTCGTTGGCGTCAACGGTATAAAACTTGCATATGGAGGCGTTGGATGACACCAAGATGGCTAGTCCCGGACGGCAGCCGGCTTTCAATGGAAGAGCAAGACGGCTTCTGGTTCACGGCTGCAATGGACGGCGGATGGGAGACCGGACCTTTCGTCTGGCGCGCGGAGCTGCTAGTGATGGGGGTGCCGCGCCCCGTGTCAGATCGCGTGGCGGCAATCTTACTCCATCGCCCAGACTCCGAGTGCGACCCTCTTTGGAAGTCGGGCGTGGTGATACCGTTATCGGACTGCATGCCCGGAGCCTTTGTCCGCCATGGCCTGCGAAGCGGCATCCATCTTCATTGGCGAGACGATCAAGATGAGACGATTCAAAGGGAGCTGGTGCCCCTAACCGTGATTTGAATACCCGCAGCGGGGCCGCTATGGCGTTTCTCGTGAGCGGGAGAAACGGCTGTGGGAAAAGGCATCGGAATGCCCAGCGCCAAACGTGCGTCTACTGGCGCCGTGGTTCGGGCGGACGCTGTTGAGACTAAGTCCGGACCTTTCAAATGTCTTGGATGTGGCGTGCCCGTCCGCCGGGTCAGCGGTTACCCACTTCACGGAGAAGACCCTGATCTAAAACGGTTCGTGCAACCGTTCTTCAGATTACCTACCGGGGAGGAGAATCAGCACGTATCGAATTGCGGCTACACGCCGGCCGGACAAGTCAAACTACTGGTGGATCGAGCGGTGGCTGTCGAAGACAGTGTAAACCCGTTCACGCAGAAGGAAGTGGACGGCTCCATCGTGTTCAGGATGAACATCCCGATGGAAGAACTAGAGCGGGAGAGGGTGCCCGGACCGCCGTTGGAAAAGCCGGACTACCCGGCGAGAGTTGAGCAGGTGTGGTCGGGTAGACGTTTAGCAAGCTTCTGTCGATCTGCGGTCGGGCTTGCAAAACTATGGCAGGAGCTGGAGACCCGTTCGGCGCAGGCGGATTTACGCAAACGCGTTCGCATAGCGCTCAAGGGAAAGCAAATCCGTTGGGAGGACTTTTTCTTCCCGCCCGAAAACCTTGGTGAATTTGCAGACAAGGTGGAAGGGAAAGCGCTTGATTACCCCGTTGCGCTCCTTCTTCACGTCAAAAAGATCACTCGAACCAAGCAGGGAAAATTAAAAGCCGAGTTTACCCCAATGCAAGATAATACGGCGTCTCAGAAGACGTATATCAGCGTAAATGTATTTGGACCGGGCGAGATCATCGCAGATTTCGTACCGGGGCAGCACTACATATTGTTTGGAGAATTTTGGCATCAAAATGAAAATGTTTATGCTCCGGCTGGCACATCGATTAGAAGTTTATATAGGAACTTCGGCGTCAAGCTATTCAGTCATGCACAGTTTGAGCGGCTTGATGTTGCCGATATA